>Ga0222653_1000488_pt1 | contig 22984 bp, 23 predicted proteins | sample AntAcemetagen419_FD_179856 | JGI IMG/M metagenome (GOLD analysis project Ga0222653, IMG submission 179856) | Saline water microbial communities from Ace Lake, Antarctica - #419 | ecosystem: Environmental > Aquatic > Non-marine Saline and Alkaline > Saline | place: Antarctica: Ace Lake...
CGCCGGCGCTCTCGTCGATCTCGCCGACCTCGGTCTGGGCCAGCAGCACGGCATCCTGGCCGAGCTTGCCGAGGGCGCCGGTCACCAGCGACAGCCAGGAGCCGAGCTCGGCGATGCCGTCGCGCTGGGCGTGCCAGGGAGCCGGCGGGCAGCCGATGCCGAGTTCCGCCGCCAGTGCCTCCATGACCGCCACGCCCTTGTCGTCCAGCGCCGCCAGCGTGCCGGCGGCCCCCCCGAACTGCACCACCAGGACCCTCGGGCGCAGTTCCGTCAGCCGCTCGCGACAGCGCACCAGCGGCAGCAGCCAGCCGGAGCATTTCAGGCCGAAGCTGGTCGGCAGCGCCTGCTGGTAGCGGGTGCGGGCGGCCATCACGGTGCGTCGGTGATCGTCCGCCAGCCGGGCGAGACTGCCGATCACGCGGTCCAGCCGTCCGGCGATCACGGCGAGCGCGTCGCGCAGCTGCAGGACCAGCGCGGTATCGACGATGTCCTGGCTGGTGGCGCCCCAGTGCACCCACTGCCCGGGGGCGCCGCCGACATGGGCGCGGAACTGCCGCACGAACTCGATCACCGGCACGCCGGCCTGCTCGGATCCGATGCCCAGGGCGTCCAGGTCGGCCGCGAAGCTGTCGACGGATGCGGTGATGCGGGCCGCCGCCTCGGCCGGCACGATGCCCTGACCGGCCTCGGCCCGGGCGAGGGCAGCCTCGACCCGGGCCATCGAACTTACGGTGGCGCCATCCTCGAACAGCCGGGCGGTATCGGGGTCGCCGAACAGTGGGCCGAGGATGCGGGAGTCGTAGGCGCTGACCATGGGTTCAGGCAACCGCCGGCAGCGACAGCAGCGACCGGGCCTCGGTCACGGTCGCCGGGCGACGCCGGTACTCCGGGCACAGGTCGACGACACGGCGGACCAGGGCGGCGTTGGAGGGCGCCAGGGTGTCGCGGTCGAGCCGGACGTTGTCTTCGAGCCCGGTGCGGCAGTGGCCGCCCAGTTCCAGCGACCAGCGGTTCAGGGTGATCTGGTCCTTGCCGATGCCGGCGCCGGTCCAGGTTGCATCCGGTGCCAGCCGTTTCAGGGTCGCCACGTAGAACTCGAAGGTCGGCCGGTCGACCGGCATGGCGTTCTTCACGCCCATCACGAACTGGACGTGCAGCGGTCCCCGGATCCGCCCCGTCTCGGCCATCTTGACGGCCTGGAATATCATCGACAGATCAAACGCTTCTATTTCCGGCTTGATGCCGTGTTCCCGCATTTCGTCGGCCAGCCAATCGACCAGCTGCGGGGCGTTCTCGTACACCCGGGTCGGGAAGTTCACCGATCCGGTCGACAGCGATGCCATGTCCGGGCGCAACGGCAGCATGCCGCCGCGCTCGCGGCCGGCACCGGACCGACCACCGGTGGACAGCTGGACGATCATGCCGGGGCAGTGCTTGCGCAGGCCTTCCACCAGCCGCCCGAAGCGCTCCGGATCGGAGGTCGGGGTGCCGTCGTCGTTGCGGACGTGGCAGTGCGCCAGGGTGGCACCGGCCTCGAACGCCTCCTGGGTCGACTCGACCTGCTCGGCGACGGTGATCGGAACCGCCGGGTTGTCGGCCTTGGTCGGCAGCGAGCCGGTGATGGCGACGGTGATGATGCAGGGCGCGGCCATAGCGGGCTCCTTGGATGCTAGGCGTCGAAGAACACGGTCTCGTCGGCGCCCTGCATGTGGATATCGAAGCGATAGACGACCCCGGCCAGACCTTCGCGACGCTCGGCGATCAGGGTGCCGCGGCGGTCGGTCGGGACCGATGCCAGCACCGGGTCGGCCGCGTTCGCCTGGCTCTCGTCCGAGAAGTACAGCCGGGTGAAGGCGTGCACGAGGATGCCGCGCATGAACACGGTGACGTTGACATGCGGGGCCTGGCCGTCGCCGATGGCGCCCGGCTTCACCGTGTCGAAGATGAAGCGGTTTTCCGGGTCGGTGCCGGTCCCGAACCGTCCGAAGCCGCGGAAGTCGGCGTTCGACCCGCGCGGGTCGGCCGGATGGGCGTAGCGGCCCCGGGCGTCGGCCTGCCAGATCTCGATCATGGCGTCCGGGACGACCGCGCCGTTGCCGTCGAAGACCTTGCCCTCGATGCGGATGCGCTGGCCCTCGGCGTCGTCGCCGGCCAGCCGGCCGCTGGCGATCTCCTTCAGCGGATAGCCGTATTGCTCCGGCGTCAGGCCGTAGGCGAAGAACGGGCCGACCGTCTGCGACGGGGTCTGTCCCAGGGCCGCCGGTGTGGGCTTTTCCGACATCGCTCAGCCCTCCATCGGCGTGGCGATGGCGCCGCGCAGCACGATGTCGAAGACGTAGCCGAGCGCGAAATCGGGCTCGGTCACGTCGATCGAGAATGTCGCGACCAGCCGCTCGCGTGCCTTCTCCGGCGTGCCGAGGAAGATCGGGTCCAGGGCCAGCAGCGGATCGCCCGGGAAGTACATCTGGGTGACCAGCCGGGTCAGGTAGCTGGGTCCGAACAGCGACAGGTGGATGTGGTTCGGCCGCCAGGCATTGACGTGATTGCCCCACGGATAGGCGCCCGGCTTCACCGTGTAGAACCGGTAGCGACCCTCGGCGTCGGTCACGCAGCGGCCGCCGCCGAAGAAGTTCGGGTCGAGCGGGGCATTGTGCTGGTCGACCTTGTGGACGTAGCGCCCGGCGGCGTTGGCCTGCCAGACCTCGACCAGGGTGTTCGGCACCGGCCGGCCGCGCTCGTCCAGCACCCGGCCGGTCACCACGATGCGCTCGCCGAGCGGTTCGCCGTCGACGGCGCCGTTCCGGGTCAGGTCGGCATCCAGCTTGCCGACGCTCTCGTGGCCGTAGACCGGGCCGGTCAGCTCGCTCAGCGTCGCCTTCAGGGGCACCAGCGGCCTGGTCGGCCCGCGCAGCTGCGTCGACTTGTAGTCCGGGTGGATATAGGGGGGATGGCTTCCCCAATCGCGGGCGGTGGTGCCGGTGACCTCGGTCATTGCTCGGGTCCTCCCTCTACGTCCTGCTCCTGGTAGACGGCCTTGGCCAGCCCATAGGCGCGGTTGGCCGCCGGCACCCCGGCATAGACCGCGACGTGGAACAGCGCTTCCTTGATCTCGTCGCGGGTCGCCCCGGTGTTGCGGGCGGCGCGGATGTGCATCGCGAACTCCTCCCAGTGCCCCAGGCTGGCCAGGATCGCCAAGGTCAGCAGGCTGCGGGTCGGCCGCGGCAGGCCGGGCCGGGTCCACATCGATCCCCAGGCGCCCTCGGTGATGAAGCGTTGGAAGTCGGCATCGAACGTGGTCTTACCGGCTTCCGCACGGTCGACATGGGCGTCGCCCAGCACTTCGCGGCGAACCGCCATGCCGGCGTCGTAACGGTCGTCCGACCCGTTCCCCTCAGACAAGACCGACCTCCTCGAAGAATGTCAGCATATGCCCGGCCAGCGCCGCCGGCTGCTCGACGCAGGGTAGGTGGCCGGCCTGCGCGATCTCGCGATAGCGCGCGCCCGGAATGCTGTCGGCCAGGGCCTTGACCGTCTCCGGCGTGGTAGCGCCGTCGTCGGCGCCGCAGACCACCAGGGTCGGGACGGCGATCCGCCCGGCATCGGCGGTCAGGTCGGCGTCGCGCAGGGCGGCGCAGGCGCCGGCATAGCCCTCGGCCGGGGTGCGCACCAGCATGCTGCGCCAGACCGCCAGCTCGTCCGGACGGGCCAGATGGAAGACCGGCGCGAACCAACGCTCCATGACGGCGTCGGCCAGGCCTTCGAGGCCGCCCTGTTCGATCGCGGCGATCCGCGACTGCCACATCTCCGGCGTGCCGATCCTGGCGGCGGTGTCGCACAGCACCAGGGCCCGGACCCGAGCCGGGTTGTCGCGCACCAGTTGCTGGGCGATCAGGCCGCCGATCGACAGCCCGCACACCAGCGCGGCCTTCACCCCGAGATGCTCGAGCAGGGCGTCGAGGTCGGCCGCCAGCCGCGGCATGCCGAACGCGCCGCCGCCGAGGCCGGTCAGCCCGTGGCCGCGGATGTCGTACCGGATGGTACGGAAGCGGCCGCCCAGGCGCTCCAGCACGCCGTCCCAGATCCGGAAATCGGTGCCGAGCGAATTGGCGAACACCAGCGCGGGGGCGTCGTCCGGACCGTCCACCGCATAGTGGGTCGGCACTCCGTCGATGGTGACTGCCTGCATGCCGGCTTCGCTCCCCTGTCTTGATTGTTGGAAGCCATGCTGGACCGGGGCATTGGTTATGTAAAATGAGATTTCGACCGTTCTGATATAACCGTTCGTCGCCTGTTTCGGCGGCAACCCCTGGATGGAGCCCCTGGTGTCCGAGCGGCCGGTGAAGTTCCGACATTTCCGCTGCTTCGCCGAAGTGGCACGGCTCGGCAGCGTCAACCGCGCCGCGGCCAGCCTGTCGATCACCCAGCCGGCGGTCTCGAAGACCCTGCGCGAGCTCGAGGAGATCCTTGAGGTGCCGCTGTTCGAGCGCACCCGGCGCGGTGTCCACCTGACCGAGCAGGGGACGGTGTTCCGCCGCCATGCCGAGGCCGTGCTGAGCGCGCTGCGGCGCGGCATGGAGAGCGTCGACGCCCTGCGTGCCGCCGGCTCCGGCTTCGTGACCGTCGGGGTGCTGCCCACCGTGGCGGCCCGGCTGATGCCCGAGACCGTGCGCCGCTTCATCGAGATCCAGCCGGCCCAGACCGTGCGGGTCATCTCCGGCACCAACCCGGTGCTGATCGACCGGCTGCGCGAGGGCGAGCTCGACATGCTGGTCGGCCGCCTGAGCAACACCGAGCTGATGGCCGGGCTGAACTTCGAATACCTGTATTCCGAACGGCTCAGCTTCGTGGTCCGGCCGGGTCACCCGCTGCTGGCGGCACAACGGCTTGGGGAACCGGCCTTCGACCTCGGCGCCCTGCGCGACCACGTGGTGATTCTGCCGACCCCGGAGATGATCATCCGCCCCGGCGTCGAGCGGCTGCTGGCCCGGCACGGCCTGGAGACCCTGCCGCGCTCGGTCGAGAGCGTGTCGAACGCCTTCGGACGCACCTTTACCCGGGCCAGCGACGCGATCTGGATCATCTCGCACGGCGTGGTCGCCACCGACCTGGAGGAGGGCGCGCTGGCCGAACTGGCGGTCGACACCGGCGAAAGCCGGGGCCCGGTCGGCCTGACGACCCGCATCGACACGGTGCCGACGGCGGCGGCCCAGGTGTTCATTGACACGGTGCGGGCGGTGGCGGAGCGGGCGCGGGGGTAGGGGGGAGCGGTCGCTCGGCGGCGCTGCCGATGGACCGGCCACAAAGCGGACGAAGCCGCCGGACGACAAGGCCGATCAGCTACCCGGTCCGCCCGCCGAAGCCGCCGTCGCCTCAACCAGGGACATGGGCCAACGGTGACTTGGCGTCATGCTTAACTTGGGATAGTGCCTAGCATCGGATATCTCACAGAAGGAAGGTGCATCGGGGCTCTGACTAGGCGATAATTCTTCTGCAACAAAGAGTTAGCCACAAGCAGAGGAGTTCCCCGATGCCGACAGAGTGTAGCGCGCAAGGCTTCACGTTTTCCAGGGTCGAAGGACGCGCCGTGGTTGCCGGGTTCGACGGCGGCATGGTGAGCTCCGATGCCGGGGCGTTGCTGCTGGGTGCGACCGACCGTGCGATCGGGCTGATCGATCGCTTTGCCTCCTGCTTCGAGGACGGCCGGCGGCAGGAGTATGTGATCCACAGGACCCACGCCACGGTGATGCAGCGGGTCTGCGCGATCGCCCTGGGCTACGAGGACGTCAACGACCACGACAGCCTGCGCCGCGATCCGGTGCTGGGCGCGCTGGCGGGCTGCCTGGAGGCGCGCCACGAGCGTTGCGAGCCGCTGGCCGGCAAGTCGACGCTGAACCGGTCGGAGCATGCGCCGGCGGGTCCGGGCGACCGCTACCACAAGATCGCTCACGACCCGGCCGCCATCGAGGGGCTGTTCGTCGATCTGTTCGTGGACGCGCACCTCGACCGCCACGATGAGCGCCAACCAACTGCGGCTCTGGTTCGCTTCCATGGCCTACGTGCTGATGGCCGCCCTGCGCCTCCGCCTTCTCAGGATCGGCGCCCTGGTCCGCCTCAGCGTCCGGCGCCTCAAGGTCGCCATGCCATCGGCCTATCCCTGGCAGCACTAGTGGGCCCTGGCATACGCCCAGTTAACCGCCGCCGCGGCGTAAGCGGCAAACCAACCCACCCATCAATCACTCAGGATCATCGCCGGGCTGCTCCAACCGCTACCAGCGGAAAACCACCCGTGCCCAACCAAATCGCCACATCCCAAACGACCGATACCAATGCCTACAACCGCGACGGTGTGAGAGTACGCCCGAAAATGAGTTGTCAGCGACGGTGCGGCTACGCGCAGTCCCATTGCGCGTAGCCGCGGCCTTCTGTCGCCACCAGGCAGAGCTTGACGGACGCTCCCGCTTCCCCCCTGGCACCATTCCGATCGAGCCGGTCCGGTCGCACACGATCGACCGATCTTGCGCTATCCCCGGACCGGACCCGCAGCGGGCAGGCCCGCTACTTGCACTGCGGGACGACGGCGCTGGTCTGGGTACAGACGTCGTTGCCGGCGGTCAGTTCACCGACGAGGCTGCCGTCGGGCTTCACCGTGATGCTGTAGTTGCAGCCCATCGGCACGGATCCGCGGGCGGATCCGTTGAGGGTGCACGTCTTGCCGGCCACTTCGAAGATGATGTACTCGATCCCCTTGAACGCGTGCGCATTGCTGGAACTGAGACTGGCCGCCGGCTGGCTGAGCGAGGTCTGCGAGGTGACGGCCACGGTGTCGGCCGTCGCCGCGCCCATCATGCCGAGCATCGCGATGGCAGTGGTTGCGAGAAGCGTCTTCATTTTCTTCTCCTATGGTCAGTTGTACGCCAGCGGCTCCGCTTGAGATCTTCCAGAAGCCGAAATGGCGAGGTTTCTATTTCGCTTTCATCCGGAGGTTGCTCCGGCCTGTTCAGACTGGCGGAACTCCCAGCCAGAATCCTGAAATCTGTCCGAAAATAATCTGAAATATACCACCATCGCGAGCAATCGCGAGGCCTCCGCCCGGGAATGCCCAGCGGCGTGAACCGGGGATCGTTGATCCCACGGAGAGGCGGGAGATCTGATCGGGCAGGCCTGAAACGCCGCCACGGCGCCGGAACGACCGGGACTGCTTGCCCGCCTCCGGGACAGTGCCTATCGTCTGGACATCGGCTCTCCCGGCCGGCCTCCCCGGAAGGATTCCCCCATGACCGCCTCGATCTCCGCCCCCGACCGTCTGCGCGCCCTGTTGGCCGAACCCGGCTTCGTCGTGATGCCGGCGGTGTGGGACGGGTTGAGCGCCAAGCTGTCAGCGGCGGCCGGGTTCAAGACCGCGTTCCTGTCGGGTTCCTGCGTGGCGGCCAGCCGGCTCGGCGGCCCCGACCTCGACCTAGTGTCGTTCGGCGAGATGCTGGACTCGTTCCACATGGTTCACAACGCCGCCCCGCAGACCCTGGTGCTGGCCGACGGCGACCACGGCTACGGCAACGCCATGAACGTGCAGCGCGTGGTCGCCACCTACGGCCGGGCCGGCGCCGCCGCCGTGCTGATCGAAGACAAGATCACGCCGCGCGCGCTCACTTCCGCCGGCAAGCCCTGCCTGCCGCGCGACGAGGCACAGATGAAGATCCGCGCCGCCGTCGAGGCGGCGAAGGAATCCGGCATCCTGGTGCTGGCGCGCACTGACTGCCGGCCGACCCAGGGTATCGACGAGGCGGTCGCCCGGATCGAGATGTTCGCGAAGGAAGGTGCCGACATCTTCCTCCTCGACTCGCCGGCCGACGAAGACGAGATCCGCCGCGCCGTGGCGGCTACCGGCGGACGGCCGTCGTTCGCGGTGCTGTCGCCGGGCGCGCCGCGCGCCACCCCGACCCAGGCCGAGGCGGCGGCGCTCGGCTACAAGATCGGCACCTTCCCGACCGGCATGCTCTCGCCGGCAACGGCCGCCATGAAGGCCGGTCTCGCCGCGCTGGCAGCCGGCCAGTCCGAGGCAGCCGGCGCCGGCCTTCCCCCCGCCGAACTGCGCGCGACGCTGGGCTACGACGACTACGACGTCCAGGCCAAGCCGTTCATCACGGGGGCATGACGCCCCGGCCCTTCAGGTCGTCTTCGTCGCCCATTCACAGGACGCCAGCGGGCGCCGTCCGTAGGGGGCGTCCCACGCCCCGTGGAGGAAGCTGCCCCCTCGACGATCCCGTAGGTCGGCTCGTTGTGCTCGTCGCCGAGGCTGCCGGACAACCCGGCGCCCTCCTCGACATTGACCACGACCGACATCGCGAGGCGGGCGTCGGCCGGCCAGTGCGGGTCGGGCCGTCGATCGCCACAGCCGAGAGGATCGCGAGCCGCGCTCAAGGCTCTCACTTCCGGGCCAGGATCGTCGCCATCTCGCGAACCGCCGCCGGAACCGGCTGGATCAGCGGCACCGGCGAGGTTTCGGCGAGCGCGCGGGCGGCATCGGCGAGCGGACCTCCACCGACGATCACCGCCTCGGCGCCGGACTCGCTTACCGCCCGTCGGATCAGTTCGTCGAGGGCCTCCAGCACCCAGCCCGGGTCGGCCATCCGGGTGTGCGGGTCGCCTGTCGTGCTCGGTACCGCCACCAGTCGATCGGCGAGGCCCAATCTTGCGGCATACTGCCGAACCATTTCCACCAGACCGGGCGTGGTCATGGCGACGGCGAACCGGCCGATCGCAGCGGCCGCCCGCATCGAGCTCTCGCCGATACCGACCACCGGGATCGACAGCTTGGCCCTTATCGCGGCGATGCCGGGGTCGATATAGGCCGAGACGATGATGCCGTGCTCGCTCCCGAAGTCACGCCCGGCGGCTGCCACCACTGCCGCCTCGGCCACCGACGAGCCGGCCTCGTCGACGATCAGCTCCGGCGACTCGGCAGTAGTGTAGCCTTCGATCGACAGCCAGTCCGGGGCGGCGGCCCGTGCGACCGCGACCATGCGCTCGGTCGCCACAGTACCGGCATTCGGGTTGACCAACCGGACCAGCCTCAACGGCGAATTCATCGTACCGCACTCCTCATGACGTCATCTTTCCCATCACCGGTGTCGCCGCTTCACCGCGCCGCAACCATCCACTGGACCGGCCAAAGCGCCACCCCCGGTACCGCGGCGATCACCACGATACCCAGCAGCATCAGGAAGAAGAACGGCATCGCGGCCCTCGTGAACTGCAGGATGTCATGCCCCTGCAGCACGAACAGGTTGAAGCCGACCGACGGGGTGATCTGCGCCATCTCCACCACGATCACCCTGAAGATTCCGCACCACACCAGGTCGATGCCGGCGTCCTTGACCATCGGCAGCGCCACCGCGACAGCCAGGGTGCGAGGCCCTAGAACATTCGGACCACAGCCAGAGGATCTCCCCCATCCACACGAATAGCGGCAGCTTGGTCAGCGCCCAGCTCCAGGAGGCATCCCATACGATGGTGACGAGCAGCGACCCCGCGGGCCCGGGCGAGAAAAACTTGAGCGCGATGGAGCCGGCGGTCGGCAGCGCCGAAGCCGGCTGACCACAGCTCCAGCGCCTGCCGGAACCGCCGTCTTGGTGGCGTCGAGCTTGGTCAGCGAATCGTTGAAGTTGAGGTTGATCTTGACGCGATGGTCTCCTCGACCTCCTCGATGAACTCTCGAATGTTCCCGATGTGGAAATTTTCCTCCGAATAGCCGGAGGCCATGATCCAGTCGATTGCGAGCGCTGGGCCACTCGCGACCGCGAGGGCAACGCCGACCATGGCCGACGCCATTCGGTTGCGTGTCCAAGCCATCCCCGAAATCGTCCTTCTTGATGCATCAACCCGGCCCGCCCGACCGACCAGGGCGGGGAAAGTCGGGTCGCCCGTTGTCCGAACGGACGTCCGGGATCAGCAAGATCGCGTCCGGCCGGGCGCCGCCGCCGGGATCCAGCCGAAACCCGACTTTCGAGCCGTCCACCTCACGGGATCGTGCTTGCTGCGAGGCACAAACGGCAGGCACGACCGCGTGATCATGGTTCATTTACAGGCGCGTCGGCGCCAGATGCCGAAACCATGTCCCGGCCACCGACATTGGCGACTGGCGATGTCGAAGACCGAAGCGAGCGAGGAGATCGACGCATGTCGATGGCGACCGAGACGACACGGCGGGCCACGCCAGGACGGGCGGGACCAGGACGGGCGGCGACGGGCCGCGGTGCGGGGACGGGCCGGACGGTACGACGCTGGCTGCCGTGGACCGACGGCGCGGGCCGGTTCTCATGGCTGAAGCTCACGGTCCTGCTACTGCTGCTCGCCCCGGCAGCCCTGCTCGCCGTGGACGCAGCCACCGGCAATCTCGGCCCCCGGCCCTGGAACCTCGCGGTTCATCGGGTCGGCTGGTGGACGGTGGTGTTCCTGATGGCCTCGCTGACGGTCACGCCGCTTAGGCGGACGCTGCGCTGGAACGGCCTGCTCGCGGTGCGCCGCATGGTCGGCGTGACCGCGTTCCTGGCCGCCGCCCTGCATCTGGTGCTGTATGCCGGCGAGCAGGCCTGGGACCTGTGGAAGGTATCCAGCGAGATCGTCCTGCGGTTCTACCTGACGATCGGCTTCGCCGCCCTGCTCGGGCTGGCGGCCCTGGCCGCGACCTCGACCGACGGCATGGTCCGCCGGCTCGGCGGCCGGCGCTGGCAGACGCTGCACCGGCTGGCCTATCCGATCGCGGCCCTGGCCCTGGTGCACTTCTTCCTGCAGACCAAGGCCGACATCACCCAGCCGATCCTGTTCAGCGGCCTGTTCGTCTGGCTGATGGCCTACAGGCTCTGGCGCAGCCGGCTCGGCGACCCGTCGCCGGCCGGGCTGGCGCTGCTGGCAGTATTTGCAGCCGTGTTGACGGCGGCCGGCGAGGTCGTAGGCATCTCGATGGCCTTCCACGCCCCACCGTCGGTGATCGCCGTGGCACATTTCGACTTCGACGCGGGCATCCGCCCGGCCTGGTGGGTGCTGGCCGTCGGCCTCGCGGTCGCAGCCGGCGCCGCTATGCGGCGGCCGCGGCGGATCTCGACCGCCCGCTAGTCGAAGGCGATCTCCACGACCGTCCCGTCGTCCAGCGACACGACCAGCCGGCCGGTCGCCATCGGGCGGATACGGTCCACGATGCGTGCAGGCAGATTGCGGCTCGCGACCGCCCGCAGGCCGCCGGTGAAGCGCACCAGGACAACGCGCCGACGAGACAGATCCGGAATCACCAGGTCGGCAACGCCATTGCTCACGACTGCCGTCGCCAGGGTCAGGACCCGGGACCCGAGCGCGTGGCTGGAATACCCGCCGGCCGGACCCGCCACCCGCCGCAGTTGGCCGCCGCGCAGTGCCAGAAGCTCGAGCTGGCCCGTCAGATGCGGGGTCCGAACCACCGCGACGGTCCGGGTCCCATCGCCCAGGAAGTCGGCAATCGCGGCAATCGACAGCCATCGATTGGGCTGCCCGATCGGTTCGCTCGCCGCTATCTCGGCCAGCGTTCCGTCGCGGAGCCCATAGACCGCTACCGCCGCGCCGGACGTCAAGCCCGAGCGGATGGTGACGACCTCGTTCCAGCCATCCCCGTCCAGGTCGACAAGCCGCGGCGTGATGTCCTCGAACACCTGATCGTCCGGCAGGACATGCTCATGCCGCCGACCGCTCCGGTCGACCGCGACCAGGCTGCCAGCCTCGATCGCATCGCCCAGCACGCCGTGGCGGTAGCGCCCGGTCGGGCGCTCGTACCAGACCCGCACCGCTCCGCGCCCGCCAGCCTCGGCAATCTCGCCGTCCGGAAGCCGCTCGGCCCCCGGCAGGTCGGGTCCGGCCAAAAGGGCGAGGCACAGCGCGGCCAGCCCGGCCAGCCCGGCCCGCCGCACTACTTCGTCCCGTACATCCGGTCGCCGGCATCGCCCAGGCCCGGCATGATGTAGCCGTGGTCGTTGAGCTGCCGGTCGACCGCCGCCGTGAATACCGGCACGTCGGGATGCGCCTTGGTGAAGGTGGCGATGCCTTCGGGTGCCGCCAGCAGGCACACGAACTTGATGCGGGTGGCGCCGGCGTCCTTGATGCGCTGGACGGCAGCGGCCGCCGAGTTGCCGGTAGCCAGCATCGGATCGACGGTGATGCACGGCCGGTCGCCGATCTGCTCCGGCAACTTCATGTAGTACTCGACCGGTTCCAGCGACGTCGGGTCGCGATACAGCCCGACATGGCCGACGCGGGCCGACGGCACCAGGTCGAGCATGCCGTCGAGCAGGCCGTTTCCGGCCCGCAGGATCGACACGAAGCAGAGCTTCTTGCCCTCCAGTTTCGGCGCCATCATGGTCTCGAGCGGGGTCTCGATCTCGATGGTCGTGCATTCGAGATCGCGCAGCACCTCGTAGGCCAGTAGCAGGCTGATCTCGCGCAGCAACTGACGGAACTTCGATGTCGCCGTGGTCGCCTCGCGCATGATCGTCAGCTTGTGCCGGATCAGCGGATGGTCCACGACGGTCGTGTTCTTGTACTCCATCGACGCGGCCTCCAGGGGGACGGGGTGGGCCGACCATGTCCCCGCCGTTCCGCGCTGGCAAGGGACTGTCGGAATCGTCCTTCGAGCGGCTGCAATCCGGCCCTTCAGCCCGACGGCACCGCGGCGACTCGGCCGACGCGGCGCGGCGGCACGCCGAGGCCCCGAAGAATGATCTCCGTGACGGTGCCGACCGCCAGCCGGTAGTCGGCCTCCTCCAGGCGCTCGACGCCGAGCACGGCGGTGACCTGCGGCGAGAAGTCGGCATAGGTCTGGGTCAACGCCCAGATCGCGAAGAACACGTGCTCCGGCGACAGGTCGGCCATCATCCCGCGGCGCTGCCAGACCCGGAACACCGCCCCCTGCCGCTCGACCCAGTCGCGCAGGGCGCCGCGCAGGTACTCGCCGATCACCGGCGCCCCGGTGATCACCTCCATGGCGAACACGCGCGATCCTTCGGGTCGCTCGCGCGACATCGCCATCTTGCGCTCGATGTACCCGGTCAGCGCTTCGGCCGGATCGTCGTCGATACTGATTTCGCCCAGCGCCGACAGCCAGGCCTCGAGGATGTCGGTGATGACGGCGTGATACAGCGCCTGCTTGCTTTTGAAGTAGTAAAGAAGGTTAGCCTTTGGAAGGTTTGATTCTTTTGCGATTTCGTCGAGTGTCGAACCTCGATATCCACGCCTGGCGAAGACCCGCTCGGCGGCGGCCAGGATGCGGCGGCGGTTGCGCTCGCCGATGCGGCCGCGGCGCCGGGGCGCGGACGCCGGCACGACGCCGGCACCGGAGGGAGTCACTTCGGTCATGCCCGGAGAATAGGCTTCGAAGCAGCTCGACCGAAACCCCGTTTCAGCGCCCCGCCTCGCGCAGCAGCCAGCGACGCACAAGGTCGGCGGCCGGCCGTTCGCCAGCCCCGGCAGGCGGCAGCAGCCAGTACGCCGCCGCGCTGACCGCGTAGGTCGGCAGCGGCGCCAGCAGCCGGCCGTCGCGGCGCTCGTCCTCGGTCAGCACGTCGCTCTCCAACACCACGCCGAGGCCCTTGGCCGCCGCGTCGATGGCGACGTCGGACGGGTCGAGCTCCAGCGCCGGACCGGCCCGCCCGGCATCGATCCCGTGGCGGCGGAACCAGTCGCTCCAGGACATCGCGTTGCCGCGGGTGCCGATCAGCGGCCGCGACAGCAGGTCGGCAGGCGCAGTGAGGCCGACCGCCAGGGCCGGCGCGCACAGCGGCTGCAGCACCTCCTCCAGCAACGGGTCCGCGGTGCGCTGCCAGGCCCGCGCGTCGCCGTAAACGATCATCAGGTCGACGCCGGCGGTGCCCGGGCGCTGGTCGCTGTCGGCGTTGAGGCGGATGTCGATGCCCGGACGGTCCGCCAACAGCGCCGGGAGGCGTGGCAGCAGCCAGCGGCCGGCGAAGGACGGCGGGGTCTGCACCCGCACCACCTCGGTGCGTCGGCCGGCCCGGCGGCGGGCCATGCGCTCGGTCGCCCGCCGCAACTGCTCGAAGCCGTCGCGGATGCCGGCGAAGAACTCCAGCCCGTCCGCCGACAGCGCCACGCCCCGCCCGACCCGTTCGAACAGACGCACCCCCAGCCCGGCCTCGAGGCCCCGCACCTGGTGGCTCACCGCCGATGGGGTCAGGCCGAGTTCCACGGCGGCGGCGCGGAAGCTCCCCAGGCGGGCGGCCGCCTCGAACACCACAAGCGCGCGCAACGGCAAACCGGTTTCGGACATGCGTCCAGAATGGTGAATTCAACTCATCTGTCCAGCGAGTTCTTTACGTTTGCGGCGAGCGCCCGGCGGCCGTCTCATGGTGACGGTCAACCGGAGGATGCCGCCATGAACGACGCCGCCCCCGCCCGCACCCCGCCGAGCGGTACCAACGACAGCTTCTGGGCCCGCGCCAACCGGCACCTGCTGCGCTACGGCGGCGACTTCGTGCCGTTCGTGCCGGTGCGCGCCGAGGGCGCCTTCCTGTACGACGCCGACGGCCGCCGCTTGCTCGACTTCACCTCCGGGCAGATGAGCGCGATCCTCGGCCACTGCCACCCGGAGATCGTGGCGACAGTGCGCGACTGGGTCGGCCGTCTCGATCACCTGTTCTCGTCGATGATCTCGGCCCCGGTGGTCGACCTCGCCGAGGCGCTCGCCGAACTGGTGCCGGCGCTGCCCAAGGCCATGCTGCTGTCGACCGGCGGCGAGGCCAACGAGGCCGCCATCCGGATCGCCAATCTGGTCACCGGCAAATGGGAGGTAGTCGGCTTCGCGCAGTCCTGGCACGGCATGACCGGCGGCGCGGCCTCGTCGACCTACAAGGCCGGGCGGCGCGGCATCGGCCCGCTGATGCCGGGCTCCTATGCGATCCCCGCCCCGAACAGCTACCGGCCGCGCTTCCCCGGCATCGACTGGCGCCAGGAGCTCGACGACTCCTTCGACCTGCTGGATCGCCAATGCACCGGCAACCTCGCCGCCTTCATCGCCGAGCCGATCCTCAGTTCCGGCGGGGTGCTGGACCTGCCGGCCGGCTATCTCGCCGCCCTCAAGGCGCATTGCGAGGCCCGCGGCATGCTGCTGATCCTGGACGAGGCGCAGACCGGGGTCGGCCGCACCGGCCGGATGTTCGCCTTCGAGCGTGACGGCGTGGTGCCCGACATCCTCACGCTGTCGAAGACCCTGGGGGCCGGGTTGCCGCTGTCGGCGGTGATGACCTCGGAGGCGATCGCCGACGCCGCCGAGAAACGCGACTTCCTGTTCTACACCACCCACGTCAACGACCCGCTGCCAGCGGCGGTCGGGCTGACTGTGCTGCGGGTGGTCGGACGCGACCGGCTGGCCGATCGGGCCGCGGCGGCCGGCAAGCGGCTCGCCGACGGCCTTCGAGCGCTCCAGCAGCACCATCCCTGCATCGGCGACATCCGCGGCCGGGGCCTGCTGCTCGGACTGGAGTTCGCCGACCACGGCGGCATGGCCGCGGCCGAGATCTCCGACGCGGTCACCGACATCGCCCTCGAGCTCGGCCTGTCGGCCAACATCGTGCGGGCGGGAAGCTCCGGCGGCACCATGCGCATCGCCCCGCCGCTGACCGTCGCGGACGCGGAAATCGACCTCGGCGTCGAGCTGCTGGGCGCAGCGATCACGCAGGTGATGGCGGGGCGGTGACGCTGGGCGGTAGGCACCAGCGGTTTCCGGGCGCCTCCCCCATTTCCGCCGTCATTCCGGAGCGCACCGCCGAAGGCGGGACGGATCCGGAACCCACCGGCCGCCGCCAGGGCACGTCGCTGCGTGGGTTCCGGCTCGCTCGCGCTGTAGCGCGCCCGTCCGGAATGACGGCTGAAGAGAGATCATGGTCGAACGGAGCCCGTTGCCATCCACCTCATGCCGTGGACAGGCAGCCCTTCCGCCGCAATGCTTCCGGCCGGACCCGAAGCCCGGACCGACCATGACCAGCACGCTACTCGACCACGTCGTCCCCGCCACCACCGGCTGGAACCGGGTGATCCGCGCCGGCGAGACGCTGCGGATCGTCGACCTGGAAGGCCAGCAGGCCGTCGACTTCCTGTGCTTCGACGCCGCCGATCCGCGCGACCGATACAGCGCCACCAACACCCTCAAGGTGCAGGGCTCGGCGTTCATCGGACTGGGCACAGTGCTGTACGCGGACAGCGGCAAGCCGCTCCTGCGGGTCACGGACGATACGCTCGGCCGGCACGACACGATCTACGGCTGCTGCAGCGAGGCCAACAACCGGCTGCGCTACGGCGTGGCCGGTACCCACAGCTGCTACGCCAATTTCGAGTCCGAGCTGGCGAAGCACGGCCTCGGCCGCGACGCCATCGTGGCCAACGTGAACTTCTTCATGCACGTGCCGATCGCCGCGGACGGCGGGCTGGGCGTCGCCGCGGACGTCTCGCCGCCCGGCAGCCATGTGGACCTGCTGGCCGAGGTCGACACGCTGGTCGTGCTGTCGGCCTGTCCGCAGGTGCACAACCCCTGCAACGGCTACAACCCGACACCGGTGCGGGTGATCGTCATCGCTCCGGCGTAGGCTGCCCTACTGTCGCACATAATGCAGCCCACTGAACTTCGCCCGCAGCCTCGCGGTGCGCGGCGCCACGGTCTCGGGCGCGTTGGCCCGGAGCGTCTCGGCGATGAGTGCCGCGAGGTCGGGCGCGTCGGCCGGCGTCACGCCGCGGCGCACCAGTTCCGGCGTGCCGATCCGCAGGCCGTTCAGATCGCCCGGCACCTCGGCGATCGGCAGGCCGATCCCGCATGCCAGGAACCCGCCCTGGCGCAGCGTCTTCGACGCCGCCTGGCCACCGCCGAACGCCGCCGCCTCGATCGCGAACTGGTGCGACTTCGTGATGCCCCGGTCGGCGGCGAACACCGGCAGGCCGAGTTCCGCGAGCGCCGTGGCCAGCGCCACCGACAGCTCGACCATCGCCCCGGCATAGGCCGCGCCGTGGTCGCGCCAGTCCAGCAGGGTGATCGCCAGGGCCGCCGACTTGGCGGCGTCGAAGTTGGCGGTCATGCCCGGGAAAGCGATGGCGTCCAGCCGCTCGGCAATCCCGGCGTCGTTGGTCACGATCAGGCCGCCGGCCGGGCCGCCGAGGCTCTTGTAGGTGCTCATGGTCATCAGGTGGGCACCCTCCGACAGCGGATTCGGCCACGCCCCGCCGGCGATGATCCCGCACTGGTGGGCGGCGTCGAACAGCACCTTGGCCCCGACCTCGTCGGCGATCGCCCGCACCTCGCGGACCGGATGCGGAAACAGGTTCAGGCTGCCGCCGACGGTGATCAGCTTCGGGTGGACCTCGCGCGCCAGGTCCCGCAACCGCTCCAGGTCGACGGTGTAGCCGTCGGCGTTCACCGGTGCCGGATGCGTGTGCAGGCCGTACAGCCCGGCGCAGCCGTCGGCATGATGGGTGACGTGGCCGCCGACGCTGCCCGGCGGCGCGATGATGGCGTCGCCCGGCTTCGCCAGCGCCATGAAGCCGTACAGGTTGGCGAGCGCGCCGGAGCCGACGCGGATCTCCGCATGGGTGGCGCCGAACACCTCGGCCGCCAACTCGGCGGCGATAACCTCGATTTCCTCGATCGCCTCCAGCCCCATCTCGTACTTGTCGCCCGGGTAGCCGAGCGACGGCCGGCTGCCCAGGCCACGCGACAGCGCCGCCTCGGCCCCCGGATTCATCACGTTGGTCGCGGTGTTGAGATTGAAGCAGTCGCGGTCGTGGATCTCGAGGTTCCGCCGGATCAACGCCTCGATGCGGTCGCCGACCGCCGCGCTGTCAGCGTCGGCTGTCCGCCGGGCGATCGACTGCACGAGCGCCTCGCAGGTAACAGGCACCCAGGGGCGGCGGGCGAGATGCAGCATGGCGTCCTCCTTGTCCGGCGACAGGGAAGCAGCACCGGCGCCTCCCGGCAATTCAGATCTGCCGGCAGACGGCCGCTATGCCCGCCATCCGCGGCAGCCGGTCGCGGGCGACCAACCGAGCGTGACGCCGATACCGGCCAGAACGATCAGGCAGAGGCCGCCGGCCTGTCCCGGATCGAAAATGCGCCCGTACACCAGGGCGTCGACCAGCACGGCGCTGGCCGGGTACAGGAAGCTCAGGACGGCGATCACCGGCGTCGCCAGCTTCGGCACCGCGCCGTGGACCAACGCATAGACCAGCACGTAGACCAGCCCAGTGTGGCTCAGGCCGATGCCGGCAAGCCGGAACCAGGCATCGGCCGCCGGTTCTGTCGGCGCCGCCGGACCGAGCAGCGCCAGCAGCACCACCAGGAACGGCTGGACGTGGAACACAATGGCGGCGAGCCCGGCGACGGCACGGCCGGTCGTGGACAGGGCGAAAGCGGGCATGACGGCCTCCGAGGACTGGCCGATATCGTCCGCGGCGGGCCGATGGCGAAGCCGGATTCATCGTCATCTGCGCCAAAAGTTGACACACGGCACGAGTTCACGAAGTAGACTATGAAGTGCGTTAACTAGTTTTGGGCGAGGAGCGACGCCATGCCGACGACGCCGATCCAGCCGTTGAGTGCGGTCGCGCAAGCGGTGCGGGACGACCGGGAGCCGGATCCGGACGGCGACATCGGTTCCGCCGCTCGGCCGACGGCCAACGACGTACCCATGTCCGTCAGGCTGGACTTCGCGGTGCTGCTGACTGAAGCCGAACGGGCCGCGCTGCAGCCTCCTGGGAGTCGCTTCGGTCAAATTCCCGAACTGCCGGCGACCGTGTATGCCGCATGGCGCATCCGAGAGGATCTGCACGGCTCCTTCGATTTGAGCACGACTGCAGGCTATGCCGGACTCTGGGTGTGGGCGATCCGGGACGGCCGCCGCGAGGTCGACGCCCTTGGCACCGCGATCGCCGCAACCCGATCGGCGCTTGCCAATGCGGTCGACGGCCCGATCGGTCAGCCTGTCAGTTTTCCTTGGTGTGCAGCCCTGCTCTGGTGCACGCGACCCGACCTGCAGGAGGCCTATCCGCTGTCGGATCCGGCCGGCGTGGCGGGCTATCTGGGCTGGTTCCTGCGCAACGGGGTTTTCGAGTTGTGCGGCGGCGATCTGTTGCCGGACGACCATGTAAGCGTGCTGGCCGGCAATGGCACGGGCACCGGGCCGCCGCCCCTGACCCTCTATCTCGAATTCACGCACGCCGCGCGCCCGGACATCAGGTCGGCGTTCGACATCGGGACCTTCGAGGGTCGGCGCGGGCTTCTCAAATGGTTCTTCGACCATGGTGCGAAGGAGTTTCCGACCCATCCGGAAATCCTGGCCCACCAGACCCAGATCGTCCTCGACTGGGGCAACGCCGCGAAGGCGAGCGGCACCGCGCGTCCGCAGGCCGGGGGATCATGAAGGGATCAGCGGGTCTCTGACCCGTCGACCGCCTTGCGCAGTTGCCAGATCGCCGGGTCGGTCCATCCCGCCTCGGCCAGGGCACGGCCCGCGGCCTGGAACGCGCGCTGGCGGGACGACCAGCGCCCGCCCTCCGAGTTCCGTGGAACCGGCTCACCATCGCTCTCCTGGGCCGCGACCGCCGCGAGTTGCGCCCGGGCATACGCGACGAGGGCGGTGCGTGTCTCCCGGACCTCGTCGACGTCGCTCCGGTCGACAGCGCCCTCGCCGAGCAACGCCAGGGCCTCGGCGCGACGATCGGCCAGCCGCAGCATTACCAGCAGCCGCCCCTTCAGGCTGGGGTCGCCGGTCCGGCGCAAGGCCGCCAGCAGGACCTCGATCATCACATCCGGCGTCACGAGGCCGCGCGTCGGCGAGGACACCCGCAGGAACGCCTTGTTGACCATCGTCCCGCAGTGGATCGCCCGCCGGTACATCGTCAGCGCAGCGTCCTGACGTTTCGCGTCCCAGAGTTCGTCGGCAAGCCGAACCAGTCCCGCTGCGGTCGCGGGAGCGAGTGTCAGGGCCTGCCTGAGGTCGCCCGTCCGGCCCGAGGCGAGAGCCTGATCTCGCCACGCGATGATCACCGACTTGGCCAGCGCCTTGTCGTCGTGGCGGCGGAGCAGCGGAAGCAGAAGCCGGCGCGCGGTCGCATGCAGGCCGGCCTTCCCGGCCGCGGCCGCCGCCAGGATGCGGATCTCGGGGCGGTCCGCGACCGCGTCCAGGGCCCAGCATCCCAGGTCCATGGCCAGGAGCGCCGAGCCGAACCGATGCTCGAGCCGGATCAAGCGGGTGAGGGATTCCAGGTCCGGCGTCCGCTCCGCCCAACGATCCAGCACATCGGCGTCGGCCGACGGCGGCCGGCGCTCGGTTTCGAGGCGGCTCGCGACTTCTTCCCAGCTGCTGGCGTCCTGCAGGTCCATGCCGTGCCTACTGGTTGTCCGGCATCCGACGAATCCAGCCGCTCAGGGCGGCGGCGTCGGTCGGCAGCAGTTGCTTCGCATAGACTGCCGGGTCACGCTGCACGCAGGCCGGGACGAACCGCCGCGCGGGAACCGCGGCCCAACCCTCCTCGGCGTCGCCGGCACGCAAGCCGTCCAGCCGGGCACGAACCCGGTCCAGCTCCACCAGATCGGCCTTCTTGTGGTGCTCTCGATGCGCGTAGGAGCTGAACTTGTACTGGATGAAGCGCTCGTCGCCCAGGGCGTGGAAATGCCAGCCGGCGTCGTCCAGCCAGATTCCCTCCTCCTTGCGCTGTTGGCGCGAGAGGTTGAACCGGACCGCATTGACGCCGTGCCGGCGAATACTGCGGTAGCGGGAAATCGCCGCGGTGTCCCGGTTGGCCCGCCCGGTCCCGACGGGCTGGTAGTTGAGAAAGTACTTGCACATGCGGGTCCGCAGCGTCGCCATCTCGCCGTCGAACCGGCTCAGGACATCCCAGCGCCAGATCTCGTCGCCGTCGGCGATCACAACGTAGTCGTCCTCTGCGGCCAGCCCGTCCAGCCCCCGCAGCATCGCGTCACGCTGATAGAAGTCCTTGGCCCAGGGATGCTGGCAGTAGGGCGGGAACGTTTCCACCGGTACGTGGACGATCTTCTCCCGGAAGTCCTCGAACAGGTGCAGGTTCTCCCGGAACATCAGCGGCTTCGGGGTGCCCGTGAAGGTCTCCGCGGCCTCGACGACGATGAATTTGTCGACATGGTCCCAGAGTTCGGTGAACCGCATGACCGCGAGTTCGAACTCGCCGTTGAACATGAAGCAATCGAAGTAGCGCGGCGGTCCGTCACGATGCCATGGCGGCGTCTTCAGGCGGTCGCGCCAGACCAGCCCGGTGGCCTGCGCCAGCTTCCAGCGTACCGCAAGATCATGGGTGTTCTCGAAGCTGCACAGTCCATAGCAGCGGATCGCGGCATGCGGATTGCCGGCCGCCAGATGAACGTCGCCGAGACGCTCGGTGACCGCTGTCCCGCCCTTGGCGACCGCAACGCGTCCACAGGACCGCGCGGCCATCTGGAACTGCCCCATGCGCTGATAGGCCTCGGCAATCTGGATCCAGGGCGTTGGGCCGGCCTCCTCGGCGGCAGCCAGATGCAGGCCGATCTCCAGCGCCTCCGCCGGCCTGTCGGCCGTCAGCAATGCCCGCGCGAGGTCGAGCCTCGGGTCGGGCAGCGACCTGACCGACGCGCTACTGTCACCGGTGGCTTCGTCGTCGAACGAGGCGATCCGGGCGAACAGTCGCCGGGTCTCCGAATAGCGCGCTTCGGCAACCGCGGTCGCAGAGTGGTCGGGAAATCGGTCGCGCAGCCGCTGCACGAACGTCGCCGCGAGATCGAGTCGGGCGCAATCGAGGCTGATTTCGGCGGCGTTGGCGTAGACTGCAGGCAGGCCTATGTTGCGCTCGGATATCTTCTCGAGGGCCCGCTCCGCCAGTCGGGGTAGCCCCACCCGTGCGGCGATGCTCGCCGCCCGGATGATCACCTTCCAGGACGGTTCCTGCGGATCCTCGCACTGCTGGTCGAAAGCCCGCAGGATGCCGTTCACGCCGGACGGGCACATCTCCAGCAGGCCGACCACGATGACCTCGGCCCGCTGGAGGTCGTCCTCGTCGAGCGCCGATATCAATGCACGCACGCGCAACGCAGCGTCGGCCGGAGACGGCGGATCGTCGGTAACGCCAATCAGGTCCATGGCCGATCCTCACTGGCACCGACGACGTATGCGGGTATCCATCTTAGCCCGCCGAGCGCCCGTCGAGTGCGGAAGTCGATTAGAATGACCGTTACCTCGCCGCCCCAACAGAGCTACATTCTCTCCATATATCACCGTGGCAATCGAAATCGCATCCAAACAAACCGCCCCCCCGGAACGATGGTAACGGCGCCGACCGACGTACAACCGCTCCTGACGACCCCGACTCTCGAGGCGGCAGTACGTCGGGTGCAGGCTCTTTCGGCCGGAATCGTCGACCCGGGCGAACGCCGTCGGATGGTTGCGTCGGCACTCGGCACGATCTGGCGGCGCGAGCGTCCGTACAGCTTCACGGATGCGGCGGGCGGCGCGCCCAGAGTCCTCGACGCGGTTCTCTTCCGCGGTGAATGGGAGCTACTCACGCATCGCGTGAACACGCTTACCGGCGTGACCGACATGACCCTGGTCGTGGAGGCCGATCGCACCTTTGCCGGCGATCGGCGGGCGTTCAGCCTGACCGATGCGGAAATCGCTGCCCGGGGCTGGCAGGACCGGGTCGTGGCGCTACGCGTCGAACTTCCGGACGGACTGACAGACCGGCATGTCGTCGAGGCTTGGCAGCGCAACCACCTCACCGAGGCGGTGTCGCGGATCGCCGGTCCGGCGGATCTGGTGCTGTTGGCCGACATCGACGAGATTCCGTTCGCCGAGGCCGTCGATGTCCAGGCGACGCAAAGGCAGGCGCTCGGCATGCGGCAGGCCCTGTTCTTCGCGAACCACGAGCGGATCGTCGGATCGCCGCACCAGCACTTCGGGGCTGCGGT
>Ga0222653_1000490_pt1 | contig 22934 bp, 24 predicted proteins | sample AntAcemetagen419_FD_179856 | JGI IMG/M metagenome (GOLD analysis project Ga0222653, IMG submission 179856) | Saline water microbial communities from Ace Lake, Antarctica - #419 | ecosystem: Environmental > Aquatic > Non-marine Saline and Alkaline > Saline | place: Antarctica: Ace Lake...
GTGCCGAAAAATTTGTTGGAAGTGCAATAGCTTCATCAAATGCGTTTGTGTGTAGTGACTGTGTCCCACCTAATGTGGCAGCCATCGCTTCGATTGTAGTGCGAATTATATTATTATAGGGATCTTGTTCAGTTAAAGTGTATCCCGAAGTTTGGCAGTGGGTTCTTAAAAGACTTGATTTGGGGTTCTGAGGTTTAAACTCTTGCATTAATTCATACCATAGAGTTCTTGCCGCTCTAAGTTTTGCAATCTCCATATGAAAATTCATTCCGATGGCAAAAAAGAACGAGAGCCTAGGCGCAAAATCGTCTACAGCCAATCCGCGGAATAAAGCTGACTTTACATACTCAAGTCCATCAGCAAGAGTTAATGCTAATTCTAATGCACTATCAGCCCCGGCTTCCTGAATATGATAGCCGCTAATGCTGATGCTGTTGTATTTGGGCATATATTTAGACGTGTATTCGATAATATCGCTAACAATCCTCATCGATGGTTCCGGAGGATAAATATAAGTATTCCTAACCATGTATTCTTTGAGAATATCATTTTGAATTGTTCCAGAAAGTGCCTCTCTTGAAACTCCAGACTCTTCAGCAGCAACAATGTATGAGGCTAATATGGGCAATACCGCTCCGTTCATCGTCATAGACACACTCATTTTATCTAAGGGTATTCCTTCAAACAAAATTTTCATGTCTTCTACAGAGTCTATCGCTACACCAGCTTTGCCCACATCTCCTACTACTCTTGGGTGATCTGAGTCATAGCCGCGATGGGTAGCAAGGTCGAAAGCTACGGAAAGTCCTTTTTGACCAGCAGCGAGATTCTTGCGGTAAAAAGCATTGGACTCTTCTGCGGAGGAAAACCCGGCATATTGTCTGATAGTCCACGGTCTTGCAGTATACATTGTAGACCTTGGACCGCGTGTGTAGGGTGGAAAGCCGGGCAATGAATCGCAGAAGCTATTGTTTTCTAAGTCTTGCGAAGTATAGAGCGGCTTTATATGAATGCCTTCCGGGGTCTCAGTGGTCAATTGATCGACTGGAGCTCCCTTAAGATCTTTTTGGGCCTGATCTTGCCATTTATCTAAGCCGTTTTTACCATCAATTTTCGAAGTCGACATTCCTGCTCCCGTTGGTTTCTAGGATCTCATTGTTAACACATTTTATGAACTTTGAATTACTGAAAAATGTATTTATGATAGTCTTTTCAGGCAGAAACCATAAAAAGGCTAGGGTATGAGTTCAGTCAAATGGATAAGTCATCGAGGGTACCATGAAGTTTTCCCCGAAAACTCACTCTCAGCCTTCAAAGCTGCTGTAGACTTGGGATTCAAAGCCTTAGAAACTGATCTCCAAGTAACAGCAGATGGCCATATTGTATTAGCGCATGATTCGACTTTGGCTAGGGTGTCAGCCAATAGCGACGATATTAATTCTCTCTGTAGAATGCAGTGCGAGCACATCAAGCTTAAAAAAGGCGAATCACTCTTGTTTTTTGAGGATTTTGTTTCAGAATTTAAAGACTGTAGTTGGACCTTAGACATAAAACCATACCATGGGTGGGAAACTCTATCTTCTTTATATCATTGGAGCAGAGAGAATCGCCTCTATGATTTCATTCAAGAAAACTCTAGATTCTTACTTTGGAATTCCGAACAAGAGATAGCTTGTAAGAATTATTTTCCTCAAGCTAAGTTTTATCAGCAACAATGGCAGTGTTATAGCGCCTGTATTTCTGCAGTAACAGGGCTTGGTACTGGGAGATTCATCTCCAAGGACGGAGTATACGCATTGCCTCCAGTATTTGGCCGAATCGATTTAAATAAAAAACGAATTTATAAAAGATATTTTCAAAATAATGCGAAGATTATTTCGTATTTGCCGCGGTTTGATCGTGAAACAAGAGTGGCTATCGAATTGGGGGCATCTGAAGTTTTGACCAATGGCAAAATATTAATGTGATTCATCAAACTAATATTGAGACTTCTCTATGCTAGTTTCTGCGTTTTACATAAGCAAACTAAGTTGTTTTCCAAATACGAAAGCTTTTTGGTGCATAAATAGTGAACAACCCAACATAACTGCTGAGATTATCTGATTTCTAAATTGATGAACTCCTTTTGGCGCAATGCTTTGGCCTGGTTTTTAATCTGCAAAATATAAACTGGTGAAATTATTTAAAAATTACTTTCCCGGCTTAACGCAATTTTAACAATTATACGGGAGCAATATTTAGTGCATAATGATATGTATTATATGTACAAACAACAGGGGGTGTTGTGAGCGTTTTACCGAAGGTACTGCTTACGTCATTGTTGGTATTATCCACTTTAGGGTGTGGTAATAAAAATCAATTCAAAGATGTCGGAATTTCTTCAACATCGGAGGTTGACCTCTCACTGCGTGAAGCCAATATTGGCGCTTTTAACCTAATGCGTATTACCCCAACAAACAAAAATTTTTCCAGAATCGTTGAGCTAGTCGATGAAGCAGACCTGCATGTTTTTGCAGGAATAGAGATCATGAGTACTGAAGCTGCCGATGCACTGTTAGAAGCCCTCAATAGACAGTCCACACATAAGTGGGAAATGATCCTATCTTCGCATAAAAACGGCGAATCCTCCTATAAAGAGTGGTTCGCTTTTTACTATCAAGTTGGCAAAGCAGAACCTTTGAATCTTGGTAAAAGATTCTGCAATACTTATGAAGGGACCGAAAGCAAAGGCGATTCTTGCTATGCTAGAGACCTTTATAGTGATGGTCCCGATTTTGAACGAGATCCTTTTGTTGGGCACTTCAAAATTGGGGGCGCATTGTTTTCATTGGTTTCAGTACACTTAGTTTATGGTGGGCAAGATCAAGAGTCTATTCAAAGAAGACTTAACGAAATGATGAACCTTCGGATTGTAGCAGACAAAGTGAGGAATCTTTCTCCAGCACACGATGTAGTAGTTTTGGGTGACTTCAATTTGAAATTAGATACGGAGCTTGATCCTTTCGATCCGGATAGAGTTAAGCCTATCGTGCCTGAGGATTTCATTTTTCAATCGCCCCCCATGACAGCTTTAATTAGCGAAGCAACAACGATTGGCAATTCCAATTATGATCATTTCTTCTTTTATGAGGACAATCTAAATCCATTAATCGATGAAAGTCAGGATACATTAATTGACTTTGATACAAGCTCTCGCCAACAAAAAGCTGTTTACAAAAGCGAGGTTTCTGACCACTTTTTGATTAGAACTAGCTTTAGATTGTACTAAACACAAAAAAAGAAAACTTATTCCATCATCTTTATTACTTAGCCCCAAAACGTACCCCACCGCTAAAAATTTGGTAAAATAAAAACCAATAAGTATTTTAGTTATTTTCTTTTGACTCTTAGGGGGGTATTCATGGGAAGGCTTTTTGTTTTATTATGTTTTCTATTGCCATCAAACTTATTTGCTAACGATCTAAGCCAAGCACCATCATCATTTCAAATAGACAGTGGAAAGGTAGTACCCATTGACATAACAAGTGTCGATGTAGATTACAATTTCAACTATACAACAAAAAATGTCGAAACGTCAGCAGTGATGAGGTTCAATGTCGAAGACAAGGGGCTACCAATGTTCGATTTGGTTCCCAGCATAACTAGTCTGGAACTAAATGATGAACATTTAGAAATCAGTAAACTCCTAACAGTTCGGGATCCCGATTCTACAACAAAAGTAAGAGTTCTAGATCAGGAGCTCGAAGCTGGTTCCCATGTAATTAGAGTTGAATTTGCACTAGATAGAGAGGATGTAACATTTTCTTCAGGGAAAGTTAGGGCTGGTTTTTTTATGTCAGATTTGGCCCGTGATGGACGATCCTTTTTTGAGCAATATGGTCCAGCGAATTACGAATACGACCAAATAAAATTCCGTTTTAAAGTTAGGATGACTGGTGTTTCTAAAGAACATAGAGTCTACACTAATGGAACTGTAGTTGCAGAAGCTGAAAATAGCTGGATTATAGACTTTCCCGACTACTTTACTACGTCTTCAATCTACTTCCATATTTCCGAAAAAGGACGATTCTATGAAAACGAATTCGTAATAGAAGGAAAAGAAAATGAAATACCGGTTATCGTATATGCAGCGAGCAACTCTTTAGTGCAAACAGCATCGAGAAATACAAAGCAAATAATATCCGAGCTAGAAGCAGATTACGGCGCAACAATTCACAAGAAATATGTGATCTATGTAACCTCCGGTGGAGGCGGTATGGAGTATGGTGGTGCAACTATGACCTCAATGAGTGCTCTTGGTCATGAACTTACCCATTCTTGGTTTGCACGCGGTGTTATGCCCTCTAAGGGTAATTCAGGCTGGATAGATGAAGCTGTTGCCAGCTGGCGAGATAGAAACTACTACCGTGCAAACAGTGAACCAAGAAGATCTCCCGTTAATTTGGGGGGGTTCTCTCAATACCGGAGACATACTTCAACGGACGCTTATACATCTGGTAGACAATTAATGAGTGAGTTTGACTTTATGTTTAAAGACGGCGGTGGCATGAAACCAGTGTTAAGAGCTCTCTATGAACAGTTTGGCGGTGAAACCATCGACCTATCAATATTTAAGAATCACGTTGAAACCGTTACAGGGATGGATTTAACGGCAATTTTCAATAGGTATGTCAAAGGAAAAGCCAATATTAATGGCTTCAATGTGGTGGCGCCAGAACGTATGACTGATTTAGGAACATCGACTCATCCTAGACCATACACCGCAAACGAATTGAAGAAGTTTAGATAGTTAGTCGCTGTCGCGAAACTCAGAAAGCCTGTCGGACAGGCTTTCTGAGTTTCGCGGCAGCGACTAGTTACACATAGACTACATGAAACCGCATTTCCGATTCCTTCAATAAAAGCCAATAAATATCGGTTATCTTCAAACTCATTCATTTAAATCCCCTCTCAATTTTTTAATTTTAAACTTTCATGCTTTTCTAAACACTTGGTTTGATCAAAATGAGCGTATTTAGCTATTACTGTTTTCTTGGTTGATCCATCATTCAATGTTAAAAATTGTTCCAACACCCACATTTTGTGGCCATTATTAACTTTTTTAAGCGCACAATTGAAAATGGTTGAGACCACCTTTACTTCGCTATAAAGCTTTGTTGATCTCGCGCAAATCAGGTTATTTCGAATATTCACACATTCACCTGGTAATAAATATGTTGTGTGACTGAAAGCGATCGAACCCAAACTTGAGACAAGCAAAATGCAAATTTTAAGAAAAACAGGCATATAAACACTCCATATAAGTAAGGCATTAACTGTTTTTACTTCGACTCTGTTAGCCAACCGAAACCGATCTAATATTATTCTCATCGGAGACATCCGGTCAGTTATAGTCCGGAGAAAAAGATATTTCGGACAGCTTGGGCATAACACCCTGAAAACACACAGTAACTATCATGGAGCTCTGATCTGCATGAGGGAAGATATGGTAGTATTGGAAGCATCATTAGCAACATGTGTGGGACGGTCAATTAGTGTCCGGCACTCTCCGATAAGTTATTTAAGTCGTGAAATCGTAAACAGTAGAGTCTGGTTATTTATTAAGGAGATATTTATGAGCAAAACGGAAAATAAAACTTTGAAATCTGAGTCAACTGAATCCACAAATGAATCACCCAATTCGGTGAAAGATCTTTCAGAATTGGGATTTGATGAGAATCTAGACGGAATATTGAAGTCTCTCAAAGAGCCCTCTGGATTGATCTTAGTTACTGGACTTTCTGGCTCTGGAAGGACCACTACTCTATATTCCATGCTTCAAGAGCTTCGGAATGACTCGAGAAAAATATTTACAATTGAAGAACCGATACACAAAAGAATAGACGGAATCAATCAAACCGAACTGGAGGGTGGTGATGGACTTCACTATAGTGCTGCGATCGAAAATGCTCTAAAACAAGATACTGATGTAATTTTCATTGGCGAAATAAGAAACCTCGAAACTGCTGAGATGGCGATAAAAGCTTCCCTATCAGGTCATTTGGTCATTTCGTCTCTTCAAACAAAATCTGCACCAGATACAATAGCGCGCCTACTGAATATGGGAGTGTCGGAAACCAATCTATCTCAAGCTCTAACATGTGTGATTAATCAAAAGCTTCTAAACCGTATCTGCGACCGTTGTCGAGAGGTTGATAAAAAGGTAACTCCCGCTCATCTAGCTAAGTTCGGGTTTAAAAAAGAACACTTGAAGAACATCAATGCCTATATTGGTGAGGGCTGCGATGCTTGCGATCAAACCGGAGTAGGAGGGCATATTGCGATACACGAATTCATTAAAATTTCAGAGCCAATGCGCAATGCGATCAGGAATTCTTGGCCACTAGAAGATATAAACCGAGTCGCAGTGGAAAATGGCATGAGAACTTTGAGACAATCAGGGCTAGATAGATTGGCCCAAGGAATCGTCAGCATTTATGAGGTTCTTTAAAAATAGAAAAACCAAATTGGCAGAAGGAAACAATAACAACAGGATGGGAAAGATTAATGGATGATTCACAAATAGCATTTCAATCAATTGAGTTTCTTAAGCTTGATTCTTTGGCAGTATTAAAGAGCCTTAAGGAGAGCAAGATACTTATACAAAAAATCGGTGACCCCAATATTGATAAATTTCGTACAGACGTTGGAGCCGTCTCCGGCATCTATGCAATTTTTAAAAATGACGTAATTGTGTAATGGTCGTGGAGCTAAAAAGGAACGGACGTTCAGAGTTCGTGCATCGGGGAGGGCTCACTTAAAAGGATTTGGTGAGGTCAATGTCGTGTGTTCGGAGAAACGTAGCAGGAATGCTAGGAAGACAAGCCGCAAGTATATCGTTACAAATGACCTTAATCAGAGTGCTAGAAAAACTGTCCTCATATACGCTAAGAGATGGGCAGTCGAAACCTGGCACAAAGAGATGAAGCAAAACTATGGATATGGAGATTGCCGCAGTCAAAAGTTCAATGCAATCGAAGCTCATATAAACTTCTCTTTATGCGCCTATTGCTTCGTTGGGATGCAAGATCCCAAGCTTCCAAAGCGAGGAACTACCCTTGACCAATACCGAAGCAGTCAGGAGTGGAAACATGCCGCCAAAGTAATTAATTTATTCGATGGTAGAAAGAAGCTTAAGACCCTTGCAACTGAGGAACTTGCAAGGGAGGTAAACGGGTAAGTCATGCCTGAAGGGGCATTGCGAGCTTGCGACCAAAAACCGCGCAAGCGGTCAGTAACTAGTGGGCATTAATCGTAAAGATGTTCGACATATTAGAGTTATTGGAAATCGGCATATTTTGCGAATAATCCAAAATATTAAACATATAGGTAAGCATACCAACTAAGCTACGATTCAAAATCGGATTAAGTTTATTTGCATGAGGCATGTGTGTGTCAGATATTTCAAAAGTCACTGCTAAGGTTTTTTGTGTCATATACAGATAATCAATCAATTCGCCGTCAGTGGGATAATCTAAATTAGATTGCTTGAATAGATTTAGACCCATAGATTTCGCCGCATTCTGAGATATGTTAAAGAATGTTTCGAGCTCTTTTGTGGGTTTTTCCGAGTATGCCCATGGCCAAAGTACTCCTGTCATTCCCGAGTGGATGGCGATGGCACCTTTTAGATTTGTCGCATCCACAAAGTTTTTGACAAGTGCTGCTTCAATAGATTTGAAAGAATCTTGATCAGATCTGTGAGGGTAGGAAAAGTCGCGATTGATATCGATGTGGAGTGCATTGAGTCGGTTGCTTTCTAAGTATCCGTCTGGATTAACAATCGGCAAAACATGGATAGTGAAGCGATCTAATAACGCTGCAATATTTCCGTCTTCCGAATTTTTAGTGAGATAATCAACGAGTCTTAGGGCTGCAAGTGTACTGGGTTTTTCATTGCCATGGTGTGATGCTGAAATAAATATAGCCTCTTTGTTAGGCGTGTTCACGTCCTTTGAAATAGTGATGTACTCAATTTTCTGGCCGAGAGTACTATTTCCGATTGAGGCGACTTTAGTTATCTCGGGATAATCCTCTGCGGTTTTGGCGAGATAATTTTCTACAGTTTTAAGATTAGGATAAGTATTGAAGTCAATTCCGTAAGCAGCAGATTGCAAATGAAACACGATTAGAATTATTAGTACTCGGAACATTTTAAAGTCCTGCAGTTAGAAATTTTAGAAATAGGTTTTATGGTGGGTTTTGTTTGTATAATTCTATTTTAGAGCCCTAGCTAACCGTGGTCAAATATCTCGCTATTATAAGGAATAAAAAAACTCGTGCTACGACCCTAATTATAAAATAGATAGAAATCAGATGGTTAAAAGCAAGGGTGGTTAGGCAAGTATTACCGCGTAAATACAGAAAGTATGAAGAGATAGAATCGCCTAATATTTTACAATGAATATTGGTAATTATTCAGCACATAAGAGTTACGGATTACCACAGAACGCTCAGTGACAATGGGCATTCACTGCATTGCTACTGAATAGTAAGTATTCCTAATTTAGAGTCACTTGAGTTGCACTTATTGTTTGGTCGATTGTTCTTATGGCCGGTTGTTTCGATGTGTTAATAGCAAATGGCTCTCTTTTGCGAGGTTCGAAACCTAATGATCGAGCACGTTGCAGAATTTTTTCGAATTCAATAGATATGGTGGCGCCGGCTTTTTGCGTAACTTCATCTTCTGTAGGAAGATCGAAATCATTGGCACCAAATAACAACCCATCAAGAGCATCTTCATTTTTGGTCAACACTGAAGTGCGAATGTTCACGAAGTTATCGAGGTAGATGCGGCAAATTGCTAGCCACCGAAGGTATTCGCCTGTTTCTATTTCATTACCACCAAGTTCATTGTTCCAGGGCTTATAAGTCCAACATAAGAAAGAGGCAAGTCCGCCATTTGTCTCATCCTGAAAATCTCTTAGGCGCTCTAAATGATTGAGTCGCTCTTCGAGCGTTTCGTCAAATCCAATCACCATGGTTGCAGTCGAGCCCATTCCCGCGTCGAGGATGGCTTTTTGTCCGTCAAAATAGTCTTCTACTTTGTATTTGCCGGGACTGTGACGAAATCTAAAGGCATCATCAAGTACTTCTGCTCCGCCGCCAGTAACCCAGCCAGTGCCAGATTCTTTGAGGATGCGAGCTCCCTCAGCGTAGGTGAGTTTGGATACTTTGCAAGAAAACATAAATTCTGCAACGGTCATTTCGTAAAAATCTAAGCGATCAGCGTATCGGGTACGTATCTGAGAAAAGAGTTTGGCGTAATCTGTGATGCGAAGTTTGGGATGAAATCCGCCGTTAAAGCCAACAAGTCTCCCGCCATATCCAATAAGGCTATCGATTTTTTCGCTGACTTGTTCAAAGCTAAGGAGGTAAGTGCCGTCTTGGTGTGGCAAGCGATAAAAAGAACAATAGTCACATTTTGCTACACAGATATTTGTGTAGTTAACAATTGCCATTATTAGGTAGGTGCATTCATCGGGGTCATGGAACCTAGAGCGGGTCACCTGAGCAAATTCTTGGAGTGTTTTGTCGTCGGCGTGTTCCCACAAAAACTGAATTTCTTTTCGTGAAATGCGGTTATTTCCAAGAATTTTGTTTTTTATGTTAGAAATTTCCATTTCGACCGCTTTCTAGATTCTTATACAGAGACTACATATATCAGATGGTTGCTTACTATCCAAGCATTTGCCAGTCCTGTCCTTCATAGAGAAATTTAGGTGGATTCATTTTCGAAAACAGCCATGTCAAGATGCCCAGCCGTTCGCATTGGCGGTCTTTTTGTATAAAAATCAGATAAATTGGTGTTTAAGGCCAATTTATTTTTGATGACATTCTTTAAATACTTTTATGAAGAAATAGTGCTTTTCTAATTAAACCTTAATACTTTCTTTTATATATAAGCGCGTCATGCGGATGGGATTGGTAAGCACTTTAAAAATTGTGTTGCTAAAAACACTTCCTTTCGCTACTTAACCCGCGGAGCTACCGAATAGCCTGTATATATTTTTAAACTGTGGAGTACTGACGTTTTTGACGTCGTATTGTTACAGCTTGGGGAGCATAAAGTGGATGTACTAGCGATAATCAAAGAAGACCACGAAGCAATAAGAACGAAATTTGCGGTACTTCGTCAAGCATCTGGTGTGAAAAAGAGAAGAGAAGCTTTTCAAGAGTTTCTAAAGCAAACGAACATGGCATTAGCATTGGGGAGAGTTTATTTGTTCCCAGAACTGGATGGCCTTTTTAACGGTGCTGATGCAATGGTTAGTTCTGCAACTGCCAGTGGAATGAAGCTTGAAAAATGCACCAAGAGTATTCAGAAGATTTTAGCAAAGCCGGTAGCAGGGCAAAAAAACCTAGATGATAAAATTGATGAATTAGAGCAGGTTGCACAGACATATTTGAGACTAGTAGAAGAGCTGGTGATGCCTAAAATTCGCACATTCATCCGGACCGAAGATCGCGAAGATTTGGCGGAAGTGTTTAATGATGCCAAAGAAGACTTAGAGATTACCTGGAATGCCTCTATAAGTACTAGTAAACAAACAAGAAATATGGCATAAAATTTACCAGTGATCGAGGTGAACTACACCTTGACCATATCTGTAGCTTATTGTAGAAATGCCCTTCCAGTCCATATTGGGCTTGGGTTTGCTGGCTTCAAACACCAGTGTTAAATAAAGATTATTCAGGGACCAGACATAATGAAAAATAGCCTGATGGCAAAATTCGAAGAAAAAGTATTAAGCGGCACTAAGAAGCACCCGGAGTTTCGTCCTGGTGACACGATTAGAGTTCATTACAAAATTCAAGAAGGCGCTGACGCTAGCAAATTCAGAATTCAGGCTTATGAAGGTGTAGTTCTTAAACGCAAAAGAGGAACTATCAACGCTACTTTTACAGTACGTAAAATGGCAGCAAATGGAATTGGCGTTGAACGTGTATTTCCCTACTACTCTCCGTTTGTGGAAAAAGTAGAAGTAGTAGCTTCTGGTATCGTTCACCAGTCTAGACTTTACTACCTACGCGGTCTTTCAGGCAAAGCAGCTCGAATTCGTAGCCGCTACCGTCCTAAAGCTGTTGAAACAGAAGCATAATATTTTAAAATAATTTTTAAAGCCGCTTAGCATTTTTCGCTAGGCGGCTTTTATTGTTGTGCCATTTATTAGATTACTGCAGGAAAATACTTTAGATCTAAGCCACCTAACTTGGGGCAAACAACGACCGCAAGATCAATCCTCAGCGTAAGTTTGCGTGAAAGGCTATGGTAGGCCATCAAATATTCTAATCCCCGCATGAGTGCCAATTGCTTCCCATGGGGTAGTAATGTTGTTGATTGACTGAATGTAGTGATGGGCTTTCTTCTTGTCTTAACTTCAACAACAATGAGTGTATTTGCCTTCTTGCAAACGATATCAAGTTCAAATCCCTTGCGTCGAAAGTTGCGGTGTAAAATCTGCCAATTTTGTTGAGTCAAAATAGAACAAACAAAATCTTCTCCCCGCCTACAAAGCTGAGCGGACTTAGGAGTAAATTTATTTTTCGAGAAGCTTTCTGATTGGTCCAAATGTTCTCCTGTGAAGTTCACAGATTCCGTGAGCATTGACCATATCAATGTGTTTCTTGGTAGCGTAACCGACATGTGCTTCAAATCCATACTCTGGATATTTCACAGCGGCTTTTGCCATAAAGCTGTCTCTTGCTTCTTTGGCTAGGATAGAGGCTGCTGCGATATTATAGCAGTGGTCGTCGCCCTTGATAATGGCCATTTGAGGCGCCTTGTAAGTAGGGATTTCTTTGTTACCGTCGACAAGCAGGATGTCGTAGTCCATCGTGCAAGCTTGTGCAGCGCGGCTCATAGCTAGGAATGATGCTTGTAAAATATTAATTTTTTCAATTTCTCTAGCCGTGGCAAAACTAATTTTAAAATCAATAGCAATCTCTTTGATTAGCGGAACTATAAGTTCTCTTTGCTTGTGGCTCAAAGTTTTGGAATCTCTGATAAGTGCTTTGGATTTGTCATCGACTGACATTAGTTTCTTGTAGTCGAGGATGACACAGGCGGCATACACAGGCCCTGCTAGACATCCTCTACCAACCTCGTCGACACCGGCAGGGTAGTGCCCCTTTTCTAGAAAACTAGCTTCAATGTCACCGCGCATTACTACCTCAAAGAAAAAGAGCCAAGAATTGCTGCTTGGCTCTTTGTAAAAATTATAGCGTAACTATTCAGTACAATGTGGGGAATGCCCATAAGCACTGTCCGGACGGCGTCAAAACCTGCGCTTCACTGCTCACGTACTAAAGTACGCTGCGCTGCGATGCTCGGTTTTTCCTTGCCGGACAGCAGATCTGAACATTCCGTGGTAATTCGTAATACAAATATGCTGAATAGTTACATTATAGCAACTGATTACATTGCTTTTTCGATTAGTTCTACAAGTTTTGTTTTAGGAACAGCGCCTACAACAGAGTCAATCATTTTACCGTCTTTGAACAGAGCCATGAACGGAATTGAACGTACGCCGTAAGTAGCAGGTACATTGGCATTTTCATCAACATTCATTTTACCGATTATTAGTTTTTCGCCGTACTCTTCTGCCAAAGTTTCTAAAACAGGACCAATTGCAATACAAGGTCCGCACCAAGGAGCCCAAAAATCCACAAGAACTGGCTTGTCAGATTTCATTACACTGGTGTCAAAATTATCATCGGTTAAGGCTACAGTTTTATCAGCCATACTTTCTCCTTTTTGCATCTGAAATCTCAGATAGAATTAGTGGTCACTATCTTAGGTACTTAAAACTAATAACACAATAACCATATTAAACACACCTGTGATTCAGACAGGTAAAAACCAAACATAGGGCGGCGAGGACCCAAAAAGCAGTTTTTGGGTCAAAATGCGGTCTATGAGCTCCGGGCAAGAGCATGCTGAGCAAGTAAAATTGATTAAAACTATCCCAGTTAGTCTCCTTCAACTTTGTCGATATCTGAGGCTACTTTCGAGCGGGCTTCTGGAGTCATCTCGACAAGAATATCGGTATATTCGCGCAAACTAAAAACTGCATAGCTACCGCCTGAGTAAACAATGATGGCATCTTTGCCCAAACTTTCGTCGCGGCGAAGTGTGCTAATCATCTGGCGTAATTTTTCTTGATATTGATGCTGCCGTAGATACAGCTCGACCAGAGAATAGGATAGCAGTGTAAAACAAATGTGACTTTCAATGAGAGACCTTGACGGAGAAGGAAAGGCTTTTAGATTCCAAGTTAGTTTGAATTGCCGAAAGCGTTCTTCTATCTCTGTTCTGATCTTGTAGCGGTTGTAACAAATTTGAGGGGTATTAAATGTTTTGGTCGAAGCAAGGACCCAGAAATGAGTCCTATATTCGTTCTTGCTGTTGCTCCACCGAGTGGTTTCAAAAACTGTCGTGTTGATAGGCACTTGACACTTATCCCACAGGTCCATCTTGTCGACAGACTGAGCCCTAGTCTTAGAAAGTACTCTGCCTTGTGCCCCGATAGTTTCGTTGACCTCTTTCCAATTGCCCTCTTGCTGGCCGATTGAAACGGCATCGGTAAAGTTGTTCATGTTTGACTTAAGCGGCATTAAAAAATCGACGTTGAGTTCGGACTTGAGCATTGAGACAAAATCTCCGCTGACGTAGCCCTTGTCCATAATAAGTAGCTTCATAACACCAGGGTGATTTTTACAAAAAACTGGGATCATTTTATTAGCATGATCAAGCTCATCTTCAGTTCCGGGCCCAAATTCGTAGCCAGCGATATGAAGTGTTTCCCTTCTGCGGTCTGTGTGTAAAAGCACACTTAACGTGTAGCAGCGTCGCCTGGGAAGTGCTTTTTTCTGCTGCTCACTAAGGCCATGCATATTGTAGAGGTGTCCATTTTCATCAACGGGCATCATGCGTGCATCTTCGTAGTTCTTGTTGTTTGGTACTACTACTCTAGTCTGATCTAAGATAAAAATCCCATCAGCGTGGAATGCCTTTTTCGAACGAAACCATTTTTGATTTTCTATGTTATGCCAAGATCGTATTTTGTTAGGATCAGCATCTTTAAAAAACTTTCGTACAGTGTCTTGGTCTACTGCGGTCGTTCTTGGTTTTGTGTTTTTGTTGTTAAAGCCTAGCTCACCACTTCCCACATTGAAACCAACGCGACTTAGTACCGAGCCCGATCGAAGCAGAGTTTTTAGATTGCTATAGCGTTGAGATTGATGAATTCTTAGAAGAAACTGACAGGTGAGCAGAAACCAGATCGGCACCTCATTTTGAAACCTTGGGTTTGGGAAGCTCTTGTCGGCGAATTTTAAAAATTCACTTTTCATTGCAAAGCATAAAAATTCATCGGCAAATGACCATGCGGTCATCGCAGCTTGGTCAAAGTCACCCCGCACAAAGCTGTTAGCCACCAGTTTTTGATTTTTTTCATAAACCTTGGGTAGAAAAAAACCACCACTTCCCACATCGTTACTCATCATTTATCAAGATCCACCAGTTTATCTTCAATGAGTTCTGAAATTAGTTCGCACAATTGCGAATGGAGTGCCTTCACCCGAGAAAGTTTCTCCATCTGAGCTTGATAGGATTTTGCAAGATGCCACAGCTCTTCTTCTGATTTTTTTAAAGACACCTGCTTTTGCCTACCGTTTCGATACACTTGAATAACCTTATAGGGACCATGTCTCTGGCCATCCGCACCAGCGCACTTACAAGTAGGCTTGCCACACCTACGATAAACCTCACCAGGAGTGGCTTTTAAAAGCCTCTCACTTGAAGCGCAACTCATAGCCTCATCCGATATTTTTTTCAGCAAGCGGACTACATCTTGTCGGTATCGAGATAGATATTGTTTTGATGGTAAAGACATACTATCTTATACGTATAAAAGGTATTTAATTGCAAGATAAATACGCAGCCGCAGCTTCATTCGGGCATATTTTTTTCGAAGCATTTTAGCGGTTTTTAGAAATGTTAAGAATACCCACAAAAATAGGCTTGTGAGGCTTGGATAGGTGTGTCTAAAATTGACCTGTCTGAATCACAGTTAAACACACTTGGCACATGAAACATGGCTACGAAAGGTTTTCAAAAGAGATTCACGTGCTACTCAAGCTCGACAAAAATGCGTGACCATTACTTTAAGACCCCCTTGATTTAGTGGAGAAGTTTTGCTTTTAAATCCCACTAACTCTTTTAGAAAACTAGAGTTAGCGGTTTTCGTTGGTGAAATTATAAATCCTGCTACTACTCCCGCAACGCTGTTCACTAAAACGCCAATTTTTTTGTAGTGGTCACCAGGGCTGCCTTTTAGGCGCACACCGTAAGGGGGATTTAAGGGAATAAAGGCGCTGCCACTTAATGCTAGATTGGCGCTGAAGCAGTCTTCGGCAAGACAAGTGTTTTGTCCGCTCTCTTTGCCTGCCTTGGATTCAAACGATGTGATGTTCGCTTGAAGGCCCTTGGCCGTTTCTGGGTCGCTTTCAATCATAATACATTTGGCTTGAGGAAGAATCCCGTTACGAATGTTTTCCATCAAGTGGTCAAAGGAGTTTTGCGTGGCACATTTAAATGCGTTAAAGGCAAATTCTCTATCAAAGCAAAACGGGGATATCTTAGAAAAATAAATTTGTGATTCAAACCCTAGAGTTCCGCTGCCAGCAAAAGGAACGAAAATATTATCCGGTTTGAAGTCGGGAAGTTCTGATCTGATCCAGTTTGCTGACTCACAGATAAGACCCGAAGCAAGATCTTGCCGAATTGAAGCATGGGAGTTTAAAACAGTTTTGTAGCCTCTGTAGTAGCCGGGTTTGCCAAAAAGACTAACGGAAATTCTCAGTTTATTTTCTCTAAGTTTGATTTCTATTATATTGGGACTTAAATCCTTTTCAACGGGTGCCAAAAAAGCCTCTTTAGCTAAGGTCTCGGCGCGTTTTTTTATTTTAGTTTCGTGAAACAGCTTGCTGCCCACAGAATCGCAGCGAATGGCAACGGGTGCTTTGCGGTCGAATATTAAATTCCACCTAACGGATCTAAAAACCTTATCGAAAGTTTCGATGTCCTTGGCTGTTTGGTCTTTTAATAGCCACAGTGCTTCTCTAACTGAGGTTAGGGTGCTTAAAAGTTCGATGATTTCTCGATAACCAATGTTTTCAATCAAAATTCCGTCTTTATCTACGGAAATTTCGGATTTAAAACGCGAGGATTCTTGGGATGCGAAAAAAGAATTAATCTCATGGACAGTGATTGGTTCAAGGCCTGGGGCTGTTTTTAAAATAACTCTCTGAGGTTGTGAGTGGATATGCCTCTTAATAAGTCTTTCGTAGTTTGGTACAACTTTGAGTTCTGTTTCTTCAGTCATGAATTAGCCTGTCTATTAACCGATCGCTTGCAAGGAAGGGTAGTGTGATGTGATCTGTGTCTTTATTCTGTTCGTTAAACTCTATGCATGTTTCTAAGGAATTGTTGTTTCTTGCCCATGCTCGTCTCGCAACCCCTCCCATGACATCCCATGGCATTGAAGTTCGAATTATTTCGTCGGTTTTTTGGGTACCATCGAGCAATAATCCAAATCCGCCATTGATTGACTTACCAATACCAACACCGCCGCCGTTGTGCAGAGCAACAAGGCTCATGCCGCGAGCGCAATTGCCAGCAAATACCTGAGTAGCCATATCTGCCATGATGTTGGAGCCGTCTTTAATGTTGGAGGTCTCGCGAAACGGGGAATCTGTGCCTCCAGTATCGTGGTGGTCGCGGCCGAGCATAATCGGTCCAGTGGCGCCGGTTCTTACAAGTTCATTGAATTTCAAGGCTAGTGTTGTTCTGCCGACGGCATCTTGATAGAGAATGCGGGCTTGGGTACCGACAACTAATTTGTTGCTCATGGCCTCGCGAGCCCATTTAGCATTGTCTCGGTCTTGGTAACGTAGCACGGGCCTAATCGTTTCTATGGTTTCTGCGGCGATTTTGTCTGTAAGAATGAGATCCTCTTCCTTACCGTTTAAACACACCCATCTAAACGGGCCGTATCCATAATCAAAAAGTTCCGGTCCAAGGATGTCTTCCACATAGCTTGGCCAGATAAATCCTTCATGTTCGTTGATGCCATTTGTAGCAATCTCTTTTACACCAGCATCAAAAACCGACTTCATAAACGCATTACCATAGTCAAAAAAGTAAGTGCCAGATTTGGTCAGTTTTTTAATGAGATGGAAATGCTCTACTAAAGTCTTATCGACCAGTGCGACGAATTTCTCTTTGTTTGTAGCGAGTAAGTTGGTTCTTTCGTCGAAACTAATACCCGAGGGGCAATAACCACCTTCGTATACTGCATGACAGCTGGTCTGATCTGACAACAAATCTATTTTGCAGTTGTTTTCAACCGCATAAGCTAAGAGATCTACAATATTGCCATGGAATCCTATGGCAGCAGCCGTTTTGCTCTCTTGTGCTGTTTTTGCTTTTGCAAAGGCTTCTTGAGGAGAGTTTGCGACGTCAGTGATCCAGCCTTGCTGGTGGCGCGTCGTTATCCTTGATCTATCAACTTCCGCGATTATTCCTACGCCTCCGGCGATTACAACGGCCTTTCCTTGGGCACCTGACATGCCCCCTAGTCCTGAAGTAACAAATAGCCGTCCAGCGAGGTTGCCTGACTCAGGAATACCAAGCTTCATACGCCCAGCAATGGAAATTGTGTTAAACGTGCCGTGAACAATTCCTTGGGGCCCGATGTACATCCAACCACCCGCAGTCATCTGTCCGTAGTTTGCGACTCCAATAGCCGCAGCACGGGCCCAGTTTGTAGGGTCATCAAACATTCCAATCATTAGAGCGTTAGTCGTAATTATACGAGGAGCATCAGGCTTGGATTTAAATAATCCGACGGGATGTCCTGAGTACAAAACTAAAGTTTGCTCTTCGGTTAGATGTTGTAAATATTTCTTAATGAGTTGGTACTGCATCCAGTTTTGACAAACTTGGCCAGTTTCACCGTAGGTAACTAATTCATAAGGATAAAGAGCGATCTCGCAATCCAAATTGTTGTCGATCATTACTTGGAACGCCTTGCCAGCCAGGCAATTGCCTTGGTACTCGTCTATAGAGTGGCCTTTTATTTCTTCTTTCGGGCGAAACCTATAGCCATATATTCTGCCATGGGTATTAAGTTCTTCTAGAAACTCAACGGCCATAGTTTCGTGATGTTGTTCGGGAATATATCTAAGAGCATTTCTGAGTGCTAATTTGCGATCAAGCAAACTTAGGTTGGACTCTCTTTTGGGAGCGCGGCGGTACTGTTTATCAAACTCTATTGGCTCGGGAAGATTGGAGTCCAAGTAAATTTTCATACCACTAGCAATTTTAGAATTATCCATAGTTTCTCCCAAGAAAGGGAGAATCTACCATGATTTGTTGAGAAGTGAAATGTCGCTATTGGCTAGTTTTATAACTATAATTCGCCTAATTATAGGGGGTTATGACCTGATTTCTAAGCCTTGGCGAGAAACACCTGCCTCAAGAATAACTCCTCCTACTTTGTTTACAGCATTTGAGATTGCGGTGTGATTCTCTTTTTTGGCAAAAATCGCCATAACCCCACCGCCCCCAGCACCACAAACCCGGGAAAACCTTGCCCCCGCTTCGCGGGCGGCATGGTCAATGCGAATCGTTTCGGGTGTAATAATATTTGGCCAGAGCTTAAGACGCAGGTGCCATTCTTTATTTGAAAGGTTAATAATGCTGCTAAGATCACCTTTTAAAACAGCATCACCTAGTTGTTCAGATAGATTTCCTATTTCATTAAAATTTCTAATAAGCTCTTTATCGCCGTCAAAAGTTCTTTTAAAAATTTCCCAATTGTTGATTGCCGAAGCGCGAGACTTGCCACTGAAGCAGACGAGCAATTCATCTTCGAGGCCATCGACCTGCTCTGGTTTGAATGTTTGCACGACAGTTCCCCCGTAAGGAAAGGAAATGAGATTAATTCCACCCCGCATGGCTCCCCAATAATCCTGGCAACCTGTGGGAGCTTGAATCAATCGCGCTTCCACGTCTTGAACCGTTTGTACGAGTTTGATTTCGTCAAGTTCTTCAGTATTGTCGGCTATTTTTTTAGCTCTACTTAAAGCTCCCGCCAAAGTTACCCCTAAGCAGGAAGAACCGCCTAGTCCAGCTCCTGTTGGAGACTTGGCACTAGTAGTGATTGTTAGTGGCGGCAGTTGTGCGTTCCATATGGCTTTAAGCAAGAGCCCCAAAAGTGGCAGTGTATCGGTTGAGCAGGCCTCGTAAAAATTACCACTAAAAATTTTGCCTTGGTCTTGGCTAATGAGATGAAACTTACTGTCGTCGCTGCTACAGATTTCAACATTAGCGTTAAGAGTGATGGCAACATTTACAGTCATTTTGTGGTCTAGTAAGTGGTGCAGTGGCCACAAATCAAGAGTTCCACCAGCAAGGTCTATTCTTGTTGGCGCAGACGCTGAGACTTTTATCATTAGCAGCTCCTTAGCAGTATCTCTGTGATATGATCTAAGAGTATCAGTTTTTTTTCAATTATTCTTCAGGGAAACTAAGATGAATACTAGTGGTTTTTCAAATCTTAAGCATATAGAAGCCCGCTATTGGAATTCTGAGAACCGTATCGTTGATGCCGAAGTAATGTTGCTTGAAAAACAGTTAGATCGTCTGGGCGAAATTAATTTAGAAACTCTAAAGAATTTGGATGATGATTTCAACAAATGTGATCTGCTAATAATTGCAGCGCAAAAAGTACCAGAAGAAAATTTTGAAAAGTGGTTAGATAAATTATCTTTGCGCATCGCAGCGAGCGGTAAGATTTGGGTTCCCGCTCTGATTCTAGCAGATGTAAGTTTTGAAACTTTGAACGATATGTTGCAAAAAGCAGCAAATCAAAACTGGTATTTCGATATTTTATCTCCGGCTCATTTAGAGTCGCTTCCCATTAGAGTGTCTAATCTTGTCAGAATTCACGAGCACCTCAAAGAACTGCATCGTTATGAAAACGTTCTCAGTGGGCTTGAAGACAAAGTCGAGTGTCTGCAAAATGAAATTAGTACCTTGAAGAATGACTAGCTAAACAAGGTTTCCGAGAGCTCACAATGGTAATTGAAGAATCAGCACTAGAACAAATCACACAATTGATATTGGAATGCAAAGGCAGTGGAACTTTTCTGCCTTACAGCGACTATGCCTTGATTAACGAGTGGATTAAAAAGTCTTCCAATAGGGAAGAACTAATGATTATTTTGTCAGAAGTACTCCCGGAATATTTTACAGGTGATAACGGGAGTAAAAAACGTCTATCAGGCGTAAATAAGCTAGTCTTAGCGTGTATTAAAGATAGGGCTATGCGGCGGTAGTTGATGATTATTTAATCATCCTCTTCGCGGCTCTGGTTTCTCAGCGCATCAATTATTTCTTCAGGCTCTGCAGGTGGGCCCGGCATTGCATAGTTTCCATCTGCCCAATTAATAATGTCGTTGTCTTTACACCCTTGACTGCAAAACGGTCGAAACGGAGATGTCTTGTCATAAGTGATGCTTTTTTTGCATCGGGGGCATGGAAATAGTCTTGTAACTTCCGGCATGCAAACCCTCTCAAAAAGTAGTCGGTAAAGATCTTAATCGTTCTGGCCAAACGCAGCGCGGTAGTGAATCACACGTACCATTGGCAATTAATTCAGCCAAACAGTAGCCTGCAAACAGTCCCAAGGTCAAGCTACTACCCATGTAACCGGTACTGAGAAGAATTCTTGGTTCTCCGAACATGGGGCCAATAATGGGGAGTTCATCACAGGGGCGGCAATCCAAAAATCCTTGGCCACCGATAATTTCGGCATGTTTAACGAAAGAAAAATTAGCGAGAAATTGTTTGACTAGGTGCTGGTTTATTTTGTCCGAAAAATCGGCGCTAGTCGCTTCGATTCCTGCAAACTTGCGCAAGTACCTTCCACCTCCTATTCTCCATTTGTTCGCACCTATCCTAACGCCCCATTCGTAGGTGTGGTTTGCGGAATAAAAGGCACCAGGTTCGGCCCATTTGTTGGGGCAACCATCCTCTGTAGTATTAATATTAACCCATTGGTCGGCGAAGCTGACAATAGAGTCTTTTAAACTCGGTAATAAATCAGGAATATTCAAATGATTGGCAAGCACCATAAGTTCAGAAGGGAATTTACCCTGGTCTTGCGTATACAATTCGAGCCTGTCTCGAGAACTCTTGTATCGCGAGATGGTGGAAATTCTGTCGCAATTAACACGTTCATTTAATTTTTGTAAAAGATCTTGAGGGTCAATAAAGCCCCCGCGAGGTGAGTCTTGTTGAATGCCTTGTATGCGTTCACTTGATATCTCATCGACGTGGGTTTGTTTAAGAAATTTTGTTTCAAATCCAAGTGCTTGGAGTTGGCTGACAGCTACATTTGATTCCGTCATCTCATGATCAGATGTGATCAATCTGTATCGCATTGATTTATGGGATGAGATATTCATTGAATCACAAAGCTCAAAGCTGTAATCAAAAGCTTTGTCACCTAAGTCCCAAAGTTCTTTGGCGGTATTTTTGCCATGGGCATGAAATAGTCTTGAAAAATTGTCAATCGTGCCGCCTGCAACAAGGCCTGAAGCTTTGTAGCTACTGGTCTGTGATGCCTCGGGGCCTGCGATGGCAATATTCTTAATGCCTCGTTGCTCGAGGTGGTAGGCAGTGGAAAGTCCGGTAATTCCCGAGCCGACAATTATCAAACTGTGTTGTTTTGACCTAACCATAAGTTCCCGTATATTATATTATTTCTGAATAAATCGGATTCATTGTCGAGTGTTTGATGTTAATTGGGTATATACCATAATATGGATACAAAATTGCGGTCAAAATTTCTAATATTGATAACTTGGTTCTTATTGTCTGACGTTACAATTGCAGCAGAAATTGTTGTCTCTGGCCTAAAGAGTTCTCCCTTAGATCTTCTAAGAGCGGACGCGGAACTAGGCGATAACCCCGTAATCGGTCGTCTCGCTTGTCCGGCATTCACCAGGCTTAATCTTGCAATTAAGGGCTCTGAAGGGTTAATCGCTCGTAATGTAGAATTGAATAAATCACAGCTTCTTTGGAAATTTGAGCTACGAACAGGAATTTATTGGTGGAGCGGCAAGAAGCTACTGCCGAGCGAAGTAGTGAATTTTGTTGAGGAAAATTTAGAGAATGCTATCACTAATCAAGGATTGAGCCAGTGGAAAATACCAGCATTTAAAATCACCGCCAACGAAAAATATGTAGAAGTACTTTGGGAAAGTAAGCCTGAGTTTGGCCCATTTGTCCTCAATGGAATTCCCGTTCATCGCAAATCTGATAAATATGCTCCTCTTGGTTTTGAATGCGTCGGGCTTTACAGTCTCCATAGTTCTAAAAATGGCCTCACAATGAAGCCAACATCTGGGTACCCTCAAAGAAGAAAAAAAATTGAGCTAATTGATGATCTGACATTAAAAAGTGGAATGAGATTTTCACTAGGAAATTCCACAGGAGGAAACCCTTGGTCAAGGTTATCTGACGAAAAAGCAAACTGCGATGGCACCATTTTGCAGCCAGATTTTAGTCTCATCATGTGGAATTTAAAGTCGGCGAATATTAGGAAGGCGGAAATACGAAAGTCACTAACCATGCTAACTCCTCGTGGGGCTTTGCTGCGCTCAGGAACCGGAGACCTAGGCGAGTTGGTAACCTCAATTATTCCCAGGCAGCATCCTGGATATAATAGTTCTCTTAAAATTAGACCGCATGACACCAAACTAGCCATGAAGGCTTTTGATGATGTTGGTATAAAACGTGTAACCTCAGATGGTTATAGGCG
>Ga0222653_1000506_pt1 | contig 22502 bp, 22 predicted proteins | sample AntAcemetagen419_FD_179856 | JGI IMG/M metagenome (GOLD analysis project Ga0222653, IMG submission 179856) | Saline water microbial communities from Ace Lake, Antarctica - #419 | ecosystem: Environmental > Aquatic > Non-marine Saline and Alkaline > Saline | place: Antarctica: Ace Lake...
ATTGTTTCCTCCGAAGCCTACTTTTCCTACGAGTACTTCTCTGGTGCGAAACCTCTCATAACTGAATAGGGATGGAGCGTATTTTTTACCGTCTGACATGCACACAAATTAACGATGATTCTAAAAGAAAATGATAACTAAATGGTGTTAATTTTCACTAGCGTGAAACGTTATTTCTATTCTTCTGTTGGCGTCACTTTCTGCTTGAGTTTCTGGTTTAGGAAACAATAGCTCTTCTCCGCCTTTGCCTACAGAGTTTATCCGATTAGTGCTAATTCCTTTTTCCATCAAGAATACCTTAATGGCATCTGCTCTGGCCAGAGATAATTCATAAACATCTTGGAAGTCACTGTTTTTTCTGAGCTGTCTTGAGCTGTTTTTTCCTCCGTTTACATGTCCGGAAATAGTTATGGTATAAGATTCATCAGAAATTAAAAACTCAGCTAGTTGTTCTAATTCTGGAACGGCACTTTTGTAATATCGGTCGCTATTTCCGTAAAACAGAATGTCATTTAAGCGAACCACCTCTTTCTTATTACGCGCTATTTTTGTTTGAAATTTATTGTCTTCTAAGGATAGAACAAGGTCTTCTTTGGGTTCTATTTTTAATTCGGTAAGCTCTTCCGATGTTATACCAGCTACTGAAAACTCTTCGGGAAATAATTCTTTACACCTCTTGAGTGAGACTTCCCGCTCCTTCTCTTTGAGGAAAAGAGTCAGTTTAACACACCTGTTCATTTTGGAATTACAGTCGTATGCGGGTTGGTCTTCTCCTATGTTTACGGTTTTAAATTCGGTGTTAGAAAGATGGTTTTCAGCGATGAATTTTTGTACGGATTGGATTCTTTTTTCAGCCAATAACTTATTGTAAGCTGCACTTCCAGAGTTGTCGGTAAATCCCATTAAAGAAACGGACTCGGGGTAAAAATTGGCCTCCCAAGGGAATAAGGCGCTAATAATTTCTTCTGCAGCTGTCGATAGGCTGGATTGATTGAAATCAAAAAACACACTTGCTTCTATTCGTTTGGTATATAGCTCTTGTGATAAGGAATGAATTCCAAGGATAGAAAAACAGAGAGCTAAACAGGCATTTTTAGAAAATGCAGACATGATTAAGGTTATTAACTAGCACTAAAGATAGTTTAAAATGCATAAACACTCGTTTATTTTATGGAGATGGTGGGTCCTAGAAACTTAGGCTTAGTTCGAAGTAAGAATAGGTCTAATACTGTTTTTACTCTAGCAAATTTTTCTCTGAATTGGGTTTTAAATCCGTATCTCTTTCCTACATCCTGAGCGTTATATGCTGTGGCGTTGATGTCTTTATGTTTGGCTATGAAAAGAGCTCTCTCATTATGAAAAGGCTGAGATATAATAATGAAGTTGTCTTCTTGGAATACGAATTTAGCTCTCACTACAGAGTCTAAAGTTCTAAATCCTGCATAGTCTAGAAATATTTTATTTTCAGGAATTCCCATTTTTACGAGGTCCTGCTTGAAGGTGGATGGCTCATCATATTCTTTAGTTGAATTGTCCCCACTCACGAGTACGTACTTTATTTTTCCTGCTCTATACAATTCTAAGGTAGCGTTTAACCGGTTTTGATAGTATTGATTTACATTTCCAGAATGCACGTATTTGGAGGTTCCTAAAACCACCCCGACTTTTGAAGGTATTACTTCTGAAATGGTAGCGGAACAGTTTTTAGACTGTTTAGAAATTATGAAGTCTGAGAATAAGAGGAGTAGAGCGCAGGTTATAACGCCTAATATGAGGGTTTTAAATAGTTTTTTAATCATGATTGTGCTTGAGGGATTAGGGCTTATTAGGATAACTTTATATATGCTAAAACATTGTGCTATAATATTTTGATTTGAGCGTTTGACTGTTAATCTTTGCAACGCAATAAAATCTGGAGAAGATGACCAATGAATACCGAGCCTTAATAATTTCTGAAAAAGAGAATGGTCAGTTTGATCAACGCGTAAAAAGCATCTCTTTTGATTTTTTACCGAAGAATGAAGTGGTGATAAAAGTTCATTATGCAGGGCTCAACTATAAAGATGCTCTTTCTGCAACTGGGCATAAGGGAATCACGAGGAATTATCCACATACGCCAGGGGTGGATGCTGCGGGTGTAATAGTATCTGATTCTACTGGGAAATTCTCAGAAGGTGATAAAGTGATTTGCACCAGTTATGATTTAGGGATGAATACTCCTGGTGGGTGTGCGGAGTATATTTCTGTTCCTGCTAGTTGGGTGGTTCCATTACCAGCGGGGATTTCTTTAAAAGACAGCATGGTTATGGGTACGGCAGCATACACGGCAGGGTTAGCGCTGTATAAAATGGAATTGTCTGGTCAAACTCCAGAGATGGGTGAAATAGTGGTGACTGGAGCTACAGGTGGCGTTGGCTCTATGGCGGTGGCTATATTGGCTAAAGCGGGTTATAATGTAGTGGCTTCTACGGGTAAAAAAGACAAGTATTTCTACCTTTTAGAGATAGGAGCTAAAAAATGTATAGGCAGAGAGGAGGTGGATGACAAGAGTGACAAGCCGCTTCTAGCATCAAAGTGGGCTGGCGCCATAGATAATGTAGGAGGAAATACATTGGCGACTCTTCTTAAAACATGCGGAAGAAACGGAAATGTGGCTTCTATAGGATTAGTGGATTCGGAAGAGTTAACCACTACAGTTTACCCATTCATTCTGAATGGAGTTAATCTTCTAGGAATAGATTCGGCTCAGACTCCAGCGGATATTCGGCTGAAAATATGGGAAAAATTAGCTACTGATTGGAAACTGGATAATATTAAGGATATGCAAACTATCATAGGCTTGGATGATGCGTCACACTACTTAAATAAAATCCTAAAAGGAAAGACTATAGGGAGAGTTATAGTTGACCTTAACATCTAATTTCTTGAAGCGTAGGATTTGTCTTACATTATTATGAGCGCTAAGGTGACTGAGAGAAGTCAACACGTGATGTATTTTTATCGTTCAAAACCACCTATCTAAATACATGCTCATGGACGTAGCTGAACCTTTAAATCCAGATGAAAATTTTATTGATGCTTTAAGTCATGATTTAAGAGAACCGGCCAGAATGGTTAGTCAACTTCTAAAGCTAGTAAAGGTTAAGTCTGAAAAGCAATTGGACCAGGATACTACCGAGTATTTGGACTATGCCATCAATGCGTCTGATAAAATGGATGATATGATAAGGGCTCTTTATAAGCTGAATAAGGCGAAGTTATATAAAGAGGAAGAATCGTTATTCTCACCTTCAGTTCTATTAGAAAAAGTTAGGTCTAAGCTAAGAAATGAATTAAAACTCTCAAATGCTCGCTTGAAGTTAGATTTGGATGAGACGTGTTATGGAAAGGCTGATTTTTCTCAATCAGTGCTGATAGAATTGATTTCTAATAGCATTAAACATGCGAAGTCGGAAGCAAGGTTAGCGCTGCATGTTTCGGTCAAACAGCAGGGTTCTGAAGTTCACATAAGAGTAGAAGATAATGGAAAAGGCGTGCCTGACTTTTGGCTCAAAAGGGCTTTCGACCCTTTCAAAAAGGCAAGCAAAGATTCTTTGAATTCCGGAATTGGTTTGACAAGGCTTAAAATAATAACAGAAAAATTCGGGGGAAAAATATCTATGAATAGAACCAAAGAGTTGCATACTTGTGTAACTTGTACTTTGAGTTAAATAATTAGAGGACATTTTGAGAAAGACTATTAAAATACTAGTCATAGAGGACAGTATTCAGGATTATTTAATTCTGAGGGAATACATAAATAGAATAGATAGTTTTAATGTTGAGTTAGCTCGATGTGAAAGTGTGTCTGCTGCTGAGGGCTTATTAAAAGCTCACAAGTATGATTTGATTTTTCTCGATTTATTTCTTTCCGATACTTTTGGTAGAGAGTCTTTTCTGAAGCTTAAACAATTAGAGCGTTACACCCCTATAGTCGTACTGTCAGGATTAACAGATAAAAGTACAGCGCTAGAAATAGTTCAACTAGGTGCACAGGAATATATTGTAAAAGGGGACTTCGATGAGTTACTTATAGAGAAGGCTATAATTTATAGCATCGAAAGACACCGATTCCAACAAAGGCTACAGCTATCTGAAGAAAGGCACAGACTTACGTTTATGAACGCGGGTGTAGCTCTTGGAGAATATGACGCCAGAGAACTCTATGACTTCATTCAGGATCTTAAGCAAGGTGGAATGAAACATGCTTCTGACTATCCAATAGATAGCATGCAAAAAGCGATGGAGATTAGGAAGAAAATCTCTATGGTTATGGTGAATGACGAGGCGCTGCGTTTGTTCGAAATGGAGAGTAAACAGGACTTTTCAGAAAACTACATTGATGTTCATACTTTGGATTCAGTAGTCATTTTACAAAATTTATTTAATGCTATTTGGTATGAAAAAGACTCTTTTGAAGTTATTGCTAAATACAAAAGAAAAAAATCAGATCAGGATTTAGTTCTGCTGTCTAGGGTATCTATTTTCGGTTTTGAAGAAAAAAAATGTAATGTTATTAAATCGGGAACCGACATTAGCGAGCTAGTCCTAAAGGAAAAACAAATAGCTCGTCAGAATAACTTGGCTGAGGCTTTGTCGAACTCTACGATGGCTCTCCTTGAAGAAGGGGCTTGCAGTAATCAATTGGTTAAGGCTATGGGTGTACAAGCCGATGCGCTGGGAGTCGATTATGTTTCTATTGTTAAAATAGAACGAAAAAATGGAAAGAAATACCTTTTTCCCCATGAGAAATGGACAGGTAGAGAAGAACATTCTTCATCTTCTAATAATTGGATTTATGAGACTTCTATAGAGGAGTTAGGTATTTCCGATGAAACCAATAAACTATTTACTGATGGTGCTATTCGAGTGAAAACAGCAGAAGGCTTGCCTCAAGGGGCTTTTAAAGAGCTGCTAAAAACCCTTAACGTAAAGTCTATATATATATCCCCAGTTTTTGTAAAAAGTAGTTTCTGGGCTGCTGTGCTTTATGTGAATTATGAAAATGAGCGCGAGTGGAAAGATGAAGAGCATATTACTATAAAATCATTCTCTAATAGTATTGGTTCGTTTATAGCTAGGAATAATGTGGAGATGGAACTCTTAGAGCTTAATGAGCAGTTAGAGTCTAGAATAGAAAAGAGAACGGAGGATTTAACAGAAGCTATGGAAGAATTAGAATCTTTCAGTTATTCGGTGTCGCACGATTTAAGAGCACCACTCAGAAAAGTAGGGGGATTCTCGCAAATACTAGAAAAAGAGTACTCAGGAGAACTGCCCGTGAGAGCTAAACACTTACTGAACAACATAAAAGAGGGAGCCCACGAAATGTCGCAGTTGATTCATGATTTATTAGAGTTTAGTAAACTTGGCAGGCAGAAGTTGTCTTTCTCTGATATCGATATGAATGATTTATGTCAGGGGATCATCAATGATACTGCCACCCTTTATCCAAGCCTGAACATTAGTATAAACTTGAACTCTTTAGAGAATGCTAAAGGAGATAGAAATTTAGTGAAACACGCCATTTCAAATTTGGTATGGAATGCAGTGAAATTTTCGTCAAAGAATGAACTCATCGAAATACAGGTGGATTGCAAATGTCAAGGATCTATGAATACTTACTCTATCACAGATAATGGAATAGGAATAGATATAAAATATGCTGATAAAATCTTTAGCGTCTTCCAAAGATTACATACCAAAGAGCAATACGAAGGCACAGGAGTTGGATTAGCTATAGTAAAAAGAATTATAAAGAAACATAACGGTAAAGTAGGTGTTCAGGGAGAATTAGGCAAAGGAGCTACTTTTTCTTTCAGTCTTCCTTCCTCCTCTTCGAAGATCGTTTCCTCTGAAAAAGCTGTAACTCCACTTGCTAAAAATCCAGTATCAATCCAGTAGCCTCATTTTTTTTCTGATTTCACCGATTTCGCGCTTAGCGATCTCCAACATCTTCTCTACGTCTTTCTTTAGAGCCTCAGCTCCCTTAGAATGCCCGAAGAATCCGATGTTGTTTTCATACTGATTCACTTTTTGCTGAAGTCTCTCTAGCTTATCTTTAAGTAGATGCTTATCTTTTCTCATTTGGTTTTCACCATCTGCAGTTCCCTTAAGCCTGTCTACTCTTGTACCATAGTTGGCTACAGAAGCATCTTCTCTAGCTACTTTTAATACGGTGTACTTTTCGTCCAAGGCAGCTTTATAAGCCCCATTAATTTCATCCACATTTTTTCTAGGGACGTAACCTATATTATTCCACTTAGCAGATAACTCTTTAAGAATTTTCACATCCTCTCCCTGCTTATCCGTTAGCTTGTATGCTTGAATATCCGCTAGAACTTTTTTCTTCTCTATCAGGTTTTCATCTTGAGCAGCATCTTGTTCTTTGAAGTGATCCTTCTTCGTATTGAAGTAAGTGTCACAAGCAGCTCTAAACTTTTGCCATAGTTTTTGTTCTTCTTTTTGGAAAGTCGCACCAGCGGTTTTCCACTTGTTTTGAAGGTCTATATAAGCAGCCGTAGTTTTTTTCCATTCCGTGCTTTCCTGAAGCTCCTTAGCTTTCTCTATAAGCTCCTCTTTCTTCACTAGATTCTCCTTTAAAGAGATGTTTCTGGTCTCGTAGTAAGCTTTCTTCTTATCGAAGAATAAATCACAGAGCCCTCTAAATTGCTGCCACACCTCCTCGTTCTCTTTCTTTTGAGCATATCCTATGGTTTTCCATTTGGTCTGGACAGCTTTTATCTCCTCAGTCTTTTTTACCCAAGTAGCGTGATGGGTGATTTCCATTTCTAGTAAACGCTTCACCTCCTCTACTACAGCTTGTTTCTTGGCTAAATTTTCAGCCATTTCGCCTTTTATAGAATCATAATGCGCTTGGATCTTATCGTAATTTTTTCTGAGCTCTCCGAAGAAGGCATCACCCATTTCCTGGTAAGTCTCCCTAGGCGAAGGACCTATATCACCCCATTCTCTCTGCAGCTGTCTTACGCTTAACTCTAAGTTTCTAATAGTCGTTTCGCTTTCTAGTTCTTTGGCTTTAGCGATTAATTCTTCCTTCTTTTTCAGGTTGATCTTTAAGTCATTATCCTGAAGTTCTTTATAGATGTTTATATTATAAAAGAACTGTTCTTTTAAAGAAGTAAACTCGCTATTCACCTTTTCATACTGATCTCCTGGAACATCTCCAGTACCTTTCCATTCCTCCAGAATAGTATTGAAATCATGAAAGGCTTTTCCTATATTTTCTTCATTCTGCACGAGATCTTTCATGCGAATCATAAGCATTTTCTTGGTAGATAAATTTGCTTTTTGCTCTTCGGCTATTTTCTGTCCATGTGCTTTTACACGCTCAGTATACTGACCTATGAGCTCACCGAATCCTTCATCTAACTCAGAATCTACAGGAATAAATTCTTCTCCCTCCTCATGCTCCGCTTCATTCCACTTTTCTAATTGAAGTTGACGCTCTTTCGCAGATTCTGCTTTGTAGTTTGCGCGCACTTGTCTTACCTCTTGTTTAATAGCTGTAATGTCCTCGTTCTGAAGTAGCGTCTTAAATTTCTCTATTAATTCGTTTTTCATGTCGTATTCTGATAATCTATCCTGTACCGTTAAAATGCGTTGCAAAGTTAATGATTTCGATACTTTCAACAGTTCTTAATATTTCAACTAGTACATTTACTCTTTGTAGGAAAAATAGTTGCTTTGCAATATGACTAATTCAGAGAGAGAACTCCTTTATAAAATGAAACTCTGGTGCGATAGACAGGAAAGATGTCATTCCGAGTTACGCACCAAGCTGTATGGCGAAAGCCTTTATGGTTCTGAAGTAGAAGGATTTATAGCAGAACTAATCAGTCAGAATTATATTAATGAAACCCGTTTTTCTCAAGCTTACGTTTCGGGTAAGTTCAGAATCAAACGATGGGGAAGGGTTAAAATTATTCAGAATTTAAAGTTAAAACAGGTTTCTCCCTATTGCATTAAGGAAGGATTGAAAGAAATCGATGAAGAGGAATACTCAAAAACCATTGCAACGCTTATAGAAAAAAAGCAACATGACTACCGAAAAGAGAAGAATCCATACCTCCTGAAAAACAAAATAGCAAAGTATGTTATGAGCAGAGGATTTGAGGGAGATTTGGTGTGGAACCAAGTAAATGAATTTCTTAAAACCTAAACGTGTATTGCACCGCAAAAAAAAATGGCATCTTCTCGATAATTAGTCGGGTAATTTCTAGATTCTAAAACGGTAAATCATACATTTGTTCCCATGATAGCATTGGATAAACTCACCAGCCTCGCAGCGCGATTAACCGCACTGAGAGGGTATCTTTGACATAGATGTCAAGCTCCTTCAAATAACTGAGGACGAAAAGCACACCCAAGATCCTGATTTCTGGAACGATTCTAAAAAGGCTGAAATAGTCATGAAACAGATTCGTAATAAAAAAGTATGGACAGACGCTTATGCCGATACAGAAACGGCCATAGAGGATGTTAATGTGCTTTATGAATTCAATAAGGAAGGAGAGGCTACCGATAAAGAGGTGACTGCGGCTTATAATAAAGCGTTTAAGTTTATAGAGGAACTCGAGTTTAAAAACATGCTCTCTGCAGAAGAGGATAACCTAGATGCAGTGGTGCAGATTACGGCTGGAGCTGGAGGAACAGAAAGTTGTGACTGGGCGGCCATGCTGCTGCGTATGTATAAAATGTATGCAGAAAAGAGCGGCTTTAATGTGGATACGCTTGATTACCAAGAGGGAGATGTGGCTGGTGTTAAACAGGTAACCATAGAGATTTCTGGTGAATTCGCCTTCGGGATGTTGAAAGGAGAAAATGGGGTGCACCGATTGGTGAGAATCAGTCCATTTGACTCCAATGCCAAACGCCATACCTCATTCGCTTCGGTATATGTGTACCCATTGGTAGATGATACTATAGAGATAGAGGTAAGTCCAGCAGACATTACGTGGGATACGTTTAGGTCTGGTGGAGCAGGTGGACAGAATGTAAACAAGGTAGAAACAGGGGTAAGAATTCGTCATAAACCTTCTGGAATAGTCATAGAAAACACAGAAACTAGATCTCAGTTGGGTAACCGTGAAAAGGCTATGCAGCTCTTAAAATCTCAATTATACGAGCTGGAGATAGCGAGTAGAAATGAGTCTAGAGCCGAGATAGAAGCGGGGAAGAAGAAAATAGAATGGGGTTCTCAGATTAGAAGTTACGTAATGCAGCCCTATAAAATGGTGAAAGACGTGAGAACTCAGCATGAGACTTCCAATGTAGATGCTGTGATGAACGGTGAGATAGAAGGATTTTTAAAAGCATTTTTAATGGGCTCTGGAAAAGGAGCTGCTACAGATTAAATCAATGAGCCAAATTACTATTTACCATAATCCGCGCTGCTCTAAGAGCAGAGAAACTCTAGCGCTCATCAGAGAAAAAGGAGTAGAGCCAGAGATTAGAGAATACCTAAAAGAGATTCCTTCTAAAGATGAACTGAAGTTGGTTTTGGCCAAACTAGACTTGAACATAAAAGACATCCTTAGAAAAGGAGAGAAGGTCTACAAAGATAAATTCAAGGGCATGAATTTTACGGATGAGGAATGGATGACTATCGTTTTGGAAAACCCAAAACTCATAGAAAGGCCTATCGTCATTAAAGGAAACAAAGCCGTTCTAGGCCGTCCTCCTGAAAATGTGTTAGAGTTTTTTTAATTTTTAATGCTTAAGGATGAATGGTTAATTCGAGATTCTAATACCAGTTGAGTTTCTTGGAACGAATTCAGAAATCTCCTGTAAATCAAGGGGTATCATAAATATTTGACATCTAGACTATTTTAAATTTAATAGAAGTCTACGTTTACTCGGTTTAGATTATGAGAATAATAATGCTAGAAAATCCAAAACTTATAGGAAGACCTATCGTTATTAAAGGAAATAAAGCCGTTCTAGGCCGTCCACCTGAAAATGTGTTGGAGTTACTTTAATTTTTAATGTTTAAGGATGAATGGCTTATCCGACATTCTAATAAGTAGTTTATTTTTGGCATCTGAATTGCGCTTGAGCATTCTGAAAATAAATGACTATGAAATTTATAAAAGCACTCTCTGTCCTTTTCGTAATGGCATTAATTCTTACTAGTTGTAGCAAAGAGAAACGATTAGAGAGAGAACTCAGAAAGCAGGAAAACTGGAACATAGAAACTTTAGCATGGGTGAAAACGACCCAAGTGGTAGATGGAGAGGAATTTCCTGAAGTTTCTATTACTTCAGGAGTTTCAACAGATGCAGGATTCATCAATTTTTTTAAAAATGATGATGGCTACTATGAGTATGAATTAGACAATGGAATAGTTCGGGAAAAGGACTTCAAATGGGAAGTAGAAGATGAAAACACCGTTTCTATTGGAGATGGAGAAACGTCCATATTAGAAGGGTTTGCACAGATTATCAACTCAGGAATAAACGGTGAAGACCCGGAGTTTAATTTAAGGACAGAAGCATTTGCGTATGAACTCACTAAAGGATCAGGTGGAACTCACACCATAGAAGGAGCAGGGGTAATCCAAGCTTTTACAGTGGATGATGATATCCTGAGTGAGAATTATACCTATGTAATTACTATGACTATTAAGGAGGACTAAATCAGTTAGTTTTTTCCTAAGGATTTGAGATTTAAGATGCCATAAAAAAAGTGAGCTGATTACTCAGCCCACTTTTTCACTTATCAATTTATAATCTTATAAACCTACTGTCCCAGCATTTTAGCAGGATCTACCCATTCGTTATATTCCTCTTCAGTAACATAAGCGAGTGATAGCGCTGCAGCTTTTAGTGTAGTTCCTTCGGTGTGCGCTTTGTTGGCTATTTCTGCCGCTTTATAGTACCCTATCTTCGTGTTTAGAGCAGTTACTAGCATGAGTGAATTATTTACCAATTCATTTATCCTAGAAGTATTAGGCTCTATTCCCTGAGCACAGTGCTCATCGAAACTTCTGCATGAATCTCCCAGTAATTGAGCACTCTGCAGCAGATTGTAAGCCATCATAGGCTTGAATACGTTTAGTTCATAATGACCCTGCATTCCACCTACCGTGATGGCTACATCATTACCCATTACCTGCGCACAAACCATAGTTATGGCTTCACACTGCGTAGGGTTTACTTTCCCAGGCATGATAGAAGAACCTGGCTCGTTGGCAGGAATAATAAGCTCACCTATTCCCGATCTAGGACCAGAAGCCATCATTCTAATATCGTTAGTTATTTTAGAAATAGAAACAGCCAGTAGTTTTAACGCTCCGTGGGTTTCTACTATAGCGTCATGTGCAGCCAGCGCCTCGAATTTGTTCTCTGCAGTAATAAACGGATGCCTAGAAAATTCCGCTATTTTTTCTGCTACCAACTCCGAATATCCTTTAGGAGTGTTTAATCCAGTTCCTACTGCAGTTCCTCCTAAGGCGAGCTCAGAGAGGTGGTCTAAAGTGCATTGCACCGCTTTTAATCCATGATCTAGCTGAGAAACATATCCAGAAAACTCCTGTCCTAAACTCAGCGGAGTAGCATCCATAAGGTGTGTTCGGCCTATTTTAATTACATCTTTAAAAGCATCAGACTTCGCTTTTAGCGTATCACGCAAAGCTTTTACGCCAGGAATAGTGTTTTCCACCACCATTTTATAACACGCTATGTGCATTCCCGTAGGGAAAGTGTCATTGCTACTCTGAGACTTATTTACATCATCATTGGCCTTTACGGGCATTTCACCGCCATCACCGAGCGTTCCACCATTGAGCACATGCGCTCTATTGGCCACCACTTCATTCACGTTCATGTTAGACTGAGTTCCAGAACCCGTCTGCCATATAACCAGTGGAAACTGATCATCATGCATCCCACTCAAAATCTCATCACAAACCTTAGAAATCAAATCTTTCTTCTTGTCATCCAACACTCCCAACTGATTATTGGTATGGGCTGCAGCTTTTTTCAAATAAGCAAACGCATAAACTATTTCCAAAGGCATACTGGCAGAAGGTCCTATCTTAAAGTTGTTTCTAGAACGCTCAGTCTGCGCTCCCCAATACTTGTCTGCAGGTACTTTTACGTCTCCTATCGTGTCTTTTTCTATTCTATAATCCATGGTGTGAGTGGTGTTTGAAATTCGAGGTTTGAGGTTCGAACTTCGCGTTTCTAATTTTGCGTTGCAAAGATAGTAGGGGAATTTGGAATTACGTTTGAAATAAGGAATCTATAACTGTTAGGTTTCCTTTTGACGACTACTAAGTCAAGTAAATACAAACCTTATCCATATAGACCATTAGTTAACTTTTAGAATGCCTATTTTTTCTAATTCTTCAAATAGTTTAATTATTTCTGTAGACGATAAGTTAGCCCTCCATTTATCCCTCACTTCAAAAACTATATCTGCATATTTAGGTTCTTTGTTAGCTATAACTTCAAGAGCTTTTAGAGTGTTTTTTAATAGTCTTTCCTGTTCTTTTTTTAAAGTGGCTGAAGAAGAATAGTTCTGACCTATAACAAAGCGATATAAATCCTTGAATTTATCACTATGTCTAGATTGTGGTTGAACATTCAAAGTTCTATTTAGCCAGTTTTCTACTGGAGGACTTTGGGTGTAGTTAAGGGCGCTCATTTTTTTTGTTTTAAATAAATCGTAATCCACTATTTTACATGTTTATAGTTTCAAGGTTTATTATGTTTCCATCTAAAAAATCTATAATAACGCGCTTTCTTTTACCTTTGTCACTTGGTACAATTGATTTAGTCAACTTTTCAGTGATGTCGTCTCCTTTAGCTCCTATTTCTTTCAGAATATCAACTTTAAAATATTCATCTAAGAGAGATATGACGTTTCTGGGTAGTTTGTCTTTGTTGTATTGCACTTGCATGTAATTACTGCTTCTTCCTATGTCAAAACAGATTTGACGGGCTTTTATGTTTTTTTTCTGAATGTACTCCTTTAGTAATTTACCTTCCTTCATTGAGTGTGATTTGAATAAAGTGTAAATATAAACACAAAAGTTACATTTATAACTTTTATAATGATTTATTGGCTAATTTGGGTTTGTGCAGTAGCGTTTTAGAGTTGGTCGCAGGTCTATGACTTGAGCCAAGGATAAGGCAAGTTTATTCATTACTGTTGGTGTTTTGATGGCATTCATGAGCTTCGCAGTGTTGCAACTTGCCATTTTAGATACCACTCTAAATCTCTTCTACTTTTAATAATTCTTTTTCTTTCTACTCATAGCGCTAAGGTAAATGATAGTAGTTCTTTGAGGTGTGTCAAGTTATAAGCTTACGGTAGCAGGCGTTAGTAATGATATCTACAAGCAATAATCACTAGTTCAGTTTCTGTACTTAGATAAACTAACCTATGCTCACTATCTATTCTTCTAGACCAATACCCTTGTAACTCATGTCTTAATGGTTCTGGATTTCCGATTCCTTCAAACGGTGCGCGTAGACTGTGTTTAATTAACTCATTGATTCTTTTGAGTTTCTTTTTGTCTGTTTTCTGCCAATAGATATAATCATCCCATGCTGTGGCGGTCCAAACTAATCTCATTCGTCTAATAAGTCTTTTGCTTCAGTTTTTCCTGCCTTAGATTCTTCCAATGATTTTAACAGCTTCTCTCTATTCTTACCTGACAGTAGATAGCGCGTTTCTTTTAAGGAGTTGAATTCCTCTAGAGATATTAGAACTAGGTCTTTATTATTCTTACGAGCTATGATTAACTCTTCTGCGTTATCGACTACTAGGTCTAACCATTTTTTAAGATTCAATCTTAAATCTGTATAATTTACTACTTTCATGCTATTACAAAGCTACTATATAAGTACGTAATACCGTACCTTTTGTTGTGCTTTTTAATTAGACTCTATGTTTACACGAAAAAGCACTCCCGACCATAGGAGTGGTTTAGATACCACTCAAAATTTCTTCTAAGTCTTTAAATCCAATAGATTCTAATCAGGTAAGCTCTATCGAACTTATGTCAAGTTACAACCCTGCGGCAGCAGATGCCACACTTGGAGTAGTAGGGAATAAAAATCAGAAGAGAATACTTCCAGTAAATTGAACAAAGAAAGAAGTTGGATATAGTTATAATTTCAAACCTCAAACCTCAAACCTTTAACCCTTGTTAATTGTGCGGCTCGCGTTAGCGGCCTGTTGAATGTGAAAACCTTACTCGGTTCCCGCAGTAACTTCTTCCGTTACATCAGAATCTAAGCCTTCTGCTACTTCTTCTATCTTCTTCTCTGCCTTAGGAAAGTATTTTCTTTGGAATAGAATAATCCATATAACGCCTACAGAAATAGCTGCATCAGCTATGTTAAATATAGGAGGGAAGATGCTGAAGGAAATCATATCTACCACATTTCCCTGGAGAAATGAAGCGTATCCTGAACCGAATTCCGTGATTTGTGCTAAACCTGAGTAGTCTACTCCGTTGGTCTGTCCTTTGTCGAACATAAGCCCGAAGAACATGCTGTCTAAAATGTTCCCTACTGCACCCGCTAGTATTAAAGCTACACAAGTAATAAGCCCTTTTGGAGCTTTGGTTTTCACCAATTTCCATAGCGCATATACGATGGCTCCAGAAGCCAATAATCTAAATACGCTGAGGGCTAGTTTTCCCGCTATGCCGCCAAATTCAAAACCGAAAGCCATACCAGGGTTTTCTATGAATCTGATGACCAAAAAGTCGGAATCACCAAAAAGGTAAATCCATTCACCATAGCGCATAGACGTTTTCACCCATAGCTTAGACGCTTGGTCTATAACCAGAATGAATAAAGTGACGAATACGGCTCTAAATGCTAGCTTGTTGATGGCGGGGGGGGTTAAATTCTTATTGCATTCTTTTAGCTTCTATGCTAAGTGTAGCATGGGGAACTAGTTTCAAACGTTCTTTTTGAATCAGTTTTCCAGTTACTCTGCATAGACCATAAGTCTTATTCCTAATTCTTAATAGAGCGTTCTCTAAACTCACTACGAACTTCTCTTGACGCATTGCTAACTTAGCAGTTTCTTCTTTACTCATAGTTTCTGAACCGTCTTCCATCATCTTAAAAGAGGGAGAGGTATCATTGGTGTTGTTATTATCTATGTTAGATAATGAACGGGTAAGTTGGTCTAAATCTTCTTTAGCCACCTCTAATTTTTCTTTAATTAACGCTTCGAATTCTTTCAAATCAGCGTCAGGGTATCTAGCTTGTGCCATGGATTTATATTCTATTTATAGCTATCTCTGTGCTCGTTTCAGCGTCTATCTCTACAGCAGTTCCGCCTGTGGCGCTTTCTACTAGTTCTAAAGAGTCTGCTAATACTTCTGCGCAAATATAAATTTTGTTTGCTTCTACTGCACTGCTAATAGCGGGTGTATTTTTTATTTTTATTTCAATTCTATCGGTTACCTCAAAACCGGAGTCTTTTCTCATGTTCTGAATCCTGTTTACTAATTCTCTAGCTACACCTTCACCTTTTAATTCTTCTGTGAGTGTAATGTCCAGAGCTACGGTAAGTCCTCCTTCTGAGGCTACTAACCATCCTGGGATGTCATCTGTGGTTATTTCCACATCTTCCATCGAAATAGTCAGTTTTTCTTCTCCTAGGTCTAGCTCCATTTCCTGGTTTTTCTCCAGTGTAGCTATTTCTTCTTCCCCAAATCCATTCACGGCTGCCGCTATGGATTTCATGTGTTTACCGAATTTAGGACCTAAGGTTTTAAAATTTGGCTTAATTCTTTTCACTAATATATTAGAAGACTCATCTAAGTACTCTATTTCTTTAATATTTACCTCTGATAAAATCAAGTCCTTCACCGCAGAAATCTGACGTTTAAATGTTTCGCTAAGCACGGGAACCATTATTCGCTGTAGCGGTTGTCTTACTTTTATTTTCTCTTTAGCTCTTAGGCTGAGTACCATAGAAGAAACTTTTTGAGCTATTTCCATCCTAGCCTCTAAGTCTGTATCTATTTCAGAAGTGTCGGCTATAGGGAAGTTGGTAAGGTGAACACTCTCAGCCCTGTCATCTCGACTACGCTCGATATCCTCCTTCGCACCATCTTGGACACTGAGCGAAGCCGAAGTGTCATTGGCACTCCTTCCTGTCACTGCATCTAAATCCTGGAACAACCTATCTGAGAAGAAAGGCGCTATAGGGCTCATCATAATACTAAGTGTTTCCAAACACTTATAAAGCGTCTGGTACGCGCTAATTTTATCGGTAGAATACTCCCCTTTCCAGAAACGTCTTCTGCATAACCGCACATACCAATTACTCAGCTGGTCTGCCGTAAAGTCATAAATCAATCTTCCTGCTAGTGTAGGTTCAAACTCCTCATAAGCCTTGTCTACCGAAGAAATAAGGGTGTTCAGTTTAGAAAGAATCCAACGGTCTATCTCAGGTCTATCTGCGAAAGGCACATCTTCTTCAGCGTAACTAAAGTTGTCTATATTGGCATAGAGCCCAAAGAACGAGTACGTATTATATAATGTCCCGAAGAACTTACGCTGCACTTCTGTGATTCCATCTAAATCGAATTTCAGATTATCCCACGGCTGAGCATTGGTAATCATATACCATCTAGTAGCATCTGCTCCGTACTTACTAAGCGTTGCAAAAGGGTCTGCTGCATTTCCCAGACGCTTGCTCATCTTCTGGCCTTTCTTATCCAGAACCAGTCCGTTTGAGATTACAGCTTTGTAAGCTACAGAATCAAAAACCATAGTTCCTATGGCATGCAGTGTATAGAACCAACCTCTAGTTTGGTCTACACCTTCTGCGATGAAGTCTGCAGGGTACGCCTTGTTATCGTCTATTAATTCTTTGTTTTCAAAAGGATAATGCCACTGTGCATAAGGCATAGAACCAGAGTCGAACCACACATCTATGAGGTCTGCCTCACGCTCCATCGGTTTCCCTTTGGAAGAAACCAGAGTGATGGCATCTACATAATTCTTATGCAGGTCGAAAGTATCGTAATTGTCTTTGGACATATCTCCAGGAGAGAAATCAGCCAAGGGATTGGTCTCCATAACTCCAGCGGCCACTGCTTTTTCGCATTCTGCTTTTAGTTCTTCTGCAGAACCGATGCATATTTCTTCATCTCCTTCTTCTGTTCTCCAGATAGGAATAGGAATTCCCCAAAAACGCGAACGAGATAAATTCCAGTCGTTAGCATTAGACAGCCAGTTCCCAAACCTTCCTGTTCCCGTAGATTTTGGTTTCCAGTTGATAGTCTTGTTCAGTTCCACCATACGCTCTCTAGCCTTGGTTACTTTAATGAACCAAGAATCTAGTGGATAGTAGAGCACAGGCTTATCAGTTCTCCAGCAGTGTGGGTAACTGTGCACGTATTTTTCTACGTGAAAGGCCTTGTCTTGTTCTTTTAATTTTATAGAGATTTCTACATCAGCAGAACGGTCTGGGCGCTCTTCATCTGAGTAGTATTCGTTTTTCACATACTTGCCAGCCATGTCTCCCATCTCAGCCACGAACTTTCCTTGGAGATCTACCAGAGGAACAGCGTTTCCGTTGTCATCGGCTATAAGCATAGGAGGTATTCCAGCTTCTTTAGCTACCATAGCATCATCCTGCCCGAAGGTAGGAGCTATGTGTACTATTCCCGTTCCATCTTCTGTGGTTACGAAATCAGCAGCTATTACTCTAAATGCTTCTTCAGGAGAATCCATCGGAAGGCAGTAATCAAATAATTGATGGTACTTGATGCCTACGAGATCTGCTCCTTTGCAACGCCCTATAACTTCAAACTCTACATCCTTTTTTACTGGAAAATGCTTTCCGATCAGCGCTTCTGCCACCATTACTGTGATAGGTGAGTTGGTGTACTTGTTTATAGAATTAACGATGAGGTAATCTACCTTAGGCCCCACAGCCAGTGCGGTATTGGAAGGCAGTGTCCAGGGAGTAGTGGTCCAAGCGATAAACGCTGGAATAGCCACTGCAGATTTCCCTGCTTCTATGAATTTTTCTATCTGTGCTAGGCTCTCTTCTTTTACAGAAAACTGTGCTATGGCAGAAGTATCAGTTACATCTTTATAGCAGCCCGGCTGGTTGATTTCATGAGATGAAAGTCCTGTTCCTGCGGCTGGAGAATACGGCTGAATGGTGTACCCTTTGTACATCATTTCCTTTTTGTGCAGTTGGCTTATAATCCACCACACAGATTCCATATACTTGTTCTCATAGGTGATGTATGGGTCTTCCATATCTACCCAATAGCCCATTTTCTCTGTAAGGTCATTCCAGACATCGGTGTACTTCATTACTGCTTTTCTGCAGGCTTGGTTGTACTCCTCTATGGAAATTTTAGTTCCTATGTCTTCTTTGGTAATTCCCAGTTCTTTTTCTACACCTAATTCTACTGGCAGACCGTGCGTATCCCATCCAGCTTTACGTTTTACTTGGAACCCTTTTAAGGTTTTATAACGGCAGAAAATATCTTTAATAGAACGGGCCATCACATGATGAATCCCAGGCATACCATTGGCACTAGGCGGTCCTTCGAAAAACACGAATGGTTTTTTCCCTTCTCGCGTAGCAATTGATTTTTCAAACGTCCCTCTATCATTCCACTCCTTTAGAACTTCATCAGCTATAGCTGGAAGGTCTAGTCCTTTGTATTCTTTGTATTTCTGTGCCATTGTTTGCCTTTAAAAAAAGATGGACGAAGATAAAAAATAAAGTGGTGCGGTAGTGAAGGGAATTAAAGTGTTTAAAGTAGCGGTTTATCTATGTTTTTTTTGGAATTAGAAATGGCATGAGTTTAAGTTAAATCACCTTTCCTCTATTCAACAAATCCTGTGGGTCTAGTGTCTTTTTGAGCAGTTTCATTAAGGTGATTTCCTCTTCTGTTCTGCACAGCTTTAAGTAATCTTTTTTATGAAGTCCTATTCCGTGCTCTGCAGAAACAGAGCCGCCAAGCGCTTTTAGTGGAGCGTAAACGATGTGGTCTATTTTCTTTTTCAGTTCTACAGATTCGTTTTGTTTGCCTATCATAAAATGAATGTTCCCGTCTGCCACATGACCGAATGGATAAATCAAATCGACTTCTGGGATTTCTGCCAGTTTTTCTGAAATAGAAGTGATGGTAGCTCCTATGTCTGAGATAGGCAAACTGATATCGAAATGCTGGTCGTGTTTCATTCTAGACACCAGCGCGTGCACATCTTCTCTTATTCTAAAGAACAATTCTATGTCTGCAGAACTGCCTGCTAGTGCAGCATCTTCTACTATTCCGTTTTCCATGGCTGCAGCCAGTAAATTCTCTAGTGTAGTTAAGTCGGCTTCATGGTTTCCACCCATGGATTCTACGAGCACGTAATAATCATAATCATAAGGCAGTGGTGGAGTTACTTCGGTAGGCGGAGAAGTCATTCCTACAAAAGTATTTTTCCAAATTAGCTCAAAAGCACTCATGGTTCCAGCCAGGCCTTTGTCCATGTGTTTTAGCAGTTTCACTACGTTTTCATAGCCGTTCACGCCTATGAATGCACAGTTTCTGCTTACTGGTTTTTCTGAAAGGCGCAGTACGGCTTTGGTGACTATTCCCAGCGTTCCTTCTGAGCCTATGAAGTTATGCTTGATGTCATAAGCCGAGTTATCCTTAATAATTTTCTTTAGGGAAGAAATAATAGTTCCATCAGCGAGAACTACTTCTAATCCCAAAACTAGATTTCTAGTCATTCCATAGCGCACTACTCTCATTCCTCCAGCATTGGTAGAAATAATCCCTCCTATCTGAGCAGACCCTTTGGCTCCAAAATTCATGGGGAAAAGAAGGTCGTTTTCTTCGGCTAGTTTTTGAACATTCTCTAGGATTACACCTGCCTGTGCGGTTACTGTTCTGCTGCTCGTGTCTAGCTCTTCTATGGTTCTCATTCTTTCCATAGAAATCACTACTTCCTGCGGGGTAGTTTCAGTGCTTCCTACTAAATTGGTAAGTCCACCATGAACGACTACAGGCTGGTTATGAGCGGTGCAAATTTTCATTATTTCAGACACTTCTTCTGTAGACTCAGGAAGCAGAAGCGCTTTAGCTGTGAGCCCATCATTCATACGCCAGATATGCACATAGCGGCTAGCTAGCTGTTCTCCAGTTAATACGTTATGTTCACCTAATAGCGATTTGAATGCTGAAATCATGGATTCAAATGTAGGGTCAAAATTGACTGAAATCAACACTGATATCTATGAGTATCCACTTACCTTTGCTCATTAGTATGAGCAAATCAGGAAGATATATAATAGGAATAGCTGGAGGAAGTGCCTCAGGAAAGACAAGTATTTTAAACGACTTGCTGTCCTCCCCGTGGAAGGATTCACTGGCATTGGTTTCTCAGGATAACTACTACATAGATAGGGAGAACCAGTTTGTGGATGAAAATGGAATCATCAATTTTGACCTTCCTACAGCCATAGACAATGACCACTTTTATGCAGATGTGCAAGCATTAGAAAGAGGAGAGTCCATTACTAAAACGGAGTATACGTTTAATAATGATGCTGTAAAGCCTAAGGAAATCACTATTCATTCTGCTCCTATTATCATAGTAGAAGGATTGTTTATTTTCCATTTCGAGAGAATAAAATCTAGAATGGATTATAAGGTTTTTGTGGATGCTGAGTCTGAGGTAAGATTGCAACGCAGAATAGACCGAGATTTAACCGAAAGAGGTTACCCTGAAAGCGATGTGCGCTACAGATGGAAGAATCACGTGCAGCCAGCAGATGAGTTATACCTGCAGCCATATAAAACGGAATGCGATTTAATCATAGACAGCACGGAGTCTTACCACAGAGATTTTTTAGCGTTAGAGAACCATATTAAAGCCTTATTAGAGAATGAAAAAAGTATTTCACCTAGGTAACTGCAGTACGTGCCAGAGAATTATTGGCGATTTGAGTCCTGAGGCTAAAGGATTCGAAATGAGAGAGATTAAATCTGCTCCTATGACTAAAGAGGAAGTGGAAGCTATGCGCGAGTTGGCAGGTTCTTACGAGTCACTTTTTAGTAAAAGAGCTATGAAATACCGTTCTATGGGGTTGAATGAAATGACCCTTTCTGAAGAAGAATTTAAAAAACATATTCTAGAGGAATACACATTTTTAAAGAGGCCTGTGATTCTAACGGATAATCAGATTTTTATAGGTTCTGCTATTAAAACGGTAGACGCTGCTAAAGCCTATTTAAGTGAACTCTAAAAAGCTTGGTCATTTAGCTCTCTTTAGTGTAGGAGCTACTTATGCGGCTAATTATTTAGTAGCTAAAGGTCTGATGCCTGATTTAATAGGTCCTTCAGGATTTATTTTTGCTCGGGTTACAGGGGCACTTATTCTGTTCATTTTCTTGTTGTTGATTTCTGGTTTTGAGAGAATCAAAAAGGAGCATATTCCGAGACTTATACTTTGTGGGGTTTTTGGAGTAGGCGTGAATCAACTGATGTTTTTCAATGGCTTGAATTTAACCTCTCCTTTAAATGCCGCTTTGATAATTACAGCCATACCCATCATAGTTTTAATAGCGAGTGCTATTTTACTGAAGAGTAAAGTGACAGGCCGCAAAACACTTGGGGTAGTTCTAGGAGCAGTAGGAGCTGTGTTTCTAGTTTTATTAGGCCAAGGGCAAGGTGGATTGTCTAACTCTTCCTGGGTGGGTGATTTATTTGTTCTTATTAACGCTACTTCTTATGCTGTCTACTTGGTCATAGTGAAGCCATTAATGGAGCATTATAAACCTGTCACAGTTATTACTTGGGCTTTTTTAGTGGGGTGGTGTATAGTAACTCCATTTGGGTTAAATCAGTTTTTAGCAGTCGAATGGTCTGACTTCACGGCTAGAGATTTCTATGCGTTTTTCTTTGTGGTGGTGATGGCTACTTTTTTGGCTTATCTGCTGAATATTTTTGCTTTAAAACATCTAGCGCCTACTACAGTGAGTGTGTATATTTATCTTCAACCGCTGCTCGTGATAGTGTTCACTTTTCTGTTTTTCTATTTAGGGTTTAACGACTTTAGAGCAGACCTAAATTGGCAGAAAGGGGTGTGCGCCTTGCTCATTTTCTTAGGTGTTTACCTGGTGAGCTTCGAGGGCAAAAAGTCTATTTCTAAGTAATGACTGACCAGTTTTTCTGGTCATATTCGTATCAACCCAACTATTTTTCTGAAAAAAGTGCATTTGGGATAATTCCAATTATCTCTTATTATATAGGTATATAAACGAAATCAAACGTTTAAAACCATTTATAAACGACCATAAGTGCTTAAGGTGTGGTTCGGTTTGTGAAGTGTGCTCAACTTTGCACCGAGTTTAGTTACAAGGACTAGACATCACGAAAATTAAAATTTATATATCATGAATGCATTAAGAAACAAAGTACAGTTAATTGGACATCTAG
>Ga0222653_1000512_pt1 | contig 22453 bp, 35 predicted proteins | sample AntAcemetagen419_FD_179856 | JGI IMG/M metagenome (GOLD analysis project Ga0222653, IMG submission 179856) | Saline water microbial communities from Ace Lake, Antarctica - #419 | ecosystem: Environmental > Aquatic > Non-marine Saline and Alkaline > Saline | place: Antarctica: Ace Lake...
CTGACCCCACTCTACTGAAACTTGCTGAGAAGCGCTTCGAAACTAGTCCTGATATCTTTATGCTATCTGATTCAACTTCTTCGACATGTGTGCCATAGTTGCCTATGTGAGATGTCGCCATCACCACTATTTGACCATAATAAGAAGGGTCTGTAAAGATTTCTTGGTAGCCAGTCATGCCCGTATTAAAGGCTATTTCTCCGGTAGTAGCACCTATTTTTCCTGCGGCTAAACCGCGAAAAACGGTACCATCCTGAAGAAGTAAAACTGCTGGATTGTTTGGGAGTATATTCATCTAAATTCAGATCATAAAAAAAGGGATAATGCAAATTTACATTATCCCCTTTATCGCAATAGTATAAATCAAAAAATCAGTCTTTCTTATCCTCTTCTTTGTTCTCTTCTTTTTTTGGCTCTTCTTTTGCATCAGGAGTTGCAGCTTCTGCTTTTACTTCTTTTACTTCAGGAGCAGCCTCATCCGTAGTTTCTTCTGCCTTCACCTTTTCAGTTTGTAGCGTTTCTTCTGCAGCAGGAACTTCACTTGTAGCATCAGTCTCCTTCTTCTTTCCACCACGACGGCTTCTGCGAGTCTTTGTTGTCGACTCAGAAAGCATCAGCTCATTGAAATCTACCAATTCAATCATCGCCATTTCTGCTGAATCACCCATCCGTGTTCCCAGCTTGATAATTCTGGTATATCCGCCTTCCCTCTGAGCTACTTTCGGAGCAATCTCGCGGAAAACTTCAGTCACAGCGTTTTTGCTTTGAAGGTTCTTAAATACTTCACGACGATTATGGGTCGAATCTTCCTTAGAGCGTGTGATAATAGGCTCAACAAACTTTCGCAATTCTTTGGCCTTCGCAACAGTTGTGTTAATACGCTTGTGCTCAATTAAAGAGCAGGCCATATTCTCCAACATTGCCTTTCTATGGGCGGTCTTGCGGCCTAGTGCGTTATTTCTTTTGCCGTGTCTCATTATTCTTCTTATTGTCAGCTTTGGCGAACCTCAACTGAACGTTGATTTATTACTCTTTATCTAATTTGTACTTCGAAACATTCATTCCGAAAGAAAGACCTTTGGACTCAATTAAGTCTTCCAGCTCTGTCAAAGACTTCTTACCGAAGTTTCTGAATTTCAACAAATCATTTTTGTTGAAGGAGACCAAATCACCTAAGCTTTCAATATCAGCAGCCTTTAAACAATTTAACGCTCGCACTGAAAGATCCATATCTACCAACTTCGTTTTCAAAAGTTGACGCATGTGAAGAGATGTTTCGTCAAATTCTTCAGTTTCGGATTTCTGTTCGCTATCCAATGTAATTTTCTCGTCTGAGAACAACATGAAGTGATGAATCAAAATCTTCGCAGCTTCCTGGAGAGCATCCTTTGGGGTAATTGACCCGTCAGTTATCACATCCATGATTAACTTCTCGTAATCTGTTTTCTGCTCAACACGAAAATTCTCAATCGTATAATTCACATTTCGAATAGGTGTGAAGATCGAATCAATGAAAATGGTTCCCATCGGAGCATTGCTCACTTTGTTCTCCTCAGATGGACGGTATCCTCTACCCTTTCCAATACTGATTTCCATTTCTAATTTAACCGACTTCTCTTTCGTACAAATAACGAGATCAGGATTTAATACTTGAAACCCAGTAGTAAATTTCCCAATGTCACCTGCTGTAAATGCATCAGTACCGCTGATTGATACAGCTACTTTCTCGGAATCTGTTCCCTCGATTTGTCGTTTGAAGCGCACTTGCTTCAGGTTTAATACGATTTCAGTAACGTCTTCAACTACACCCTCGATTGTCGAGAACTCATGTTCTACCCCTTCCATCTTAATGGAAGTGATCGCGAATCCTTCTAAAGAGGAAAGTAAAATACGACGAAGAGCATTACCTATTGTAATCCCATAACCAGGTTCCAACGGACGGAATTCGAATTTCCCATCGTTATTATCTGATTCGATCATAATGACCTTATCGGGTTTCTGAAAATCTAAAATGGCCATGAAGGTTTGTCCTTAGTTAAGGTTATTATTTAGAATATAGCTCGACGATAAGCTGCTCCTTGATATTTTCAGGAATCTGGTCTCTCGTCGGATGTAGCACGTAAGTTCCCTCTAGTGCATTTCGATCGAAATCAATCCAATCGTACTTTTGACGTCCCGACGAAGCCAATGAATTACTCACTATTTCTAATGACTTGGAACGCTCTCGTACTCCTACTTTGTCGCCAGGGCGTACGGAGTAGGATGGAATGTTTACAATGTTTCCGTTTACAGTAATGTGTCGGTGACCCACTAGTTGTCTTGCTCCGCTTCTTGTTGGTGAAACTCCCATCCGGTAAACCACATTGTCCAACCTAGCCTCACAGAATTGTAATAATAACTCTCCAGTTATTCCTACTTTCCTCTGAGCTTTATCGAAGAGGTTCGCAAATTGGCGTTCAAGAATACCGTAAGTATACTTCGCTTTTTGCTTTTCGAGGAGCTGAACGGCGTATTCAGATTGCTTAGAACGACGCTTGTTCGGTCCATGGAACCCTGGAGCGTAGTTTTTACGCTCTAATGATTTATCAGGACCGAAAATCGGTTCTTTAAAACGACGTGCTATTTTTGACTTGGGGCCTGTATATCGTGCCATATCTTAATCTGTATATTCGACTTTGATCGTTTTGACGGAAATTATACTCTTCTGCGCTTTGGTGGGCGACAACCGTTGTGTGGCAATGGGGTAACATCAACTATTTCAGTCACCTCAACACCTGTATTGTGAATAGATCGGATTGCAGACTCTCGCCCTGAACCTGGTCCTTTTACATAAACTTTTACCTTACGAAGACCAAGGTCATGCGCCACTTTCGCACATTCCTCTGCAGCTACTTGTGCTGCATAGGGAGTATTCTTCTTTGATCCTCTAAATCCCTGTTTTCCTGCCGAGGACCAGCTTATAACCTGTCCTGAAGCATTACACATGGAAATAATAATGTTGTTGAACGTAGCTTGGATATGGGCTTCTCCCACTGCCTCCACTTTTACATTCAATTTTTTCTTTACGTTAGACTTTGCCATCGTTGTTGAATTATCTACCGATTAATTATTTGGTAGCCTTTTTCTTATTGGCTACAGTCTTTCTCTTCCCTTTTCTCGTTCGAGAATTGTTCTTGGTTCTCTGCCCTCTTAGAGGAAGACCCGTACGGTGACGAATACCTCTGTAACAGCCAATATCCATCAATCTTTTGATGTTTGTCTGAATCTCCGAACGAAGCGATCCTTCAACGATATACTCATCACTTATGAGTTGTCTTATCGAAGCAGTCTGCTCATCGGTCCAGTCATCAACCTTGATACTCTGGTCAACATCAGTTCGCGACAGAATTTCGACGGCTTTTGTGGAGCCAATTCCGTAAATGTAAGTGAGGGATATTACGCCTCTTTTGTTCTTTGGTAAATCTACACCAGCTATCCTAGCCATAATACTTTGTTTATCCTTGTCGTTGCTTGAACTTTGGGTTCTTTTTGTTGATCACATACAACCTACCCTTACGGCGTACGATCTTGCAATCTACTGAACGTTTCTTAACACTCGCTCTTGTTTTCATCGATCCTTTATTTGTATCTGAAGGTAATTCTACCTTTGCTTAAATCGTATGGAGACATTTCAACTTTCACCTTATCACCTGGCAAGATTTTAATGTAATGCATTCTCATCTTACCAGAAATGTGAGCCACGATTACATGACCGTTTTCTAATTCGACTTTGAACATCGCGTTGGACAATGCTTCTACTATTGTCCCGTCCTGCTCGATAGATGATTGTTTCGCCATACTTTAATTCTCTCGTATCATTATCCCGCCATTCCGAAGGTTGATGCTTTCCCAGCTAACTTTCCGGTCTTCATCAATCCGTCATAGTGACGCATTAGTAAGTAACTTTCTATTTGTTGCAATGTATCTAGTATCACACCCACCATGATCAAAAGAGATGTTCCTCCAAAGAATATAGAGAAAGCCTGTTTAACCCCTGCTTGCAAAGCAAACACTGGAAGGATAGCAATAAACCCTAGAAAAATTGCCCCTGGTAATGTAATTCTTGATAGAACGTTGTCCAAAAAGTCTGCCGTAGATCTTCCTGGTTTTACTCCTGGCACAAATCCTCCATTTCTCTTTAAATCATCTGCCATTTGATTCGGATTAACAGTGATAGCAGTGTAGAAATAAGTGAACGCTACTACCATGATAAAAAAGATAAGGTTATACCAAAAGCCGGCAAAGTTAGCCAATTCTACGATAAAACCTGACTGAGAGTCAGAATATTGAGCTATGTATAAGGGAACGAACATTATTGCTTGAGCAAATATGATCGGCATCACCCCTGCACTGTTGACTTTCAATGGGATATACTGACGAGCTCCTTGACTGTACTCTCGTCCGCCCATCTGTTGTTTAGCAAATTGTATAGGAACACGTCGCACTGCCTGTACGAGAGCCACTGTAGCACCAATCACCACCAACAAAGCAACGAGCTCAACTAATAAAACCACCAGACCATTTCCCTCTGGACCTGTCGACGCTACAATTTCCTGAAAAAATGCGCTTGGCAGTCCTGCAATGATACCGATCATGATCAACAATGAAATTCCATTACCAACACCTCTATCAGTAATTCTTTCACCTAACCACATCACGAATAACGTTCCTGTAGTTAATATTACGATTGCAGTGGCCCACCAGAAGGGCGTATCATACAATCTCGCATCGGCAGGAACAGATGCTGCAATATAACCAGGTGCCTGAAAACATGTAATTACAATTGTCAAAAACCTCGTATACTGGTTGATCTTCTTTCTACCACTTTCCCCTTCCTTCTGCATTTTCTGAATAGTAGGGACAGCAATTCCCATCAACTGCATAATAATCGATGCAGAGATGTAAGGCATAATGCCTAGACTAAAGATAGATGCACGGTTAAAAGCTCCACCTGTAAACAGGTCAAGCAAACCAGCTAAACCGCCACCGCCTTCGTTGGCAGCAGCTAGACGAGCTGAGTCAATCCCAGGAAGTACAATATAAGAACCGATACGAAAAACAAGAAGCAATGCAAGCGTCGTTAAGATACGATTTCGCAATTCCTCAATACTCCAAATATTTCTAAGTGTCTGAATAAAATTCTTCATAACAAGTCGGTTCCTCTAATCGTTAAAGCGTTTTGGCCTCTCCACCCTTTCCTTCAATAGCTTCTTTTGCAGAAGCGGAAAATGCGTGAGCCGTTACAGTTACTTTGGCGTTTAATTCACCTCTGCCTAATATCTTAACAAGATCTTTTTTTGCACAAAGACCATTGTCAACAAAAGTCTCAGTGGTGAAAACATCGATCTTCTTTTCAGAAAAAAGCATTTCAATTACATCCAAATTGATCCCTTTGTATTCTACCCTATTTGGATTCGTAAAACCAAATTTAGGTACACGACGCTGCAAAGGCATTTGACCACCCTCGAAACCACGCTTTCTGCTGTATCCACTTCTGGATTTCGCTCCTTTGTGTCCACGTCCAGCTGTATCGCCAAAACCGCTTCCTTCTCCTCTTCCGAGGCGCCTTTTATTCTTATTCGACCCTTTTGCAGGTCTAAGGTTACTTAAATTCATCACTCAATACTTTTAGTTGTATTACTTCTCTTGAACAGTTACTAGATGACTCACCTTAGCAATCATTCCCATGATCTGAGGTGTGCCCACTTTCAAAACAGGACGATGCAATTTCTTTAATCCAAGTGCTTCCAAAGTTCTCTTTTGATTCTTTGGTCTTCTGATCGCACTCTTAACTTGAGTTACTATAAGTTCTTTTGCCATTTTCTAGTCGCTTAACCGTTAAATACGCGTTGCATTGAAATCCCACGCTGGTTTGCTACTGCTCGCGCATCTCTCATATTGGAAAGTGCATCCAAAGTAGCTTTCACAACATTGTGTGGATTTGATGAACCCTGTGACTTTGCCAAAACATCCTTGATTCCAACACTCTCAAGTACTGCACGCATGGCACCACCTGCGATTACTCCAGTTCCGTTAGATGCAGGCTTCAAGAAAACTCTCGCCCCTGCATACTTGCCATATTGGCTGTGCGGTACAGTGTCGTTTACAATAGGAACTTTAATAAGGTTCTTTTTTGCGTCATCAATACCTTTAGCGATAGCTGTAGTTACTTCTTTAGCTTTCCCTAAACCATGACCAACAACTCCGTTTTCATTCCCAACTACTACGATGGCCGAGAAACTGAATGTACGTCCACCCTTAGTTACTTTGGTAACACGATTGATTGTAACGAGCTTATCTTTTAACTCAAGATCGCTCGACTTAACGCGTTTAATGCTTGCTTTTGCCATGATCTGCTTAAAATTTTAGACCGCCTTCGCGGGCTGCATCTGCCAATGATTTAACTCTTCCGTGATAGAGGTAGCCGTTTCTGTCGAAAACCACTTCTGTGATCCCAGCTGCAGAAGCTTTTTCAGCAACATCCTTCCCAACAATAGCTGCTTGATCCTTCTTTGGAATCTTCTGAGCGGCCTCATTTTTTAAAGAATCAGACGCAACTAGAGTCTTTCCCTCTGAATCGTCTATGATTTGCGCATAGATCTGAGTGTTGCTTCTGTAAACTGAAAGCCTAGGCCGTTCAGTAGTACCCGTAATATTCTTACGAATACTTCGCTTGATCCTTTTTCTGCGTAATAGCTTTGTCTTTGCCATAACTTAATGCAATTATTTACCTGCAGCTTTACCTGCTTTTCTTCTAATTTGTTCACCAACGAAACGCACACCTTTCCCTTTGTAAGGTTCTGGTTTTCTCAATGAGCGAATCTTTGCAGCCACTTGTCCTATCAACTGTTTGTCGTGAGACTCGAGAGTAATGATTGGATTTTTACCTTTTGCTTGGTCTGCCCCAATTGTAATTTCTGTTGGAACCTCGAAAAATATTGGGTGCGAGAATCCAAGAGCAACTTCCAATCGCTGACCTTGTACTTTGGCTCTGTAACCTACACCAACAAGTTCTTGTTTGATAGTATAGCCTTGACTAACGCCTTCAACCATATTATTAACAAGAGAGCGGTACAAACCATGCAAAGCCTTTGTTTGTTTCTCTTCGTTAGCTCTTTCGAAAGAGACTATACCATCTTCGACTTTGCAAGTAATTGAAGGGTTTAACGCTTGAGTTAATTCCCCTTTCTTTCCTTTTACCGTTACCACGCTGTCCTTAACGTCAATGGTTACGCCATCGGGGACAGATATTGGAGCTTTTCCTATTCGAGACATTGCTGTTCTTTTTTCTTTTTAGTAAACGTAGCAAACTACTTCGCCACCTACTTTTTGAACTCTAGCTTCCTTGTCAGTCATAATCCCTCTTGAGGTTGACACGATGGAAACACCTAAACCGTTCAATACACGTGGTAATTCTTCAGAGCCCGCATATTGTCTAAGTCCTGGGCGCGATGCGCGTTGGAGCTTTTTGATAGCAGGAACCTTGCTTACCGGATGATACTTCAAAGCAATCTTAATTGAGCCTTGTGGTGAATCATCTTGAATTTTATAATTAAGGATATAACCTTTTTCCATTAGGATTTTGGTAATCTCCTTTTTCATGTTAGACGCAGGAATCACTACAACTCGCTTCTTGGCGGTCATCGCGTTTCTAATACGTGTTAAGTAATCTGCAATTGGATCTGAATACATAATCTCTTATTCTTTGAATTACCAGCTGGCCTTTTTAACACCGGGAATCTTCCCTTCCAAGGCCATCTCGCGAAAAGTCACACGTGATAAACCGAATTGACGCATATAACCTCTCGGGCGCCCCGTTATTTTGCAGCGATTGTGCATTCTAACTTTTGATGAATTCTTAGGGAGCTTTTGAAGCGCATCCCAGTCACCAGCTTCTTTCAAAGCCTTACGCCTATCAGCGTACTTGGCAACCATTTTTTCGCGCTTGCGCTCTCTCGCCTTCATTGATTCCTTTGCCATGCCTACTCTTTATTTCTTTGTGAATGGAAATCCGAAAGAACCCAAAAGAGCCTTTGCCTCTTCGTCACTACTTGCGTCAGTGACAAAAGTGATGTCCATACCGTTGATTTTACTTACTTTCTCAATGTTGATCTCAGGAAAGATAATCTGCTCAGTAATTCCCATATTGAAGTTTCCACGACCATCAAATCCAGTAACTTTCACTCCGCGAAAATCTCGTGTCCGTGGCAGTGCTACTGAAATTAATCTATCCAAAAACTCAAACATCTTATCACCACGGAGCGTTACTTTTGCTCCGATTGGCATGCCTTTACGTAACTTAAAGTTTGAGATATCCTTCTTAGAGTAAGTTGGAATTGCTTTTTGACCAGCAATAGCACTCATCTCCTGAACTGATGTTTCTACAATCTTCTTATCTGCTACAGCCTCTCCTAAACCTTGACTCAAGATAATCTTCTCGAGACGTGGTATTTCCATGGAAGACTTGTAACCAAACTCCTTCTTTAGCGCTGGAACTACTTCTTCAGCGTACTTCGTTTTTAACCTCGGGGTGTACATGATTATACGTGTTCTCCTGATTTCTTAAAATATCTAACCGATTTTCCATCGGAATCTTTCTTATACGCTACTCTTTCTCCTCTTTTAGTTGTAGGATCTACTACAAGTAAATTAGAAATATGAATAGGAGCTTCTTTCTTTGTGATACCACCTTGTGGGCTAGCAGCACTTGGCTTTGTGTGGCGTGATACCATATTCAAGCCTTCTACTGTGGCACGATAACTGTCACGATGTACGCTTGAGACCCGACCTGTAGATCCTTTGGACACACCTGTCGTTACTTGTACGTTATCTCCTTTCTTGATGTAAATTTTCATCTCTTCGGGTTTGCGTGATTTAAATTACCTCTGGGGCTAGTGAAACAATTCTCATAAACTGCTTTTCACGAAGCTCACGAGCAACAGGGCCGAAAATTCGAGTTCCTCTCATCTCTCCTGCATTATTCAAAAGAACTACTGCGTTATCATCGAAGCGTATATAAGATCCGTCAGCTCGACGCACCTCTTTCCGCACTCTCACCACTACGGCTCTCGAAACTACACCTTTCTTTACGTTTCCTGAAGGCATAGCGTCTTTTACGGTAACCACTATCTGATCTCCAATTGACGCGTACCGACGTTTGGTGCCTCCGAGTACTCGAATACAAGCCACTTCTTTGGCACCACTATTATCGGCAACCCTAAGCCTACTTTCCTGCTGTATCATTTCAAATTATTTAGCTCTTTCCACTACTTCAACCAAACGCCAATTCTTGCGTTTGCTCAATGGTCTTGTTTCCATGATTTTTACCGTGTCACCAGGGTTACAATCATTTGATTCGTCGTGTGCGACAAATTTGGTAGTTTTTTTCACAAACTTCCCGTAAAGACCATGCTTTACTTTCCGTTCTACCACTACTGTGATGCTCTTGTCCATCTTGTTAGATGAAACCACACCAATACGTTGTTTTCTAAGATTTCTCTCCGACATGATTCAGATTGTCTTTATTTCTTATCGCTAAGTTGTCGCTCACGCACAGCAGTTTTTAATCTTGCTACAGTTCTACGTTGCGCTCTTAACTGCATCGGGTTCTCAAGGGCTGCAACTGAATGGTTGAGCCTAAGTTTCCCGAAATTTTCTTCTTCAATCTCAAGTTTTTCGATGAGTTCATCGGTCGTGAGATCTCTAATGTCTTTTGCCTTCATAACTTCTTATGCTTGAACGCTGTAATCGCGTCGAATCACAAATTTCGTTTTAACTGGTAGCTTTTGTGAAGCAAGTCTTAATGCTTCTTTGGCTACTTCTAATGGAACAGAATCCACTTCGAATAAAATTCGACCAGGTCGAACTACTGCCACCCAATGACTAGGGGCTCCTTTACCCTTACCCATACGCACTTCTGCAGGTTTAGAAGTGATCGGTTTGTCTGGAAATATTCTGATCCAAACTTTACCTTCACGCTTCATGTATCTGTTCAAAGCGATACGAGAGGCTTCGATTTGACGAGATGTAATAAAACCCTCATCCATCGTTTTAATCGCGAAAGATCCGAACGCAATTGAGGCACCTCTACCGGCATTCCCCTTGATGCGTCCCTTCTGCATCTTTCTAAACTTCGTTCTCTTCGGTTGTAACATTGCTGTTCGTCTTAATATTCTTACTTACGTCTTGCTCTTGGCTTGCGGCTTCCACCACCTGCACCACCACCACGTGGTCCGCCGCCAGGAGAACTACTTTTCTCGAAAGAAGGTGATAAATCTCTTTTACCGTATACCTCTCCCTTGCAAATCCAAACCTTAACTCCAAGGCGGCCCATTTTCGTATGTGCCTCTGCTTGGTAATAATCTATGTCTGCACGAAATGTATGAAGTGGAGTCCTTCCTTCTTTATAAGATTCAGTTCTCGCCATTTCAGCTCCATTCAAACGACCTGCTACAGTCACCTTGATACCTTCTGCACCCATTCTCATAGTAGCGGCAATTGACATCTTTACTGCTCGTCTGAAAGATATTCTTCCTTCAATCTGACGAGCTATACTCTCAGCAACTAATCTTGCATCAAGCTCAGGCCTTTTCACCTCAAAAATATTGATTTGAACTTCCTTATCAGTAAGCTTCTTCAACTCTTCTTTCAGCTTGTCTACTTCAGATCCTCCTCTACCAATAATAACACCTGGTCGAGCAGTCTTTATTGTAATGGTAACCAGCTTAAGCGTTCTCTCGATAATCACTGCTGCTACACTAGCCTTAGCCAAACGCACATCTAGGTACTTACGAATTTTGTCGTCCTCAACGATCTTATCGCTGTAATCACGACCTCCGTACCAGTTTGAATCCCATCCACGGATGAATCCCAGTCTGTTGCCTATCGGGTTGGTTTTCTGTCCCATATTATTTGACGGTATCTAAAATGATGGTTACGTGATTTGATCTCTTTCGAATTCGGTGAGCTCTCCCTTGAGGAGCAGGTCTCAACCTCTTCAACATTCGACCACTATCAACGGATATTTCTTTAATAATCAAGTTTTCCTCGTCGGCGCTCTTGTCTTCATTCTTCGCTTGCCAATTAGCAATTCCCGAAAGGACTAGCTTCTCCAGTCGTCGAGCTGCATCTTGAGGCATAAACTTTAACATGTTTAGCGCTTGCAACACATTCTCACCTCGTATAACGTCAGCTACCTTTCGCATTTTGCGTGGAGAAGTAGGAACATTATTCAACTTGGCGATGGCCAAAGTCTTTCTCTCCTCTTTTCTTTTCTCGGCTGCGATCTGTTTTCTTGATCCCATTCTTAATTCAGTTTAAGTCGGTTTTACCGCTTTTTATCTTTACGATTCCCTGCATGACCGCGGTATGTGCGTGTCGGTGCAAATTCGCCAAACTTGTGCCCTACCATATTCTCTGTTACATACACAGGAATAAATTTATTTCCGTTGTGAACGGCAATAGTCGAACCTACAAACTCAGGAATAATCGTACTGGCTCTAGACCAAGTTTTGATTACGGATTTCTTTCCACTAGTCTGAGCAGCTTCTACACGGCTCAGCAGTTTGTAGTGTACGAAAGGCGGTTTTTTGAGTGATCTACTCATATCTCAATTATTTCTTTCTTCTTTCGATAATGTACTTGTTCGAAGCCTTCTTCTTGTTACGTGTCTTGTAACCCTTTGACGGAATACCGTTACGTGAACGAGGCTGACCTCCAGAATTTTTTCCTTCACCACCACCCATTGGGTGATCAACAGGATTCATCACAACTCCACGAACCCTTGGACGACGGCCTAACCAACGGCTTCTACCTGCTTTTCCAGACCTTACTAGAAAATGATCACCGTTTGAAACAGTCCCAATAGTAGCTAGACAAGTAATAAGAACCATTCTAGTTTCGCTTGAAGGCATCTTGAGAATAGCATACTTACCATCTCGCGCTGTCAGCTGTGCATAGGCACCTGCTCCTCTAGCTATAACACCTCCTTGGCCAGGACGCATCTCAATATTGTGAACTACCGTTCCCAATGGAATTTCGCTTAGATATAGTGTATTACCAACATCTGGTGAAACTCCATTTCCACTCTTTATGATCTGTCCAACTTGTATTCCTTCTGGAGCAATTATGTATCGCTTCTCTCCATCAGTATATTGAACCAATGATATACGTGCAGTTCTATTCGGATCGTATTCTACAGTTTTAACTTCTGCATCCATCCCATGCTTGTCTCGCTTGAAATCGACAATACGGTAACGACGTTTGTGACCTCCACCAGTATAACGCATTGTCATACGTCCCTGATTGTTCCGACCACCCGACTTCGTCATCGGAGCCAAAAGAGATTTCTCTGGCTTGGACTCTGTAATCTCAGTAAATGCACTTAAGATTTTATGTCGTTGCCCTGGTGTTGTAGGCTTTAGTTTTCTAACCGGCATCTTTCAGTCTTTTAAATATTGCTGTATATGTCGATGGCTTCTCCTTCGGCTACTGTCACTACTGCCTTTTTATAGGCTGCAGTTTTTCCAGTTACCATACCAGTCTTGGTATTTCGGGACTTTGCCTTACCTGCGTAACGCATTGTCCAAACTTTATCAACGTTTACGTCGTACAGCTTTTCGATGGACTCCTTGATCTCGATCTTATTGGCCTCTTTGTTCACGTAGAATCCGTAACGATTCAGTTTTTCTGAAATCGCAGTCATCTTTTCTGTAACAATTGGCTTTAAAACAATTCGACTCATCACTTAGCAGTTCTTTTTAATGTATTCTCTATCACTTCGATAGCGCTCTCCGCAATCACCAATCGGTTGCAGTTCATAATGTCATAAGTGCTCAACTCGTTGACACTCACAACCTTATGCTTCTGAACGTTACGGGACGACAAAGATAGCGTTTTATCTGTACCAGTGGTAATCAAAAGTGGTTTTTGATCAACCAACTTCAAAGCAGTCATCATTGTGATGTAAGCACTGGTCTTTGGAGCATCCATTTTAACATCTTCGATGATGATAATTTGGTTCTCTTTTGCTCTATAGCTTAGAGCAGATTTTCGCGCCAGTTGCTTCAATTTCTTATTCAACTTGAAGCTGTAATCTTTTGGTCGTGGACCAAAAACGCGACCTCCACCTCTAAACAATGGATTCTTGATATCACCCGCACGAGCAGTACCTGTTCCTTTTTGCTTTTTGATCTTGCGACCACTTCCTTTGACGTCAGAGCGTTCTTTCGCCTTATGAGTACCCTGTCGGTTATTAGCGCCGTACTGTTTCACATCCATGTAAATGGCGTGATCGTTAGGCTCGATTCCGAAAACGGAATCATCCAAATTAACCTTTTTGGTCTCCTTTCCTTCGATATTGTAGACTGAAAGTTCCATTAGTTTTTCTCCAAGATTAGAAATGAACCTTTTGCTCCAGGTACTGAACCTTTCACAATCAGTAATGATTCTTCGGCCATCACTTTAATCACTTGGATGTTCTCCAAAGTAACTCGAGCGTCACCCATTTGACCAGCCATCTTCATACCCTTAAAAACTCTAGCGGGATCAGACGCGGCTCCAATGGATCCAGGGGCCCGACCTCTGTTGTGCTGGCCATGTGTTGCGTCTCCAACTCCACGGAAATTGTGGCGTTTAACTACACCTTGAAAACCTTTTCCTTTAGATTTTCCACAAACGTCAATAAACTCACCTTCTGCGAAAATTTCCACAGTCACTTCGTCACCGAGTTTGTATTCACCCTTGAAGTGTTCAAATTCAACTAGTTTCTTCTTTGGGGAAGTCTTCGCTTTTTTGAAATGCCCTTTGAGTGGAGCGGGAGTATTTTTCTCCTTCCGTTCGCCGAATCCTAACTGAATGGCTTTGTAACCATCGTTATCTTCGGTCTTCACTTGTGTTACTACACAAGGACCAGCTTTTATGATCGTACAAGCGAAGTTTTTACCGTCTTCGCCGACGAACATACTGGTCATTCCTATTTTTTTACCAATTAAACCGGGCATCTTCTTATTGTGGTTTTTAGACTTTAATCTCTACTTCAACTCCACTAGGTAATTCCAAGCGCATCAATGCATCCACAGTCTTCGAGGAAGAGCTGTAAATGTCTAGAAGACGCTTGTAAGAACAGAGTTCAAATTGCTCTCTAGATTTTTTGTTAACGTGTGGCGAACGTAAAACAGTGTAGATGCGTTTATCTGTAGGTAGTGGGATTGGTCCACTAATAACAGCACCTGTTGACTTTACGGTCTTCACAATTTTCTCAGCCGATTTATCGACCAAATTGTGATCGTACGACTTTAGCTTAATGCGGATTTTTTGACTCATCGTTATGAATGCTACTTATTAATTAAGCTTCTACTGATTTACCTTTTACTTTGGCTATAACTTCTTCCGCCACGCTTTTCGGCGCTTCTTGGAAGTGTGAGAATTCCATTGTAGACGTTGCACGTCCTGAAGAAATTGTTCTCAATTGAGTTACATACCCAAACATTTCTGAAAGTGGAACCTTAGCCTTTATGACTTTAGCTCCAGCTCTATCTCCCATACCTTCCATGATTCCGCGACGGCGATTCAAGTCACCTACCACATCACCCATGTTTTCCTCTGGGGTTAGAACTTCCAATTTCATTATTGGCTCGAGCAGGATTGGTTGTGCCTTTGGCAAAGCCGTTCGGAACGCAAGCTTTGCAGCCAATTCAAACGAAAGTTGATCTGAATCCACAGCGTGGAAAGATCCATCTTTCAAGGTCACCTTTAGCGAATCTACAGGAAATCCTGCTAGAACACCATTGGCCATTGCCTCTTTAAATCCTTTCTCTATAGAAGGAATAAATTCTTTTGGTACGTTTCCTCCCTTAATAGCGTTAACGAAAATCAATCCTGGATTTTCGTTGTCACCAGGCTCTATTGTAATTACAATATCTGCGAACTTACCACGTCCACCAGTCTGCTTCTTGTAAATCTCGCGGTGATCGATGGTACCGTTGATAGCCTCTTTGTAAGAGACCTGTGGAGCACCTTGATTTACTTCTACTTTAAACTCACGACGGAGACGATCCATAATGATATCTAAGTGAAGCTCACCCATACCGCTAATCACGGTCTGACCAGTATCCTCATCAGTTTTAACAATAAATGTCGGATCTTCCTCTGTAAGCTTCCCAAGAGCTACTCCAAGCCTGTCTATGTCAGCTTGGGTCTTAGGCTCAATCGCCAATCCAATTACTGGATCTGGAAAGTCCATAGACTCCAAAACGATTGGGTGCTTCTCGTCACAAAGTGTATCACCTGTCTTGATATCTTTGAAACCAACTAAAGCGCCAATATCACCTGCTCCAAGAGAATCAATTTGATTCTGCTTGTTCGAGTGCATTTGAAATATCCTAGAAATACGTTCTTTTCTCCCTGTCCGTGTGTTCAACACATATGAACCTGAAGGCAAAATTCCTGAGTATGCTCGAGTAAAACAAAGACGTCCTACAAATGGGTCAGTAGCAATTTTAAATGCCAAACCAGCAAATGGCTGATCGTATGATGGCTTTCTCGAATCGGGCTCTCCCGTGTCAGGGTTAGTCCCGTCAATTGCTTCAATATCAGTTGGAGCAGGAAGAATTTCCATCACCATTCCCAACATTGCCTGCACACCTTTATTCTTAAAGGCTGATCCGCACATCATTGGAACTACCTTACCAGCGATAGTTGCCTCGCGAAGTGCTGCAAGTATTTCTTTTTCTGTGAGTGATGCAGAATCTTCGAAATACTTTTCCATTAAAGTATCGTCAAATTCAGCAACAGCTTCAAGCAGCTTTTCTCTCTGCTCAGTAGCCTCTTCAATGAGATCTTCAGGAATGTCTATCTCTTCGAAAGTCATTCCCATATCATCCTCATTCCAAACAATCCCACGGAAGTTGATCAAGTCAACCACTCCTTTGAAATTATCTTCTGATCCGATAGGTATTTGGAGAGGAAGTGCATGACTTCCCAACATATCTCTTACTTGCTGACAAACATTCAAAAAGTCAGCTCCCTGTCGGTCCATCTTATTAACGAACCCAATGCGCGGAACATTGTAATTGTTTGCTAAACGCCAGTTTGTTTCTGACTGAGGTTCTACACCATCTACGGCGCTAAACAAAAATACCAAACCATCAAGAACACGCAATGACCTGTTCACTTCGACAGTGAAGTCAACGTGGCCGGGAGTGTCAATAATGTTTACATGATATTCCTTACCTCGGTGATCCCACTTAAGGGTAGTAGCGGCGGAGGTAATCGTGATACCACGTTCCTGCTCCTGCTCCATCCAGTCCATCGTAGCCGCACCATCGTGCACCTCTCCGATTTTGTGGCTCACCCCACCGTAATACAAAATACGTTCGGTTGTTGTCGTCTTACCCGCATCAATGTGGGCAGCGATACCGATGTTTCTTGTTAACGATAAATCTCTTTTAGCCATTGTCTACTGTATTATCTGTCTTGACTATTATTCTAGAACCTAAAATGAGAGAAGGCACGATTCGCCTCAGCCATTCTATGGACATCTTCTTTTTTCTTGTAAGCAGCACCCTCTTCTTTGGCTGCAGCTATAATCTCGTAAGCCATTCTTTCGCTCATGGTCTTCTCATTTCTCTTCCGAGAAAAACTAATCAACCACTTCATTGCCATAGATAATTTCCGACTATCTCGGATAGGCTGAGGAATCTGAAATGTAGCTCCACCTACTCGGCGACTTTTCACTTCAACGGCAGGAGTAATATTGGTAATAGCTTTCTTCCAAATATCCAACCCTTCTTCTTCTCCGCTCTTCTCATCTACGATTGCAATTGCATCGTAAAAGATCGCATAAGCAGTATTTTTCTTGCCCGCGTACATCATGTTGTTCACGAACTTTGTCACCAACACCTCGTTAAACTTCGGGTCGGGCAGAGTGATGCGTTTTTTTGCTGTCTTTCTTCTCATGACTCAGATTCCCTATTTCTTAGGTCTTTTTGTTCCGTATTTCGAGCGGCGTTGTGTACGACCATCAACACCTGCAGTATCGAGAGCTCCACGCACAATGTGGTATCGCACACCTGGAAGATCTTTTACTCTTCCTCCACGCACCAACACAATACTGTGTTCTTGTAGATTGTGCCCTTCACCTCCGATGTAGGCATTCACCTCTCTACCGTTAGTTAAACGCACACGTGCCACTTTTCTCATGGCTGAATTTGGCTTCTTTGGTGTGGTTGTGTAAACACGAACACATACCCCTCGGCGTTGTGGACATGATGCTAAAGCCGCTGACTTACTAGTCTTAGTTTTAGTTACTCTTCCTTTTCGTATAAGCTGCTGTATCGTTGGCATATCTTAAACCTGCTCTTAATCAGTGTATTTCGGCGCAAAGCGCTTAACCCCTAGCATAATTGGGGCTGCAAATGTACAAGAATAAATCAATTATACAACAGGAGATTTGAGAGTTTTTTAAGACTTCATTAGAAATTGTTTTCAGGTCTTTTTACACCCTGATTACGAGGACTTAAAACACTGTTGTTTACAAGGATTTTAAATACAAAGATCGGTATCACAACCGAAACTGTACTTTTGTGTCAATGGAATACTTGGATTCTTTAAATGCGGCACAAAAAGAGGCCGTAATCAATACGGAAGGACCTACAATGGTCATCGCGGGAGCGGGATCAGGCAAAACTCGGGTCCTAACCTTCAGAATAGCTCACCTTATTCACAAAGGAGTGGATCCGTTTAAAATCTTGGCGTTGACCTTTACCAATAAGGCAGCGAAGGAGATGAAGGAAAGGATTTCTTCTATTATCGGTTCGAGTGAAGCCAGAAATATCTGGATGGGAACTTTTCACAGTATTTTTGCAAGAATCCTGAGGGTAGAATCTGAGAAGCTCAACTATCCATCTAATTTTTCCATCTACGATACCCAAGATAGCCGCAATCTCCTAAAGAGTATTGTCAAGGAAATGGGTTTGGACGACAAGCTTTACAAAGCCAGTTTTGTCCAAAACAGAATTTCTGCAGCTAAGAATAACCTCATATCCCCAAAGGCATACCGCGAGCACGCCGAAATCATGGGTGACGATGAAATGGGTGGAAGACCTAAATTGGTAGACATTTATTTTGAATACAGTAAGCGGTTATTCAAATCTTCAGCGATGGACTTTGACGACCTCTTATATAAGACCAACGTTCTTCTCCGAGATTTTCCCGATGTGCTCCATAAATACCAGCATAAGTTTAAATACTTATTGGTAGATGAGTATCAGGATACCAACTTCAGTCAATACCTTATAGTAAAGAAACTAGCAGCTCTCAATGAAAACCTTTGTGTTGTAGGAGACGACGCCCAAAGCATTTATGGTTTTCGAGGGGCCAATATTGAGAACATTCTCAATTTCAAAAAGGACTACCCTGATTATGGCCTTTATAAATTGGAACAGAATTACCGCTCTACCAAAATAATCGTAGGCGCAGCAAACAGCGTCATTGACAAAAACCGAGACCAGATTAAAAAGGATGTGTGGACTTCCAATGACGAAGGAGAAATAATTCGTGTCGTTCGCAATCTTTCTGACAATGAAGAAGGGCTATTTGTAGCCAATGATATTTTTCAAGAAAAGAACAATGCTCGAGTAGATAACAAGAGCTTCTCCATATTATATAGAACCAACTCTCAAAGTCGTTCTATGGAAGAGGCTTTGAGAAAACTTAATATCCCATACCGCATATACGGAGGTCAGTCTTTTTACCAGCGGAAAGAAATCAAAGATCTTTTGGCTTACTACCGCCTTACGGCAAATCCAAACGATGAAGAATCGCTGAAGAGAGTGGTGAACTATCCAGTGAGAGGAATCGGAAAAACGACTCTAGAGAAGATAACGATCAAAGCAAACGAGCTAGATAAAAGCATGTGGGAAATCATGACCACTTCTCTCGGTGAGCTTGATGTGAATACTGGCACCAAATCGAAGCTCGAAAACTTCACCACAATGATGAGGAGCTTCTCTGCCCAGCTGCAGTCAGAGGCTGCTGCTTCATTGGCGGAACACATCGCAAAAAGCACGGGTCTGCTTCGCGAGCTGTATGCAGATAAAACACCCGAGGGCTTAAGCAGATTCGAAAACATTCAAGAACTGTTAAACGGCATTAAGGAATTTACCGAAAGTGAACGTCCTGAATTTGAAGAAAACAAGCCGACACTGAGTGACTTCCTCCTTGATGTTGCACTATTGACTGATGCAGATCAAAATGATGATGATAATGACAAGGTAAGCCTGATGACTATTCATGCATCAAAAGGCTTGGAGTTTCCTTATGTCTACGTTGTGGGGATGGAAGAAAATCTATTCCCTTCTCAACTTTCGCTGAATGAACGAAGCGAACTGGAAGAGGAGAGGCGACTGTTTTATGTGGCGCTTACGCGAGCTGAGATCAAAGTCACGCTAACTTACGCCATGAGTCGATATAGATACGGGAGCCTGAATTATTGCGAGCCCAGCCGATTCATCGAAGAAATCGACACCAAATATGTCGACCTGCCAAGGGTGGAAGAAAAAAAGACACCATCTTCCTTTGACGAAACTCCATGGGGAGGTTTCGGTTCTTCCGGCGGAAATTCTTTTGCCAAAAGGCAAAACTTTAAGCGAAAGACTGAAACTAAGCCCCAAACACCTCAGCCATCGATCCCTAAGAACCTCAAGAAAGTGAGCCAAACAACTATCGCAGCAGGGTCTACCCTACCTCCAGGATCTGTTGTAGTGGGAACAAAAGTGGCTCATGCGAAATTCGGGAAAGGGAAAGTGGTCAATATCGAAGGGGACTCTCCAAATGAAAAAGCAACGGTTTTTTTCCCAACAGTTGGACAAAAGCAACTCCTTCTAAAATTTGCCAAGCTAGAAATCGTTGAATAGATCGAAAACTTGGTTAAAACCTTTTTAAAGAATTAATTCATCTTTACTTTGTGCGGAATTAGCCGTCGCATCTGACGAGAAAATCACCATATGAAATTAACTTACAACAGCCAGCGTCCCGATCTAAAAATATCGGAGTACGGTCGAAGCATACATATAATGGTCGCACACTGCGTCTCTCTTGAAGACAAAGAAGAGCGCAATAGATGTGCTAACGCCATCATCAAAACCATGGGGAATCTATTCCCCCAACTTCGTGATATGGAAGACTCCACTCACAAGCTTTGGGATCACCTTCACGTAATGTCCGATTTTCAGCTGGACGTAGATTCACCTTATCCCAGACCTTCGCCTGAGTCATTTGAGTCAAAACCAAGAAAAGTTGGTTATCCAAAAAACGACATCCGCTTAGGTCATTATGGAAAAACTATTGAGAAGCTACTCGATCAAGTTATCCAAATTGAAGATGAAGAAGAGCGTCAAAAGGCTACGGTCAGCATGGCCAATGTAATGAAGCGCACATATGTCGTTTGGAACCAAAACAGTGTGAAAGACGAGGTGATTGCCTCTGACTTGCAAAAGCTGTCCAATGGTAAATTGAAGTTGGAGAATCCTGAAAAAGACTTAGAGTCGACCCAAAAGATAATTCAGCTGATGGGTGTCGACAAGAAGCCACCACAGCGCCAGAACCAGAGGAAAGGTCAGAAGAAACGACGCAAAAATAGAAACTAGAGAATGGGTGCATTTGAAATCATCGGAGGAAATAAATTAAAAGGTGAGATTGTCCCTCAGGGAGCAAAAAACGAGATTCTTCAAATCCTTTGCGCCGTCTTACTTACCCCTGAAAGGGTAGAAATAGAAAACGTTCCTGACATCATAGATGTCAATAAATTAATTGACCTCCTGCGCGACTTAGGTGTCAAAGTAGAGAAGCTGGGAAAAGAGCATTACGCCTTTACTGCTGAAGAAGTCGACATCGAATACCTTCACACCGATACATTTAAGAAAAAAGGTGGCGGCCTTCGTGGCTCCATCATGCTCGTAGGGCCGCTCCTCGCTCGCTTCGGCAAAGGCTATATCCCTAAACCAGGAGGAGACAAGATCGGACGTAGAAGACTCGATACCCACTTTATAGGTTTCGAAAAATTGGGTGCTAAGTTCACTTACAATCCTGGTGAGCAATTTTACCAAGTCGAAGCGGACAACTTGAAGGGTACTTTTCATCACATGGATGAACCTTCCGTTACTGGTACGGCTAATGTAATTATGGCCGCTTCTATGGCCAAAGGAACCACCACACTCTACAATGCAGCTTGCGAACCTTACATTCAGCAACTTTGCAAGATGCTGAATTCGATGGGAGCTAAGATCGAAGGTGCAGGCTCCAATCGGATTACGATTGAAGGTGTAGAGTACCTCGGCGGGACTAAACACAGAGTGCTGCCCGACATGATTGAAATTGGAAGTTTCATTGGCCTCGCTGCGATGACCGGTTCTGAAATTACCATCAAGGATGTCAACTATCCGATGCTTGGGATTATTCCTGACACCTTCAAAAGGTTGGGAATCAAAATGGACTTAATTGGTGATGACCTGTACATTCCCGCTCAAGACCATTATTCCATCGATACATATATCGACGGATCAATTATGACGGTATCAGATCATCCATGGCCTGGATTCACTCCAGACCTTTTGAGTATCGTATTAGTTGTCGCCTCGCAGGCAAAAGGCTCAGTTTTAATTCACCAAAAGATGTTTGAAAGTAGACTCTTTTTCGTGGATAAATTGATCGACATGGGGGCTCAAATTATCCTCTGCGACCCACACAGAGCCACAGTAATCGGATTAGACAAACAGGTGAATCTCAAAGGGATATCAATGACGTCGCCCGATATTCGTGCGGGAGTTTCTCTTTTGATCGCGGCACTCAGTGCCGACGGTAAAAGCACCATTCACAACATTGAACAAATCGATCGAGGTTACCAAAATATAGATACGAGGTTGCAAGCTCTAGGTGCAGATATCACGCGCATTTTGTAATTTGGTACGTCTTTTGACAAAATAGACAAAAAAACCACCATGAAATTATTGACAACTAGTATAGCAATCATAGGAATAACAGCTCTTACAGCTTTTAGCATCAGCTCTAATGGCAATGAAGAAAAAGCTCCAGTTGAGCAGTCAGGTGAAGTGGGCCTAAACATGGGTGACATAGCTCCAGAATTATCTTTTGAGAGCCCTGATGGAAAAACACTAAACCTTTCAGACCTCAAAGGTCAGGTAGTCCTCATTGACTTTTGGGCTTCTTGGTGTGGCCCTTGCCGAAGAGAGAATCCAAACGTGGTTAGTGCCTATGACAAATACAAAAAAGCGAAATTCAAAGATGCCAAAGGATTTGAAATATTTAGCGTAAGCTTAGATAAGTCCAAGGACAAATGGGTAGCTGCAATTGCGCAAGACAAGCTCGATTGGAAATACCACGTAAGCGATTTAGGTGG
>Ga0222653_1000521_pt1 | contig 22186 bp, 26 predicted proteins | sample AntAcemetagen419_FD_179856 | JGI IMG/M metagenome (GOLD analysis project Ga0222653, IMG submission 179856) | Saline water microbial communities from Ace Lake, Antarctica - #419 | ecosystem: Environmental > Aquatic > Non-marine Saline and Alkaline > Saline | place: Antarctica: Ace Lake...
TTAGAGCCTAACAAAATAAGAGAAGAATAGATCTTTTAGAGATTATGAAGAAAATAGCGTAATAATGGCCTAAAATGAGGTAGTTTCAAACCGCCACGATTACACCACTTTTAAAACGCCGCTGACACCACAAACCCATTTTAGACGGTTTGATGCTTCGAACAGCAGGATTGCTAAAAGAATAGAAGCACTTTCCAGAAATGCTTCAGCTTTTGTCGAATTTGCTATTTTGAAGGTCGATGTTTCGAGCCTAAATAGCAAAAAAACAGTGGGATTTGTCGCTTCGAAGAACACAGCATGCAAGGAATTAGTGGTTGGGACTTTTTATCCTAAGGGATATGTTGAGCTTCGAAAGGCTGTTCGAAATGAAGCAAGTCGGTTGGTCGTTAAGGCGGAGCAAGGAAATAGCGGTAGTCCGATTTTTTGTGATGATCAAGCAATAGGAATATTGTCTACCACTACTGGATCTGGAGATTCAGCCTCTACAATTTCCTATGTGTCGGCCGAATCCATTTATGAAGTGCTCAAAATTCATCAACTCGAATGGCTCATGGCGAACTTTACTGTGATTGGCACAGGCTCGGATGTGGAGAATGTTGCTGGATATTATGAGAGGGCTTCAGACCCGTCTGAGGCTACTCACGTGCTCCTTCTCAGAGAAAAACCATTCAATGATCTTTTCAAACCGCTCGTGAACAGGCTATACCTTAGGCTTGTAGAGAGTGCGCCGAAAGGCGATGAAGAGGGACGGGTGTGGTTGGCAAGTGCCAATAAGAAGAAAAGTGAGCGCTCTAATGGAGTAACCGCTAGATTTAATTATGAAATGAAGTTCGGCTATAAATACGAAAATCAGGAAGTTCATTTCGTGGTCAAGCTGGTCGGCACCAAAAACGGAGAGCCATATTCCAAAGAAGAGTCGCTACCGATGCGTTTAGGCGAAACGCAAACTTACCAGATAAGCTCTGAAACTGTCGATGTTACCTTAAAAGAACTCGGCGGAAGTGATATGTAGCGTATTTTATCGAAGCACATTTAGAGAATTTAAAGGACACCCAGAATTTAAAGGAAGAATTTAAAGGACACCCACATAAATTCCTCAAAATGCTTGACCGATGGCCGCATGGTGAACAAAAAGGCACCTAAGGATGCCAATTGCTCGAAAAACAGTCGTGGATGTAGACCAGGTGGGAGTGTATCACTGTATTTCCCGCTGCGTGCGGCGTGCGTTTCTATGCGGGGTCGATGACTACACGGGGATCAACTACGAGCATCGCCGTGCGTGGATCGCGGACCGTCTGAAAACGCTGTCCTCGATTTTCGGCATGGAGGTGTTTGCGTATGCGGTGATGAGCAATCATCTGCACTTGGTCATTCGCAATCGTCCCGACCTGGCGTCAAATTGGACAGCGCAAGAGGTGGCGCAGCGCTGGTGCACCTTGTTCCCGAAACAGGACGGGTACGGAGCTGCGGAGGTTCCCAGCGATGAGGTGATATCGGCCTTGGTCGGCGATGCAGAGCGGGTGGCGAGCTGCCGCGAGCGACTGGTGTGGGCGACATCAGCTGGTTCATGCGGTGCCTGAACGAGCCGATCGCCCGTCGGGCGAATCGGGAGGACAAGTGCACGGGAAGATTTTGTGCTCGAATCCGCCCAAAGGGCACCCGACTTTCACTGGCTTAGATGAAATCAAAAAAAAGTTCCCTAAGCCGCTGGCTGGCACTCACTATTTTGATCGTCCTTGCGGGGTGCGTTTGCACTCAGAAACTGTTTTCGAGTTTGTCGGCGTGATAGAGGAAAAAGTCTGCGTTCCATAGCTTGAGTGATGCCTGCTCACGTGCCGAAAGAAAGCGCTGCACATCGCGTTTCGCGCTTGCCCAGTCGATGGTGAGAATCCTCTCTCGCATTTTTTCAATGAGCCACTTCGGGGTCGCGCTGATGGAGAGCCCCTCCCACGGGCCGACCTGCTCCACAGCGTTCGTCAGCAATCCGAGATTTGGTTGAATATTGCGGTTTACATACCAGAGAAAGTCATACCAGTCGCGCCCTTTGGTGTAACTTCGACACAGCAGTGCATGAGTTTTGCTGGCGAATGCGGAGGGCATGTCCTGCGTGGTGAGTGCGGTCATCGTCGGAAAGTTCAGATAGTGTGTCTCGAAGTAAGATCCCGCTGGCGGATTGATGTCTACTAAATTAGTAATTATCATGCAAGAATTAATGCAATCCGCGCCTCCTAGGCCCGCAATTCTCTCGGACACATCTGGAAGCAGAGACAACCGTAAGACAGATGCCGAGCAGATCAAACTTCTGCATCGTGTATGATTCGACCGCCTTACCGCTTGAATAAGCGTCCGATAAGTGCATTCTATAGATTCACACGACTCACATTATAACGAAAAAGGAAAAATATGAATATATCATCGATTGCCTTCCTGCAAAACCTGAGCACCCCCGAAATCGTCATGATTGGCGCGGTGATTTTGCTCTTTTTCGGAGCCAAGCGGCTACCAGAACTCGTCCGCTCGCTAGGTACTTCAGTCAAGGAGTTTAAGCAGGCCACTTCCGGAATCGAAGAAGACATCCGCACCGCGATGGATGTCGATGTCAAAGAAACTGGAATGGAAAAGCGCAAGCACGCTGCCGAGTCATCTAAAACCGCGTAAATAGGCGAAGCTGCGCAAAGATAGATGAGCGGAGGATCACTTATCGGTGGCTTTTTCGATCTGAGCTAGTAATTCTTCTTTGGTGGGGCCGGTGGCATGGGTGACGAAGAAGGCGGTGGCCGCGTTGGCCATCACGAGGCGCTCTTTGATCGGGAGGTCACCGAGGGAGGCGCACATGTAGCCGCCATTAAAGCTGTCACCGGCACCGGCGCTACGGATGACATTCGTCTGGCGCTCTTGAATGGCGTAGGCTTCGCCGTCGGTGGCGCTGGAGGCGGCGGCGAATTCAGGCGTGTGCACGATAAGCTCATCAAAGCCGATTTTTTCGCGCGCGACCTTCAGGGTGGAGCCGATGGTGGCGGGATTTAACACTGGACGCTCGATGCCGACCCGCGAGCAGAGCTCCAACACCTCGTGTTCGTTGAGGCTAAAGGTCATCGGGATCTTGTGATTGTAAGCCCTGATTAAATCGAGAGACTTGATGAAAGACTCGCTAGATTTCTTTTTGATGTCGGCAAAGTCGAAGACCATCCGACGCGGTGGGGTGATCGTCTCATACTGCTGCATGAAGCCTTGGAAAAACCCGTCGAAATCGGCCGTGAGTGACCAGTAGCCTAGCCCTAAAATATCGACGCCGGTGAACAACTCCTTGAGTTGCTCTGGCGTAAAAAAATTCTCGAAGTCGCCCCAAGTCAGGCTGGAAACGGCCTCCAGATTGCTCATCAAGACTTTTCCATCGCCGAATTCTAGGGCGATGGTCAGCGCGGGATCACCGAGGGAGTGGATTTCGCAAATATCTTCAAACTCTGTAAACGCCGGGTCGATGGTCGGGCTGCCGTAGAGACCGGGCAGGCGTGGCTTGAGCCCCAAGATGGCCGCGATGCGACCTGAGTTGATCCCAAAGCCGCCCTCGCAGCGGCGCTTCGGCACCAGCTCGACGCCGACGCCGCCATCGGCGCGCTCGACGAGCAGTTCGCCAAACATCTTGAGGTTTTTCATAGCGGTGAACTCGGTCTGGCTTTTGCGCTCTTGAACGATCTCGTACGTCTCGTCGACGAAGCCGTCGCAACCGAGTAGGATGGTGCCGCTCAGGTTGTTTAAATAATCGCTATATCTTTTCATGTTATCGAATACAGTTTAGGGATTTGAAGGCTGCTTCGCTTAATTCGCGTTGGCGGGGAGCCATTTCGGCTTGGGTCAGATCCTCGTCGTAAGAGGGGATCATCGCCTTCATGCGTTCGTGCCCTGCGGGTGAGGCGAGGGTCTCGGCGAAGCAACGCTTGATAACTTTAAGAATAATATTAGCCGAGACGGATGCGCCGGGCGATGCGCCGAGCAGGGAGGAGAGTGAGAGATCTTCGGCGGTGAGGACTTCGGTGCCGAAGTGGACGATGCCCGCATCGCCATCTTCTTTTTTGATGGCTTGCACGCGGATGCCGGCTTCGATGAGTTTCCAGTCTTCTTCCTTGGCATCGGGGAAGAAGGCTTTCAGCTCACCCATGCGGGTCTTCATGCTCTGGGTGCCTTGCTGAATGAGGTAGCGCACGAGTGGTATATTGTGCAGGCCGACCTTAATTAGCGAGGCGATGTTATCGGTGCGGATGGAGCCGGGCAGGTCGGTGAGCTTACCTTCGATGTGGAGGAACTTAGTCGTCCAAGCGGCGTAGGGACCAAAGAGGATGGATTTTTTGCCATCGATGATACGGGTGTCGAGGTGCGGCACGGCCATGGTGGGCGCAGCGCCGGGCGACATGCCGTAGACTTTGGCGAGGTGCTTTTCGACGATCTCTGGCTTATCGCAGATCAGCCACTGCCCGCCGATGGGGAAGCCGCCAAAGCCTTTGCTCTCTTTCACGCCTGATTTCTGCAGGAGTGGGAGACTGCCGCCACCCGCGCCGATGAAGACGAACTTGGCGTTGGTGGTCAATTTTTGCTTCGTCTTAAGATCTTGAACCTCGACCCTCCAGCCTTTGCCATCCTTCGTCAGGTCGGTGACGCGGTGACTGGTGGCGTAGCCACAGCCTTCTTGCTTACCGAGCCACTCGATGAGCTTGGCAGAAAGGGTGCCGTAGTTGATGTCGGTGCCGCGTTCCATTTTCGTCAGCGCTAGCGGTGTATCGTCGCGGCCTTCGAGCAGCAAGGGTGCCCACTCGCGGATTTGCTCGCGGTCTTCGGTGTAAGTCATCTTCTCGAAGAAGTGGTGTTTCTGCATCTGGGTGAAGCGCGACTTGAGAAAGTCGACTTGTTCTTGTCCATAAACGAAACTAAGATGAGGCACAGGGTTGATGAACTCTTCGACCTGATCGATCATGCCAGTGCGCGCAGCGTAGCCCCAAAATTGCTTGGAGTGTTCAAACTGGTGGAAGATCTCGAATGCTTTTTCCACGTCGACTTCGCCGTCGGGGCCGTAGTCGGGCGTGTAGCTAAGCTCGCACAGACCCGCGTGACCAGTGCCAGCATTGTGCCAGCCGTTGGAGGCTTCTTTGCCAAATCCCTCGGTCATCTCGTAGAGCTGGATGCGCAGTTTTGGATTCAACTCCTTGAGCATAGCGCCGAGCGTGGCTGACATGATACCGCTCCCGATCAAAATAACATCGGGGTCTTGAATCTGGTTTTTACTTTTCATGGTGTGTTTGTGGTGAGTAAATGTCAGTTCACAGTGCAGATTTCAGCAAAGCGCTCCTTCACCGCATCCCAAGCGGTGGTATCTTGTGGTTGGTAGATCTCGATGGGGAAGGAGTCGGCCACGATGGCGCGGCCTTCGGCGAGCGTGCTGATGACGCCGTCGGCCATCATTTGTGCTAGGATGTTGCCTAGGCCAGTGGCTTCGACGGGGCCAGCAAAGACGGTGGTGCCGAGAGCGTTGGCGGTGAATTGGTTGAGCAGCTTATCTTGGCAGCCGCCGCCTACGATGTGGAGGCAATCGGGTGCTTCGTCGGTGTAGTTGGGGAGTTTTACCCAAACCTCGGCATAGCGAAGTGCGAGACTTTCATAAATGCAGCGGATGGTTTCACCAGGGGTTTCAGGGACTTGCTGCTTGGTCTCACGGCAGTAGTCTTGGATCTTTTCTGGCGTGCGTCCGGCCTCAGCGAAGCGTGGATCGTCGGGATCTATCAGCGAGCGGAAAGGCTTAACCTTGGAGGCGAGACCAGCCATGTCGGCATAACTATAATCGTGCCCGTTATCAAGCCAGTAGCGGCGCGATTCTTGGATCAACCATAGCCCGCAGATGTTTTTTAAAAAGCGAATGGTGCCGTTGACGCCGACCTCGTTAGTAAAGGCATCCTGGTAGGATTGCTCTGTGATAATTGGCTTGGATAGCTCCAGCCCCATTAGCGACCAAGTGCCGCTACTGAGGTAGGCGGGCACCTTCTTTTGGCTGGGCACGGCAGCCACAGCGCTGGCAGTATCGTGCCCGCCGACGGTGATGACTTTTAGCTTCTTGAGGCCGGTTTGCTCTTTGAGGCTGGCGCGTAGATCACCGAGTGTAACGCCTGGATTGCTAATCTTGTTGAAGAGTCTTTTCGGCAAGCCGAGGCGCTCGATGAGCGAATAGTCCCAGTTTTTGGTATTGGGATTGTATAGCTGAGTGGTGCTGACGATGCTGCGCTCCTGCGTTTTTTTGCCCGTCAGCCAGTAGCCCAGTAAGTCGGGGGTGAACAGTATATCTTCAGCCACGTCCAGCACTGGACTGGCTCGATCCACTTCCGAGAGTAGTTGGAAGATGGAATTGAAGAACATCAGCTGAATGCCGGTGGCCTCGTAGATTTCTTTTTTGGAAACCATTGAGAAGGCTTTGTCCATCATGCCTTCGGTGCGGTTGTCTCGGTATTGAAAAGGCAGGCCGAGCACGTGTCCGTCTCGATCAAGCAGCGCGTAGTCCACGCCCCAAGTATCGATGCCGACACTGATGGGGCTGCTGCCGTATTTCTTCGCCGCGCTTTTGAGTCCATCCAAGATGTCCAGATAGATGCCAGTGACATTCCAGTGGCGCCCGTCTGGCAGATCCAGCGGCCTATTCTCGAAACGATTCATCTCGTGCAGCTCGATGCGTTGACCGTCGAAGATTCCAGCGAGGACGCGTCCGCTGCCGCCGCCGAGATCGACTGCGAGGTAGATTTTCTTTTCTGGCATTTTTTTAATAATTTAAAGTGAGGCAATTGTCACGATGCAACCTTGAGTGCGGAGGTCTTCGACGAATTCGGGGTCGGCATCGCTGTCGGTGATGATTTCAGAAATATCGCGCAGACTGGCGAAAAAGTATTCGGAGTTTTGATTAAATTTTGTCGAATCCACCAACAGCACTACTTTTTGCGCCATTTGGATCAGCGTTTCTTTAAAGACGGCTTGTTGCTCAAAGCCCTCACTAGGGCCGCGTTTTACATCGAGCCCGATGCAGGAGACGAAGGCGCAACCGATATTGTGCCGCCGCAGCATTTCGTAGCTGTCACCACTTATGAAAGTCTGCGTCTTCGAGTGGTAGCTGCCGCCAGTCGAGATCAGTTCGATCTGCTCCATCGAAACTAGTTGGTCGATCACCGCATAGGCATTTGTAAATACGCGATAGGGCAGGTCGGGGAGAATTGTGACCAGCGCAAAACCTGTCGTACTGCTGTCGAAGGCAAAGGTCTCGCCCGGTTGTATTCGTTCGAGGGCAACCTTTGCGATGGCCTGCTTCTTTTCCACTTCCAGTAGCCGACGCTCGGAAAAGGACTGAAGCTTGGGGCGCCCATTGAGGCTGCTAGCACCACCGTGGATACGGCTAAGTTGTTGATTCTCCGAAAGTATCTGCAAATCTCGACGAATCGTTTCGTCCGTTACTTGAAACTCTTCCGCCAGATCCATCGTGCGCACCGTACCGCGCTCTTCGAGAAGAGTGAGTATCTGGAGTTGACGTTCAGGGGCTAGCATCCATCCAAAATCTTGATTATTTTGGGAAATTGCAAGAAATATGTTGACTTATAGGGTTAAAAAGTTGGTTTTTATAAGAGATATCAAGAATTACCCAAATATTTGTATGAGTCAATCACCCCTAAATCGCGCTCAAATCGAGCAACTAGTGCGGCAAAGTCTCGCTCGTGTCGCAGGCCAGCAGGGCGGCGCTGCGAGGGTGCAGGGCGGCGCTGCGAGGGCGCAGGGCGACTCGCCCTCTGGTAAGGATAGGCAGCAAGGCCCCAACCCGCTGGTAGTTAATATCAGTGCGCGCCATTGCCACTTATCACAAGCATCGGTCGAAACTCTTTTTGGTAAAGGCCATCAACTCACGCCTAAAAAGTGGTTGTATCAGGAAGGCCAATACGCGGCCGAAGAGTCCGTGACTCTGATCGGCCCGCGCAGCCGCATGATTTCCAATCTCCGCATTCTCGGCCCCTGCCGCGACTTCGATCAAATCGAGCTCGCTTCCACTGATGCGATTTCCCTCGGATTTCAGATCCCCGTGCGCAATTCCGGTAACATTGCGGGCACGCCTGGATGTATGTTAATGGGCCCCGCCGGTTTCCTCGAAATGAAAGAGGGCGTGATCCGCGCCGCGCCGCACGTCCACATGGCACCTGTGGACGCTGCCTTTTACGGCGTCGAGAATAAGTCCTTTATGAAGTTGCGCATCCGCGGCGATGTCGGGCTGACATTCGATAAAATTTTCGTGCGCGTCGACCCCTCCTTCAAACTCGAAGTCCACATCGACACCGACGAGGGCAATGCCTGCGGCTTTACCCAGCAGACTCCCTGCGAACTGCTCGTTTGAACATCGAACATCTTGGATGAAACCGACCAACTCATCCGAATTTTCGTTTCCAGCGTAAAAACTGCTCAACAAAACAATCTCACCCAAAAATAATTTTATTCTTAACAATTACTTCGAAGTTCGACGTTCAACGTTCGATGTTCGATGTTCAAAAAAACCAACCAACCACATATCATGAGTGAATCCATCGGATTAGTAGAAACAAAAGGTCTCACCGGCTCAATCGAAGCCAGTGATGCTATGGCTAAGGCAGCTTCGGTTAGCCTTGTGAAGCAAATCTCCATTGGCGGCGGCTTTTTGACCGTTCTCGTTAAAGGAGATGTCGGCAGCGTTAAAGCAGCCGTCGAAGCGGGAGCCGAAGCGGCCAACCGCGTAGGCGAACTCGTCGCCTCCCACGTCATCGCGCGTCCGCACGATGATTTGTTAAAAAACTTTGAAGCATAAACCCTCTCAGAAAAAACCTAACTAAACAGTAGGAGACATATTATTATGGCAAAACAAGCAATTGGAATGATCGAATGCAAGGGGCTGGTGTGCCTCATGGAAGCATCCGATGCCGCACTTAAATCAGCTGACGTCAAGATGACTGGCTACGAAAAAATCGGCAGTGGCCTCGTCACTGGCTTCTTCATTGGAGATGTCGCTGCGGTCAAAGCCGCCGTCGAAGCAGGCGCCGACGCCGCAGGTCAAATAGGCGAAGTCATCGCAGTGCAGGTAATCCCTCGTCCCCACGACGACCTCTGCAAACTTGGAAGTTGGATTGCGTAAGCGCGAAGCGCAACACGATTCAATTTCCAGTTAATCAGTTTTTCGTTTAACAGTTTTCAGTTCAACAACCGGAAACTAGCCAACCGAAAACTAGTCAACTAAAAACCAAATAACTGAACTCTAAGAATTCTACGAATTCTACGAATTCAATGAAGATACTCATCGCCAATCTCGGTTCCACCTCGTTCAAATATCGTCTTTTCGATATGGATGCGGGCAACGCTGCGCAACTCGCTAGCGGTGGTTTCGAACGCGTCACCGACTACACGGCTTGCATCGAAGAGATGCTTGTAAGCCTAGTCGGGGAGGGGCATCTTCAATCTGGTGAGGAGATCGATGCCGTCGGTTTTAAGACCGTACTCGGTAAAGGTCTTAGTGGTTGTGTCGAAGCAGATGCGCATGTCCTTGAAGCCCTCGAAGGCTTTAAGGAAGTCGCACCCGCTCACAATCCTGCCTACGCCGCAGGTATCCGCTGCTTCGCAGAGAAGTTACCCAGCGTCCCACGGGTCGCGCTCTTTGAAACGGCGTTTTATCAATGGATGACGCCCGCCGCTTTCAGTTACGCGATTCCGCAAGCATGGCGCGATCTCGGCATCCGCCGTTACGGCTTCCACGGTGCTAGTCACAAATTCGTCGCCGAGCGCTCTGCCGAGCTGCTGGGCAACGACGCTGTGGCCGACCGCGTCTGCCATCTCTACGGCTCCGGCCCCGGCGAATACAGCGGCGCACCGCTGCGCGTCATCTCTTGCCACCTCGGCGGCAGTAGCTCCGTTACCGGCATCGAAAACGGTGTCGCGATCGGCACCAGTATGGGCTTTAGCCCACAAAGCGGCTTGCCGCAAAACAACCGCGTCGGCGACCTCGACTCGATGGCGATTCCTTACGTCTGCAAGATGCTCGGCTTGTCCGTGGCAGAGGCCGAACGCCAACTGAATCAAGAGAGCGGCCTACTTGGCCTATCAGGTGTGAGTAACGACGCCCGCGACATCCGTGCAGCCGCCGAAAAAGGCAACCAAGGCGCCGAACTCGCCACAGCAGTGCTCATCGAGAGCATCCGCCACTGGGCAGGTTCTTTCTTTTTCAAAATGGGCGGTGCCGAGGCCATCGTCTTCACCGCCGGTATTGGCGAGAACGATGCCGAACTCCGCGCTGGCGTCTGCGCCGGACTCGAAGGGCTCGGCGTCCAGATCGATCCCGCCGCCAACGCCAAGGCCATCCGCGGTGCCGAAGGCATTATCAGCACCCCCGATTCCAAGATCAAAGTAATCGTCATCCCCGCCAACGAAGAACTCGTCATCGCAAGGGAGGTCTACCGCAAAGTGTCCAACTAAACTATTTTCAATCAACACAAAATCAAACCAACAAAATATTATGGCAAAACAAGCAATTGGAATTCTCGAAACTAAAGGCCTCATCGCTCTCGTTCTAGGCACAGACGCCATGCTGAAATCAGCAAACGTCGAACTCGCTGGCCCTATGAAGGGTGTCGGCAGCGCACTCGTGAGTGCCATCGTCACTGGCGATGTGGCGGCTGTGAATGCTGCGATCGAAGCAGGCGCCGAGGCCGCAGGTCGCTACGGCGAAGTCGTCAGCGCACACGTTATTGCGCGTCCTCACGAGGATGTCGAAAACATCGTGCCAGCCCTCAAATCCGCTTCCAAGCGGGCTGCTAAGTAAACACCGATGTACCTCGGAAAAGTCATAGGGTCAGTCGTCTCGACGAAAAAGGACGAATCCATGCGCGGGCGTAAGCTCCTCTTGATTCGGCCTATGCTTGTCGATCCGGACGATCCCTCAAAATTCAAACCCGGCAGCAACACCATCGTAGCTGTCGATACGCTCGGCGCAGGTGAGGGCGAGCTTGTCATGTTTTCGCAAGGCAGCTCCGCTCGCCAAGCCGAAGGTTTGAAGCAGCTCCCCGTCGATGCCGCCATCGTCGGGCTGATCGATACAGTCAGCATCGGAGGCAAGAAGACCTACGAAGCTAAGAACAGTTAACTAAAAGAAAGAACTTAACATGAGTCAGTTGAATGAAGCAGCGATCCGCGAAGTCGTGAGTCAGGTACTTGCGCAGCTCCAAAGCAAGGGCAGCACCTTTGCCATGCCCTCGATTCAGAACCGTCCCGGCAAGCACGGCGTCTTCGACGACCCTGATCAAGCAGTCGCGGCCGCACGGAGTGGCTTTGAGCAACTCCAGAAAAAAGGCTGGGCGGCACGCACAAAGATCGTCGAGATCGTTAGGAATATGTGTGTCGACCAAGCCGAGCGCTGGGGCGATATTGAGTTCAACGAAACTAAGATTGGCCGCCAAGCCCACAAGCCGCTCAAGCTGCAAGGTGTGAAAAACGTGCTCGGCCCCGAATACCTCGTGCCACAGGGCATGAGTGGCGATTTCGGTATCACGATGGATGAGGCCGCGCCTTGGGGCGTCATTGTCGGCGTCACGCCATTGACTCACTCCGTTCCCACCATCGCAGGTAATGTCATTAACATGGTGGCTGCGGGTAATTCCGTCGTTTTCAATCCGCACCCAGGCGGTGCAGCCGTGGCCGCGCTCGCGATCCACGAAATTAATGAAGCGATCAAAGCTGCCACCGGCATTACCAATTTGATTTGCACCATCGAAAAGCCCACGCTCGATTCATTCAACGCACTCTGCACCCACCCAGATGTCAACTTGCTCTGCATCACAGGCGGGCCCGGCGTCGTCGATGCGGCGATGAAGACTGGTAAGCGCGCCATCTGCGCCGGCCCTGGTAATCCTCCCGTCGTCGTCGATGATTGCAACGCACTCGATTTCGACCGCGTCGCCCGCGACATTATTACAGGCGGCGGTTTTGATAATAATCTCCTCTGCATCGGCGAGAAGCAAATTTTCGCCGTCGATGCTGCCTATCAAAAAACCCTCGCCGCGCTCAAGCGCCAAGGTGCCGTGATTCTCACCGCCGCCCAGCTTGAAATGATCAAGCGCGAAGTCTTCGACTTCAAAAACGGCGTCGGCTGCGGCAGTGCCGTGCTCAACCGCAAATGGGTCGGAGCCAACCCCGACGCGCTCGCTAAGATCGCTGGGCTGAATATTGATTCCAAAGTCGAGATGCTCATCGCCGAAACTGGCGTGGACGATCCCTTCGTGCAAGAAGAGCAAATGATGCCGCTGCTTCCCATCGTGCGTACTAACGGTTTCGATCAAGCGCTACGATTTGCCAAGCAATCCGAGCACGGCGACAAGCACTCCGCCATGATCCATACCATGAACGTCGCCCGTATGACGCAAATGGGACAAGCCATGGACACCACTATTTTCGTTAAGAACGGCCCCTGCGTCGCAGGTCTCGGCATGGGTGGCGAGGGCTTCATCAGCTATTCCATCGCCACCACAACTGGCGAAGGCATCACCACCCCCCGCACCTTTACCCGCTACCGCCGCTGCACCCTAGTCAACAACCTGAACTTATTTTAAAAGTCAGTATTTCAGTTTTTCAAAATTTCTACATTTCAAAAGATGATCCTCGCCCGCATAGACGGCCATGTTGTGACCAGCATCGGCCACCCCAGCCTCAAGGCTCAAAAGATCGTGCTCTGCACGCCGATCGATGAGCACGGTGCAGATGCGGGCGCACCTTTTGCAGCGCTCGATCCGATCGGCGCAGGCCAGCACACGCGGGTCTTTATCACCACCGATGGCTCGTGGACGCAAAACACTCTCCACGACGTAACTTCACCCATCCGCAACCAAGTTCTGGGGCTGGTCGACGCACGATGAAAGTAGGTAAAGTTATCGGAAACATCACTCTCAGCCACGCCGACTCCGGTTTTCGTGGTGGGCGCTTCATCGTCGTCGCACCACAAGGAGCCAAAGAGCTCAGTGGGGAAAATCCCGATGGTTATTCCGATGCGTGGACACTCGTCGCCTATGATAATCTCGGAGCGGGAGAGGGGGACGACATCCTCTACGTCGAAGGCGCCGAAGCCATGCAACCCTTCGACTATCGAACACCACTCGACGCCATTAGCGTCGCGCTGATTGATACATTTCGTTATGAGCCGCCTAAGAGCGGCGCATAACGGTTTTTCAGTTTTCTGTTCTCCAGTTCCCAGTTAATAGACTTGTTCAACCGAAAACTTACCAACCGAAAACCAGTTAACTTTCATTTACCTTCTCCAACCGAAAACCGGTCAACTCCCAATCACTATGAGTAAACTCTATACAGCAAAAGACCTCGAAAAAATGATCGAACAAGGCCAGTGCCTTAGCACCGTGCCTGCCAACTCAAAGCTCACGCCGATGGCGCGCGACATCATCCGAAAGCACAAAGTCACGCTCGGCGCTGCCAGTTCGGCACCCGCCGCTGCCCCGGCTTCGGGTAGCGGCCCCCGCATCCATAGCCCCCAGTTGCCTGATGCGGAATTCAAATGGAAGCCAGGCAGTGATCCTAAAACAAGCGGCGAGCTAGAAAAATTCTTCTATTCGCCCGAGATTCAAGCCGTCAAAGAGCGCATCTGCCATATCGGTCAGCGCATTTGGAACAAAGGCTACGTCGATGGCAACGGGGGCAACATCACCGTCCGCGTCGGGGACAACCTCGTACTGTGCACACCGACCCTTATCTCCAAAGGCTTCATGGCTCCCGATGACATCTGCATGGTCGATCTCGATGGTAATCAAGTCGCTGGCACCCGACCACGCACTTCCGAGGTCAACACACACCTCGGCATCATGAAGAGCGAGCCCAAGGCCAAGTCTTGCGTGCACGCACACCCCGTTTACGCCACCGCTTTTGCCGTGGCCGGCGTCACGCCGCCCTCATGCCTTATCCCCGAGCCGGAAGTTTTCCTCGGTGAGATCGGCTTCGCCAGCTACCAAACTCCCGGCACGCCCGAGAACGCCGCCGAAGTGGGCCAACTCGCCAAAAAGCACCAGTCCATCCTCATGCAAAACCACGGCGTTATTTGTTGGGGGAAGGATGTCGAGGACGCTTACTGGAAGATGGAAAACACCGACGCCTTTTGCCAGACAGTTTCCATCAGTATGCAGATTGGCGGCCCCAAGCAATACGCCCCCGACAAGCTCAAAGAGCTCATCACTCTGCGTAAAAAGCTCGGCATGCCCGACCACCGCCTCGACGAACTCAAAGAGTGCGAACTCTGCGACGCAGGCGAGTTCACCGTCCACACCGCCCCGCAACCCACCGCTTGCGCCTGTAACGTAGGCGCCGGCGCCGCACCCACTGGTGATGTCGATGAAGCCCTCGTGCAAAAGATTACCGACATGATCATGCAAAAACTCGCGTAGAAACTCGCGTGGCGAGTTTCGGTTTTCCAGTTTTTCAGTTTCTGGTTTTCAGTTTCTGGTTTTCAGTTTTTTTATTCTCAATTTTTCAGTTTCTGGTTTTCAGTTCTTTTATTCTCGTTTTTTGGTTTCTGTTTCTTGGTTTGTTCGAGTTAGTTCATATCTGATGGCTACGATTAAAAAATTTGAAGACATTCTGGCTTGGCAAAAAGCTCGTGAGCTTGCGTCGGCCATTTATAAACTTTGCAAGCAGGGCGATCTAGCGACAGACTTCGGTCTTCGTGACCAGATCCGGCGCTGCGCTGTATCAGTTCCGTCCAATATAGCAGAGGGCTACGGCCGGGAGGGAAACAAGGAGTTTATCTATTTTCTACGAGTGGCCAAAGGCTCCTCCTGTGAGTCCCGCTCGCAGTTATATGATTTACTCGATGCCGAATATATCGATCAGACCACCTTCGAAGACCTCTACAAAAAGTCCGAAGAGACCGAGCGCCTAATCGGAGGCTTCATCAATTATCTAAAAAGCGTATCCTCCTAAAATTCAATTCCGCCCTGAGTCATCCAAGAACCAGTCATCCAAGAACCAGTCATCCAAGAACCAGTCATTCAAGAACCAGTCATTCAAGAACCAGTCATCCAAGTCCATCCTGAACTGAAAACCAACCAAACCGAAAACTGAACAACCATTTTTTTCTATGAAAAAATCTCCCATCCGTATCGCAGTCACAGGTGCAGCCGGTAATATCGGCTACGCACTTCTTTTCCGTATCGCATCTGGCCACATGTTTGGGGCCAATCAGCCCGTCGCGCTAAATCTCATCGAGATCGAGCCCGGTATGGCCGCGCTTAAGGGCGTCGCTATGGAGCTCGATGACTGCGCCTTCCCACTGCTCACCGAGATCGTGCAAACTTCCGATCTCGCAGTCGGCTTTAAGGATGTCGATTGGGCACTGCTGGTCGGTTCTGTGCCTCGCAAGCAAGGCATGGAGCGCGCCGATCTGCTCGGCATTAATGGCAAGGTCTTCGTCGGCCAAGGCAAAGCGATCAATGACAATGCCAAGCCCTGCGTCCGCACCGTGGTGGTCGGTAACCCCTGCAACACTAACTGCCTGATCGCGATGAAGAGTGCGCCTGATATTTCTAACAATCAGTTTTTCGCCATGACGCGCCTCGACGAGAATCGCGCAAAGACACAGCTTGCACAAAAAGCCGGTGTGCCTGTCAACGAAGTTTCCGAGCTCTGTGTATGGGGCAATCACAGCCCCACCATGTTTCCCGATTTCTACAACGCCAAGATCGGCCGCCAAAAAGCCACCGCTGTGATCAACGACGAAGCTTGGCTTAAAGACACGTTTGTCCCCGTCGTCGGCCAGCGTGGCAAGGCGATCATCGACGCCCGCGGTGCGTCCTCAGCCGCCTCTGCGGCCAACGCCGTCGTCGATACCGTGCGCGATCTCATCACGCCGACACGCGGCGACTTTCACAGCGTCTGCGTCGTCTCCAGTGGCGAATACGGCACACCTGCCGGTCTCATCACATCGATGCCGATCAAAGTCGACGCCGTCGGCAACTGGCGCGTGGTCGCGGGCATTAGTCTCAGTGATTACGCCAAGGAAAAGATCGCCGCTTCCAACCAAGAGCTACTCGACGAACGCGAAATGGCCTTCGGCCAACTCGGTTTAAGCGTGTAAGGCTGTTCAAAACAGGCAATGGCATGGCAGCCAAGCAAGGACACCGTGTGTATCAGAGCCTCGGCATAGTCAGTCCGCCATCAACCAAGATGACTTGCCCGGTGGAGTAGGGGAACTGGCCGGTAGCGAGGCTCGCGACGGCTTTGCCGATATCCTCGGGGAAGCCCCAGCGCTTGGTCACGCACAGGCCGTCTTCAATCAGCGCATCATACTTGTCGGTGACGCCGCTCGTCATATCCGTCTTGGTCACGCCGGGGCGGACCTCGTAAACGGGGATGTCATATTCGCCGAGGCGAGCCGCGAAGAGCTGACTCATCATGGCGACGCCTGCCTTCGCTACGCAATACTCGCCGCGATTCACGGAGACGACAGTGGCCGAAATCGAGCCGATATTGATGATCGTGTAAAAGCCCTCAGTGTCGGTGGCTTTTTGCTCGATCATCCACTTGGCGGCCGCTTGTGAGAGGAAGTAAGGCCCTTTTACATTGGTGCCCACAACGTAGTCGAAGCTCTCTTCCGAGGCTTCGAGGATGTCGTTACGCTCCTTGGGGGCGACGCCAGCGTTGTTCACGAGCACGTTGAGCTTACCGTACTGTGCTTTAATCTTGGCCAGCATGTTGGCGCGCGCCTCGGCCGAGCCGATATCGCCTTGGCAATAGACGACGTCGGCACCCAGTGCTTTGAGTGCTTTGATCGGTTCAGAGAGTGCGGATTCGTCGCGCATGCCGTTGATCGCGATGTCAAAGCCGAGCGCCGCGAGTTTTGAGGCGCAACCGAAGCCGATGCCACGAGAGCCGCCTGTCACGAAGGCGACGGGTTTTGAAGAAGGAGGAGTGGTCATTTTAGAATTGAGTTACGCTTTGAGTTCGGGCAGATCGAGCCACTTACGTTGCTCGGAGCTTTGGATGCCGAGCTCGGCAAGTTGCACGCCTTTGGCACCTTCGAGCAGATCCCAGCGGAAGGGCTCGTCGAGCACGACGTGGCGCAGAAAGAGCTCCCACTGAATCTTGAAGGCGTTGTCGTATTGCTCCTGCTCCGGCACCTTTTGCCAGCCGTCGAAGAAGTCGATTGGTTGCTTGATGTCGGGATTCCAGACGGGGCGTGGTGTGTTGCCGTAGTGCTGTGTCCACACGTCGCGCAGGCCGACGATGGCGGAGCCCTTGGTGCCGTCGACTTGCATGGTGAGCAAGTCGTCGCGGCGCACGCGCACGTTCCACGAGGAGTTGAAGTGGCAGATCACACCGTTATCGAGCTCAAAGGTGGAGTAGGCTGAGTCGTCGGCGGTGCACTTGTAGGCTTTGCCTGCTTCGTCGATACGCTCGGGGATGTGGGTGGCGGCGAGGCAGGACACGCTCTTGACCTTGCCGAAGAGGTTGTCGATCACATAGCGCCAGTGGCAGAGCATATCGATGATCATGCCGCCGCCATCTTCCTTACGGTAGTTCCATGAGGGGCGTTGTGCGGGAATGGTGTGGCCTTCGAAGACCCAGTAGCCGAACTCGCCGCGCACGGAGAGGATCTCGCCGAAGAAATCGTTCTCTACCAGGCGTTTAAATTTAAGCATACCAGGCAGCCAGAGCTTGTCTTGGACGACGCCGTTTTTCACGCCTGCATCGCGGCAGATTTTGTAAAGCTCGTAAGCGTCTTCGGTTTTGATCGCGGTGGGCTTTTCGCAATACACATGCTTGCCCGCGGCGGCGGCTGCTTTGACAGCTGCGAAGCGGCGCAGCGTGGTCTGCGCATCGAAGTAGATCGGGTAGGCGGGATCAGTCATCACGCTATCCAGATCAGTGGTGTATTTTTCAACGCTGGTTTGGGCGATGAGATCCTTGAGCTTTGTTTCGTTGCGACCAACGAGGATGGGGTCGGGCATGATGCACTCATTCGGGCTGATTTTGACGCCGCCTTGTTTAATGATCGCGTCGATCGAACGAAGCAAATGCTGATTAGTACCCATGCGTCCTGTGACGCCGTTCATGATGATTCCGATTTTGTGTGTTTTCATAATTTTGTGTGTGGTTGTTGAAAATGTAGGGGCGCGACTTGTCACGCCCGCCGAGTTGGAGGAGCCATTCCGGCGCGGGCGTGACAAGTCGCGCCTGTACGCTTAAACGTGTTGTTTATATGCCTGGATAATGTCGGCGAGGTATTCGTTTTGATCGCGGGCCCAGTGGCGGGTGGAAAAGACTTCGACTTCGATCCAGTCGGCGAAGCCGGCGGCGCTCTCGACGAGTTCGCGGATGCCTCGGTTGTCGATGCAGCCTTCGCCCATCAGGCCGCGGTCGTTGAGCATGTCGGCGGTGGGCGTCAACCAATCGCAGACGTGGAAACCGATGATGCGCTTGCCCGCGCGTTTCACCTCTGCCGCGAGTTGTGGGTCCCACCAGATGTGGTAAACATCAGCCGCGATGCCGACCCAATCGTCACCGATCTGGTCGAGCATGTCGTTGCACTGGCCGATCGTGTTCACCGCACTGCGGCAGTCGGCATACATCGGGTGTAGCGGTTCGATAGCGAGCTTTACGCCGACTCGACTAGCGTGCCCGATCAGGCTGGCAATGCCCTCGGTGATGTGGCGGCGATTTTCAGGAAGGCTTAGTTCGGGCTTGGCACCGCAGACCAGTACGACTTGCGGCGCGCCGACGGCGGCGGCTTCGTCGAGGGCTTGGATGTTATCATCAAACGCGCTCTGTTTCTCGGCTGCGCTGGTGTGCGGATAGAAGCCACTACGCACCAGCGAGACTGCTTTGAGGCCGTGGTCGTCGAGCATTTTCTTGGATTCAGCCAGCGGGCGACCGTCGAGCCATTGCCGCCAGAGGCCAACGCCGGGCACGCCGGCGGCGGCATACTTCGCGCAAATGGTGGATAGATCCCACGGCTTGGTGGTCATGGTGTGGATGGCGAGGCGAGATAGATCGTTCATGCGGGGTGCGGAATTCGGGATGCGAGATTCGGGAGATTTTTTTACGGGTTTAGCAGTGAGCGAAGCACCTGTGCGTCTTCTAGGAATTGTTCGGGAGAGTCGTCTTTTATAAATTCGAGAATAACAAATCGCTCGCCTCCGAATTGACGGATAGGTTCGAGGTAGGCTTGCCAGTTTTTGGTGCCCTCGAGGAGAGGCATTCGATCCTTAAAGCCGTCCTTGCCCCAGTGAAAGCAATGCACGTGTGCAAGGTGTGGGAGGGCGGCCGCGAGTTCAATCAGGTCGGTTGCGAAATCGCCACCTGTGCGCGGCTGCCAAAGCAGTTTGAGCTCTGGCAGGCCAACCTCCTGCAAGAGCTGATGGGCTGAATTCTGCGTATCGGTCAAAGTCTGCCCATGATATTCGAGTGCGATGGTGATGTCCATCTCGCGAGCGGCAATCACGGCGCGGCGCAGATACTCGACCACTGTTTCACGGTCATCAGCGGTGGCATCGGCAGACCCTTTTTGGCCAGCCCAGACGCGAATTATAGGTGCACCCAGTGCGTCAGCACTCTCGAGCACGTCGCTAAAGGCTCCGGACTCGGCATTGCAGCGAAAGTAGGAGCCATAGGAACACACGCGCAGGCCCGCAGCTTCTGTTTTGGCTTTAACCGATTGTGCGAGTTCGATGTCACCCGGGGGCACATGGATGTCGCCGCCCCATTCGATGCCTTCGATTTTTGCTTGCTGGCAAAGCGCTATGATCGCATCGACGCTGAGTTTACGAAAGGAGATTGAACAAATTCCAGGATGTAGCATAATTTAAAAGCGGTGTGTTTTTTCTAGGTGAAGGATGGTGACCTGACTGTCTTCGAGGATCTCGTAGCCATGCGCGAGGGCGGCATCGAATTTTAAGGCGGTGCCGGGTCGCAGTAGATGTGTTTCGCGCGGCAGGGTGATACGGATGCTGCCCTTACGCAGCCAGCAGATTTCAAATTCGTCACCGTGCGCTTCGGGCTTCGAGAGCTGACCGCCTTTTTTGGCAGTCGCTTGAAAGCAATCGATCCCCTTGAAGCTGATCTTTTCGAAATTGAAGGGGCCAGAGGTGTAAGTCTCGGCCTGCTTAATCGTGGCTGAGCAAGACTCTGCAAGATTCAGCAGATCTGTGGCCGAAAGGCCGAATACACGAGCCAGCCGATACAGCGTATCGAGCTCAATCATATTTTGATTGCGCTCCAACTTAGAAAGGCTGGCGATGGAGACACCGGATTTCTGTGAAACATCGTCCAAAGTCATGCCTGCGCGTTTGCGTAAATCACGCACTACGGAGAAATCAAGCGTCAAATCATTGGGGTTCATTACCTTTTCTATTTGCGCTTAAGGTAAAATATGTCAACTAATTTATCAACAAAGTTAAAATATGGAGCCATTTTACATAAATATTGCGATCGCCGCCTTCGGGTATGCGGTGGCGGCTACCCTCTCAAAGCGCGCGCTGGGGCAGGGAGCGGGCATCTTGCGGCTCTCTTTTATCATGAACTTGTTGTTCGTGCCTGTATTTTCGCTGCTTTTATTTTCGCACCAAGGGCGGATCCCTTGGGATCAGTTTTTGTATCCTGTGTTCACGGGGTTGCTGTTTTTTTTGGGGCAAGTATTCACCTTTGCGGCGATTCGCTTTGGCGACGTCAGCTTGCAAACCCCGATCATGGGCACAAAGGCAGTTTTCACTGTTTTGATCGCTGTTTTTCTGGGCACTGAGGTGGTGTCTGCGCCCATGGCGCTGGCTGCGCTGGTCTCGATGCTGGGAGTCGCTTTGCTCGGGTTTTCTGGCGACGGGGTGGAGCGAATCGGTCGCACGCTCGGCCTAGCGCTCTTGAGTTCAGCATTCTTCGCCGGGTCGGATACGATGGTTGGTTATTATGCGGGTGATTTTGGGGTGCCGATGTTTTTGTTTCTCGCTATGCTGGTCAACGCCTTGCTGTCATGCCTACTGGTGCCATTCTTCCGCGAGCCGATTCGGCAAATACCTGCGTCCGCATGGCCGTGGATTATAGGTGCATGTCTCCTCATGGCGGGGCAAGGGCTGCTTCTAAATTATACGCTTGGGCGCTACCAGAATGTAGCTGCTATCAACGTCATCTACAGCACGCGCGGCCTCTGGAGCGTGGTGATCGGCGCGCTCGCACTGCGCTATTTCGTGCAATCCATTAAGCCCGTAGCCCCGAAGCGTATCTTTATCCTCCGCATGGCGGGCGCGTTGCTCATGTGTCTGGCCATCGCGATTCTTTTTTATCCAACCTGATTTTAACATGATGACTCCATCCAAACACGCTCCTAAAGACGGCTTTGATGCCATTCCACAAGCGATCCTCGACCGGCTCACGCGTGTCGATATGCCGGCCGTGCGCGGCATCGATGCCTCGCAAGACTGCCTTGATCTGTCCGGCGTCGCCGTGCCCATTTACAAGTGCGAAGCCCTCGTCCTCGGCAGTGGGGCAGCGGGTATGCGTGCCACCGTCGAGCTGCACCGGCGCGGCGTCGATGTGCTTGTTGCCAGCACCGGTTTGTTTGCCGGCACTTCGGCTTGCTCCGGCTCGGATAAGCAGACGCTCTACACCGCCAGCACCGATTACAAGGGCGACAACTTTCTCAAATATGCGCAAAGCCTCTGCGCGGGCGGCGCGATGAATTTCTCCACCGCCTACGTCGAAGCGGTCGGCTCCAACGATGCCGTGGGCGGCCTGCAATTCATGGGTTTGCCCCTGCCGCACGATGACCAAGGCGCGATACTCCGCTACAAGACCGACCACGACGAAGCCGGCCGCGCCACCAGTTGCGGCCCCCGCACCTCCAAGCTAATGGTTAAGGTGCTCTTTGATGAAGCGCTGACGCTCGGCGTGCGCATTCTGCCCAGCACCAGCGGCATTCGTATCGTCAAAGAAACCGTCGACGGCAAGGAGCGCGTCTGTGGCGTGATCGCCCTGCACCGCGAAGAGTCGCGCAATGTTTACGGCCTCATATTTATCCAATGTGAAGAGCTCATCATCGCCACGGGCGGCCCTGGCGAACTCTACCGCGATAGCGTGTATCCGCACCATTGCCACGGCGGCCTCGGTCTGGCGCTCGAAG
>Ga0222653_1000525_pt1 | contig 22055 bp, 16 predicted proteins | sample AntAcemetagen419_FD_179856 | JGI IMG/M metagenome (GOLD analysis project Ga0222653, IMG submission 179856) | Saline water microbial communities from Ace Lake, Antarctica - #419 | ecosystem: Environmental > Aquatic > Non-marine Saline and Alkaline > Saline | place: Antarctica: Ace Lake...
GACCTATCCATGACTCAAAATTACGAAAATAGCACTGCGCTGAAAAGACGAAATTCTCCATTACCAGTTTGCACCAGAACTAAACGATAACTTCTTCTTTCTTTTCAAGAATCTCATCGTTGCGATAGCTCTCCATGTTAAAAATGCTGAACAGAAATCCAACGTAACGCACACCGATTGTCCCAAATTCATATTCATACGTACTGAAAATGAAATACGATTGACATCGACTTTCGCCCATCTGAAGCAAGTCCGCGTGGCTAAAACTCGTTCCACCGTGAACCGCTCCGTACTCGGCAGATACCTTATCGAGAAACTTCTGCTCGGAAGGATTGCTAACGGCCATGAAGATGATCCCGATGATAATGACTATTCCTGGTCGAATTAATTGCTTTAACATGAAACTTGAACCAATAGAGCGCGAAAAGGTTTTGACTTATGTGAAAACAAAAGAATGCCATACCTGCAAGAACTCGGATGAAGTGATGTACCGCATCCAGATCAAGAAAGGAAAAGAGTGGGTTTTTGTTTGCCCTGTCTGTCAGACAAGACATGCGAAAGGTGATTTCTATCGCTATGGCGGCACATGGAAGGGATATCGACATTAAGTAGAGTCAGTCTATAAAGTCCACTATCTTCCTTCCACTTGTTTTAAAAACAGTCATCAACAACTGTCAACTCCTTGGTTTTTATAACTGCGTGCGTATTGCTATAAAACTTTCTATTTCAGAATCTTGTACGCATGAAAAGGCTCCAATTAATGCCTGAAGAAATGATAGGCTATCGCACGCCCAAATCCGCCTAAGACGGAGACCATACCACTCTAGTCATTTTTAATTCTTCATTGAAAATTGATCATTGATACCTGGCATCTGAATACCCGATCTTCCCACCTTCGTAAATCACGAATCCATAAGGGTCGCCCTTAATCAAAAACGGCCCATCCAAATCGGCGTAGTCTGCTAGTGGAGCGATGGCTCTGGCCATGGCAACGGACACACTCGACTCGGCCATGCAGCCCATCACCGTTTTCAAGCCGAGTTGCTTGGCTTCTCGCAACATTTCTACCGCCTCGATTGGCCCTGTGCTTTTCATCAACTTTACCACTACCCCATCGAAAGCAGCGGCGTGTTTTCTGAGGTCTTTCAATCGCTTGATCGACTCATCGGCGAAGATGGGGATTTCGGTCGCCGCCTTGAGCTTGGCGTGCGAGGGAATGTCTTCGGCATGAAAGGGCTGCTCGATAAAGAGACAGTTCATTTCTTCTAGCAATTGGACAATTGGAAGAGCCGATTCCAAACTGCCCCACCCTTGGTTCACATCCACCGAAAAGGGCTTGTAGGTCATTTCCCGAAAGGTGTGCAGCAAGGCCAAATCATCGGCTGAGCCGAGCTTTAGCTTTAAGGTTTTGAAAGGTGCTGCCTCGGCAAGCTTTTCTTTCATCTCCTCCTTTTCGGAAATACCAATGGTGTAGGACGTTTCAATTGGTCGATCGGTGATTCCAAAAAATTCTCCGACGCCTTGCTGCTTCATCTTAGCCGCCATCGAAACAAGCGCCATTTCAATTCCCGCCTTTGCGGCAAGATTATCATCAAGGAAACCATCCAAATAGGATCTCGACTCCTCGAGATTTTCGGGATTGAGTTTCGAAGGGTTGATACTGTTTGCGAAGGCCACAACGGATTCTATACTCTCGCCCAAATATGGAGGCAAAGAAGCCTCGCCGACCGACTTGAGTGGCCCTGAGCTCAAGTGGATGTAGACCACATTGGTATGGTTGCGACTGCCAGTAGCTAACCGAAAGGGTCGCTTTAGGTCAATTCGATAAGGGTCGGCATTGATCTTCATTTCACACGAAGGACGGTGAAATCCCCCGAAAAGGGATCGAGGTTATCGACCAACATCGGCACCAAGTCGGAGCCGAATTCTTCGTACAAAACGGCAAAGTTGAGGTTGCGCTCTTGCAAGCCCTCTCTAGGAAAAAGAGCCCCACGTATCTTGTCCAATCGACCTATCAGGATGTTGTGTTTTTTCTTCTCGGCTCGTAGCATTTTCTTTTCGAGGTTTTGGACGATTCGCTCTGAGCGGGCATAGCCGCTTCGCACCGATCGCTCCAAAAGCTTATCTACCCTTTTGAGTTTGTGTTCCATTTCCAAAAAAAGCGCTTCCAACTTTTCGTGGGCTTCTTTCAAGTTTAGCTCCTCGTCGCTGGTTTCTTTTACCAACTCCTGCTCCAATTCAAAGGCAGAATTTCTAAAAAGCTCCTCCATTGTCAAGCCCAACTTGTCCATGCGCTGCGACGAAGCTTGATCGATCACCATCACCGAATTGCGCAACATGAGAATGGGCATCGGCACGTTGAATGACTCGAAGACGCCTTTCAACTGAAACCAGTAGTTCAGCTCCCCGCCACCACCGATATAAGCAAGATTGGGAAGGATGACCTCCTGGTAAAGTGGCCGCAAAACTACGTTGGGACTAAACCGCTCGGGGTGTTGCTCCATCTCTTCTTTGAGTTCTGCCGCTGAGAATCGAATGGTGGAATTGAGCACCTCGTAAGTTCGGTCTTCCGCTTCCACGATGCGCTCGCGGAGTTGATCGTGGAGGTAAAACAAGTTGATCTCCCTCGGAGTGACTTGCAGTGAATAATTCTCTTGTAATTCTTTATTGGTTTTCGAAATGGCTTTGATTGAAGTCTGTTCCGTGATCTCTTTGGCGAAAGCCGAAACCATCGCCCCTTTAAGAACGGCATCGTCTCCATCGAGGCTTACCACCCCATAAGATCCAAAGAAATGGTGCACCAAGTATCGCGTGGCATCGGCCACGTTTTTGTGCTTGAGGTATGTCGATTTGAAAATCTCCAGAATCTCGCCCGAGCGGTAACCAATGCCGAGCTTCTCTTTCATCAACTCCAGGATCTCATCCATCCCGACAAGGTCCATTCTACCCACTGCACCGCCTTGGCCGCTCTCCCAGTCTATTTTGCCGTTGGGCAAAAAGAAGTGATTGGCCTCGTCGAAATCGTGGTCTTCGGTAGCCATCCAGAATACGGGAATGAACCGATATTCGGGGTGCTTCTCCTCGAGTTTCTTGCAAGTATTGATGGTAGAAATAATCTTGTAAAAAGAATAAAGTGGCCCCGTGAAAAAACAGACTTGGTGTCCCGTGGTCACCGTAAATGTTTTCTCATCTGCCAGCGCTTCAATGCTAGTTGACTTCAACTTGGCTTTGGCATACTGCTCTCTGAGGGCGCTCACCAGCACGTCGCGGTGGTCGTAGCTCGCTGCCTTTTCCACGAGCTGAGCCTCAAAGGATTCAATCTCAGGTCTACGGCCGTAGAATGGCTTCAGCTTTTCGTCGTCGCGGAGATAGTCGAGGACGGCTTTCCCAAAGTATCCCGTATCGCGGTAGGATATTGTCTTTCGTTCGATTGAAAGAGTGGCTGAGGTCGATTGAGGCATGACGCAAAAATAGACAATCTGATTGGCGAACTGCTCTTTGCGTGGCTCGATTTTACCAAGAAGTCAAGAAGTCGCCAACCATTTAAATTGTGTAATTTGAGCATTCTAAAATCCAAACAATACATGTCTAATAAATTTATACTCGGAGCCGCGGCTCTGGCGATTGCCTTGGGTGCGAATGCGCAAGACGGAGAGACCATTAAAATAAAGCCCGAAAGTGGCTACTCATTTACGGTGGTCAAGGACATTGAAGCTACGCCCGTTCAGAATCAAAACCGCACGGGAACGTGCTGGAGCTTTTCGGCTTTGGGGTTTTTCGAAAGCGAATTGATCCGCACAGGAGCAGGTGAACACAACCTGAGCGAAATGTACGTGGTGAACAATACCTACAAGGAAAAAGCCGACCGATATGTGCGCATGCACGGAAATAATAACTTCGGTGCAGGTGGTGCTTTTGTAGACATCGCCCACGTCTGGGAAAAGTATGGAATGGTACCCGAAGAAATCTACGATGGATTGGAATACGGCGCAGAAACACACAACCACTCTGAGCTAGACAATATCCTGACTGCCTACGTAAAAGCCGTGGTGGAAAACAAGCAGAAGAACCTGACGCCCAGCTGGCAGAAAGGTTATGACGCCGTAGTAGAGGCTTACCTCGGCGAGGTGCCTTCGGAATTTGAATACCGCGGAAAGAGCTACACGCCAAAAACCTACGCCGATGATTTGGGCTTGGACATGAACGACTATGTGTCCATTACGAGCTACACGCACCACCCATTTTACGAACCGTTTGTACTGGAAATTCCCGATAACTGGTTGCACGTGCAGAGCTACAACTTGCCGTTGGACGAATTGATGCGCGTGATGGAAGAGTCCGTAATGAACGGTTACTCTTTTGCCTGGGGAGCCGATGTATCGGAAAAAGGATTTGCCTTCCGCGAAGGATTGGCCATCCTACCCGAAGATGCTTCTACCATTGACGTAAAGGGAAAAGACAATACACAGTTCAACGATGCTGGTGCCGACAAAGTGAGCAATGCTTTTGAAATGCCCGTGAAGCAAATGGACGTGGATCAGGAGATGCGCCAGGAGCAATTTGACAATTGGCAAACAACCGATGACCACGGCATGCAAGTGACGGGAATCGTAGAAGACCAGAACGGCGACAAGTACTACCTCGTGAAGAATTCTTGGGGAACAAAGCACAATGAGCTCGACGGATATTTCTTTGCCAGCGAAGCTTACGCAAAGTTGAAAACGATGAACATCTACCTCCACAAGGATGCCATTCCGAAAGATATCGCGAAGAAATTAGGACTTTAATTAAAAAGCACCGAAAGGTGCTTTTTTTTGCTGTAGTGGTTTAGAGAAAAGTACATTTCATTGTAAACTAATTGGATACCCTTTAGGATTCCTATAACTTTGAAAAAGAACAACAGACAATCGGGAACATTAGTTGATTAAAGCGAGTTTGGTTGTTGTAATAAAGTTCTTAGCCTTAATACTTTTACAGGAAAATTTCTGAATTTACTTCTCATCAAATCTAGAGTTACCTCAAAAAGATTGAATGCCCTTGGGCAAAAAAGAAGAGGAGATTGACTTGGCTTATGATCTGAAACTTTGGAGCTAAAACGATAGCTTTAGTATACCGCCAAGAGACATAATTGATTTATCGCAACAGCCATTTATAATTTCTAACAAACTGGTTTATAGTTACTTTTTCAATATTTAAGTGGTTGCTAGAATTGAAATTTTGATTTTTAAATGCTTTTACTTAATTTGCCTGAAATACCGCGCCACAGCGAAAAAAAGTATAATCTCCAGATTGTAATTCACCATCTTTTTGATCGATAGTTTTTTTAACACCGCTTTTTAGCGCGCTAAATTTACAATATGAGACAATGTTTGATTTTCTTAATGATTTTACTTTCTACCGCTGATAGCATAGGGCAAGATGAACCAAATTTTATTCTTGTTTACATTGATGATCTCAATTTTTCGAGTGATGCGATAGGCGGACAAGAAGTGAATACCCCAAATATACAGCGCATTGTAGATGCAGGCGTGAATTTTGAAAACGCTCACGCGAATGTCCCTATTTGTTCGCCTTCGAGGGCAAGTATGCTCACTGGCCTCTACCCTCATACCAGTGGATATTATGGATTTGCTATGGGGTCAAATGGCTGGCAACTGAATCCAGTCTTATCATCTGTGCACGACATGTTTGAGCATTTCAAAGACAATGGATATGATGTCCATGGCACCGGGAAATTATTCCACGGCGACTTTTCAGAGTATGAGAGTTCATTTACCTCATACAATTCGGAAGGTGGAAATGGTCCCTGGGCATGGGATGGTGAAACCATTCAGAATGGTCAACCTATGTTGATGACACACCCGTCTATGCCTGATAATTTTGCAAATCATACTGATGGAGTAGCTCCTCTCTCTGATGTGCCTACCATAGGAGCATATACTGGGTGGATAAATAGAGATGGAACACCTTTTAACTTTGTGAGTGAAAGTGATCGCGATTTACTTCATGATGAGTTATCACGTGATTTTGGGATCGATATTATTACATCCCAATCTGTTGACGATCCTTTTTTCTTGGCTATTGGGATCTCCAGACCTCACTGCCCGTTTTACCTTCCTGAGCCATTTTTTGATATGCATCCTATTGATCAAATTACCCTTCCAAATATTTTAGACAATGACCTTGATGATGTTCCTGTAGCAGTCATGAATAACCGCTGGAATAGTCGAGGCAATTGGGATGGATACCGCGAGCTGATAGAGGCAAGCGCAGATAGCGCAGACCAACAATGGTGGCTTAAAAGGTATGTGCAGGGTTACTATGCCGGAGTGAGCTATGTTGACGATTTACTTGGCTCTATTCTCGATGCAGTGGAAAATAGCCCGCATGCCGACAATACTTATATAATTTTCACCTCAGACCACGGATACCACTTGGGCGAGAAGACTTTAATTAAGAAAACAACCCTTTATGATGTCGTAACCAAAGTTCCATTTGTTATTTCTGGACCAGGAATTGCTCAAAGCGCGTCATCGCAAGTTCCCGTTTCATGCATTGATCTTTACCCTACTATAATCGATTTTGCAGGACTACCTGACCCCGATCACAACCTTGATGGCTTTTCACTCAAACCTCTTCTTGAGAATCCAAGTGACGAAGTGTGGGATGGCCCTCCAGTAGCTCTGTGCGGCGCAGCATCTGATGAGAGTATTGAATATGGAGAAATGGCCAATCCTTTGCATCAGAATCATACCATAAAGTCTACTAACATGCGCTACTCTCTTTACGCCACAGGTGAAGAAGAGATATATGACCATGAGATTGACCCAAACGAGTATTTCAATTTAGCGAAAGACCCTTCTTACCAGGATGAATTAGAATGGCATCGCAATCAATTGCTCAGCATGGTTGGAATTGAAGAACAGTTCATTTTGCATGACACAGCTAATTACCTTTATCACGGAAGTTTTGAGCAAGAATTAAATGGATGGAGCTACGCCCCAAACAACATTTCCGTATTACCAACAATTATTAGCAATGGAGAACAAACTGATGGAGACAAGTATCTTCAACTGAATAGTGAACAAGGTGTTAAACTGATTTCTACCAATATAAGATTAGAATACGGGCAGACATATACGGCGTATTTTGATGCGAGATGCCCCGAGAGCACAGACGTTCTATTAACAATTCAGAGAAACGGTTTGCCAAACTTCGCCATTCTTCACAATGAACCTTTTGCTGTGGGCAGCTCTTGGCAAACCTACCAATCTACTTTTGAGTTTAACGACAGTATAAATATATTTAATAACCGTATCAGGTTTGATTTACCAGCGCAGGCTACCTGCGACTTTGACCACATCAGAGTATTTAAAAGTGAAGTTGTTAATGTAAAGAATGAGTTTCCCACAATTTACCCAGTGCGAATCTTCCCAAATCCTCTAAGTCAGGGCCAGCTCAATTGCGCTATTTCAAAAGATACATTTGGGAATAACTTAATTCTGGTAAAGGTATTTAATGCCGATGGTAGGGTAGTTCATGAGCAATCGCTTCCCGCGCACACTATAAGAGGTAGCATTAATACAAAAAGTCTTTCTGCAGGTGTTTATTTTGTTCAGTTCACGGATAGCTTTTTCGTTTCGACCGTTAAGTTGATCATTAATTGAGAACATTCTCTACATGCTTGGCAGGATGCCTGCCCTTAAAACGTACCTCACTATCTTCTTATACTGAAAGCCGCTTTAGTTTCAGCAACCATGAGGTGTGCACCCATTAAACAGCTGAGGTATGCCAGCATCGGCAGCGCCGGGCTTTTTTGAGCGCGAACTGATCCGCATTGGAGCAGGTGAACACAACCACAGCGAGATCCAAGTGACGGGAATCGTAGAAGACCAGAACGGCGACAAGTACTACCTGGTGAAGAATTCTTGGGGAACGAAGCACAATGAGCTCGACGGATATTTCTTTGCCAGCGAAGCTTACGCAAAGTTGAAAACGATGAACATCTACCTCCACAAGGATGCTATCCCGAAGGATATCGCGAAGAAATTAGGACTTTAGTGACTGAATAGAGAGCCCATTATCGGCGTTTCACTTGTTTTAAAAACAGTCATTGACAAGGGTCAACTCCTTAGTTTTAAAACTGCATGCGCCTTGCTAATGAAATCTCTAGCTCAGCCAATAGCCCAAATGGACAGACTCTAATTAATGTCTGCCCATAGATTTCAAGACACTTGACTTTATTGACAAACTCTAATTAAAAGGCACCGAAAGGTGCCTTTTTTTTGTGCGAAGTACTGCGCTCCATTGGTAAGAGCGACTAATCCTGAACCATTGGCTCCAAGGTTTTCCAAACGTTCTCGCGCACTATGAGATTTCCCGCTGGATTGGGATGGATGCCGTCGTCTTGATTGAGCGAATCTATTCCTCCGACTCCTTGCAAAAGAAAAGGGATGAGCTCTACGCCTTTTTCTTCGGCGATGATTTTGAATATGGGATTGTAGACTGCCATGTATTCGGCGCCCATGCTGGGTGGCACCATCATACCCGCGAGAATCACTTCAACGTTTCGCTCCTTAACACGCACTTGTTCGATGATTTCCATCAAATTTTTTTGGGTCTGCTCAGGCGGAAGGCCGCGCAATCCGTCGTTGGCTCCCAACTCCAGCACAAAAATATCCACATCGTAGTTGTCCAGCACCCAATCTAGGCGATTGAGTCCCGTAGCCGTGGTTTCGCCGCTCACACCCGCATTTATTACTTCGTAGCCTAAGCCGAGCGAGTCGATGCGCGCTTGGATCAGAGCGGGAAAACTCTCCTCTGATTTCACGCCATAGCCCGCCGTCAGGCTATTGCCAAAAAAGAGAATCACCTTTCTGCTCTCGGCTGGCTCCACTTTTTCCGTTGCGGAATCAGTCTTTTTCTCGGTCGCTTCTTCACTTGGAGTTTCCGCGCAAGCGGCGAAGATCAAAAGCCCCGCAATGACAATAAATGGTTTAATATTGTTAATTAGCATAATCGAATTTTATCAAGCAAAACATCTTGCTGCTTTAGCGGTTTTGAAACTATTCCTTTCTTGACCTGAAACCCATATTTCCATGACAAACGAGCCTATTTTAAGGATACGCGAACTTACGAAGAACTACAAAAGCGGATCCCGAGATTTGACCGTGCTCAACCAAGTAAGTCTGGATGTGGCACGAGGATCTACCTGCGCCATCGTGGGGCCTTCGGGGAGTGGGAAGACCACCCTGCTCGGTCTAGCGGCGGGGCTCGACGTGCCTTCTTCGGGTTCGGTTACCCTAAACGGTATTGTGCTCGACCAGCTGAGCGAAGATGAAAAGGCGCAAGTCCGCAGCGCCCACGTGGGTTTTATCTTTCAAAGTTTTAACCTGCTCCCTACCCTCACCGCTTTGGAAAACGTTATGATTCCATTGGAATTGAAAGGAGAGAAAAAGGCGCGCAGAAAGGCAAAAGAATTGCTTGAAAAAGTAGAGCTGGCCGACAGAGCAGGTCATTATCCCGCCCAGCTTTCGGGCGGAGAGCAGCAGAGGGTATCGGTCGCTCGGGCTTTCGCCAATGAGCCTTCCATTCTATTTGCCGATGAGCCGACGGGCAACCTAGACGGCGAAACGGGTGCTACTATAGAAGAACTGATCTTCCGCCTGAACACAGACGCGGGCACCACCTTGATTCTAGTAACTCACGATCTCGATCTGGCCAAACGCGCGGGACGAGTGATCCGCATGAAAAACGGAAAATTGTTTTCCGATAGCTTAGTCGACTCCGTATCGTGATGGAAAAGAAGAAAGCAGGATTTGGTTGGTTGGTGAAAATGGCTTGGCGCGACAGCCGAAGAAATGCCTCGCGCCTTCTGCTTTTTATGAGCAGCATCGTCTTGGGAATCTCAGCCCTCGTGGCCATCAACTCTTTTGGTGACAACCTAAGCGATGAAATCGACGGAGAAGCGAAAGCCCTCCTCGGTGCCGATCTCGAGATAAGCAGCCGCACACCCATTTCTGATGCGGTGCGGCAGCGGTTTGATTCCCTCGGATTTGAAATGGCGGAGGAGCTGAACTTTGCCTCCATGGTTTACTTTCCGAAGAATGGCGGAACGCGACTCATCAACGTGAGGGCGGTGGAAGGAAACTTTCCCTTTTACGGAGAGATCATCACGGAACCTGCCAATAGGGCTACCGACTTTACCGACGGGCAAAAAGCCTTGGTAGACCAGACCCTCTTGCTCCAATTTGACGCCTCGCCGGGCGATTCGGTGAAAGTGGGTGAAGTGACCTTCCTCATCGAAGGAAGTGTGCTGGAAGTGCCAGGGCAATCGGCCATTAGCACTACCGTAGCACCTCCCGTGTTCATTCCACTCGGGTGGATGGAAGAAACGGGACTGAACCAATTGGGCAGCCGAATCAGCTATAAGATCTACGCGAAGTACCCCGAGGAATTTGACAATGCCATTTATGAAGACTACCTCTCGCCGTGGCTCGAAACTACCGAGCTTGGCTTCGACGATGTGGCCGAACGGAAAGAACAAATAGGCGATGCTTATTCCGACCTCACGGGCTTTTTGAACCTCACGGCTTTTGTGGCCCTCATTTTGGGCTGCATCGGGGTGGCGGGCTCCGTGCATATTTACCTCAAGGAAAAAACCACGGCGGTAGCAGTCTTGCGCTGTCTTGGAGCTTCGGGCCAACAAGCAATGGCTATTTTCTTTATTCAGGTCTTGGCGATGGCCATAATCGGATCGGTACTCGGCGCGGCGCTGGGTGCGGCTATCCAATATTTTCTACCCGCCCTTTTTGGCGATTTCCTTGTGGTGGATGTCGCCATTGGCCTTAGTTGGAATTCAATTTTTGAAGGGATTCTCACGGGTGTCGTTGCCGCCGTATTGTTTGCCCTTCTTTCCCTGATCCGACTGCGCAAAATATCGCCGCTCAGAGCCATCCGCAGTTCCATCGAGTCGAGCGCAAAGGACAAAGCACCGTTACTACCAGCAGCAGGAATCCTCGTTTTTATTATCCTTTTTTCGCGCTTGCAGCTCGACGAATGGAGCAGTGCGCTGTCCTTTTCTTTGGGCATTCTGGTGGCCTTTGCTCTTTTGGCTGGCTTGGCCAAACTTGCCATCTACGCTGCGAAACGCTTTTTCCCATCGAGGAGCCCCTTCGTTTGGAGGCAGGGTCTGGCGAATCTCTATCGGCCCAACAACCAAACCCTCATTCTGGTGGTAACCATCGGACTAGGAACCGCGCTGATCACCACGCTTTTTATCAGCCAAGAGCTGCTTGTAGACAAGGTAAAATTGACCTCGGCACCCGAGAGCCGCCCCAATATGGTGCTCTTTGATATCCAATCGAATCAGGTGGACGAAGTAAAGGAACTGACGCACCAAAGCGGCCTGCCCGTTATCAACGAGGTGCCCATCGTAACCATGCGCCTAGCAGGCATCAAGGGTCGGAACATGGATGAACTGAGAGCCGATACCACTGCGGGCGTCCGTGATTGGGTGCTAGGCAGGGAGTACCGCGTGAGCTACCGCGACAGCCTTAGCGAATCGGAAACTTTGCTGCGCGGACAGTGGCAAGAAAAAGTCGGAGGGCCAAACGACAGCATCTTCGTTTCCCTCGAGAAACGCTTGAGTGCAGACATGAAGGTAGACCTCGGCGACGAACTCATTTTCAACGTGCAGGGAGCGCGGCTGACGACCTACGTGGGGAGCATTCGCGAGGTCGATTGGCAGCGCATGCAAACCAATTTTCTGGTGATGTTTCCCGAGGGCGTCTTAGAAAATGCGCCGAAATTTCACGTCCTCCTTACTCGGTTTGAATCGCCCGAGCAATCGGCTTCTTTCCAGCAAAAGTTGGTCAGGGAATTCCCCAACATCTCAGTTATCGACCTTCAGTTGGTGCTGGAAACCATCGACACGGTACTTTCCAAGGTGAGCTTTGCCATTCGGTTTATGGCCTTCTTCAGCATTTTCACGGGCCTCTTGGTGCTAACAGGTTCGGTACTCATCAGCAAGTACCAGCGCATGCAAGAGAGCGTGTTATTGCGCACCCTCGGTGCCCGCCGCAATCAGATTCTTTTCATTAACGCCTTGGAGTACTTCCTGCTAGGCAGCTTGGCGGCGCTCTCGGGCATTGCCATCGCCTTGATTGCTGGGAGTCTATTGGCTTGGCTCAGTTTTGGGACTTCGCTTACGCCAAATGTGTTTGTGCTACTTGGGGTATACCTCGGCATCACTGTCCTCACCGTGTTGATTGGCCTCAGCAATAGCCGCAGTATTTTGAGCAAGCCCCCTCTAGAGGTCTTAAGGAAGGCGGTGTAAAGGATTTGGTGTTTGATTGCTCCGCCTTTTGTTGTAGCCCTGCACCCTAACGTCGGCCACTCGAAATGACAAGCGCGCCAAACTATTGATCATTCAATTCTACCTACTGTTCTATGACATCTGATCTCTGAAAGCTGTTCTCAGATCTCTCCGCACTTTCTCGATACAACCTCCTGCCGTCGGCCACTCGAAATGACAAGCCCGCCAAACCATTGATCATTCTTAATTGATCATTGAAAATTCAATTCTTCACACTTTCTCGATACAACCTCCTAACGTCGGCCACTCAAAATGACAAGCGCGCCAAACCATTGATCTTTCTTAATTGATCATTCAATTCTAACTACTGTTCTCTGACATCTGGTCTCTGAAAGCTGTTCTCAGATCTCTTCACACTTTCTCGATACAACCTCCCTGCCGTCGGCCACTCGAAATGACAAGCGCGCCAAACCATTGATCATTCCTAATTGATCATTCAATTCTACCTACTGTTCTCTGACATCTGATCTCTGAAAGCTGTCCTCTGACATCTGTCCTCTCCAAACTGACCTCTGGCCTCTGAAAGCTGACCTCTGCTCATTTCAGTGTTTCAGATACCAATCAAATTTCTCCACTAGAATTTTTTGCTTTTGAGTTCTCACAAAGTCCAGATAGGTTTGAGCTACGGGAGAGAGCTTTTTTCCTTTGAGCCAAATCAAACGCCATTCGGTTTTGATGGGCAGTCCCTCCGCTTCTAAAATATGTATCTGACCGTTGAGCAATTCATTTTTTAAACCGATCAAAGGCATAATCGAGTAACCAAGCCCCGCGATGACGGCCTGTTTTACCGCTTCATTGGAGGTGAGTTCCATTTGCTTTCGTTGCTCGCCCACCCGTGAGGCAAAATAGGATTCCATAGACATTCGGGTAGCAGAACCCTCTTCTCGATAAATCAATGGCTTGTTTTCTACTCTCTCCATTTGGCTACCGAGCAGGTAGAGTTTGTTTTCGATCAAAACCTCCTCTTCAATACTCAGCTTATCTGGGAGCACCGAAACCAAAGCAAAATCGATTTCATTCTTTTTAAGACTTTCCACCACCTTCGTTTTGTTGGTCACGTCGAGCAAAAGATCTATTCCCTTGTGTTTATCTAAAAAATCGGATAGAAAATAAGGGATCACATACTTGCCCGTAGAGGCGGCAGAGATGCTCAGCTTACCCGTCATGACACCTTGGAAAGCCAGTGTCTTGTAATTGATGTTTTCCAATTCTTGAACGATGCGTTCAGCGATAACTGCGATCTCTTTCCCAAATTCCGTGATGTACAATTGTCGACCTACCACCTCTGTGAGTGGAATATCGAACTGGTCCTGCAGCTTTTTGAGCTGTATCGAGACGGCTGGCTGGCTCATGAATAGCTCCTCTGATGCCCTAGTGATACTCTGGGTTTGATTCACTTTCAGAAATATCTGGAGCTGATGTATCGTGTAGTTCATAAAGAAACGTTTATATATATCATAATAAATATATATGCAAATATATACCTCTGATTACTGACCTTTGCGGCGCAAACGAAAAAAACAGCGATATGGCAAATTCAAAGTTGGAGCTAAAGGACAATAAATTGGCTGATAAAGCAGATTTCGATCTCATCAAAGGAGACTTTACAACAGAAGAAGCCTCGGAAATTCTCAATTACTTGATTGACAAGAAAATCAGGTTCCACCGATTGAAACGCTTTAGCACCGAGATCAGGTTCGGTGGTATAGATGAAAATTCCGCGCTGCGCTGTGAAGAATTGAAGGAGAGCAAAACGTCTATCAATGAATTCATTCAATTGGCAAAAAAACAAGGAAGAACCTTGCGGATCAAGTCTAGCCTATCCATTGAAATCATTTAAGTAATTACTGAGTACCCAAACATTCTAAGCAATGAATCAAACCCTCCTTTTCATAGTAGCTTTAGCATCGCCTGTGGTTTTTGTAGTCACAGCACTCGCTTCTTGGTTTGAGCCCGGCTTACGTCCAGCGCGGGTCAAGAAATTGGCCGTCGCCTCAACGTGGATCAGTATTGCAATAGCCGCGTTAAGCGGTTTTTTTGTGTTCCATTACGGAATGTTAGAAACACCCTTGATTGGCGCCGAAGGACTTGGCATCAGCCTGCGATTTGATTCCATCAGCATACTCATGTTTGCCATGATCGCCCTCATCGGGTTCGTGGTGGTGCGCTACAGCCTCAATTACCTCGACGGCGACGATCGGCAAGGTGCTTTTATAGGTCGGCTTGCTGCCACCATTGCGTCGGTGCAGCTCTTGGTGCTCTCGGGCAATTTGGGTATTCTTTTCCTATCGTGGGTGCTCACCAGTGTGTCCCTTCACCGCTTGCTGGTTTTCTACAAAGAACGACCGGGAGCCATCGTATCGGCGCGCAAAAAATTCATTCTCGCGAGACTGGGAGATGCCTGCCTATTGGCGGCTGTGGTCTTGCTTTATTCCAAATTCGGAACGGGAAACCTAGAATTCATTTTTGACGCATTGAAAACGGCCATCGCATCGGGAACCACGCCCGACGGTATCGAAGCCATAGCAGGATTTCTAGCGGCAGCGGCAATGCTAAAATCGGCACAATTCCCCACGCACGGATGGCTGATAGAAGTGATGGAAACACCTACGCCAGTATCGGCACTGCTCCACGCGGGGCTGCTCAATGCTGGGCCTTTCCTCATCATAAGAATGGCCTATGTCATGGATGCGAGTACGTATGCTCCCATGGTGCTGATTGTTTTGGGAGGATTTACTGCCTTGTTTGCCTCCGTGGTATTCCTTACGCAAACCTCTGTGAAGACCGCTCTTGCCTATTCGAGCATTGCGCACATGGGCTTCAGTTTAATGACTTGCGGAATGGGCGCTTACGCTGCCTCCATGCTCCACTTGGTAGCTCATTCCTTTTATAAGGCACATTCATTCCTATCATCAGGGAGCATCATTGACACGATCAGAGCATCAAAAGTTAAAGCAGCCAAGAGAATCGGCAGTCCTGTAAGAATAGGTCTTGGGATAATGATAGGCGTGGGTGTTTACGCGGGCTTTGCCTTTCTTTGGGGAATAGACCCGGTAAAAGAACGCGCGCTATTGGTCATTGGCGGAGTGATCGCATTGGGTCTCTCTAGGCTATTTACTTCTGCATTGGATAGCAATGGAAGTGTAAAACTGATTTTAAGAGCCACTTTGCTTTCGCTTATTGTAACGGTTTCATTCTTTGCGTTGGAATCTGGAATGCACCATTTACTGGCCCTCCAATTGCCCGACTTATCAGCTGCTGGATCGATGGAAACAATCCTGATGGGTGGCATACTCGTCATCTTTGGAGCGGCGGTATTTATCCAAATCATGGCACCTGTCGTTTCATCTTCGCCTTTTTCGAGAGCATGGGCCATCCATTTGAGAAATGGACTTTACGTCAATACCGTTTTTGATAGAACCGTGCGCTCTTTGTATTCGCATGGCAATGAGCAAAAACCACAGGTGATTGAGCATCTTGACCAAATCGAACGCGAACCAGCTAGCGAACCAAAACAACGCGAGACCCAGACCGTCTAGCGCCCGCTCCAACCACTCATTTCAATCTGCACTTCATGAAAGACATCAACATAGCCGACAGACAAGTGGACATCTTTAAAAACTTGGACACCCGCAAAGAGCGGCTTGTAGCCACCTTGAGAAAGGCCTGCAAAAAAATTGCTCCCGTGTGGCCTTTAGAAAACTTTGTAGCGGTAAATCCTTACTTGGGCTTTACCCATAAAAAGTTTGGTTCGGTGGCGCAGGAATTGGCGGCAGCCGGAGGAATTCAGATGACTTTGCCCACTTCCTTTTACGTGCAAAAGATCAAGGAAGGGCGCATTACTGCCGATGACATTGCTACGGTATTGAAGAAAAGGAATTCAAGTACCAACGCTCAGGAGTTCATCCAGAGTTTGGGGAATGCGCAGCACCACGACGACAAAACGTCGACCCTTGCCACGGTAGCCGACATTGCTACTCAGGTGACCAACAAGGATTGGGGTCGGTTTATCGTCGGAAGAATCTCGACGTGGGCGGCTTCTTATTTTGACAATGGACAGGCCATCTGGGCCGCAGCCGATCAAGAGTCAGGGCTCTTTGAGGCCTGGAAGGCAGAAGCGTCTCTTGACCGCACACCCGAGATGAGCGGACTAAGAGGGTTTAGAAAATTGATCAAGGCTTTGCCAGATCATCCCGTGGCTGCCACTCAGGTTGCTTTAGAAAAATTAGGGATTCCGCAGGATGGAATGGCCTTGTACCTCCACCGAATTCTCCTCCGCATGGGTGGCTGGTCAGCTTACGCTGCGCGCCTAGATTGGGACGCTGAATTATACGGTGGCAAAGACGGAAAGCTCATCGAGTTTTTGGCGGTGCTAGCCTGCTGGGAAGCTTGTTTGCTGGAAAGCCTGAATAGACCCGATCTAGATGCCAAGTGGAAAGGAGCCACAGCCATTCTTTCGCAAGTCAATGTGGAAAAAGACCTCAACAAGCAGCTCGTCAAAAAGCTCATCCTTCAGGAAGCATTTGATGTATCGGCTCAGCGCGATTTGATCGGTCGGTTTCACGGCAAGAAGACCGTTAAGGACGACAAGGCTGAACAAGCAAAAGCGCAGGCGATCTTTTGCATCGATGTACGATCAGAAGTATACCGCAGAAATCTCGAGTTGGCTGATGCCAAAATCGAAACGCTGGGCTTTGCGGGTTTCTTCGCATTCGCCATCAAATATGTGCCCATGGGCCATGAAGATGGGGAGGCAAATTGCCCCGTACTACTGCAGACTGGCCGCACGATCAGGGAAGAAATGCCCGACCAACACGAACACCAATCGGCGCTGAACCACCGCATCCTTCACCGGCAGGTGCAGCAGGTATGGAAGTCCTTCAAATCAGGAGCGGTGACTTGCTTTGGCTTTGTGAGCCCGATGGGTCTCTCCTACTTACCCAAGTTATTTTCTGATGCTTTTGGCTGGACTAGACCCGTACCCAACCCCAACACGGTAGGAATGAAAGGTGACTTTTCTGAAAAGAAAAGCGTGAGCCTAGCTACGGACAGCAGCGATCCAACGGTAGGGATTCCCTTGGATCAGCAGATTCAAATGGGCCAAAATGCCTTGAAAGCGATGTCGCTGTCTAGTGACTTTGGCAAATTTGTACTGATCGTAGGGCATGGATCCACCATGGTGAATAATCCGCATGCTACAGGATATGACTGTGGCGCTTGCGGAGGACATACGGGTGAGGCCAATGCCAGAGTAGCGGCGGCGGTGCTGAATAACCCAGCAGTGAGAAAAGGATTGCTTGAAGCCAACATTTCCATCCCAGCCAACACGGTATTCCTAGCCTGCCTGCACGATACCACGACCGATGAAGTGAGCATCTTGAATCAGGGAGATGTGCCTAGCGATAAAGCAGAAGAGTTGCGGGATCTCAAGAAATCACTCGCCATGGCGGGACACGCGGCCAGAACGGAGCGTTCCGTGAAGCTCATTTCCGATACTCCTTCACAACTGGACAAGGCCATGATCGCGAGAAGCAAAGACTGGGCGCAGGTTCGTCCAGAATGGGGCCTGGCAGGGTGCTCCGCATTTGTGGTGGCACCCCGCGAAAGAACAAAGGGAATCGACTTTAAAGGCAAGTCGTTTTTGCATTCGTATGAATGGCAGAAAGATCAAGGGTTTTCCATCTTGGAACTGATCATGACCGCGCCCATGGTGGTGACCAGCTGGATTAACTTGCAGTATTACGGATCTACGGTGGACAACAAGAATTTTGGGTCGGGCAATAAAACCCTCCACAACGTGACTGCGGGAGTTGGTGTGCTAGAGGGATACTCTGGCGACCTGCGGGTAGGATTGCCCATTCAGGCAATCCACGATGGGGAGCAATTTCAGCACGAGCCACTTCGCCTTAGTGTCATTATAGAAGCACCGATGGAGGCTATGAATACCATTTTGGAAAAACACGCGGGTGTGAAGGATCTATGCGACAATGGCTGGATCTACTTGATGGCGATGGATGAGACTGGTCAGGTTTCACATCGATACGTTGGTGGATTGAACTGGGAGAGCGTAGATCAGGTAGCTGCCTGAGAATCGAGAACACTTGTTGGGCCAATTAGCCTTCGAAAGCTTCTCGATCCTCCTGAGGCCTAACGCAGGACGGTCACTTCAAGCACTATTTTCTCAACCTTCTCCGCAAGCTCCATCATCGCTTTAGCGAGCTCTGCGATCTCGCGGCATTGAGCTTTGCTTGTCCCTTTTCTCTGAGTCCTCTGTGCAAACCGCGCCCTGTAATTCCTGATTTCTTAATTAGCAAGCGCTCACTGCGGGAGGGCTATAAACGCAGAATTGATTTGCACCGAGTGCGCAGAGAAAAAATGAAATAGAAAGCCCGTTAACATGAGGTCACAGAGGAACGCTAGCGTTCGATGAGGTATATTCTTCTCCTCTCTCGCGACTGCGAGACTCTGTGACCTCAAAATCATAAGCTTTGCACGTCAAAAATCTCAGCGGCCTCTGTGCAAATCAATTTGATTCACCTCGCAACAGTGACCGTAAAAGTAAACCGCTCAACCTGCCCTGCCAATCCCTCAGCCACAAACACCACCGAGTATTGCCCCGCTGCCACCTCACTCTCGGGTTGCCAGAGTTCCACCGCTTGGTCGGGCGCATCATCACTCCCCGCTGCCACTTCATTTCCCCAACGGTTATAAATCACCCAGCGGCATGAAGTGATTCCTTGTACCTGGGCTACTAGCACATCATTGCGGCCATCAGAATTGGGGGTGATGATATTGGGCATGAGTACTTTGATGCCTGGCTCTACGCGGAGGGTAAAAGTGGCCGTATCGGCGCAGGACTCTTCTAGGATGGGTCTGGAAATATTGATTTGGACGTTTATGAACTTGTCTTGAATAAGGTCAAGCTTGAAAAAATAGCTCTCTGAACAGGGTGCGAATTTTCTCTTTCAGAATCTCTACCGCTGATAACGAATAACAGAGGGGTGCATATGAGTGATAACATGAATAGGGGTCTCGATTATATGATTTAGCGAGTTATTGCAGACAATTTTTTGTGGGTACATTGCATCCAAAATTATCCCCATGATAATACCTACAAGAACGAAACATATACTGCTACTTACCTTAGCTATAGCTGCAATGACTAGTTGTACTCAAGAACCAGAAAAATCAAAAAAACCCCTTATCGATAACATTTTGCTAATGCCATGGACAGGCCCCTACGGAGGCGTTCCTGCTTTTGACCAAATGAAGGTGGCGGATGTCAAGGCTGCGATGCTTCAAGGCATGGAGTTAAATCTCGAGGATATTGAAGCCATCGCTAACAATACGGAGCCGCCTACTTTTGAAAACACAATCGTGGAAATGGAACGTGCTGGAGAAGAATTGAGCAGAGGCTCGAAATACTATGGCATTCTAAGTAGCAATCAATCTAGTCCTGAGTTTAGAGACATTCAGACTGAGTTGGCCCCCTTGTTCTCAGAATTTCGCTCAAAAATCTCACAAAACGAAAAGTTGTTTCAACGCATTAAAGCGGTGTATGATGCTTCGCAAATAACACCCTTAGCGGCAGATCAGCAACGAGTAGTTGACCTTATCTACAAGGAGTTTGAAATGGATGGTGCAGAGTTGGACGAAGCGAAAAAGGAACGCTATGCAGCCATCAACAAAGAGCTTTCGAGCTTGTACACCGAATTCTCCAACAACGTATTGCACGACGAAGAAAACTACGTGACCTACTTAAGTGAGGAGCAATTGGGTGGTTTGTCGGACGGTTTTATTAAGTCGGCGGCGAAAATAGCCGCAGACAAAGGAGAGGAAGGAAAGTATGCCATTACCAATTCCAGGTCTTCTATGGATCCTTTCCTGACATACTCTACCGAACGCGAATTGCGCCAAGAAGTCTGGACGAATTATTACTCCAGAGGCGACAATGGAGATGAATACGACAACAACGAACTAATTGCCGAAGTACTAAAACTAAGAAGAGAGCGCGTAGAATTATTGGGCTACGCAAATTTCGCGGAATGGCGCCTCCAAGACCGCATGGCAAAAACACCTGAAAATGCGATTAACCTAATGGAAGCAGTATGGCCAGCTGCCATTGCTCGAGTGGCAGAGGAAGTGACCGACATGCAAGCGGTGGCTGACAATAATGGAGATGACATTACCATCGAACCATGGGATTACCGCTTTTACGCTGAAAAAGTTAGAAAGGAAAAATACGATTTAGATTCTGACGAAGTGAAGCAATACCTGCAGCTAGATAACCTTACAGATGCGATGCATTATGTGGCGGGAAGGTTGTTCAATTATGAATTCACCCCAGTGCCCGAGGGATCTGTTCCTGTTTTTAACGAAGACGTCAAAGTATGGGAAGTAACGGATAAGACCTCTGGCGAAAACATTGGCCTTTGGTACCTCGACCCTTATGCAAGAGAAGGAAAACGTTCGGGAGCATGGGCAACCATGTACAGAAGCTACTCCACTTTTGACGGAGTGAAAAATGTTCTGGCATCCAACAATTCCAACTTTGTAAAACCAGCACCTGGCGAAGCCTTGCTGGTTTCGTGGGACGATGCCACTACTTTCTTTCACGAGTTTGGACATGCATTGCACTTCTTCTCTTCCAATGTAAAGTATCCAACTTTGGGTGGTGGCGTAAGAGATTACACCGAGTTTCAATCGCAATTGCTGGAGCGCTGGCTATCGACAGATGAAGTGATCAATAACTATTTGAAACACAACAAAACTGGTGAAGCGATGCCTGCAGAGCTAGTGGCGAAAATTAAAAATGCTTCCACTTTTAATCAAGGTTTCTCTACCACAGAGTACTTGGCTTCGGCCATTATGGACATGAAATTCCACTTGGCAGACCCCACAAACATTGATGTAGACCAGTTTGAACGGGAAACGCTCGAGGAGTTGAACATGCCAAAAGAATTGCCGATGCGTCATAGAACGCCTCACTTTGGCCATGTATTTTCAGGTGAAGGATATGCCACGGCCTATTACGGTTATATGTGGGCAGATGTGCTGACCGCAGATGCTGCTGAAGCATTTGCCGAAGCTCCAGGAGGTTTTTATGATGAAGAAATGGCGGCCAAATTAGTGAAGTATTTGTTCGCACCTAGAAACTCAATAGAACCTGCTGAAGCGTATCGCTTATTCAGAGGTCAAGACGCCAAAATTGAGGCATTGATGAGGGATAGAGGTTTTCCTGTAGCAGCAGAATAGGGGCTCTATTAAAGGTTGTTCGTCGGTAAGCTCTATGAAAGAAAAGTATCAGCGGAAATGCTATGCTTGGAAGTGAGCGTGGTGGAATTGCCTGAAAGTAATTGCTTCGAAATTCCTCACTGGGCTTATACTTGCCGAAGTAAATAATGAGATACCCTTATTCATGGAAAATATTTCGAATAGAACCCTAATTAGTCGACTGTATAGTTCAGCAGATCAGCAGTTGTTGGAAGCCAACTTCGATACGGAAAGTTGGTCGGATTGGTACCAAGTTGTTCAAGGTTTGACTGGGCCTGAGAAGATGGTTTATGTGATCGTGAAATTAAATCAATCGGTTACAAATGGCGGGTTTGCGGAATTTTACGAAACCTCATTTGGGGTATTCGCTCCCGAAATTATTCATGCGCTAAACGAAATTAAGGCG
>Ga0222653_1000526_pt1 | contig 22013 bp, 17 predicted proteins | sample AntAcemetagen419_FD_179856 | JGI IMG/M metagenome (GOLD analysis project Ga0222653, IMG submission 179856) | Saline water microbial communities from Ace Lake, Antarctica - #419 | ecosystem: Environmental > Aquatic > Non-marine Saline and Alkaline > Saline | place: Antarctica: Ace Lake...
ATGGTAGCAGTCATATCAATTGCAATTGCAGGGTGATGAAAAGTATATTTTTAGTTGTGGGTACTGGGTTCGAATGGCTTTTTGATCGGCCTTATTTAATTCTGTCATTCTCAAGTCTATCCTTTCCAAATGATCTAAACCTTCTGGTAATAGGTTGATATTGGTTCCTCGTAAATCGAGACTCCGTAAAGATTTGAGTTGGCTGATCTCCTTCGGGAGAAATGAGAGTCCAGTGTGCTTAAATGAAAGCTCTTTTAATCCTTTCAACTTCAGTATGCCCTTTGGAAAAACAGCTAAGTCGATTCGCTCTATGTTTAAAGAGTTTATCGTTTTGTCCGCGAAACACTCAGGAAGGTCTGTGAAAATCGCTTTCTCGATAGCAAGACTTTCAAAAGAGCAATCGCAATAATCTCTCAATCCGATTACCTCGTCACCTTTTACAGAGAGGGAACCATTTTTTATATCTGAGCAGGGCTTTTGAAAAAAATCAAACGGTAAAGTCGACGTCAGTAAGATCACTGAGGTGACGTTCAGCCACAAGCGCGTCCTTTTGGAGCTGCGCACGAAGTTGGTCCAGGCTTTCAAATTTAATCTCATCGCGAATTCGATCTACGAAGGTAACCTTGATTTCCTTTTCGTAGAGGTCTCCTTCAAAATCAAAGAGATTAACTTCCAAAATTCGCTCCTCAGAATCGCTTACCGTCGGTCTACTTCCAAGGTTGGCCATTCCGCGGTAAAGCAAACCGTCATAAAAGACACTAACTGAGTAAACTCCTTTTCCTGGGATCAACTTATATGACTCATCGGGCTCAACGTTGGCTGTCGGGAAACCAATAGATCGACCAATCTTTTCTCCCGCCACTACTATTCCTCTCACGGAGTAGCGGTAACCTAGAAATTCATTGGCTCTAGCCAAATCACCCTGAAGTAAAGCATTTCTGATTTTCGTAGAGCTCACATTGACATCGTCAATTTCTTGGGCTGAAATCTCCTCCACTTCGAACCCATACGAGGGAGCCCTATTTTTTAATTCTTCCAAATTGCCCTCTCTGTTTCGTCCAAAATGATGGTCATAACCAATGACTAATTTGGAGACATTAATATCTCTCACCAAAATATCGCGAACATATTCCACGGCAGTAATTCGACTAAAACTGAGCGAAAATGGGTGGATAATAAGGTGATCAATTCCCGATCCTTTGAGCAGTTCGATTCTTTCTTTGAGGGTAGAAAGAAGTTTGAGTTCATTGTAATCTGGAAATAAAACGAGCCGTGGATGTGGCCAAAAGGTTAAAAGAACGGACTCCCCGCCTTCCTGCTTTGCCAGTTCATTGATACGTTTTAGAATGGTTCGGTGACCAATGTGAACCCCGTCAAATGTACCCACAGTAACGATGGTGCCAGAGGCAGGACGGAAATCGGCAACATCACGGTATACTTCCAAGTTAGTTTCCTTTGTTTAAGTGGGATTAAGGCTCCGAAGAGGCCCCAAAATTATGAAAAATTAAATGCGCTCAGTGGGTTGGTTATAACCAAGTTAAATTTTAGCTTTGCACCGCAATTTATTGACCCTAAAAGTCAAATCTTAACACAACAAAAAATGGCGAATAATACCGGTAAAGTAGTTCAGGTCATCGGACCGGTAATTGACGTAAGTTTTGCAGAAGCGCAAAGTTTACCGAACATTTATGACTCTTTGGTAATCACTAGAGCCGATGGTTCTAAATTGGTTCTTGAGTGTCAACAACATGTAGGTGAGGATACCGTGCGAACCATCGCAATGGAAGCCACCGACGGAATCGCAAGAGGGACGGAGGTAGTAAATACCGGTAGCCCCATAGTAATGCCAACGGGTGAACAGGTAAAAGGACGCCTCTTCAATGTAACTGGAGATGCCATTGATGGTATCGGAGAAGTTTCAAAAGAAGGTGGTTACCCCATTCACCGTCCAGCTCCAAAATTTGAAAACCTTTCTACTGCTAACGAGATCCTTTATACAGGAATCAAAGTTATCGACCTTATCGAGCCTTACTCGAAGGGAGGAAAGATTGGTCTTTTTGGTGGTGCGGGAGTAGGTAAAACTGTTTTGATCCAAGAGTTGATCAACAACATTGCAAAAGGATATTCAGGTCTTTCGGTATTTGCAGGAGTAGGTGAAAGAACCCGTGAAGGAAACGACCTACTTCGTGAAATGCTTGAATCTGGAATTATCACTTACGGTGATGAGTTCATGAAAAGCATGGAGAGTGGAGGATGGGATTTGTCTAAAGTGGACAAGGAGCAAATGAAAACTTCACAAGCAACTTTCGTATTCGGTCAGATGAACGAACCTCCTGGAGCACGTGCACGTGTGGCTCTTTCAGGATTGACTATGGCTGAGTACTTCCGCGACGGAGAAGAAGACGGACAAGGAAAAGACATCCTTTTCTTTATCGACAATATTTTCCGATTTACTCAAGCAGGTTCTGAGGTGTCAGCACTTCTAGGACGTATGCCATCGGCAGTAGGATACCAGCCTACACTAGCCACCGAGATGGGTGCCATGCAAGAGCGAATTACTTCAACCAAGCGTGGATCGATTACATCTGTACAAGCGGTATACGTGCCTGCAGATGATTTAACTGACCCTGCACCAGCAACGACATTCTCTCACTTGGATGCCACTACGGTACTTTCTCGTAAGATTGCCGAGCTAGGTATTTACCCAGCGGTGGATCCATTGGATTCAACGTCTCGAATCCTTAGTAGAGAAGTAGTAGGAAATGAGCACTACGATTGTGCCCAACGAGTAAAAGAAACGCTACAGCGTTACAAGGAACTTCAAGACATCATTGCCATTTTGGGTATGGATGAATTGAGTGAAGAGGACAAGCAAATTGTACACAGAGCGCGTCGTGTTCAGCGATTCCTTTCACAGCCCTTCCACGTAGCCGAGCAGTTTACAGGTCTCGAAGGAGTATTGGTTCCTATCGAAGAATGCATCAAAGGATTCAACATGATTCTCGAAGGAGAGCTTGACCAGTATCCCGAAGCAGCTTTCAACTTGAAAGGAAACATTGACGAAGTAATCGAAGCGGGAGAGAAAATGCTCGCTGATAACAAATAAGACATGACCGTTGACATCATTACACCCGATGAAAGTCTTTACTCAGGCGACGCCACTGCGGTGATGGTTCCTGGTATTGACGGAAGTTTGGGTATACTCGAACGTCACGCTCCACTTATCTCTGCCCTCAAAAAAGGTCAGGTGAAAGTAACTGATGGCTCAGGGAAGGAAACGACCTTTGAAATCGATGGCGGTGTGGCCGAAGTGAAAAACAACAAAGTGATCATCTTGGCGGAATAGCCAAACGGTCTCAGCATATTATAGAGCCGCTTCGAAAGGAGCGGCTTTTTTGTTGTGTAAAAAACTGGCTCAATAAAGATCCAGCGTTGCTGCTGAGGATTATACTTATTTTAAAGGGGTTGGAATCCTTCGATTCTGTTTCTTGTTGCAGGGCACGTTTCTTTCGGGTTCAATTTATTCACCCTCTTTCAACTTCGGGTTTTGAAGGTGTCTCGAATGATCTCTTTTGGTCTTTTTTTCGAAGTTTTTCTGAACGGCTTTTTCCAAATCTATGCCTGTTTGATTGGCCAGACACGTCAATACCCAGAGCACATCGGCCATCTCGTCGCCGAGGTCTTTATTCTTATCGCTTTCTTTCTCTGATTGCTCGCCGTAACGTCGGGAAATGATCCGTGCCAGCTCCCCCACTTCTTCAGTCAGAATAGCCATATTGGTAAGCTCATTGAAATAGCGAACCCCATATTCCTTTATCCAAGCATCGACTTGTTCTTGCAGCTCTTTAATCTCCATTAGTCTTTGTTTTTGGTATCGATAAGAATGGTCACAGGGCCATCGTTATCAATCAATACTTTCATGTCAGCACCGAAGACTCCCGACTCTACTTTGCCATCTACCTCTTTTTGTAGCACTTTTAGAAAATGCTCATAAAGTGGAATGGCCAAGTCAGGTTTCGCAGCTCGAATGTAGGAGGGTCTGGTGCCTTTCTTGGTTTTCGCATGAAGCGTGAACTGGCTTATCGCCAAGACATCTCCGCCAACTTCATTTACCGATAGGTTCATCACTCCGTCCTGATCATTAAAAATTCTCAGCGCTGCTATTTTGGCTGCTAGCCAATTGGCATCCTCTTCGTTATCTTCCTGCCCAACTCCAACCAGCACATTCAGACCCCGATCAATTTTCCCCACTGTCTTCCCCTCGATTTCTACCGTGGATTTTCGCACACGCTGAATGACTGCCTTCATGTTCGAAACGTTTGTTCATCGGTTTCTTGAAGCATATTCAGGTAACTGTTGTAGCGGGTTTGCGCGACTTCGCCTGTCTCCAAAGCGGCCTTCACTGCGCAGCTAGGCTCACTGTTGTGAATGCAGTTGTAAAATTTACAATCAGGCAAGAGTTCACGCATCTCAGGGAAATATCCTGCCAGCTCTTCCTTTTCGAAATGCACCAAACCGAAACCACGTATACCTGGCGTATCGACGATGTACCCCCCAAAACTGAGGTGATGCATCTGTGCAAAGGTGGTGGTATGCTTTCCCATTTGATGAAAATCAGAAATCTCACCCACTTTTACATTGAGGTTCGGATCAATTGAATTTACCAATCGAGATTTCCCAACTCCCGAATGCCCTGTAAGCATAACCGTTTTGTTTTCGAGTAGACTCTTGAACTCCTCAAGTCCTTGGCCAGCTTCAGCGGAAGTAATCAAGGTTTGGTATCCCAAATTAGAATAGACCTTTAAAAATTGATTTGCCATTTCAAGCTCCTCTTGATCGAGTAGATCTGCTTTATTGATAACGACCGCAACGGGAATGTGGTAGGCCTCGGCCGCAACGCAAAATCGATCGATAAACGTAGGGAAAGTAGTCGGGTTCTTGAGAGTCACGACAATTGCAGCCAAATCCAAGTTGGCCGCGATAATATGACTCTGCTTAGACAGGTTGACCGATTTGCGAACGATATAATTCTTCCGCTTGTGGATATTGACAATGGCATAGCTATCAACCTCGCCATCGTAATCGACAATATCGCCAACAGCAACGGGGTTTGTAGAGCGGATTCCTTTCATCCGCAGCCTCCCTCTTACGCGACAATCTATAATCTCTCCACCCGTTGTTTCAACGGTATACCAGCTCCCTGTACTTTTTATTACTCGCCCTTCCTGCATTGAGGAAGCTAAAGTAGCATAGATCACAGAAAGTTGTATAATTTCGTCCACCTATGTCGATCAAAGTCGAAAATATTTCAAAATATTACGGTAGTCAGGCGGCCCTAAAAGGTGTTTCTTTCGAGGTAAAGAAGGGAGAAGTAGTTGGATTCTTAGGGCCAAACGGTGCAGGAAAATCTACCATGATGAAAATCATTACCTCCTATGTTCCTGCAGATGAGGGCAGCGTGAGTGTCTCGGGATTTGACGTGAATGAAAAACCCATCGACGTCAGGAAGAGAGTGGGATATCTTCCTGAGAGCAATCCTCTTTACCCTGAAATGTATATCCGTGAGTACCTCTCTTTTGTGGGAGGAATGTATGGATTGAAGAATAAGAAGCAGCGAATAGAAGAAATGATCAAAGCGGTGGGCTTGACCCCAGAGAGTCACAAAAAGATTGGTGAGCTTTCGAAAGGATACAAGCAAAGAGTCGGTTTGGCTCAAGCGATGCTGCACGATCCAGAGGTTCTGATTTTAGATGAGCCGACTTCCGGGCTCGACCCCAATCAATTGGAAGACATACGCTCTTTGATCAGAAAAATCGGAAAAGAAAAATCGGTTCTTCTCAGCACCCACATCATGCAAGAAGTAGAAGCCATCTGCGATCGAGTGATCATCATCAAAAAAGGTGAGATTGTAGCGGACGATAGCATGAGCCATTTAAAAGAAGAGGCAATCTCAGACGTAGTATTTTTTCATGTAAATGGCAAATTGAACACCGAACTAATTCGGGCCATCTCTGGGGTAACAAAGGTGAAAAGTGTAGGCTCAGGCCAATACTTAGTTTCTGCAGAAAAGGGCAGCGGGCTGACTGGAGAACTCTCAAAATTGGCTGGTCGCGAAGGTCTCGATATCGAAGAATTGCGAAAAGAGGAGCGTCGATTGGAGGACGTTTTCAAGTCATTGACCAAATAGCGTCTGTCTATAAAGTCCGCTATCTTTCTTCCACTTGGCCTAAAAACAGTCATTGACAAGAGTCAACTCCTTGATTACGCCCTTCGGTTGTGAGATCGCATTCGCTAAGTATTTAAGCCTACGCGCGCCTTGCTAATGAACCGTCTAGTTCAGCCATTTGAGTGTGTTTACAGACTCTAAAAAGTGGCTATCCATGGAGACCAATATCTTCGTTAACCCATGCCTTCGGCTTGATCTTAAGATTTGATAGAGGGACTTGTTTTGGCAAGTCGGCTACCGAACTTTCTAGCGCAGACTATCGACTCTATGGACAAAGTCCAAGTAAAGTTTTTCAACGTCTCTTTTTTTCTATTTTTGTGCCTCTCTCGTGGAAAGATTTGGCCTATTGCAACCACCGTAAAAAATGCTAAAAATGCGTTTTCTATAGGCCTGCTTTATCGAGGCGATTAAAAACAATTAAAAAAATTTCATGCCTTACTCCTTCACTTCCGAGTCGGTGTCAGAAGGACACCCGGATAAAATTGCCGATCAGATTTCTGATTCTATTTTGGATAACTTCCTAGCTTTTGACCCAACGTCAAAAGTTGCCTGCGAAACGTTGGTTACTACCGGCCAAGTCGTTATTGCTGGGGAGGTACGATCAGATACGTATCTGGACATTCAGAACATAGCCAGAGATGTAATCTCGCGCATTGGTTACACCAAAAGCGAGTACATGTTCGAGGCAAATAGCTGTGGAGTATTGAGTGCCCTTCATGAGCAATCTTCCGACATATACCAGGGAGTAGATCGGGGAAATCCCGAAGAGCAAGGTGCAGGTGACCAAGGAATGATGTTCGGCTATGCAACGAACGAGACCGATAACTACATGCCATTGGCACTAGACTTGTCTCACCGTATTCTACTGGTTCTTGCCGAGTTGAGAAGAGAAGAAAAGGAAATTCCTTACTTGCGTCCTGACGCAAAATCGCAGGTGACAATCGAGTACAATGATGATCACCAACCTCAGAAGATAATGTCCATCGTGGTTTCTACCCAACACGATGAATTCGTAATGCCTGAATCTAATGATCACGCTACGAAGAAGAAAGCTGAAGCCGAGATGTGCGACAGAATTCGCAAGGATTTGGTCACCATTCTTATTCCACGCGTTAAAGCGCAGCTCCCTCAGCATATTCAAGATCTATTCACCGAAGATATCGTTTACCACATCAACCCTACGGGCAAATTCGTGATCGGAGGGCCGCACGGTGACGCTGGTTTAACGGGAAGAAAAATCATCGTTGATACCTACGGTGGCAAGGGTGCACACGGTGGTGGAGCTTTTAGTGGAAAAGATCCTAGTAAAGTAGACCGTTCTGGAGCTTATGCAGCTAGACACATTGCCAAAAACTTGGTAGCTGCAGGAGTGTCCGATCAAGCTTTGGTCCAAGTTTCTTATGCGATTGGTGTCGTTGAACCTACAGGAGTTTTCATCGATACTTATGGAAAGTCAAAAGTGAAAATGACTGACGGTGAAATTGCCAAGAAAGTAAGTGAGCTATTCGACTTGCGTCCTGGAATGATAGAGCGTGACCTTAAGTTGCGTTTCCCGATCTACAGCGAATCGGCAGCATATGGCCACATGGGGCGCACGCCTGAAAAAGTTAAAAAGACTTTCACCCGTTCAAATGGAAATGGAATCATCTCCAAAGAGCTAGAAGTTGAACTTTTCACTTGGGAGAAACTCGACCGCGTGGATGATATCAAAAAGGCCTTCGGACTCTAATTAGAGTCCGTCTATGCAGTCCAACATCTGCGTTATGCTTGCCCTGAAAACAATCATCCGCCTAAGGCAGGCTGCTCTTTAATTCAGAGCTGCGCAAGCCTTAATTTCGAACTCTCTAGCCAGGACAGGCGACTCTATTGACAAGCTCTAATTAATATCTGCCCAAACTCCGCTATCTTCCTTCGGCTTGATCCTAAAAATTGATCTGGGGACTTGTTTTATGACTTTCCAGTAATCCGCCAAACTGCGGGACTCCTTGGTTTTTATTACTTCGTGCGTGTTGCCGCAGAACTTTCTAGTTCAGACTCTAGATTAGAAGAGCAGACACCGATTATTTCTTTCTAAAGAAGATCATTATGGGGATACCTTCCAGATTGAAGTTATCTCTAAATTGATTCTCTAAAAACCTGCGATAAGGCTCCTTAATATACTGGGGGAGATTGCAGTAGAAAGCAAAGCATACCTTACTGGTAGGCAATTGCATCACGTATTTTATATGTAAGAATTTCCCTTTGTAGGTTGGTGGCTGTCTATGCTCAAAAATGGGTTGAAAAACCTCATTGAGTCTAGAGGTGGGGATGCGTGTTTTCAATCGGTTGTAGACGCTTAAAGCCTCTTCAATAGCCTTGTGAATTCGTTGCTTTGTAAGAGCAGACGTAAACACGATAGGCACATCGCTAAATGGAGCAATTCGCTCGCGAATTTTGTCTTCGTATACTTTGGTCGAATTCGTATCCTTTTCAACCAGATCCCACTTATTCACTAAAATCACCAAGCCCTTTCCATTCTTCTCAATCATACTGAAGATGTTGAGGTCTTGTTTCTGAATTCCTTCAGTGGCGTCGATGATCAGGATACAAACGTCGCTGCTTTCAATGCTTCGCACCGAACGCAATACGGAATAGAACTCAATGTCCTCATGGACTTTACTTCGCTTTCTTATTCCCGCTGTATCAACCAAATTAAAGTCGAAACCATAGGCATTGTAGCGCGTGAAAACAGAATCTCGCGTGGTGCCTGCCTGGTCAGTAACAATGTTCCTTTCCTTTCCGAGAAGTGCGTTGATGAACGATGACTTGCCCACATTCGGTTTTCCGACAACAGAAATCTTTGGGATTTCATCATCTGGTTCTTGAACTTTTTCAGGGAAAGTGGCCACCAAAGCATCAAGAAGATCACCCGTTCCACCGCCATTTGAGGAGGAAATACAATAAACTTCGCCCAATCCGTAAGAGTAAAACTCCGAGGCTAGGACGATGCGATCATTGGTATCAACCTTGTTGGCAACTGTGAGAATGGGCTTATCTGATTTTCTCAGTAAAGCGGCAATCGCCTCATCATGATCAGTTACTCCAGTGGTAACATCGTTCAAGAAGATGATGGAATTGCATTCATCTATGGCTAGTTCTACCTGCTTTTTAATCTCTTCTTCAAAGACATCTTCGCTATTGATGGTATAACCTCCGGTATCAATCACGGAAAATTCCCAGCCAGTCCACTCGGCTTTCCCGTAGTGACGATCTCGGGTCACCCCGCTGGTAGGATCAACTACCGCGTCTCTGCTCTCGGTTAAGCGATTAAAAAGAGTGGATTTACCCACATTGGGTCTTCCTACTATTGCAACAATGTTGGGCATATTTATGCTTTGTATCCGTAATTTTTCAATTTGCTTTCTTTGTTTCTCCAGTCTTCGTCCACTTTTACATAAAGTTGAAGAAAGACTTTCTTATCGAGAAACTTTTCTAAATCCTTTCGAGCCTCTGTTCCAACGCGCTTTAGTCCAGCACCTTTGTGGCCTATTAGGATCCCTTTTTGACTTTTCCTCATCACATAGATAATGGCTGAAATCTTGACGATGGTCTCTTCGTCTTTGTATTCCTCCACTTGTATTTCTACGGAATAGGGAATTTCTTTTTTGTAGTGAGTTAAAATTTTCTCGCGAATTCTTTCTTCTACAAAAAAGCGCATTGGACGGTCAGTCAGAGCATCCTTATCATAATATGGAGGAGATTCTGGAATCAGTTCTTTAATTCTTCTTTCTAAAACATCCACACCGAAATTGCGTAGCGCAGAAATAGGAATGACTTCCTTCAATCCAAACTTTTCCTTTAAGGCGTCAGACATCTCTTCAACCTTGCTTTGATCAGAGAGGTCAATTTTATTGAGCACCCCAATAATAGGAACATCAAGCTCTTTCAAAGGCTTTTCGAGCCCGAAGAAATCGGCATTCTTGTCGTAAATATCGACTAGAAGAAGCAGTACATCGGCATCTGAGATTGCTTCCTTCACGAAAGACATCATGCTACTCTGCAATGGATACTTCGGTTCTAGGATACCTGGCGTATCACTGTATACGATTTGATACTCCTCAGTATTGACAATTCCTGTGATCCGATGTCTGGTCGTTTGGACCTTACGATTGATTATAGAGATGTGCTCTCCTACCAACTGATTCATCAGCGTCGACTTGCCTGCATTGGGTCTACCGATTATGTTGACAAAACCCGCTTTATGCTTCATGGAAAATAAATTTTGCCAACAAAGAAACAAAATATATATTTGCACTCCCGTTAAAGAAAAGAATCAATTATCGAATTGAGTCGCAACGGAAAGTAAAGACCAAAATTAACCCAAGATATTGCGGGGTGGAGCAGTTGGTAGCTCGTCGGGCTCATAACCCGAAGGTCGTCAGTTCGAGTCTGGCCCCCGCTACTAAGAAAAAGCCGATCAAATTGATCGGCTTTTTCTATTTTAAATAATAATGTGGCTTTGGTAGGTTTGAAATCTTTCCGTTTCGCTACGCCTCAAGCTTCGTCGTCACTTCTTCCCATTCCACCATTTTCTTATCGAGTTTCTTCCCTGCCGTTTCTCTTGCTGAATTATGAGACTGAATACTTTCTGGATCACTGTGATCTATATTTGCTCTTTCCATTTCTAAATTAGCAATTTGACTCTCTACTTTTTCGATTTCTTTCTCCAGTGAAGCCAGTCGCTTGTTCAACTTCCACTTTTCTTTCTCCGAAGCACCTGAAGCATTTTTAATCTTTTGTTTTGGCTTGTTTTTGATGTATTCATACTGCTTGATACTTTCGGATCGCTTTATTTCAAGAAACTCAGAAATAGATCCTGGAAATGTAGTGATGGAAGAATCGTGCATTTCGATCACAGGATTGGCCAAGCCTTGAAGAAAATCTCTATCGTGGGAAACCACCAATAATGTTCCATCATAAGCCATAATGGCTTGCTTAAGAACCTCTTTTGACTGCATGTCCAAGTGGTTCGTTGGCTCATCGAGAATCAAAAAATTGTATTGATGAAGCATGAGCTTGCAAAGAGCTAGGCGCGCCTTTTCACCTCCAGAGAGCACTTTTACTTTCTTGTATACATCTTCGCCGCTAAACATGAACGATCCCAAAAGAGAACGCACTTTTTTACGGTATTCTCCCGTTGCCTCATTCTCAATGACTTCAAGAGCAGTAAGATTGGGAGGGAGTTCGTCACTTTGATTTTGGGTATAGTATCCCACATCAACATTATACCCCAATTCACACTCACCCTCATAACTCGTTTCGCCCGCGATGACTTTTGTCATAGTGGTTTTACCAACTCCGTTTTTCCCGATGAGAGCTACTTTTTGCCCTCTAAGTATTTCGAAATCAATGCCTTTAAAAATCTGCTTTGAGCCGTATGATTTTGACAGTCCTGTTCCTTTTACCACGACTTTTCCCGCTCGAGGTGCTGGCTGAAAACGAAAACCCATCGAAGAGTCATCCTCTTCATCGACCTCGATTCGCTCCATTTTGTCCAATTTCTTGATCAGACTCTGCGCGAAAGCCGCCTTATTTGCCTTTGCCCTGAATTTATTAATCAGTTCTTCCGTTTGCTTGATCTCTCTTTCCTGATTTTTCTTAGCCTCTATTTGCTTTTCAATCACGTCGCGTCTCAGCTCAACAAATCGCGAATAAGCCGCATTGTAATCGAAAAGTGACCCATTGATCAATTCGACTGTGCGGTTGGTCACGTTGTCTAAGAATAGCCGATCGTGGGAAATAAGAACCACCGCTCCAGAATAATTCTTAAGATAATCCTCTAGCCATTGAATGGATTCAATATCCAGGTGATTGGTCGGCTCATCGAGAAGCAACAAGTCAGGTTTTTGAAGAAGGATTTTAGCCAAAGCCACCCTCATTTGCCATCCACCGCTAAAAGAAGCTAGAGGCTTTTGGAATTCCTCTGCCAGAAATCCGAGGCCTAAAAGAACGAGATCAATCTGCTGATCTTGGGAGTCGACATCATAGATTCCAAGCTGAGTGGAGATTCGGTTCAACTCTTCAGCGAGATCTAGATATTCATCACTTTCATAGTCTTCCCTTTCGGTAAGTTCTTGGGAAATTGATTCTATCTTTTGTTCCAAAAGCTGAGTGACTTCGAACGCTTTTGAAACCTCCGCTTTCACTGAAAGTGTAGAATTGAATACTAACTCCTGCGGGAGGTAACCGACAACATACTCTTTGGGCTTGGAAACTCCTCCTTCATCTGTTCCTTGGTCGCCGATAATAACCTTGAACAAGGTCGTTTTTCCAGCGCCATTTTTCCCAACTAGCCCAATTTTATCGTTCTCGCCTATAAACAGGTCAATCCCATCGAAGATGGGACGTTGGGCAAAATTCAAACGTATATTCTCTAGTCTAAACATAAAGCAAAAAAGCACCATGCGCTAGCATGATGCTTTTGAATTCAATTTATAAAAAATGATTAAAAACTCCAGAGATCATGTTCCATGATAAATAGCTTCTCCTTCACTTGTTCTGCCTCGAGCAGTCTGTCAATTCCAGAGTAAACATCATCTAGCTTACGGTCATAAACATTGGATTCTTTAACGATAGTTGAGTTGAACATTCTCTTTTGAAACAAGTCATCAAAAGAACGTCTTTCAGAGTCATTAAATCGGTTAAAAGAATCCCAGTTGGCAAATACATACCTACACTCGGGAAAGTACAACCAAAATAGTGTTTCGTAAGCTCCAGTCGCTTCACCGTTCTCATCTCTACGCTCTTTTAAGGGAGCGATACCAATGATGCGGACATAACGCTCAGAGCGCTGCTTGTCAAAAAACCAGTCTTCCTTAACTCTATATCTTTTGATGTCTTGAGAAGTTGTTTTGATCACCTGGTAAACAGGTACTAATTCACCAGTATCAGGATCCTCAGTAAAGGTGGTGTCAGGCTTTTCGAGCATACTCTGCACGTCGCTTCTGAGAAGTGGTGTGCGGAAATCATCCTCTCTACCAGTAACCCCTGTGCTGTATGCAGTGATCGAACCTTCCACCAACAAGGCATCTTTGATCACGTCAAAGAGACTCTTCATTCCATTGGATTCTTCCAACGGGAAGTAAAGAGGCATGTTCATCTTCTCGCGAAGATCAATATCCTGCCAGATTCGCTTGGCAAACATTACGTCAGCCTCACGAATGAAAGGATACTGAATAACCTTCTTGGTTTTGTTGTGCTCCTTAATCCAAGCGCCGTCCAATACGGTTTGGGCTTGAACTTGAGATCCGCTTAAAAAAGCAAACGAACCAATTAAAAGAGCCAGTACAAGATGAAATTTCCTCTTCATAATGATCAAATTTATAATATTCGCAAAGTAATACCTGCCAGTTTTCTAATTGTGCCATCGGGCGCAGTCGCCTTAATATTCTCCACACTAATTGTTTGATTCCTTCTGGTTTCTCTCAGTAGCTCTTTTTGTTGAGCCGTCAACCTATTGCTAGTCGACGAGAGAATCTTCACATCTGCACCATTCGTAACTGCAATGTCGAAGGAACGTATCGGGTAATTCAAATCAAAAACGAAATCCTTCAAATCAGCGATTACTCCAAGGGAAGCCGTCAGTTCAGACTTTTTCACCGTATTATCGACCGCAGTCTTTCCGGCAAACTTAGCGACAGGATCAGGAACAGATTTCAAACGGAACTTAAATTGTCCCATGTTCTTCTTCTGTCCTTGAATTTCGGCAGAGACATTTATAATAGCCTCTGAGCCTGTTTTTACATTTGCAACATAGGAACCATCTGGTTTCTTAGATAGACTACCAGTGCTTATTGTAGCTGTCAGAGCATCCTGAGGTATTCCAGGAACCGAAACTTCTATTGGATTCTCAATTCCCCGATACAATACATTCATTTTTGTTGCTGACACAACCAAACTAGGTTTGGCCACTTCATACTCAACAATGAACTTGTATGGCTCTTCTGCCTTAGTAGCAGGATTTCGAAACTTAATAATCCCTTCCCAATGCTTGTCTCCCACACCTCGGGCAGGTATAGCCAATCGACCAAATCCGTCGGCACCAACTTTCACAACAGAAGTCTGACCTTCAGGAAGAGTTACCACACCACTATCTAGCTCAAGACCTTCTGGCCCTAAATCGATGCCAGGTAGATTTGTATTGTCATAAGCTGCCAAGAAAACCTTCGCTCTGAAAGAATCACCTTCTAGAATGTATGTTTTCTCAGGAATAACAATAGGAGCGAGTTGAGTAAACTTGTAAGAAGCCGCCTCAACGCCAGCAAAAAGGTATCCGAGAACATCCGACTCAGCATTTCGCACATCGGCTTGAAGCTTACTCAAAAGAGTAGTCGTTGCTGCAAGTGGAACATCAGAGAAATTCAAGGCCTCCCAATTCGTGGTAGTCCCTGAAGCATCTTTGTACTTTTCAGGAAATGTAAATAAGCTGTCAATAGCAGATTGAACGGTCGCATTTCCCTGAGCCATGGCTTTTAGGTTGCTTCCATAATCCACTAACTTCTGCTTCAATACAGTTGCTCGGTAGTTGTTTCCATCCTCATGGTCATTGTCTCGGGGCGCATCTGGCTCAGCACCAACCATCAGGTTGGTATTGCTTAGGTAATTATCTTTACCATTTACGTATTGAAGTCCCAAAATCGTATCCTTTCCGATCTCATTCTTACCAATCACTTCCTCCATTGTCAAACCTTCTGTTTCAGCTATCGTTTTAGCTTTAATCAGGTCCATATGATGGATAAGCTCTTTGGCTTGAGTGCGCAACTCTTGAGCTTGTTCCCAAGCTGCTCCATACTTTTCTTGATTTTCATTGAAGGAAGCATTGAAGGCACCGTATTGGCCTGCCAGCTTTCCATCAAAAGTAACCATGGTAGTTTCCAGACCTTTATTGATCGTGATAAACGCATCCAAGATTTCTTTCGAAACGTTAAGGGCCAAAAGAGCGGTCAGTACGAGATACATCATACCAATCATCTTCTGCCTCGGGGATTCTTTTCCTCCTGCCATGTCTTAAGACTTTGTTTTAAGAGTTAATTAGACGTTAACAGAGGCAGGTGCGCTCATTGCAGAGAGCATATTGCCATAAACCGTGTTCAGTCGAGAAAGATTCGAAGCCAACTCAGAGATATTCTCTTTGTACTTCTTGGTATCCTCTACAGAATCGTTAAGATTCGTCATCAATTCAGTAATTCCACTGTACAATTTAGAAGAATTCTGAAGTTCTTGAAGCTGAGTTTCATACATGCTATTCAACTCGGCCAGATTAGAACTCATCTTCTTTAAGTGTTCACCTGTTGCAGCTCCTTCAACTTGCCCTTCAGTAAGAACCGTTAAGGCTGCTGAAGCTTTTACATAAGAATCTGACAGTTCACCCACTTTAGCAGATGCACCTTTCAAGGATTCTGCATATTCATTCGTAGCTGCAGAGGCATCGGACATGTCATTAAGCTTCTCAGCCTGACTACTCAAACTGCGCAAACCGTTACCCAAACTAGCTATTAACTCTGGCTCGATCTTCGCCTCTTCCAGCATATGATCAAGTTGCTCTGTAATCGACTGGTCATCTTTTTGTCCAAGTGATTCTTTTGCTGGCTCACCTGTTCTTAGCTCCGGATAAACGAGAGACCAATCCAATTCTTCATGAACCGGCTCAAAAGCCGAAAAGAAGAAAATGACTGCCTCTGTAGTCAAACCGACTACCAAAAGCGCACCTGCAAATGGCCAGTGTTGAATTTTAAAAAGTGCTCCAATAATTACTACAGCCGCTCCGATTCCGTAGAGCTTGGCCATAAACTTTTTCCATGATTTACTTCCTGGTTTCATTTTCCTTGCTTTTAGAAATTGTTAATAATTCTTGCTGGTTTCAATAAGAAGAATTTGAATAAATGAAGATGAGGTTTTTAGTTCCAATCCTCGGAGTTCCCGGTCTTACCTCTTCCAAGGTAACTCATCACTGAGCGGAAACCAATGTAGCATTTAGCAGTATCTTGATATTCGTATGAGCGTGTTCCATTTTGAAGATAGTACATCACATCCTTCCAAGAACCTCCGCGAATAACTTTACGCTTCAGCGCTGGTGGATCGTCTGCCAAAGCATCATACTGGTATTCGGGGTTTAGATCGTGAGCAAACTCATATACAGATTCGTCATAAGCCGTACTTGTCCATTCAGCAACGTTTCCTGACATGCAGTAAAGACCATAGCCGTTTGGTTCATATGAACGAACATCTACCGTAGTGCATCCGTCATCATCGACATAATCACCACGTTGAGGCTTAAAGTTGGCCAAAGGACAACCAAGGATATTTCTAATGTAAGGACCACCCCACGGATATGGATTCTTGTCTAAACCGCCGCGAGCAGCATACTCCCATTCCGCTTCGGTAGGCAACCTAAATCTCTGAACGTATGTTTCACCGTTCTTCTGTTGCCACGAACTTAGTATTTGTGACCTCCAAACATTGAACGCTTTGGCTTGCTGCCAAGTGACTCCCACTACAGGATAATTATCGTACGCAGGGTGCCAGAAATAAGTTTCCGTCATTGGCTCATTGAACCCATAAGTGAAATCATGCACCCAAGCTAAAGTATCAGGATAGACATTAATTATCTCTCTGATAATAAACTTGCTTCTATCGGTGTGACCACGAATAGCATTGTTCTGCCCCTTGATATTGGTGTAAGACAAATCCAAATCTCGACCAGATTTGCTAGCTGCAGCCTTGAGGTCTATCCAGAAGTATTCAAATTTAAGCTTTCGGGTATCTATTTCTTTCCTTCTGTAGAATCGCTCGTACTCGGGCAAAAATAAATCTGCCAGTTCCTCGCGCTCATCTTCGCCGTTCCATTCTATTCCTTCATCCCAATTGATAATTGGGGGATCAATAATTTCGCCGTATTCATCTTCTTCTATGACGTGCTCGCCTATACCTGCTTCACCTAAATATCTGTGGGCAATTGAATCCCTCACCCAGTAGACAAACTGTCGATATTCATTATTGGATATTTCGGTATCATCCATGTAAAACGCCGAGACGGTCACACGCTTCGTGTTGTTCACCTGAGCGTAAGGAACATCTTGATCATCAGATCCCATGACATAACTCCCAAAATGAATGTAATTCATTCCATAAGGATTGTACTGAATCCAATCCTCTCTCGGCGCTACGCCGACAAGTTCGCCTCGGTTTCCACCTACACAACTCGCCAAAGTTGAGGCAACTAACAGAAATAATATGATTCTTTTCATGCCTTACAGGTTATTAATCCTCAATAAAACGGTTTACAGCGACTTCTTTACGACAGTATCGCATTAATGGTTTCAAACAAATTCGCTAAAGGAAGCGTGGGTTTTTGTAAACACGTTTTGGTAATGGTTTTTGCAACTGATAGCAGTAGCCAAGCATTATTTCGTGGCTTCCGCTACTGTAATTATTTAACTCTGAAGTAGTCAAGTCGTAAGAATACCCTATTCTCAAGTTACTTTTTCCGTCAGGGAATTGATAGTTGTAGCCAGCCATTGGCGCTATCGCATCTTCGAGTCGGTAACTAACGCCTAACCAAAAAGTATTATTGTAGGTAGCCGTTGCATTAATATCTACTTGAGTAGAAGCTAGGTCTGTTTTCACTAGAGTTTGTGGCGACAAAGTTATCATTGGAGTCAACTCAAAATCATAGCCCGCCATAAAGTAAAGGTGTCTGGCTACTTTGATATTAAGCTCGGACAAATCCCCCTCATTTAAATGGACGGCAGAGATACCTACATAATATTTAGGGTTGTACAAGTAAGCTCCAAATGAAGCATCAAAAGTTGACGCTTGCTGGGCTTGCTGTGGAATGGAGGGGTCTCCAATACCACTTCCTAATCCACTACCAACGACATTGCCGTTGTCATCGAAGTCATATGCTCTCCAATCAGTACTTAAGGAACTACTTAGAAGCCCTACTCCAACACCAAGAGCAAGCTTAGTAGAACCTGAAATTTTGATGTGGTATGCGTAAGAAAGTTTTAATGATGTCGTTGACTGCGGGCCAATTTCATCTAAATAGACCGTTGCTCCGATTCCACTTTTAATAGAATTAATAGGTCCCGATATATTGAGTAATCCTGTAGAGGGCTGTCCTGAAAGACCAGACCACTGCTGTCTACCAATGAGGGTAGCACAGATAGCATCTTTACTACCCGCAAAAGCTGGATTGACAGAAAGCCTGTCATACATAAATTGTGAGAATTGAGGGTCTTGTTGACCCCAAACCAAGGTGCTGCCAATTAGTAAGGAAGCTATTGAGAGGCTAAGTTTTTTCATTCAGGTTCAATTGGTTTTCTAACGAAAACAACCCCTTCTGGAGGGGTCATCTACCGCTAAGAACGTGGCTAAAATAAGTAAATATGCTTACTGACAAAAATTTTTAACGTCACCCTTGCTTGTTATCTTAGGACAAAGAGGAATCCTAAAATTAATTTTTCACCCAAGTTTTCGATAAGTTTTCCACCAAAGGTCAGGCATGTCTCCTTGGCTTGCCCTTTGGTAGTCATCATAACCACAAGGCATAAGGTGGTGTCTATCAGAAAACTTAGAGCCTGTCACGGCGTATGGAATTTTCATCCACCACCTATCTGTCCTCTTACTTTTGAAAAAAACAAGGTCCTCTTTGTATTCTGGCAATTGCACTTTGTATTCCACAAAATTCTGCTTCTTAACTAAAGGAAATTCCTTGACTCGTCCGAGTAATCCTTCTAAAAAATACCATATCATCTGTGCAATAAGGGTGGCCTGCTGTCTATCTGAATCTCGATCTACATTGTAATTGAAAACACCGAATGTAGAAACCTTGTCACTCATGCCAGAGTACCTCGCTATTCTACAAATTGATTCTCCATCAAAACCGTTTGGCTCAAAAGTTCCTGGCGCAGATTCATTCTTGACACTCATCATATCAATGGAAATCATATCAGAATTGCGAATAAGAGGCTCAGTGATTGTTGGATCAGATTTAATCTCACCAATTCTAATGGATTCGAAATACATCTTCTCCATTAACTGCATCACTTCAGGGTCAGCATAATAAGTATGATAGCCCAGAATGGTGAGGTTAAAAAGATAAGATGGGTCATGAAGGACTATCTTACTGAGGTAATTCTGAATCGACAGTTGGTCGCGGAATTCTCCTAGGTCAATCCTGTTATCCACAATGGTGTGGTTCACGGGAACCTCTAACGCCTCATATCCTTGATGGATTGCAAAGGTGAGCTCCTGAGTACCGCCTAAAACAATGACAGGAATGTGGCGCGTGGTCAAATTTGCAATAACTTGTTTTAACGCAGCATCAGTATCTTCAGGAGTTTCGCCTTGCTCGATATTTCCCAAATCTGCTCCCGCCATAGTTTCAGCAGGAGAAAAAAGTTCATAAAGCTTTAGGCGCACTGCATCTGGCGCCCCCGATTGATTCTCAAAATGAGACCTTCGAGACTCTTTTACTCCAACAATCGCAAACTTCACTCCTTCTAAATCGGGAAATGAGGAAGGACCATGAATTTTGAGGGTGTTGCCAACCTTGGTTCCCTCTTTGGCAGAATAGCCTGAAATAGAATCTTCTAGAGGAGTGAAGAAATAAGAGATATCATCGACCCAGGACATATATAATAATGTTTACTTCGCTTTCTTCTTAGCCTTTGGAGCTGCCTTCTTTGCTTTCGGGGCAGCCTTCTTTGCTTTTGCCTTTGGAGCTGCCTTTTTTGCTTTGGTTGCTCCACCACGTCCTTTCTTCTCGGGGGCTTCTTCAATAAGCTTTTGACAAGCGGCAAAAGTTAGGCTTTCAGGCTCTACATCTTTTGGAATCTTAATGTTTTGTTTCCCTGCTTTCAAGTATGGGCCCCAGCGTCCTTTTAGGATTTGAACAGTCTCATCTTCCTCGTAGGTTTTGATAATTCTCTCGAGATCTGCCTTCCTTTTCGCCTCTATTAACTCAACAGCACGGACAATTTCAATGCTTAAAGGATCATCTCCATCATCTTCCTTTATTGAAACGAAAATCCCTTTATGCCTCAAGTATGGACCAAAACGTCCAATGGCAGCGGTTACCTTCTCTTCCTCAAATTCCCCGACTTCTCTGGGAAGTTTGAAGAGTTCTAGCGCATCTTCCAGGTTGATGGTAGTCATGCTTTGCTCATGACGCAATGACGCAAAGCGAGGCTTTTCTTCGTCCTCAGCATCTCCGATCTGAACCATCGGTCCATAACGTCCGATTTTAGCATAAACCGGTTTACCTGATTTCGGATCTTTCCCTAGATCTCTTCCCGTAGGACGATCGCCATGCTCAAGAGTTTCTTCAACATTTGCATGAAATGGCTTGTAGAAAGACTTGATCATGTCTGTCCATTCCAGCATTCCCTCCGCTATATCGTCAAATTGTTTCTCGACGGTAGCTGTAAAATCGTAGCTCAATATTTTCTCAAAGTGCTCTACCAAGAAATCGTTTACAACGATCCCTATATCGGTCGGAAATAGCTTTTGCTTTTCAGCTCCAGTTATCTCAGTCTTCGTTTTCTCATCAACTGCAGTCCCTTCGAGCTCAATGACCGTGTAGTCTCTTTTGCGGCCTTCACGATCTTCTTTCACTGCGTAGCCTCGCTTTTGCACGGTAGAAATAGTGGGAGCATATGTACTCGGTCTTCCAATTCCCAATTCTTCTAATTTCTTAACCAAACTCGCCTCGGTGTAGCGCGGCGGATGATTTCCAAATCTTTGGGTAGCAGTGATTATTTTTCTCTCCAGCGTGTCGCCGACTTTCATAGTCGGAAGCAAGCCTTCTTCTTCTTTATCGCTGTCCTCATCATCGTTGCCTTCCAAATAAACTTTCAGGAAACCTTCGAACTTGATCACCTCTCCTTTTGCCACAAAGTGCAAACTATCTGATGGTGCATTGGGTCCTTCAATCTTAATTCTAACTCGTGTTTTTTCTAGCTCGGCATCGGCCATTTGAGAAGCAATGGTTCTCTTGTATATGAGGTCGTACAACCTCTGACCTGCGGGGTCACCGTCAACAGATGCTACCGACATGTCCGCTGGACGAATGGCCTCGTGAGCCTCTTGTGCTCCTTTGGCCTTTGTCGAGAAATGACGTGGCTTCGAAAACTCCGCCCCATAAGCAGAAGTGATCTGTTTCTTTGCTCCATCCTTCGCGGTATCAGAAAGATTGAGACTATCTGTTCTCATGTATGTGATCTTCCCTTCTTCGTATAGTTTTTGAGCAACAGACATCGTTCTAGCAACGCTAAAACTCAATTTTCTGCTCGCTTCTTGCTGAAGAGTAGAGGTCGTAAATGGCGCTGCTGGGGTCTTTTTTGCCGGTTTGACTTGAAGATCATCTATTTTGTAGGAAGAGCCATTGCATGCCTTTACAAATTCTCTCGCCTCTTCTACTGCGTCAAATCGCTTGTTTAATTCAGCTTTAAACGATTTTCCATCTGTAGAGAAAACTGCGGTTACGCGGTAGCCAAACTTCTCTTCGAAATTATTGATATCGCGTTCTCTCTCGACGATCAGTCGCACAGTAACGGATTGAACACGTCCAGCACTTAATGAAGGCTTTACCTTTCGCCAAAGAACTGGTGACAGCTCAAATCCAACTAAACGATCCAGCACTCTTCTAGCTTGCTGGGCGTCCACCAAACGATAATCCAATTTTCGCGGATTTTCAATGGCTTTCGTAATCGCCACTTTCGTGATCTCATGAAATACTATTCGACTA
>Ga0222653_1000529_pt1 | contig 21881 bp, 23 predicted proteins | sample AntAcemetagen419_FD_179856 | JGI IMG/M metagenome (GOLD analysis project Ga0222653, IMG submission 179856) | Saline water microbial communities from Ace Lake, Antarctica - #419 | ecosystem: Environmental > Aquatic > Non-marine Saline and Alkaline > Saline | place: Antarctica: Ace Lake...
GTAAGCGTCGTCTGGACCCCACCTTTTTCTGACCCATGATTTGTGTGAATTCGTGCCTGTCTTGGAACAGGGATGGAGTTTCTCCGTGGATGATACGTTGGAGTTTTTCCGGTCGGGTGGAGTGGTTGTCTCCGCTGCGGGCCGGCGGCGGTGGCCTGATGATCTCAAGGGCCAGATTGTAGCGGAGACGCTTGAGCCGGAAGCGACGGTTCGCGGTGTTGCTGAGCGGTATGGGCTGCGTGCGAACAGGATTTCGGAATGGCGGCGTCTGGCAAAGGACTCCAAGCTGGTTCTGCCTGCAGCGGAAGGGCCACCCGGGTTTGCGCCGCTGGTGCTGTGTGATCGGGCCGATGGAGTTTCAGCGCCGCAAGCCCGTCCAACCACGGATGTACCATTGATCGAGATCGCGGTTGGCTGCGTCATCATTCGCCTGGATGGTGGTACGACGTCGGCGCGGATCGCCGAGATCGTGCAGGCGGTGGGATGAGCGACATGATCATGCCGACGCACCAGGTGCGCATCCTGGTGGCGACGCAGAAAATTGATTTCAGAAAGGGACACGACGGGTTGGCCGCTTTGGTGCAATCGGTTCTGCAAGAGGACCCCTTCACCGGCACCGTGTTCGTGTTCCGCGCGAAGCGGGCCGACAGGCTGAAGATGCTGTTCTGGGATGGAAGCGGTCTGGTGATGGCCTACAAGCGCCTGGAAGAAACGACGTTCGTCTGGCCGGCCATCCGGGACGGAATGATGGCGCTGAACCGGGCGCAGTTCGAGGCCCTGTTCGCCGGCCTCGATTGGCGCAAGGTCCGGGCGCTGGAGGTGCGCCGACCGGCTGCGGCAGAATGAATCAGCTCGTCTGAAAGGCGTGCGTTTACAGGCGCTCCATGGCATATTTACAGCATGCCTTGCGCTGCTGCCAAAGACCTTGATCTCTCCGTTTTGCCGCCTGATTACCGCGCGGCATTCGAGGCCTTGCAGGCGACAGCCGTACGAGCTGCGCAACTTGAGGACATCGTCAAACGCCTTGAGCATCTTGTGGCAGAGATGAACCATGCACTGCATGGCAAAAAGTCGGAGAAACTCAGCGAAGACGAACGGCAGATGGCGTTCGAGGACCTCGAAACGGCCATTGCCGAGGTCGAGGAACAAAAAGACACACAAGCCCCGGCAGATGACAAGCCGCGGCGCAAGACCTGCGCAGCAAAGCGCAATCGCGGCAACCTGCCCGAGACCCTGCCGCGCATCGAGCGGATCGTTGAGCCCGATAGCCTGATGTGCCCGTGCGGCTGCGGTCAGATGCACAAGATCGGCGAAGATCGCACTGAGCGGCTGGACATTGTGCCGGCGCAACTGCGCGTGATCGTCACTGTGCGCCCAAAATATGCCTGCCGCGCCTGCACCGATGGTGTCGTCCAGGCACCTGCGCCGGCCGCCCTGATCGAGAGCGGGTTGCCAACCGAAGGCGCCATTGCCCATGTACTGGTCAGCAAGTACGCCGACCACCTTCCATTATACCGGCAGAGCCAGATCCTCGCCCGGTCCGGTATCAATATCCATCGCGCCACCCTGGCCGACTGGGTCGGTGTTGCCGCGTTCCACCTGCGGCCCGTTGTCGACCGACTGGCCGAGCACCTGAAGGGGTCGACAAAGCTGTTCATGGACGAGACCACAGCGCCGGTCCTCGATCCCGGGCGCGGCCGGACCAAGACCGGGTATCTCTGGGCGCTGGCTCGCGATGATCGCAGGTGGAACGGCGCCGACCCGCCGGGGGTTGTCTATTTTTATGCGCCCGGCCGCGGCGGTGAAAACGCGGAGACCTTCCTGAAGGGCTTTGACGGGATCCTGCAGCTCGACGGCTATACCGGCTATAACCGCCTGACGCGCCCCTCTCGCAAGGGCGGGGATCCGATCCGCGTGGCTCATTGCTGGGCCCATGCGCGGCGCAAGCTCAAAGAGGTGTTCGACCGCGACGGTTCCGAGATCGCCGCCGAGGGCCTGCGCCGCATCGCTGAGTTCTATGGCGTGGCGGCCGATATCCGAGGTATGGACCCCGGGCAACGCCTGTCAGCCAGACAAGCGCGAACAGCCCCCCTGATGGTGGCATTCGGCGAGTGGCTGCAGCAACAGCGCCTGCGCGTGTCAGCTAAGTCGCGCCTTGGTGAAAAGCTCGGCTATATCCATAACCACTGGGGCGGCCTGCAAACCTTCCTCAAAGATGGCCGCGTAGAGATCGACTCCAACAGCGTCGAAAACCTGATCCGCCCGATTACCCTCAATCGCAAAAATGCGTTATTTGCGGGTCACGACGAGGGCGGAAAAGCATGGGGGCGCATCGCTTCGCTAATCGAAACAAGCAAGATCAACGGCGTTGAACCCTTCGCCTATCTCAAGGCCACCCTTGAGGCGATCGCTGCCGGGCATCCTAAAAACCGCATCGATGATCTGCTGCCATGGAACTTCACGCCGTCAAGCTGAAACAGACGTGCTGTCCAGACAACGCTTACGAAGGATTCGGACAACCTTAACAAAGCAATCGCCCAGTTAATAGCTGACGGATTACCAGCTCGGGTTTCGAAAATGCTCGACATTGTCCGAGTGACTCGAAACGAAGCAGTTCATCCCGGAACCATGGATCTAGACGACGATCAGCAGACAGTGGAGAATTTGTTCAAGCTTGTGAATCTCATCGCCGAAGAGCTCCTGACGCGGCCCAAAGAACTCGAAGAGATCTGGGGGCCCCTTCCAGAGGAAAAGCGTAAGCAAGTGGATGAAAGAAATGCCCGTTCAGCGGACAACAAAATCAATCAAACTCCCAAGCCATAACGCCGACTCGGTCTGCAACCGTATAACATGGCTGTTCATGTTATTTTGAATTTCGCTTATGAGCTGCGGCGGTGTTGAGCTGGGATCTCTAGAGAATATTTCATAGTTTGGCCGCCCAACGCAGGCGCTGCGCTTCGGAAATCCTAACGCGCCCTTCTGGCGTTCTCGGTCCGGTACTCACCCCCCCGTGCCGCTTGCAGCGGCTCTTTCCCGGCAGATTTTTAGCTTTGCACGGTAGTCCCTTTCTTGTTTTCGCTCCGCAAAACCTCGCTGTGAAGACAGGCGGATTGCTCTGAATATTTTGAGTCTTCATCGCGTCGGTATTTGATAAGACCCCATGACGCGAGCGCGCGTATTGGCCTATTAATACCCTCGTTGTGCTTCGTCCAACTGACCATCTTCCGCGTGTGCCGAGCTTTCACTTTCATCGCCCCCAGCATTCTAGCCGGTGCATACCCATAGACATCGACGCGTTCTTGGCGTTCCCAATATTTTACTGTGTCAGGATGGATGCCAGCGAGTTCCGCCAGTCTAGGACGCGACAGTCCGCGGGATAGTCGGAGTACTTTAAGTTCGTGGCCAGTCATTGCCTGCTCCTGGTCACTTGGGAGGCGACAGGGGCGATTGGGGCGACGGCAGGTCGGATGGCCAATGCCGAAGGAAGAATCTGCGTCGCCCAGGCTTGAGCGACAACCGGGCGACACCGTCTGCTGCCCCGCAGTGTCGCCCCGACGTCGCCCCGCATCAGGCGACCGCTAAACCGCAGTGTGAGTTCAGGTTCCAGCATTGTGTCGCCCCATTCGCCCCTGTCGCCCTACTCCGTCAGCAGACCATGTTCGACGCAAAGTGGATTGAGTAGTAGCCAACCCTCGTCGGAGATCCGGATCCAACCGGCCGCCTCAAGCAGATCCGTCGCGTCCTTACGATCTCCCACACGGCGCAGACCTTTAGGGCCTTGCCTTGAAAGCATGCGAGCCTGAGACTGTCCTCCTCGCGATTGCAGCCATTGTGCAATGGTTAGCGCTTTGGCGGCAGCTCTATCAGCTGGCGCGACTTCTGATAGCCGGATCAACTCCTTCAAAAAGTAAGAGGTGGTGCCGAGTGCATTCTGCATCGTTTCTTACGAAATTTCGTCTTCTTGATTGAAGACGGCAAGCACGCCCGCAATCCTTGCAGCGTTTTCGTGCGCCTTGTTTGCCAGATCGGATTTTCCGGCCAAAAGGCCGCCGTCGCTCAAGTTCTCTTCAATCTCGTTAAAGAACTCTCTCAGCAACTCCGAAGCGTCAGGCGACATCTGTAGGGCAGCACGAACAACGAACCCTTCTTTGTTGCGTCTCGCTGCTCTTTTAAGGAGGGCTTTAACCCTGTCGGCAAACTCACGGACTCCAGGCGTAATTTGATGCGTGTTCCATTCGGAAGAAGACCTCATACGTGTGCCGATCGTAGAAGCCGGTTCGTGCACCAGGAACTGGGCCAGAATTCCTTGGCCAGTGGACATCGGATCGTTCAAAAATGGAGCCACGGCAACGCGTTGCCCCTGAAGGTGAACGGTCAACCGGTAGTCTCGTATTGTAGTCGTCTCTGACTCCTCTCCGGTGCCTTTGAGGCGCTTTGTGTCTGGCCGGGCATCCCAGAACTTGGACAACGACGTCAGCCCCTTCATCCGGTTTTCTCTCTGCATCGAGTGTCCGGACAAGAACCGGCCGGCTTCGTCGGTGCTGAACGTTTGCGACGGATACCCTTCGACGAATCCCCTCGTGATTCCTTCAGTCGTTCCATCGTTCATTCGAATGCACGGCGGTAGCGCTGGCCCATAACGATTCAGGTCAATAGAGCCATCGGTCTTTTTACTAGGATTAGCCTGTCGCTCACGCAAGTATTCCTCAAACTCGCCTACGCCCAAACTAGCTAGGTCTTCGGCACTAGACTTGCGCTCACCGCTGGCTGCAATGCTCAGAATAACCGGAAGCGGCCTGGTCCATCACTCCGATCGCAGAAGCCAATACTTGTCCATAAAATACATTGAGCGTCTCGCCGATGCAGGTCTCGAGCCATCCGTCGGCAGTGTCGGGGACTCCTATGACAATGCGTTGGCAGAAACGATCAATGGTCTGCACAAGGCTGAAGTCATCCATCGAAAGGGACCGTGGAAGTCAATGGACGCCGTCGAGTATGCTACCCTCATTTGGGTGGATTGGTTCAACAACCGAAGACTCCTGGGGCCCATCGGACACATCCCACCGGCAGAAGCCGAGGCCAACTACTATGCAGCGCTGAAGGAAACCGCTATCGCTGCATGACCCCAACCAAATTGCCTCCGGGGTTACCGGGGCGGTTCAAGAATGGGCGGCGTGATTCAAGGGAGTTGCTCCCCAACTCTCGCGGTCAGGCAATCGTATCCTGATGCTTGCACATCGCAAACTGCCGTCACACGAAAGCTGCCATCCCGGCCCTGTTTGACCCTGAATGCAACCTTAGCTCCTTTCGAGAGCTCCGAGAGATCCACGCTCGAGAGCGTGTCGAACCCCATTGTCATCGCCCCCATTCCAACACCATCAATCGGACCATGATCAATCGTCAGGAAGTCACCATCCGGTCCGATCGATATAATCGTACCTTGTCCCTCTCCCGATAGTCCTTGTTTCAATGCCGGGTTCGTAGGCTGGCTTGGTCTCGCAGCTTCTGGTCTCGCGGCCGTGGCGTATGGGTCCGAGGCTTGCCCGCAAGCGACGAGTGTCGATGCCAGCCCACTCAAGATGATGCTCGCCTTCATGCCCTTTATTGATTTCATGCTGTTTCTCCTTCGATGATTTCGACAGGAACCGGCGAATCCGATCCCGCTAGCGTGTCCAGTTTTCGTCCGACCCAGATATAGTAAATTACGGGGACAACGATCAGGGTCAGAACGGTTGTTGAAATCATACCCCCGAGCATGGGCAGGGCAATGCGGCGCATTACGTCCGACCCCAACCCTTCCGTCAGGAAGATCGGCGTGAGACCGGCCATAACGACTGTCACCGTCATCAGTTTCGGTCGGACCCGCATGGCCGCGCCATGGCTCACGGCGGCGAACAATTGTGCGCGGCTTTCCGGTCGTTCGAGCCTGACCTGCTGGTCGATATAAAGCAGCATGATAACGGCGGTCTCAACGGCGATGCCACCGAGCGCAATGAAGCCCACGGCGACGGCGACCGACAAATTGTAGCCCGCAAGCCAGACCGCCCATAGCCCACCAACCAGGCCGAAAGGCAGTGACATCATGATCATGGCGGTGCGATCAAATTTACCAAAATGCAGCATGAGCAAAAGAAAAATCAGTCCGACAGCCGCCGGAATGGCAATCTTCAACCGGGCATTGGCAGCCTGCATCTGTTCATATTGGCCGGACCATTCCACGGCGTAGCCTGGCGGCAGTTCGACAACATCGGCCACGGCTTTTCTGGCATCAGCAACATAGCCGCCCAGGTCGCGACCGGTGATATCGACGAAGACCCATCCGGTCAGCCGCGCATTTTCCGACCGGATCATGGGCGGACCTTCCGTATAGGCGACACTGGCAATCTCGCCGAGGGGAATATGGGCCCCCTCCGGTGTCGGCACGAGGATATTCTCAAGGTCTGTACTGGTTTCCCGGAACGCGCGGTCATAGCGCAGGATAATATCGTAGCGTTCGCGCCCCTGAACGGATTCGGCGAGTTTCATGCCCCCAAGAGCGGTTTGTATGACCGACTGGAACACACCCATGTCGATGTTTCGGCGGGCCAGCTCAGCCCGGTCCGGTGTGATCTCCAGATATCGGCCCCCGAGAACACGGTCGGCGAAAGCAGACCTGGTCCCTGGAACCTCGGACACCACCGATTCGATCTCTCTTGTAATGCGGCTTATCTCTTCAAGACTGTCGCCGGTGACCTTCACACCAATCGGGGTGCGCACTCCGGTCGACACCATGTCCATACGGATCTTGATGGGATAGCCCCAGGAGTTCACCAGGCCAGGCATCTGGAGCCGGCTATTCAGCTCGTCAGTAATCTTGTCCGGTGTCATACCCGGCCGCCATTCGGATTTCGGCTTCAGCTGGATCCATGTTTCGATCATGGTCAGGGGAGCCGGGTCCGTTGCAGTATCAGCCCGGCCCGCTTTCCCAAAAACACGCTCGACTTCCGGAACGGTCGATATGAGCCGGTTTGTCTGACCGAGGATTTCACGCATTTTGGTTGAGGAGGCACCCGGTAGCGCTATTGGCATGTAGAGAAGTTCGCCTTCATAGAGCGCGGGCATGAATTCTGTGCCGAGACGCTGGACCGGCAGAATGACGCTGGCCATGACCAGCAATGCCAGCCCGATCGTCAACCATTTGAAGCGCAGCGCTGCATGCAGTATCGGTTTGTATAGCCAGATGAAGAACCGGTTGAGCGGGTTGGCGCTTTCCGGTTTCATGCGTCCGCGCAGAAGCCAGACCATCAGGACCGGCACGACCGTCACCGACAGGACGGCGCCGAAGGCCATGGCATAGGTCTTCGTGAACGCAAGGGGCGAAAAGAGACGGTAGCTTTCTCCCGTGAGCGCAAACACCGGCAGGAAGGAAACCGCGATAATCAGCAAAGAGAAGAACAGCCCCGGTCCGACCTCCTGGGCCGCGTGGACCAGGGCTTCTCTTCGCACTTTTGGCGTAGCGGTGTCACCGAGTTCCGACATCCTCCGGCTGGCATTCTCGACCATGACGATTGAGGCATCGACCATTGCGCCGATCGCAATGGCGATCCCGCCGAGCGACATGATGTTGGCCGTCACGCCCTGGCCTGACATGATCAGGAACGCCCCTAGCACACCGAGCGGTATCGTAATGATGGCGACGAATGCTGCCCGGAAGTGAAGGAGGAAAATGAAGACGACCAGCGCCACCACGACTCCCTCTTCCAGAAGTTTTCCTTTGAGGTATTCGACGGCCCCTTCGATCAGCGGTGCCCTGTCATAGACGGTGACGATCTCCACGCCTTCGGGAAGGCCGCGCTGGAGGTCTGCCAGCTTCGTCTTCACGCGTTTGATGACGTCCAGCGCATTCGCGCCGTCCCGCATGACGATGATGCCAGCGACCGTCTCGCCTTCTCCATTGAGTTCGACGACACCGCGGCGCAAGGCCGGTCCCTCGACGATGCGCGCAATATCGCCGAGTGTTACCGGCGTGCCATCCTCGGCCTTGACCACGACCTGTTCCAGGTCCGCACTGCGCTCGACATAGCCGGAGGACCGGATAACGAACTCGGTTTCACCCTGCTCAAGCACCCGCCCGCCAACCTCGCCACTCGCAGTCCTTACCGCTTCAGCGACGCGCCGGATCGGAACGTTGAATGCGCGCAACCGGTTCGGGTCGACCAGAACCTGGAACTCCCGGACGAAGCCGCCGACGGAAGCGACTTCCGCCACGCCCTCGACGCCGGACAGTTCCAGTTTGAGGAACCAGTCCTGCAGGGAGCGCAATTCGGCAAGGTCGGTCCCCCCCGTCTTGTCGACCAGTGCGTATTGGTAAATCCAGCCAACTCCCGTCGCGTCTGGTCCGATCTGCGGCGTCGCGCCTGCAGGCAGCTCAGACCCGAGCCTGGACAGGGCTTCAACCACGCGCGACCTTGCCCAATAGAGGTCCACATCGTCTTCGAAGATGACATAGATGAAGCTGGTGCCGAACATCGACGCCCCGCGCACATCCTTTGTCTTTGGCAGGCCAAGCAGGCTGGTCGATAATGGATAGGTCACCAAGTCTTCGACAATTTGCGGCGACTGGCCCGGAAACTCCGTCCGGATAATGACCTGTGTATCCGTCAGGTCCGGAATGGCATCAAGCGGGGTGTTCTGGATCGCGAGCCAGCCAGCAACCGCAAGCGCAACCGCAAGCGTCATCACAATCAGCTGATTGGCTACAGACCAGGAAATAAGTCTGGCTATAGCCGACAGCGACGGGTCGCGGCCAGCAAGGTCATGATCGGAAGACGCGCTCATTGTGGCGCCTCAGACATGTCGCTCATATTCATCTTCATGGGATCAGGCCACGCGATCTTCTCTGCCTTGACTGTTCCATAGGGATTGGTCAGCTGACCGTCCTGCTGCAGCCAGGCGCGCCCGGTTTCGGTTTCGCGATAGAATGTAAGACCTGCGTCACGGTAATGGGCGGGAGCGCCTTCCATGAGCCAAGGGTCAAGCGCAGTCATCAGGGCCGCCAGGGCATTGCGTGTTGTCAACTCATCCGTGGAGTCCGTAGCGGACATCAGCGCGGTCACCGCGTCTTCGAGGACTGGCGCCAGCCTTGTACCGGTGAACCGCACGCCGAGCGTTTCGCCGGCCTGAATCGCCGGCGCGAGGAAAGCCGGATCGATCGGGTACCCTTCTGTCAGCGCCTCGTGAAAATACAGAGCCATGTCCGTCAGATGGTCGACCTGGGCCAGCGTTCTGGAATTGGTGACGAGTTCGTCAAGGGGCGTGTCCGGATTCCCTCCGGCTGTTGGTCCGCTAAGCTTTGCCAGCCCTTCGCGGAGGTTGACTTCGGAATCGAGCAGGAACTGGCCGCTGGCAACCACCTCTTCGTCAAGCTTTATTCCGTCCAGGATTTCCGTCAGCCCACGCGCGGACACACCGGTTTGAACGGCCCTCGCGTCAAATCTGCCATCGCCAAGTGCGACAACAACATGCGCGCCGGAGCTGTCACGCAGCACGGCTTCGCTCGGAATCGAGAGGCGCGCTTCGCCGTCAAGGTCGAACGTGACATCAGCATAGGCGCCCGGACGCAGCGCGCCCAATGCGTTGTCGACGAGAATGCGCACCTGCGCCGTACGCGTCTTCGGATCGATTGTCGGATAGATATAGTCGACTTTCCCCTTACCCGCCGCGTCCGGTGCACTTGGAATGGAGAGAGATACCGGCAGCCCTGTGTCTATGAAGGGCAGATCCTTCTCCGCGACAGATGCGATGACCCAGACATCGCTATATGACTGGAGGCGCAGAACGGGCGTGCCCGGTTTGACGTAATCACCTTCCCGGACGTCGAGGGATTTCACGATCCCGCCGGTTTCGGCATAGACCGGGACGCGTTCGATGAGCTGACCGGTGCTGGCCAGCTGAGATATTGTGGCGGGTTGCATGCCAAGTGAACGAAGGCGCTGGCGAACAGAGGCGATCCGGGCTTCATTGCCAATCTTGACCGATGCCAGGTAGTCCTTTTGTGCGCCAATCAGGTCGGGACTGTAGATTCGGTACAGCAAGGCACCGGGACGAACCGCATCGCCTTCCGCGCGCACCGTGAGGCTTTCAATCCAGCCTTCAAGCCTTGAGGTCGAGGCTGACTCCGTGCGCTCGTTCGACTGCACATTGCCGTATGCGCGCACCGTCCGTCCGAATGAAGCAAAGCGTGCGCGCGCCGTTCGAACGCCCATGGTCTGCAACATTTCAGACGGCACGGCGATGCCGCTCCCGGCGCTTGGCTCGGCATAGACCGGGATATAGTCCATGCCCATGGAATCCTTCTTGGGAACCGGCGACGTGTCAGCCAGGCCCATCGGATTCTTATAGTAGAGGACGTCCCCCTTGCCCTTGCCTGCTGTGGGTGTTGCCTTGGCAGGTATGAGATCCATGCCGCAGATCGGACAGGTCCCGTCAGCGTCGGTCGATACATAGTGCGGATGCATTGGGCAGGTGTAGGACTGCACCTGCCCGCCGGCATCGGCTGACACATCCGCCCCACGCATCGCTGCCGCGTTGGAGTCAGCGCCGCCACAAGCGGCCAGCAAAAGGGTCAAGGCGAGCGAACTTGTTACAATGGTATTTTTCATGATGTCACCAGAAGGGCATTGAGGCGCTCGGTTGCGCCGTCGCGGCGCGCCGCTTCGGCTGCGGTTTGCGACTGAAGAAGCAGGATCGCGAGTTCGCCATCGATGATCGGCGAATAGTCTCCGGCGCCGGACTCATAGACTGTGAGCAAGGCGTCTCGCTGGTCCTCAAGAGAATGGATCTTCTGCTTGAGGACCGTCAGCGATTCGGCAGCTGCACGCCGAGTTGCCAGAAAGCCCGCATAGTCGGATGCCGCGCGCCTCGCGGCCGCCATGGACAGGGCACGTGCCGCACTCCGGTCCGCTTTGGCCGCGCGCAGCCGGGGTTCCTGGCTCTGCGCAGCCCAGATGGGAACAGTGAATGTCACCATGCCCGAGACCCAGTCATCGCCAGCAAAGGTGGATGCCATGCCACCGCGGCCGTTTTCGCGTTGCTGATAGGTCAGCTGCACGCCCCACTCTGGTTTATATGCGGCGGCCGCCTGATCGACGCCGGCATCGGCAACGCCGACCGACGCCTCTGCGATACGAACAGCATGGAAGGCGCCGGCCTCCCCCGTCCATTCGGCGACGGCCGGCACAGGCGCGGCCGTATCTGGTACCGCGCCGACCAGGTCGACCAGTCTGGCGTCGATATCAGCGCTTTCGGCGCCCAGGTCAGCGAGGGCGCGGTCAATGTCCGCCCGCTCAATATCAACTTGTGCCAGTCTGAACAGTGCGGGGCGGCCGGCATCGATCTCGTTTTGAATGACGTCCGTCAGTTCGGCATACTTTTCGCGCCGGGCGAGCGCGAGGCGACGCTGTTCCAAGATGCGCGTACGTTCAATCAGCGAAATGCGCAGCTCTGCGCGCAATTGGGCATATTGCCAATCGCGCGCCGCATCGGTCTGAACGGCGCGGTTCGTCGCTCCCATCGACTGGGCGTCTCGCAAGGCGCCTGCAGGAAACTGCTGGCGCACCCCCACAGCCTTGTTGGTTGGAAGGAACCTGTCGAAAGCGGGATCGAATACGGGTAGATTGTTGAGGCCGAGCGATACGACCGGATCGGGAAGCGCGTGTGCGGCCGTGGCGCGTTCACGATCAGCGTCGGAGCGATACTGCATGGCATCCAGAGCGGGATGGCGCGCGAGTTCTGCCTCCAGCTGACCGATACTTTGGGCATGCGCATCCGAGAAAGTCGGCGATGCGATACCGGCGGTCGCTGCCAGCAGCAAGACGCGAGTTAGCTGATTGAACATGGATCTTTCCTGGAACTGAAGCAGAAGAACAAAGCAAACGACCGCGAGCCTTCAGGCGCGCGGCAGAGCGATTGTTGTGCTGATCAGATCAGGAGACGTTGTTTCAGGACGAGTGGCGTGAAGGCACGTTGTGCACGCCGCCGCACCGGAGGGCCGGTTGCGAAGCCCTTTATGAAGAAGAGATCCGAGGAGAAATCCCCTGCCGGAATGGCAACAAAATTATTTGTTTCGCCGGGGGCTGAGACATATCGCGCGGGCGCGGCCTGAATGATTGAAGCGATGCTGCAATCACTGCGGTCAGGGCACGGCCCATCCAGATTTCCTGGCTCTGCACCATCCGGTCGAAGTTCATCGTGACAGGTAGATACCTGCACGCTGGTGCCCTTGGACACTGCCGCAACGCTTTCGTCATGCGCGTGGAGATCAGAAGCCATCACCGGGCATGCGACCATGGCGGTCGCGACAAGCACGAGAAGAAGGCGGACGAGGACTAACATTCTATCCTTACACTCATGAAAGAATAAGGCTTCATATACCCTGACACTGTATTTGACTAAATCGTGATACTACTTTTTGCGACCGCCGAGCACCGCAACCAATTCCTCGACCTTTTCTCGTCGTTCGGCGAGATTGTCTCCAGTCAGCGCTGTTTCTACGCAAGTCGCCAAATGATCCTCTAAAATCGCGTTTTCCAATCCACCAAGCGCTGCTTTTATCGCCTGCACCTGGCGTACGACATCGATGCAATACCGGTCGGCTGCAATCATCTTCGCCACGCCGCGCACCTGCCCTTCGATCCGGGCGAGGCGTTTTGTGGCAGCGTCGCGAGTGGTGTCTTTCATGAGCAATCCCTCCTATGGGATATATGTATATGGTTCAGGTGATCTCAAAGTCCTTGCAGCAGCAGCTGTTGGAGCGACTGACACGATCTGCATGTCGTTCGCAATAACTTACCGGCCCATCACGCCTTAATTTCCTGACCTGACCGTCCGCTTGGATGGGCCCTGTTTGATTACGGCCCTTGTATATACCCCTATGGGGTATTTGTTCAGATGAAGCAACCTTTGGTGGCCAGGCGCATGAACACGTCATCTGACGACCACGCCCATCATCACGCGCCACATTCCGCGCCTTGATGCTGTCATGAAGGCGGAAGGGCCGCAAAGCCGGATACAGCCTATGACCATTTCCCGGATAGCTATTCCGGCACCGTGTGGACTTGCCCGACGCACCCGCAAGTCCGGGAAACCTCCAATATTGGCTGTCCTATCTGCGGCATGTCTCTGGAACCTGAGACTGTTTCGGCTGAAGAAGACACCAGCGAACTGGATGACATGACCCGCCGGTTCTGGATCAGTACAGCCCTCGCCCTCCCCCTGTTCGTCTACGCCATGAGCGACATGCTCCCCGACTGGCCACTGCATGGATGGCTACCCGCAGGTGTTGCGCAATGGATTCAGCTCGCGCTGGCAGCGCCGGTTGTCCTGTGGGGCGCAGTGCCCTTCTTCGTGCGCGCCCGACGGTCTGTCCGGGCAATGAACCCGAACATGTTCACGCTGATCGCGCTCGGCGTTGACACCGCCTTCCTGTTCAGCCTGGTGGCGACTGTGGCGCCCGGCCTCTTCCCCGACAGCTTTCGGGACATGAATGGAAGCGTCCACGTCTATTACGAAGCGGCCGCCGTCATTGTTGCGCTGGTGCTGCTGGGACAGGTTCTGGAGCTGCGTGCACGTCGTTCAACCTCGGGCGCCATCCGCGCACTGTTGCAGTTGACCCCGCCCACGGCGCGGATCATTCGCGATGATCGCTGCGAGGAAGATGTTGACCTGAGCCAAGTGACATCAGGTGATCGGCTACGCGTGCGCCCCGGTGAGAAAGTCCCGGTGGATGGCGAAGTGATCGAGGGGCGTTCGAGCGTCGATGAGTCCATGGTGACCGGCGAATCCATGCCCGTTACAAAAGCAGCCGGCGACAAGGTCACGGGCGGCACCGTCAACGCAACCGGCGCCCTCATTATCGTTGCAACACATGTCGGCGACGACACGGTGCTGGCGCAGATCGTGCGGATAGTCTCGGAGGCGCCGCGGTCGCCGGCTCCAATCCGGCATCTCGTGGATATGGTCGCCGCATGGTTCGTTCCCGCCGTTGTGGCCGTTGCGTTCCTGACATTTATCGTATGGGCCATCTTTGGCCCCGATCCGGCTAAGACTTTTGCGCTGGTCAATGCAGTTGCTGTCCTGACCATTGCATGTCCGTGCGCGCTCGGTCTTGCGACTCCAATGTCCATTATGGTCGGGACGGGTAAAGGCGCCCAGAACGGTATCTTGATCCGTAATGCCGAGGCACTTGAGACATTGGAGAAGGTCGACACGGTCATTGTCGACAAGACCGGGACACTGACCGTGGGCAAGCCGAATCTTGTCACTGTGGGGCTGCCGAGGGCTGGGACGAATCGAGACTGCTTGCGCTTGTCGCGGCTGTAGAGGCTGCGAGCGAGCATCCGTTGGCAGCGGCGATCATGCGAGGCGCTGAGGAGAAAGGTATCAAAGCGAAGTCTGCCCACGATTTTGAATCCGTTACGGGTGAAGGGGCGCAGGCCATTGTGGATGGCAAATCGGTCGCCATTGGCAATGCCAAGATGATGCGCCGGGTCGGGGACTTTGATGAAGCACGGCTCAAGTCGGCCGGGGCTTATCGCAACGAAGGCCAGACGGTCATGTTCGTGGCGGTGGACGGCAAGGCGGCCGGTCTGATTGGCGTTGCTGACCCGATCGAATCAACAACCAGAGAGGCGATCGCGCGACTGCACGCGCACGAACTGACGGTCGTCATGCTGACGGGCGATAGCGAAGCGACAGCCCTTGCGGTGGCTCGCCAGGTCGGAATTGAGGACGTCCGGGCGGATGTTTCTCCCGAGGACAAGAACCGTATCGTTCGCGAGCTACAGAAATCCGGTAAAGTAGTCGCCATGGCCGGTGACGGTATCAACGATGCGCCTGCACTGGCGCAGGCCGATGTCGGTATTGCCATGGGCACCGGCACGGATGTCGCCATGGAAAGCGCGGGTGTCACGCTCGTAAAGGGCGACATGCTGGGCATCGCCAGGGCGATCGAGCTCAGCCATACGACAATGCGCAATATCCGGCAGAACCTGTTCTTCGCGTTCTTCTGCATACCGCTGGCGGCGGGCGTTCTCTACCCCGTGTTCGGCCTGTTGTTGAGCCCGATGATCGCCGCCGCCGCAATGAGCCTGTCTTCAGTGTCCGTGATTGCCAATGCCCTGCGCCCTCGCAGTGTGAAACTGTAATGGGCAGTTCGTACGTCAAAGGTAACCTGACCCTTGCTGGCACGGTGGCGATGGGCAAAGGCGTGATGATTGGGGCGGGCATCTTTGCGCTGACCGGACAGGGCGCCGAACTGGCCGGCGCGCTGTTCCCCCTTGCTTTCCTGCTAGCTGCCGTGATCAGCGGGTTCAGTGCCTATTCCTACATCAAAGTGTCGCACAAATACCCGTCCGCCGGCGGGATTGCCATGATCCTGAAGAAGGCTTTCGGCTCGACAGCGGTGACCGGGGAGCGGCCTTGTTGATGGCCTATCAATGAAAGCCCCGTCGCTCGCACATTCGGCACGTACACGTTGCAGCTCTTCGGAATTGAAGGCGGCATACTTGTCCCGGTGCTGGCACTGAGCCTCATTGCCGGGACATTTGGCCTCGAGAAACTGTATTTGCCCAGGAAGCGCGACAACGCGTCTGACGATCACGCATCCTGACCGTCAGACACCTCTCCGCTTCCGGGCGCACGTGGCCCGGATCGTCCGGACAGCGCACTTTTTTAGTGTTTGTGGTCACCGGCAATCGGCGCAGACGACCAATGGATATGTATGATTTTCCACGCGTCCCCCTCTCGACGGAGCACCATTGTCTCCATTGATGCGGCGTGTACTGTCTTGTCCTTGTACGTTCCGTGCATCTGTGATTCCGACACCACACTTGCCATGTCCCCGGCAGCGATCACTTTGCGCGACATCAGTGTGGTCTCCACGGCAGCTAGGAATGCCATGTCGGCCGGCATGTGATGACCGGCATATTCGTCCAGCGACGATTCAAGACCGCCGCCTTCGGCGACCAGAACGTCCGGGGCGGTGAGGGCCCTCACCGCGGCCTTGTCGCCGCTGCGCAGCGCCGCTGAGAATGCATCCGCTGTCGCTTCAGGGGATCCTGCCGCTGACGGTGCCGGTGCCACGCTGGGCTGGACATCGGTGTCCTCGTCATGGGCTGCTTCGCCGGAATGATCGTGCCCGGCGTCCATTCCGGCGCTATTGGCCATCATGTCATCCACCATGGCTGCTTCGTCATGGTGGCCATCGCTGTTGTCATGCTCCGTCGATTCCGAGTTCGCTTCATCATGATCTGCTTCTGCGCCATGTTGATGATCATGTCCGTGTCCAGTCACCACTGGAAGGCTTTTCACGCCGAGACCATGGCCGTAGACGGCCTTGCCACCCCACCAGGCCGTGACTGTAAGCGACAGTGCGGCGCTAGCGAGCAAGGCGGCAAACAATCCTGACACGGCCTGTGCCCGCTGGTGCCACCGCCATGCTGCAAGCAATATGATCGCGGTGCCCGATGGAACGGCCCAGTTGCGGTGGATGGTCATCACGGCGTGTGACGGTGCATCGTGATCGACAGAATAGTAGGCCTGAAAGCCCGCTGCGATCGTTGCCACGATCGCAATGGCAGCGAATGCCAGCATCCAGTCCGCAGCAGGGCGCAGTGTATCCCGCCAGCGGGCAGCTGCGGGCAGGAATGACAGGACATAGGCAAAGGCCGCGGACACCGACAGCGCGTATGCAAAATGCACCAGTATCGGGTGGGTGTTGGGCTCAATAAGGCTATTCATGTTTTTGCTCCTAAAACCAGGTTCTGACGCCGGCGACCAGGACCGTCTGTTCCGCCTTGCCACCTGCAGCTTCGATCATGTCGGCGGTTCGCCCAAAGCTCGCTTGCCATTCCACGCCGACATAGGGCGCAAACTCCCGACGGATCTCGTAGCGGAGACGCACGCCGGCATCGATTGAGTTGAGACCCGTATCGAGGTCGCGTTCAGGCACATCCTGCAATGACCAGTTGGCTTCCACACGCGGCTGAAGGATCAGGCGCTGAGTGAGCAGGAACTCATACTCGAACTCGGTGCGGGCCGTCAGATCACCCTTTTCACTCAGGAAAGCGGAGGCATCAACCTCGAACCAATAGGGCGCGAGACCTTGCAGGGCGACGACGGCGTGCGCGAGCCCATCAGGCTCAATGTCATAACGCACGCCTGCCTGTGCATTCCAGAACGGCGAGATCGCGTGCGAATAGAGCGCCTGTATCTCGGCGTCGTCCACGTCCCCGAACTCCAGCGAAGACTTGCCTTCGGTCTTGAGCCAGATCTTGTTGATGTCACCGCCATAGGATGCCTGGCCGTTCCAGTAAAAACTGTCTTCATTGTGGCCAAGCTGGGCTTCAAGCTGGTTGAACAGGACAAACCACGCGCGTTGTGAGCCGCCCTCTGTAAGTAACTCTTCGCGGGCTTTCGCCATCTCTACCGGATCGTAGTATTGGTTTGCCTGCGACCAGAGCGGGCTGGACGGCGAAGACTTTTCGGCAAGTGCGCCAGGTGCGATCAGGACTGCTGCAAGACCTGCCGAGGCGAGCATGTATCTGGACTGTGTCCGGCGCATCAGTTCGTCTCCTCATGATTCATGCTGGAATAATCCATCATGGAATGGTCCATGCCCGGCATGTTTCCGTGATCCATTTCCATCTCTATCGGCATGTCGACAGACCCGGGAAGAACTGACACGACCTGCATCATGCCGGCATGCATGTGGTAGAGAAGGTGGCAGTGGAACGCCCAGTCGCCGACATGCTCGGCGCTGATGTCGACCGACAATTTCTCTCCGGGTTTGACGATGACCGTATGCTTGCGCGGCTTGTGGTCGCCGCCCTCATTGACGAGGTCGAAGAACATGCCGTGCAAGTGGATCGGATGCGGCATCATCGTGTCGTTGATCATCGTCAACCGCAGGCGTTCGCCTTGATGGAAGACAATGGGCGCCTTCACATAGGAGAACCTGACGCCGTCGAATGACCACATGTAGCGTTCCATGTTACTGGTCAGGTGAAGCTCGAGTTCGCGTTCATGCGGGCGCAGATCCGGATTGCGGTCCAGGCTGCGCAGTTGGGAATATCGCAATGCCCGATGTGTAACGTCGCCGAGCCCCTGCCCCGGCTCATCCAGCCGGCTGACCGGCATCATCGCAAGCCCGGTATTGCCAGGTCCGGATTTCACATCAACTGAGGCCGACGCCATGCTGGCCATGCCCATATCACCCATTCCAGAATGATCCATCCCTTCCATGTCCGGCATCGAACCGTGGTCCATGCCGCCCATGTCGCCATGCCCGGCCATGCCCATGTCGGTCATGGTCAGGGCGACGGGTGTGCGCAGTGCCGGGGCCTCGGCATTCATCCCGGCTTGCGGACCAAGTGTCGCTACGGCGAAACCTGAACGGTCAATGCTCTCAGCGACGAGCGCGAAGGCCCTGGCCTCCGTTGGCTCCACGATAACATCATACGTCTCCGCCACGCCGATCTGGAATTCATCCGTCTCCACGGGCTGGACGTGCAAGCCATCGGCTGCGACCACGGTCATGGGCAAGCCGGGAATCCGGAAGTTGAACAGGGTCATTGCCGAGGCATTGATGATGCGCAGGCGAACCCGCTCGCCGGGCTTGAACAATCCGTTCCAATTGTCAGCGGTGGAATGACCATTGATTAGATAAATATAGGTCGCGCCCGTCACATCGGCCAAATCGGTCGGGGACATCCGCATCTTGCCCCACATGGCGCGTTCCTTCAGCGCCGCGTCCAGTCCCTGCTCTGACGCATCGCCGAAAAAATCCCCGACTGTGCGCTGGTTGTAATTGTAGGTATCGCTCTGCTTTTTCAGCTTGGTGAAAATCCGGTGCGGGCTTTCGAAACTCCAATCCGACAGGACCAGCACGTACTCTCGGTCACAGGCAACCGGATCGACGCCTTTCGGGTCAATAATGATCGGACCGTAATGGCCAAGCTGTTCCTGCAAGCCGGAATGGGAATGGTACCAGTAGGTCCCGTTCTGCGGGACGGCGAACTTGTACTGGAATGTCTCGCCCGGCTTGATACCGGGGAAGGACACGCCAGGAACGCCGTCCATGTAGAACGGTACGAGCAGGCCGTGCCAATGAATCGATGAATCCATGTTCAGCCGGTTGGTCACATTGAGTGTAATCTCGTCACCTTCGCGAAACCGGATCAGCGGAGCGGGCACGGTCCCGTTGACACCGATTGCTTCTGCGGCGCGCCCGTTGATCCGGACGGGGAATTTGCTGATTCCCAGGTCGAATTCAGTGCCAGTCAAGGTAGGCAGCCCGAGGTTTCCGGAACTGGCGCTTCTGGCCCAGGCGGGCAGGAGCCCGGAGAAGCCAAGCGCTGCACTGGTGGCCAGTGTCGAGCGAAGCATGTTGCGTCTGTTGATCATGGAAGACCCTTCCTGAATCGAATGTCTAATCTATGCTGGAACCGGCAGCTTGGCGGACACTGAGTCCAGCCAGCTGCAACGGCAAATCCCCTGGCCTACCGGCCCGAATGACTGACGGCGGATTCGGGGGCAGCTGCGCAAAGGCCGGGGACAACATCATCTCCCGATGCCTTGCAGAGCTCTGCGATGGGGTAAGCACCCTCAGCGACCTTGTGCAGGGTAAACTGGACCTGGTCGCCTGGCTTGAAACCGGACAGGTCAACACCGTCCATGACTGTGAAAGCCATCTTCATGGCAGGCCATTTGAGCGCGGGCACAGGACCGTGATCGAGCCCGATCTTTCGGGCTGCCGGATCCATAGCTACGACGTTGCCCACACCTTCAAACATGTGGTCGGCACGGGACATGGGCGAAGACGTTGATGCGTCCGGCTTGGATGCATGACCCATTTCGGAGTGATCCATCTTGGAACGGTCCATCTGGGCAAGGGCGGCGCCTGCTAAGGCTATTGCCGCGATGGAAACAGACAGAAGTTTGAGGGTACGGTAAATGAAAATATTTCCTGAAAGGCGATAAAATTTGAGAAGCGCGAGATCGACCTGACCGTCGTCCCAACGCATGTTGCACGTCCGGGAAACGTCAGATCACAACCAGGCGCCGCAGATCGCATGCGGCGCTGGCGCGACGGGCATCAGTTCAGGAAGCGGGTTTTCATGCTCATCGGTGTCGGCAGCGGAGGCGCCCGCCATCGCTGTACGACATGGGACGCCGACCCTGGATCGACTGAATCGAGCCGTGCTGCAACTTGCGTTACGGCATAGGTTTGCGGTTCAGGGGGCGGTTTGGACACTACGCCGTTCGTCGTGTCGTTTACGCCGGCGAACGAATGACCGGCGCATCCATGAATCGCGTCGCATCCGAGCACATCCCCGGACGACACCTTATCGTGATGATCCATTTTGGGTGTGCTTTTGGCGTCATGCGCATGGTCAGAAACGGCCGACGTCAGTGTCTCAAATTCTTCAGTCGTCGCTGCGCACGCACACAGGCCGTGACCGATGCTCAGCGTCAACGCAAGGAATGAGAGCAGCAAGTATTTCATTGCGACGAAATATACCCCTTGCGGGTTTATGGCAAGCGATCCGATTCACGTCTGGGCGCGCATTGAGGAACCCCCATGGAGTATATGCGTTTGACCAGCATCCAACCACGCGTGAACTCCGGGAGAAGAGCAGGCAATGAGCAATTACACAAAATTCGGCGGTAGCGTCCCATCGCGTGGTGTAATTCGTGCACGCCGTCTCGGCTGCGATCACGGTTTCAGCTGCCCACGCCGGGCAGGCTGAGAACAGGGTTATTGACTACTTTGGCGAGACTTTCCAGTGACATATATCGCCGGGCAAGTGCCCACTCGTCATTCTGTTCAAGGAGCAGTGCGCCAACGAGACGGATGATAGCGGCATCATTGGGAAAGATACCGACAACATTTGTGCGCCGCTTGATTTCCTTGTTGAGGCGTTCAAGTGGATTGGTCGAGTGGATCTGGGTCCAGTGCTCCTTCGGGAAGGCCATGTAGGCCAGCACGTCTTCCTCGCTGGTATCCATCAGGTCGGCAACGGCCGGGAACCGTTCGCGCAGATTGTCAGCGACTGTGCGCCACTGCTCTTGAGCCGCCTCCTGAGGCTCTTGCACGAACACCGTCTTGACCAGCGCGGCGACAGCGGCGCGGTGCGTCTTGCCGACCCGGCCAAGCACATTGCGCATCCAGCGCACACGGCATCTTTGCTGGCTGGTGCTCAGCACTTTCGTAGCAGCCGCGCGCAGGCCCTTGTGATCATCGGCGGTGAGGCGGATCGAAAATCGATCGAGGATCGATTTCCCGCCGAACGAGCTTCACGCCCCGCAGGCCGCGGGTCGTCAGCAACCGCAGGAAGTCCTTCCAGAACGGTTCGGCCTCGGACTCACCCGTGGCAAGGCCCAGAACCTCCCGCCGGCCTTCGGCATTCGCCCCAACAGCCACTATTGCGGCGGTGGAAACAATCCGTCCGCCGTTCCGGTTCTTGATGTAGGTCGCATCGATCCAAAGATACGGCCACTCGCCTTCGATGGGCCGGTTCAGAAAGGCCTGAACGCGTTCATCGATTTCTTCGCACAGCCGGCTGACCTGGCTCTTGGAGATGCCGGTGCCGCCCATCGCTTTAACCAGATTATCGACAGAGCGCGTTGATATACCTTTGATGTAAGCCTCTTGTATCACAGCCGTCAGCGCCTTCTCGGCAGTCCGGCGTGGCTCCAAAAACGATGGAAAGTAACTGCCCTTGCGCAGCTTCGGAATGTCCAGATCGATCCGGCCGGCTCGCGTCTCCCAGCCCCGCTCACGGTAGCCATTCCGGTAAGTCTTGCGGTCAACCGAGCGGGCACCGGAAGCTGCGCCTGTGCGC
>Ga0222653_1000534_pt1 | contig 21692 bp, 17 predicted proteins | sample AntAcemetagen419_FD_179856 | JGI IMG/M metagenome (GOLD analysis project Ga0222653, IMG submission 179856) | Saline water microbial communities from Ace Lake, Antarctica - #419 | ecosystem: Environmental > Aquatic > Non-marine Saline and Alkaline > Saline | place: Antarctica: Ace Lake...
ATAATCGGTCAATAGGTACTTTCTAAAATCTTGTTCCGTTAGCGTTTTCTCGTTTAGTCCTAGTTCGCGGTATTTTCGAGCCCGCTTGCTGAAAATGGCTTCATATGAACCTGCTTTTTTCCCTAAACGATCCACTTCTTCATCATTCAAGGGTTGAGATTTGATTTCTCTCAACTCTATTTCATGACCCAGATTTAGTTCTTTCATGATGCGTTGGCACGTATTACAGGTTTCGAGATAAAAGAACTTCTTCATGGTTTACGGGCTTCTTTGAGTTATTTTTGTAATTAACGATTACTCTAAATAAATCGCGACAATAAGCCTCAAAGATACTTGCTCCCAAAAGAAAATGACATAGTAGAGAAGTTGAGTGGGAGGAAGATTATTCTTCCTGTTTTTTTGGGTTTAAGCGTGGCCTTTCTTCTACTTTATTTCAATCTTACCGACACTCGTTTCGAAGAAGTCATTGGTAGTGATTGCGGAGAATACACATGGGTAGGTTCCAGCGAAAATGGGACACCTGATTTTAGCAACGATGAGGATTTTGAATTCGTTGGCGATTGTGGAGGCGAATACAATTTGCGCACCTACAGAGATACGCTAAGAGATATTCAGTGGACATGGGCAAGTACCTTTTGGATTCTCATGGCCTTGCTAGCAATGGCCCTTCGCGATTTGGCCTATATGTACCGCATTCGGGTATTGACCGACAATGTGCTGTCTTGGCTTCAAAGTTTTAGAGTGATCATGCTCTGGGAGTTTGCCTCAGCTCTTACCCCGAGTATCGTTGGTGGTAGTGGTGTTGCCATGTTTATTGTCCATCGTGAAGGAATCAAACTTGGGAAAAGCACCGCGATCGTATTGGTGTCGGCGTTGCTCGATGAGCTGTTTTATATTTTGACCGTAATCGTAGTCCTGGTCGCAATTGGTTCAGAAGACCTCTTTCCAGTTAGCATGCAAAAAACCCTTTTCGGCACCACCTTCGGCACGCGAGGGATTTTTTGGATTGGCTATGGTTTCATCGTCGTATTAACGACCTCAATCCTTCTTGCTGTTTTTACTCTACCTCGTGGTTTCAAATACTTGTTACTTCAAATATTCAGATTGCCTATACTCAGAAGATGGCGGTATAACGTGATCAATATCGGAGACGATATTATAACAACGAGCGAAGAGTTAAAAGGGAAGCCATTGAATTATTGGTTCAAGGCTTTCGGAGCGACCTATGTTTCTTGGACTTCCCGATACATCGTCGTCAATTTTTTAATTTTGGCTTTTGCCGCTGCCGACAATACGCTTCTCCATGGATTTTCAGATCAGGTTCTGATTTATGCGCGCCAACTGGTAATGTGGGTAATTATGTTGATCAGTCCGACACCAGGAAGTTCGGGGGTTGCTGAATTCGCCTTTTCAGGATTCTTAAAAGAATTTATTCCTTTGGGTCTTGTGGGTGCTTTAGCGCTGCTTTGGAGGCTCATTTCGTACTATCCTTACCTGTTTATCGGAGCCATTATTCTGCCCCGATGGTTGCGCGCCACATCACCGAAAAAAAAGAAATAGAATGGAGTTAGTGTCTTTGAATTCTTCATTTAAATGGAAAAAGCAACTATGAAATTTGCCACCAAAGCCATTCATTCCGGTGTTGAACCAGACCCATCTACTGGAGCTATCATGACCCCCATTTTCCAAACCTCTACTTATGTTCAGGATCAAGTAGGGGTGCACAAGGGCTATGAGTACTCAAGATCCAAGAACCCTACTCGTGCAGCTTTGGAAGGTAGTTTGGCTGCTTTGGAGAATGCCAAGTTCGGAGCTTGTTTTGGAAGCGGTCTGGCGGCCATTGATTGTGTTCTCAAGATGCTCAATCCGGGTGATGAGGTAATTAGCACCAACGATCTTTATGGAGGAACATATCGATTGTTCAATACCATATTCGCAAAGTATGGGATCAAATTTCACCACGTATCGATGGATGACCCAGCAAACGTGGGAGCTGCCGTAAATGCCAATACAAAGATGGTTTGGATCGAAACACCGACCAACCCGATGCTCTCTATTGTAGATATTCAGGCTATCGCTGACGCGGTAAAAGATTCTAACGCAATGGTAGTAGTTGACAATACTTTTTCGACTCCTTATATTCAAACACCCCTCGATTTGGGAGCTCACGTGGTGATGCATTCAGTTACTAAATATTTGGGAGGCCATAGCGATGTAGTCATGGGGGCCTTGGTAACAAATGATGAGGAGATTGCTTCGGAGATCTACCGCATTCAAAACTCTTCAGGAGCTATTTGTGGTCCACAAGATGCCTTTTTGGTGCTGAGAGGAGTAAAGACATTGCACCTTCGAATGCAGCGCCATTGCGAAAATGCAATGGAGGTGGCAAAATTCCTGAGTGATCATTCTGCAATCGATAAGCTATACTATCCAGGTTTGGAGTCTCATCCAGGTCATGAAATTGCCAAGAAACAAATGCGTGGCTTCAGCGGGATGGTTTCGTTCACTTTAAAAAAGGACACGGTAAAAGCTGCTCACGAAATACTCGCAAAGTGCAAGGTTTTCTCCCTGGCTGAATCGCTTGGTGGGGTTGAAAGCTTGATTGGTCACCCTGCCACTATGACTCATGCGTCTATTCCTGAAAACACAAGAAAACAGTCAGGGGTTGTTGACTCTTTAATTCGACTGAGTGTAGGGGTTGAAGACATAGAAGATCTCATTGCTGATTTGGAGCAGGCTCTAGCTTAGGTTTCCAAGAGTGTAAATCCTATACTTATCTTGAGAATTAGGGTATAGCCTACTTCTCATGTATAGTAACTGTCCAACCTCAATGTCGAGTTGGCGATGCACGGGGGTCTAGTTATTTGTAACTTCGGCCTGCTGAAAAAATTACTGTAAAAACCCACCATGAGAAGATTTCAACAATTTCTGCTGATCGCTGCTGTCGTGCTCAGTTCTACTTCACTTTGTGCTCAAGAAAACGAGTCTGTTCAACCAGACCAAATGAATTGTGGACAGCACGAAGCCACCGAAGCATTCTTTCAAAAATATCCAGAGCAAAGAGCAATTGCCAAAGAAGCTCGTAAACAGCTCGAGGCTGAAACTCAAGCGTTCGTAGCTGCCAAGGGTACTGAAGATGAAATACTCATTATTCCAGTTGTTTTTCACATCGTGCATCAAGGTGGTAGCGAAAACATATCTGATGAGCAAGTGCACAGTGCTATCGTTGCACTTAACGAAGACTTCAATGCCGCCAATAGTGATATAGGCCAAGTAGTGGACGAATTCGTTGATATTATCGGAAATGTTGAGTTCGAGTTTAGATTGGCCAAAATAGATCCCGACGGTAATTGCACCAATGGTATTACTCGGTTGCTTTCTGAAACCACCAATGAAGGTTTTAATGAGATGAAAGACGCCACCGGGATATGGGACAGATCCAGCTATCTCAATATATGGACATGCAGACAGATTGGAGAGTCGGGAGCAGGAGGTACCACTCTCGGTTATACTTTTATTCCGAGTACGGTGAACGGTTCATTTGGCCAGGATTATGATGGTATTGTAATGCGCTCAGACAACGTTGGGAGTATCGGAACTTCCTCTGCAGCGCAAAGACACACGCTCAGCCACGAAATAGGTCATTGGGTGAATCTGGAGCACATTTGGGGTTTAGGAAACGCTGGATCTACTTCAAATTGCAGTGGAAGTAACAGCAGTGATTTTGTTTCTGATACACCCAACACAATAGGTTCGCCAAGCTTCTGTGATCTGAATAATTCCACTTGCGGGTCTCTAGACAACGTACAGAATTTCATGGATTATACTTTTTGCTTTAGAATGTTCACTGTTGGGCAATCAAATAGAATGAGAGCAGCCATGAATAGCAGTGTTGCTCAAAGAAATCAGCTTTATACACCTGCAAATTTGATTGAAACGGGAGTGCTTGATCCAGATGAGATTTGTTTTGCCGAATTTGCGACGAACAGAGATCCAAAGATTTGTATGGGTCAGGAAATCGTTTTCGACGACATTTCTTATAATGGGGTTGAAGACAGAGAATGGACGTTTGAAGGAGGAACCCCCGCGACCTCTAATGAAGATAATCCTAACGTAGTTTATGACACACCAGGCGTTTATTCAGTATCTCTAACTGTGAGTAATGCTGAAGGTGAAGAAACAGTTCTAAAAGAAGATTTGGTAACCGTTTTGGGTGAGGCACAGTATGCGCTTCCGTTTGAAGAAGGCTTTGAGAATATTTCAGATATTGAAGAAAATAATGAATGGACTTCCGTGAACCCTGACGGGTCGACTATACGCTGGGAATTGACAGATCAAGCTTCGCTTACTGGCTCCCAATCCGTATACGTTCGAGGAAGAAACAATGCTGATTTCCAAGTAGAAACGCTAGAAAGTCCTACGTTTGACCTTTCAGGACTAGAGGATAATGCAGTGCTTTCATTTAAGTACGCTCATGCTCGTAGAAACGCCAGTTCGGATGATCTCCTTCGAGTAAGAATCTCGAGAAATTGTGGGGAAAATTGGAATTTACGAGAAACCAGAGATATAGACGAGCTGCCAACAGTCATCGGAAACGTCAGCGGTCAGTTTTCTCCTGACTCTGATAGTGACTGGGAAGAAGTAATAATTGATAACATCAGTTCCATTTTCCTAACGACAGAATTTCGAATAAGATTTGAATTCACGAGTGTGAATGGAAACAATATTTTTATTGATGACATTAACATCTACGACCCCAATACCCTGAGTGTAGACAATAACGACGTGGTTAAGGAGATCACTCTTTTCCCGAACCCCGCGACTGATAACGTAAGACTTCGACTGGACTTATCTGAGAACCAAAATATAAGAATTGATGTCGTTGATGCCTCTGGTCGGGTTGTGCAGTCTCCTTTTGCAGGTGTAATGACCTCAGGAACTCAGAGCTTGCAAATTCAACTTGATGCATCCTTGACACCGGGGATGTATTTTGTTAGATTAACTGGTGAAGAGGGAATTGCAGTGAGGAAGCTTATTGTCAAATAGGCAGAAAGGTTACCACCACCTTTCTGTTCAAATTAAAGCCTAATGAAGAAGATTTTTCTGGCCTGTCTGGCCACTATTGCGACCGTAGTGTTATTTGCTCAAAACACGCAAGAGAATATTGTAAAGTGCCATACCTATGAAATGCAGGATAGGCTTTTTGAAAGCGATCCTGCTTTAAAGGAAGCTGCTGAAATTCTTGGGGCTCAAATTCTCAAACGCGCGAAAGAGCTCGAGAGAACAGGATTTCAAAAAGATGGAGATCCATACATTATTCCCGTTGTGTTTCACATCATTCACAATTATGGCCCCGAGAACATTTCAATTGCCCAAATTGAAGACGCCATTCGGGTGATGACGGATGATTTCAATGCGAATAGCAATGCAATTGAAACCGTTCAAGAGGCGTTCGTGGATATTATTGGAGACGTAGAAGTGGAGTTTCGCTTAGCGAAACTTGACCCAGAAGGAAATTGCACCAATGGTGTCGTTAGAACTTTGAGCATTTTGACTACCTCAGGAGGAGAAAACCTCAAAACGGTAAGCCCAATATGGGATCGATCAAAGTACATGAATATATGGGTTTGTAAAACTATAGCCGGCGGTGCGGCTGGTTATACTTACTACCCTAGTTCCTTAGCAGGAGATTTTGGTGAAACCAACGACGGTATAGTTGTTAGATACGATTACGTAGGTAGTAATGGAGAGAGTACTTTAGGTCGTTCACATGTCCTTTCTCATGAAGTGGGTCACTGGATAGATTTGCCTCACCTTTGGGGCAGTACCAATGCACCTGACGTTGAAACAAACTGCGATACTGATGATGGCGTAGCTGATACCCCCAATACAATAGGTTGGACTTCTTGTAATGTATACGGCGAATCTTGTGGGAGTTTGGATAATGTGGAGAATTTCATGGAATATTCCTACTGTGGAAAAATGTTTACTGAAGGTCAGAAAATGCGAATGATCGCTTCATTGACTAGCCCAATCGCTGAACGAAATAACTTGTGGGCGGAAGAGAACCTAGAGGCAACGGGTGTTTTACTTGAGCCTCAATTGTGTGTTGCAGATTTCTCTTCTGACAACTTCTCAGTGTGTGTAGGTGAAACAATAAACTACCAAGATCAATCTCATTCGGGTATAGCAGAGAGGCTATGGATATTTGAAGGTGGATTTCCCGCTACAACCAACACTGTAAGCCCAGATGTGCTGTATTCTACTCCAGGGTTTTATACTGTTAGTTTGGCTGTGGTTGACAGTTTCGGAAATCAACTTACCGAAGTAAAAGAGGCGTTTGTAGAAGTTCTGGATACTGCTTTTCTGAGTCTTCCTTATAGCCAAAGCTTCGAGTCTATCGAGGCTTTTTCCGATTTAGAAGACGGATCATTATACACAGAGAATTTGTTTGATAATGATGATTGGGAAATTAGCACCCAGGCTGGTTTTGACGATAACCACTCAGCAGTATTTAGAGCCACAGAAGCAGAGAATCCAACTATAGCGAAGTCGGCCTTCGTTTCGAAGACATTTCAAATGAGTGATGTGGGTGATTTGCCTGTACTCTCATTTAAGCGAGCTGGTGCTAGAGGGTCAGCGGCTAGTGAGGGAGAATTGTGGGTTTTTATTTCCAAGAATTGTGGAGATTTCTGGAGTCTTCGCAGAGTTTATGACGATGGTGATGCGTATACTAACGAAGGAATTTTTCCCGAAGGATATCTCCCAAACGAAGAGGATTGGTTGACTGCTGAAATTGATAATATAGTTCCTGTATTTCAGAATGAAGAATTCAGATTTCGCTTCGAGTTTAGAGGAACGAATGGCGGAACGATTTACATTGACGACATCAATTTAATCGATGGAACGACTTTGAACACTGCATTTCAATCAGCCCCTGAGGCACGATTTGCTATGTTTCCAAATCCTGCCACGAATATGGTCACGTTGAAGTTTCCAGATGATGTGTCTGATTCCAAGACAATTTTTCTTCGAGATCTATCGGGCCGTATTATTCATCAAGAAATTGTTCCAAAAGAGTCCGTTCGCGAGTATAGAATAGAACTCAATAATCTTTCTTCGGGAATTTACTTGGTAGAAGTTCGAGGATCGAATGGTTCCTCAGCAAAGAAGTTGGTAATCGACTAATCTTTAATTTTTCGTCCCAGTAGGATGGCCACACAACCTTGAGGGTTGATGGAGCTATCACCTTGTTCGGGGACTTTTATTTTAAGGCCAAAAGTCCTTGTTCCTTCTAATCGAAAATCGAAAAATTCACTGTACTCGCGGTTAGCGTTATCGTAAATCACTTCGCCATCTTTATCTACGAGCTGAAAGTTAACATCACCTAACACTTCGTGACTGCAAACCAACAGCCGGTAGTCCACTTCGCTGTAGAAAGTCATTTCGACTTCGGCGGCATCGCCTGGAAATAATTTAACCGCATTGAAACTTTCGCCTGGAATAAAACCTTCCAGAGCATCGCCACAGTTGTTTTTGACAAATGTTCGACACTGTCCCATTGCTAGGGATGTTTGCACTGCTGCAAATAATATTATGAGTAGCTTTTTCATCTTCGGGGAGAATAGAATTCCTTAATTATAGTTGTACGTATCCTTGACGGATTTCAGAAACGGCTTGGGTAAGGGTCTTTAAATCTTGATCAGAAATTACAATTACAGTTTTACCGCCGATTTGAGTAACACCGTCTTCACCTTCGCTCACTGTGTTCTTGGCTTCGTTGATTGATACTGAGCCATACGCATCTTCAATCTTCTGTAAATCGTCGAGAATGAAATCCAGACGTCCTGATTCATTGTAGCTCATTACTAAAGCTACTAGGTTGTTAAGAGATATCTTTTGCTCGGCAATACGTTCAATGAGCTTAGGAGAAGGCAATTCGCTTGAGTTTGCGATTTGCGTTCCCAGGTAGAGTCCTTCAATCCAACCAGCAGCTATAATCATAGCTGATATATGATCGCGGTCGTTTTCCTTGAGGTAAGAGTCGAGATTGTAATAGGTATCCGAAATAATGGTAAGGAGTGAATCACGGTTGTCGACATTCATCTCCATTCTTTCTATCACTTCATCATTGAATGCTTTACTGAGACCCAATCCGTCTGCCAATTTCTTTGTACAACTTAAGTAGAGGATGGATTCTTGATTCTGATTGAAGATGCTGGCGTAGCTTAAATCAGCACCGTAAATGCCAAGGTTTAAAGCTTGCTGGCGAGCAGAAGAGTATTCGTTTACGTTTCTCACCTTATTCAAGAAATTGGCATCATACCTAGCTCCTGACTTTTTCAATATGGCTGCCATATCGAGCGGAGATGGCACTGAGTGAAGAATTTCTTTCACTTTCGTAGTCGCCTTTTCAGAAACTTCATTCGTTTCTTCAGTAGAAATTTCAGCATTGGTAATGCTCTCATCTGATACGGCGCCATCATTACATGACCACAGCGTTAAGGAGAACAGTGCAATAAGGATTGGGAAGGTTCTAATTTTCATCAGTTTAAAATATGGGGTGTAAACAAATTTAGGCTTACGAAATTGAATCATGACATTAAAACGCGTGATTAATAAACAGCGTCGAGCGATTGTACCGATTTTTAACCCGAAAGGTTTCAATTGATTAGTGTGCTTCTAGCCAATTGTGTCCAGTGTCCATATCTACCTTCATCGGCACGCTTAAGTCAGTGAAAGCATTCATCATTTCTTGTTCGACGATTGGTCTGATTTCGTCGAGCTCACTCTGTAGTGCGTCGAATACCAATTCATCGTGAACTTGAAGAATCATTTTGGACTTAAATTTCTTCTTTTCAAAGACAGTGTTGATTCTTACCATCGCCACTTTTATCATGTCGGCAGCAGATCCTTGGATCGGTGCGTTGATGGCATTCCGCTCAGCGAATCCTCTAACCGTAGGGTTTTTACCGTTGATGTCTTTCAAATAACGACGGCGCTTCATGATGGTTTCTACGTAGCCGTTTTTTCTCGCAAAGGCGATGCTTTCGTCCATGTATTCTTTGATGCCTGGATATTTTGCGAAGTAGTTTTTGATGAGATCAGCTGCCTCTGATCGACTAACATGGAGCCGCTGAGACAATCCAAAAGCCGAAATTCCATAGATGATTCCGAAGTTCACCATCTTGGCTTGGCTTCTCATCTCACGGGTTACCTCCTCAATGTCTACATCAAAAACTTTTGCGGCAGTAGCCGCGTGGATGTCTTCTCCTTCGTTAAATGCTTTCACCATAGCATCATCTCCGCTTAAGTGAGCGATGAGTCTCAATTCAATTTGAGAGTAGTCAGCTGCGAAAATAATGTGATCCTTATTGGTTGGTATAAAGGCTTCACGGGTTCTTCTACCCAGTTCGGTTCGGATGGGAATATTTTGGAGATTTGGATTTTGTGAACTCAACCGACCAGTAGCGGCAACCGCCTGCATATAAGTGGTATGGATGCGCTCATCTTTCGGGTTAATTAGTTCTGGCAGGGCATCTACATAAGTGCTTTTGAGTTTCACCACCTGTCGGTATTCCAATAGCTTACTTACAATGGGTTGATTGTGCTCGTACTTCAGCAAGGTTTCCTCGTTGGTACTGTATTGTCCCGACTTGGTTTTCTTGGGTTTTGAGTCAATCTCTAATTCCTCAAATAGAATAATACCAAGCTGTTTGGGACTTCCAATGTTGAACTCTCGACCAGCCAGTTTGTAGATTTCCTTTTCTAGATCAACGATTATTCCTTCGAGCTCTTTCGAGAATTCAACCAAGGCTTCACTGTCAATTTTAACTCCTGCAAATTCTATTTTTGCCAACACTGCAACCAAGGGCATTTCTACCTCATAAAGCAGGTTTTTCAGTTCGTCAGACGACTCGACTCTTTCCTTGAAATTGCTGTAAAGACGGAAGGTGATATCCGCATCTTCACTCGCATAGGGTGCAACTTCCTCAACGGGAATATCGCGCATGCTCTTTTGGTTTTTCCCTTTTTTTCCGATCAAGGTTTCAATGGAAATTGGCCGATAACCAAGGTAGGTCTCAGACAACTCATCCATGTTGTGCTTCATGTCTGGGTTGATCAAGTAGTGGGCGATCATAGTATCGAAAAGGGGCCCCAAAACTTCCATGTCGTACCACTTCAATACCGTAATATCGTATTTGAGATTGTGTCCGATTTTCAGGATTTCCTCATTCTCAAAAAAGGATTTGAATTCCTTGAGGATAAACTGAGCTCCCGCTTGATTTTCGGGTATGGGAATATAATAGGCTTCGCCCTCTTTCCAAGAAAATGACATGCCAACCAATTCGCAATTATTGGCATCGACCGACGTGGTTTCTGTGTCGAAACAAACCACTTTTTGCTTCATCAAACTTTTGAGGAAAGTGTTGCGTTTGTCTTTCGTTTCGATCAGGCTGTAATTGACCTTTTCAGGATCGAAAACTTCCATACTAGTGACAATCTCTTCCTCAGTGTCCTGGGTCGCAGATCCGCCACCTCCGAAGAGATCCATCTGCCCTCCTGACGAAATCACCTGCTCTCCCGATGAAGCTATTTTTTCGCCTAGAATCCTCTCCGACATGGTTCGGAATTCGAGTTCGGCAAAAATCTCACGAAGTACTTCGCGATTGGGTTCTTCCAAAATAACCTCGTCGGCCTTGAACTTGACAGGTACTTCGCAATTGATCGTGGCGAGTTCTTTCGAAAGCAACGCTTGCTCCTTGTTTTCCTCTACGCGTTCCTTGAGCTTCCCTTTTAATTCGTGAGAATGCGCGATCACACCTTCTACACTACCATAATCAGCAATAAGTTTCATGGCTGTTTTCGGGCCTACCCCTGGCACTCCTGGTATATTATCTACGCTATCGCCTTGTAAGCCAAGTATATCTATGACTTGTTCCGTTCGTTCAATTCCGAACTTTTCGCAAATCTCTTTTACTCCTAATATTTCGTTCGGATTTCCCTGTCTACCTGGCTTGAGCATTTTCACATGTTCAGTTACCAATTGACCGTAGTCCTTGTCGGGGGTCACCATAAAAACATCAAAGCCTTCTTTTTCTGCCATTTTGGCTATCGTTCCTACGACGTCATCTGCTTCAAATCCAGCCATCTCTAAAATCGGAATCCGAAAACCTTCTATGATTCTTCGGATATAAGGGATTGACATTTTGATGTCATCGGGAGTTTCTTCCCGATTGGCCTTGTATTCGGGGTAGATCTCATTGCGAAATACACCACCTGGCAGATCAAAGGCTATGGCAATATGAGTAGGCTCGTAATTCTTAATAATATCATTCAACGTATTGGTGAAACCAAACATCGCCGAGGTATTCATTCCATTGGAACTTACCCGCGGATTGCGAATGAAAGCGTAGTAGGCTCTGTAAATCAGAGCATAGGCATCAAGGAGGTAGAGGGTGGGTCTTTTTTGGCTCATGGGAAATAATTGCAGACTTCGAATATAATCAAAGCCGCTTTCTAACCCATAATTTATCCGATCTCGTAAGTGGTGCCTTCCGGCGAATCCTTTAGGACAATGCCAATTTTGGAAAGCTCATTTCTGATTTGATCAGCCGTAGTGAAGTCCTTATTGAGTTTTGCTGATTGACGCAACTTAATGACTAGATCCATCAAGCCGTCGGTTACTTCACCTCCGCCTGCATTCTCATCAGCTTCATTTTGGAAACCGAGGATATCGAAAATGTACACGTCGAAAAGGGATTTCAATTTTTTCAAATCGGCATCCGATATTTTCTCTTTCCCACTGTCGATGAGGTTCACCATTTTCACTCCTTCAAACAAGTGTGCGAGCAGGATGGGGGTATTAAAATCATCGTCCATCGCAGTTTTACATTTCGCTGCTAAGGCGTCAATATCTATCGAAGTAGATTCCGAAGTCTTCAACTCTTGCAGACGAGCATGACTTTCCATAAGCCGCTTGAATCCTTTTTCTGCGCCTCTCAAAGCTTCATTCGAAAAGTCGAGGGTACTGGAATAATGACTTTGAAGCATAAAGAATCGCACAGTCATTGGCGAAAAGCCTTGCTCCAGAAGTTTGTGGTTCCCAGTAATTAATTCTTCGGGAGTAAATCCATTTCCTTCGCTTTTGGACATTTTTCTTCCTTGTACGGTAAGCATATTTCCGTGCATCCAGATTCGTGGACCTGCTTTTCCTGTGGCTCCTATATTTTGAGCGATCTCGCAGTCGTGGTGTGGAAATTTCAAATCCATTCCACCACCGTGAATATCAAACTCTTCTCCTAGATACTTTCTGCTCATAGCAGAGCACTCGAGATGCCAACCTGGAAATCCGTGACCCCAAGGTGATGGCCAATACATAATATGTCCTTTCTCAGCTTTCTTCCAAATAGCGAAATCGAGAGGATCTCTTTTTTGACTCTGTCCGTCGAGGGTTCGCGTATTGTTTTGCAGGTCGTCAATGTTGCGACCTGAAAGTTTTCCGTATCCGAATTCTGAGTCGAACTTTCGAACATCGAAATAGACCGAGCCGTCTACCACATAACCAAACTCTCGATCGATGATCTGCTTGATCATTTCAATCTGTTCGATAATATGACCGGTAGCCGTTGGCTCGATAGAAGGAGGTAAAATATTGAAGATGCCCATTACATCGTGAAATCCATAAGTGTACTTCTGTACAACCTCCATGGGTTCTATCTGCTCTAAGCGGGCCTTTTTGGCAATTTTGTCTTCTCCCTGATCAGCATCGTCAGAAAGATGGCCAACATCGGTGATGTTGCGCACATAGCGCACCTTGTATCCTAAAAAAGTCAGGTACCTGAATACAATGTCGAATGCTAGGAATGATCTTACATTTCCCAAATGCACATCGCTGTATACGGTGGGTCCGCAAACATAGAGTCCGACGTGTGGGGGATTGAGAGGCTCGAATTCTACTTTTTCCCTACTTAGGGTGTTGAAGATTTTGAGTTTGGATTCCATGCGGGAGAGAATAGGTTAATGCGTTGGCGGCCAAAAATACTTAATTGTTGGCATCTTCGAGAAGTCCGTATCCGATGAATTTCCCATCCTCATAAACCTCAACTTTTTTAAGGTTTCCGTTTGGATCGTACCTGTTCCTCTTGCCATTCCAGAGGCGGCCATTTTTGAATTCACCAATTTGGGAAATCTGCTTTTTGTGATTGTAAAGAATGTTTTGCCCACTTCGTTCAAATTCCAGAATGCTCGCTTCCATTTTTTCCACTGTAGTGGTGATACTCTCGGGCACTTCAGGCATTTCTACTTTAGTGTAATCTTCTGTAGCGGGCTCAAAAGATTTAACCGAATCCTCCTGCACCAATCCATTTATCACCACTTTCTCTATTCTCGGTTTCCCGTCGGGATAGAAGGTTTTGTAAAAGCCATTAGCGGTTCCTTCTTTGATCTCCACAGAAAGCTGAACGTTGCCATTTTTATAATAGTAGTGCTGGACTCCGTCTCTTTTTCCGCTAGAAGTAAAGTTGAATTCTTGAGCGATTGATCCATTCTCATGGTACCGCTTGAAAAACCCAATGTTCTTATTTCCTTGCCAATTGCCCTCTTCTTCTAAATTTCCATTTAGGTAATACACTTTGTATTTACCCCTTGGCATATTGTTTTTGAAAGTGATCTCATTTCTCAATACACCCGAAGGGTAATATTTTTTCCAAACCCCAATTTTCTTGTTGCTTTCGTAGGTTCCTTCTTCAACGACTTGGTTATCACGAAAACCGTCTTCTAGTGTTATAGAGCCAGTGATTTTCCAATATCCTTGTCTCTTTCCGTTGGCGTCAATCGCATTGATATCTTCTCCACCTCGACAAATCAAAGTGAGACAGAACACCAGAATGACGGTGCCAAAAACATGTAAGAGTGAATTTTGTAGGGTGCGCATAGCGAGTCCTTTTACCCTTCTACATACGCTAAAACTGAAAAAATGTTTCTGCTTACTAGATGCTGTCTATTTAGTCGTGTGTCTGAGATAGATAGTTTATTAGCAAGTCCCTAGATCAAGCCGAAGACATGATAATCGACTCTGGAGATAGACAGTTTAGACTACCTCACGCAGGTTCACGAGCATGTCGTTCACCAAATCTTCGAGGCCGAAGTCAGGCTTCCAACCCCAGTCTTTACGCGCTAAGCTGTCGTCGAGTGTCGATGGCCAACTCTTGGCAATAAGATCTCTGTAATCTGGGTGGTAAGAGACGGTGAAATCGGGAATCTCTTTGCGAATCGCTTCGGCAAGAGTTTTAGGAGTAAAAGAAACACCTGAGATATTGTATGACGTGCGAAGCGAAATATTCTCTTCGGGGGTATCCATGATCTCAAGTATAGACTTGATGGCATCGGGCATATACATCATAGGCAGCTCCGCGTTTTCGCTAAGAAAACAGTCGTAATGACCATTCTTGATGGCTTCATGAAAAATGTGAACAGCATAATCCGTTGTTCCGCCTCCAGGAGCACTTTTGTATCCAACAATTCCAGGGAAACGGACGCTTCTGATATCGACACCGTAGCGCTTGTGGTAGTACTCGCACCAACTCTCACCAGCTACTTTGGTGATGCCGTAAACGGTTGTGGGTTCCATGATGGTGCGCTGTGGAGTATTGATCTTAGGGGTATTCGGCCCAAATACCGCGATAGAACTTGGCCAAAAGATCCGCTTGATTCGGCCATCCTTGGATAGATCGAGCACATTGCTCAATCCATTCATATTTAAGTCCCAACCCAGCGCAGGGTTTTGCTCTGCCGTAGCGGAAAGTAAAGCCGCCAGTAAATAGATCTCTTCGACGTTATTTTGGCTTACCACTTCAAAGAGTCTCTCTTTGTCAAGGATATTCAGCTTTTCAAAAGGTCCCGCTAAAAGAGCCTCAGGTGGTGAGTCTGTAATGTCGGTGGCAATGACGCGATCAGCACCATAAACTTCACGTAGCTTGAGCGTAAGTTCAGTGCCGATTTGTCCTGCGGCTCCGATTACTAGAATGTTTGAAGGCATGAATAACTTGTTAGAATGAGCGCAGCGAATTTAGTCAATTGTTGGTTGTAAATTATGTCGTTCAATATCCCTTTACCGCCCATTCTTCCGCTTTTCATTTGGTATATTTGTGAACCAACTACTAAACAGTACTATGCCATTATATCATCAACTTGGAAAGATTCCACACAAACGCCACACGGTATTTAAAAAACCCGATGGAGGGCTCTACTATGAGCAGCTTTTCGGTACCGTTGGTTTCGATGGAATGTCATCACTTCTCTACCATACCCATCGCCCTACCCAGGTTAGTGATTTGGGAAAGATATTGGATGTCTCTCCGAAAATAGCTGTTGAGAAAAATCTGAAAGCCTATCGGTTTAAGGGATTTCAAGTGCCTAGCGAAGATGACTTTCTGGAAAGCCGGAAACCGATGTTGGTAAACAGCGATTGCTACATTGAATTGGCGTCTCCTAGAAAGTCGATGACGGATTATTTTTATAAAAATGCCGATGCTGATGAGGTGATTTTTGTTCACCGAGGGAAAGGGACGCTCAAAACGTTCTTGGGTGATTTAACCTTCTCATATGGAGACTACTTGGTCATTCCGCGTGGAATGATTTATCAGATCCACTTCGAAACGGAAGACAACAAATTATTCATCGTTCAGTCGTTCAGTCCGATATACACGCCGAAGCGTTACCGCAATTATTTCGGCCAACTTTTGGAGCATTCGCCTTACTGCGAAAGAGATATTCGCCGACCGCAGAACCTGAATCCGATTGACGAGAAAGGCAGTTTTCTTATGAAAATAAGGAAGGAAGATATGCTGCATCACTTTACCTACGCCACGCATCCTTTTGATGTAGTTGGGTGGGATGGATACAATTATCCCTACGCGTTTTCGATTCACGACTTTGAGCCCATTACCGGAAGGGTGCATCAACCGCCTCCCGTTCACCAAACATTTGAGGCAGCTCAATTTGTTATTTGCTCATTCTGCCCGAGAATGTACGACTACCACCCCGAGTCAATTCCAGCACCCTACAGCCATTCAAACATTGACTCCGATGAGGTGCTCTATTATGTGGATGGCGACTTTATGAGCAGAAATGACGTTGACGCGGGACACATTAGTTTGCATCCTGCTGGAATTCCACACGGTCCCCACCCAGGTGCCGCTGAGCGAAGCATTGGGAAAAAGGAAACCGAAGAATTGGCCGTTATGGTCGATACATTTAAGCCTTTGAAGCTTACAAATTATGCAGTCGGCATTGCCGACGATACTTATTGGAAATCGTGGCTAGATCACGATTAAAACTCAGTGCCACCTACGAATTTTAATACACTACTATCATGGAATCAACTTCAGAATCAACACTTAATCTCAAAAAGATTAACCCCGAAGCAGGAGACTTTCTTCCGCTCAATGGAACCGATTACGTAGAGCTCTTCGTTGGAAATGCGAAGCAATCTGCTCATTATTACAAGACGGCATTCGGTTTTCAATCCGAGGCTTATTCAGGATTGGAGACGGGTCGAAAGGATCAGACTTCTTATGTGCTGCGCCAAGATAAAATCAGATTAGTTCTTACCACACCGCTTACTCCCGATAGCCCCATTAACGAGCACATTCGCAAGCACGGAGATGGAGTGAAAGTGGTTGCCCTCTGGGTAGATGACGCGACCAAATCTTGGGAAGAAACGACCAAACGAGGCGCAAAATCATTCATGGAACCTGTCACCATTGAAGATGAGCACGGCCACGTTGTCAAGTCGGGGATACACACTTACGGCGAGACTGTTCACCTTTTTGTGGAGCGAAAAAACTACAATGGTGTTTTCTTGCCAGGCTATAATAAATGGGAAAGTCATTACAACCCTAGTTCAGTAGGTCTAAAATTCATCGACCACATGGTGGGAAATGTAGGTTGGGGTGAAATGAATAAGTGGGTTGATTTCTATGCCGAAGTGATGGGCTTTGTCCAGCTCATGTCCTTTGACGATAAAGACATTAGCACCGAATACACCGCCTTGATGAGTAAGGTGATGAGCAACGGAAATGGTCGAATCAAATTTCCGATTAACGAACCCGCCGAGGGAAAGAAGAAATCACAGATTGAGGAGTACATCGACTTTTACGAAGGAGCGGGAGTGCAGCACATCGCCCTTGCAACGGACAATATCATTGAAACCGTGACAGCGCTTCAAAGCCGTGGAGTCGAGTTCTTGTACGTTCCCGAAACGTATTATGAAACCGTTTTGGATCGAGTAGGAGAGATTGATGAAGATTTAGCACCACTCAAAGAACTAGGAATCTTAATAGACCGTGACGATGAGGGATACTTGCTCCAAATTTTCACAAAGCCGGTTGTCGATCGACCTACTATGTTTTTCGAGATTATTCAGCGCAAGGGAGCTCTCAGTTTTGGTAAAGGAAACTTCAAGGCACTTTTTGAAGCAATTGAGCGTGAGCAGGAAGCACGAGGGACTCTTTAAATTCATCTTGATCATATTCTTCTTTGCTATTTCCCTTTTGGGAATGGCGCAAGAGAAGACTTTAGGCCTTCGCCTCGCATGGGGTGGAGGTCTTTCTTATGTCCAATCCATTACGGATGACCAAGATTTAGAATTGATTTTGTCCCCTAGGTGGGGAGGAATTATTTTGACCGGTCTCTACGAGCGAAAAGTTCCGCTTTCTTCTAATTCTTGGAATTTGTTCTACGGTGGTGGACTCCATGTCGGCTATCACCACCGCAATAATTATGTCGGAGAAGGATTCAATGGAGACCCACTATACATCAACTTGGGATTCGACTTGATCGCAGGAATCAAATACCGCTTTGACTCCTTTCCAATAGAAGTATCAGCAGACTACAAACCGTCTATTGAGCTTTTGGCAAAGAGGAATTTACTTTTAGAAGAATTCGGAATTTCTTGCCGCTACCTTATTTTTCAAGATTGAGCTTCAAGCCCAATTCTTTCAGCTGAGCATCATCAACCTGAGCAGGAGCATCGATCATTACGTCTCTTCCAGAATTGTTTTTTGGGAAAGCGATGTAGTCCCTGATCGATTCAGATCCACCAAAAAGTGAGCAGAGTCGGTCGAATCCGAAGGCGATCCCACCGTGAGGAGGCGCTCCGTATTCAAAGGCATTCATCAAAAAGCCAAACTGGGCTTGTGCTTCTTCAGGAGTAAACCCGAGCAAGTCAAATATCTGAGACTGCAACGTTCTGTCGTGTATTCTGATGGAACCTCCTCCGATTTCAACTCCATTGATCACCAAGTCGTAAGCGTTGGCCCTCACCTCGCCCGTATCTGACATAAGCTTGCCTAAGTCTTCGGGTTTCGGTGATGTAAACGGATGATGCATGGCAAAGTAGCGCTTCTCATCTTCGTCCCATTCCATCAAAGGAAAATCAACCACCCAAAGAGGAGCAAAAACTTTCGAGTCTCTCAACCCGAGCTCATTCGCCATGTGGAGTCTCAATTCACCGATTTGTTTTTGCGTCTTATTTAGATCTCCGCTCAATACGAGCAATAGGTCACCGACTTTTCCGCCGCAGGCTTTGCTCCACTCCTCGAGATCTTCATTGGAGTAAAACTTATCTACTGAAGACTTGAGCGTGCCTTCTTCTTGATATTTCACATAGACCAATCCCTTGGCACCGATCTGCGGGCGTTTCACCCAATTTGTAAGAGCGTCGAGTTTTTTTCGACTCATCTCACTACCGCCTTCTATATTGATGGCAAGAATAGCTTCGGCGCTGTCAAATACAGTGAACCCTTTGCCTTGAGCATGAGCTGAAATGTTGTTGATTTCCATTCCGAAACGAATGTCTGGTTTATCAGAACCGTATTTCGACATGGCCACGGCGTAGTCCATTCTCGGGAAATCTTCGAGGGTAACATCGAGTACTGTCTTGAAAAGATTCTTTGTCAATCCTTCGAAAGTATTCAAGATATCTTCCTGCTCTACGAAAGCCATTTCGCAGTCAATCTGAGTGAACTCAGGTTGACGATCGGCACGTAAATCTTCATCGCGAAAGCAACGAACAATTTGGAAATAACGATCGTATCCACTCACCATCAGCAATTGCTTGAATGTTTGCGGCGACTGAGGCAAGGCATAAAATTCTCCTGGATTCATGCGGCTTGGTACTACAAAGTCTCTCGCACCTTCAGGAGTAGATTTTATGAGGTAAGGGGTTTCAATTTCCAAAAATCCTTGACCGTCCAAATAAGATCTCGTGGCAATGGCCAATTTGTGGCGAAGCATCAAACTCTGTTGTACTGGATTTCGACGCAAGTCCAAATAGCGGTACTTCATTCTCAACTCTTCCCCTCCGTCGGTATCGTCTTCTATGGTAAATGGAGGAGTCTTGCTTGCATTTAAGACAGTGAGTGCCGAGACTTCAATCTCCACTTCACCAGTTGGCATATTGAGATTTTTGTTGCTTCGCTCTCGAACGGCCCCTTCTATTTTAACTACGAATTCACGTCCTAGCTTCCGAGCTTGTAAGCATAGATCGGCGTTCGACTCCATGTTGAAGACCACTTGGGTAAGGCCGTAGCGGTCTCTCATATCCAAGAAAGTCATTCCTCCTAAATCTCTCGATCGTTGAACCCATCCCGATAGTGTGGTAGATTCTCCGACGTGTTCGATGCGCAATTCTCCGCAAGTATGTGATCTATGCATAGCTCAAAAATTTCGATGGCAAAGGTATTACTTTGAGGGATTGAACCAACGACATTGGCGGGCTTCTTAGCTTGGTTTATATTTGCCGCATGGCAATGGAAACAAGTGGTGATGATTTCTTTATGAAGCAAGCTTTGCGAGAAGCTCAGGCGGCTTACGAGGAAAATGAAGTGCCCGTGGGGGCTGTAGTGGTTTGCAATGACCGAATCATTGCGCGATCTCATAACCTTACTGAAAGATTAACGGATGTTACGGCTCATGCAGAAATGCAGGTGATCACGGCTGCCGCAGATTTCTTAGGCGGAAAATACCTAAACCAGTGCACGCTTTACGTTTCTCTGGAGCCCTGTCCGATGTGTGCAAGTGCGCTGGGATGGGCTCAGCTGAAGAGACTTGTGTTCGGGGCTTACGATGATCGAAAGGGCTATTCTTTGCTGTCTGAAAATCTACTTCACCCCAAAACAGAAGTGCTGGGTGGCGTTATGGGAGATGATAGTGCGGAGCTGTTGCGGCGTTTTTTTCAAGAGAGAAGAAAGAAGTCATAGACTAAGACTATCATTTTGGAGATGTTTTCGATTTGATCTGGCCGATCCCTTCTTACCTTTGTAAAAAACAAAATTCAAGTTATGTATCCACCAGAATTAGTTGCACCAATGAAGGAAGACCTCACCAAAGCAGGTTTTTCTGAACTACATACGGCAGAAGAAGTAGATCAAGTTCTTTCCGAAACAGAAGGTACCACCTTAGTGGTTGTAAATTCCGTTTGCGGATGTGCTGCAGGAGCTGCCCGTCCAGGAATCAAGATGTCACTCGACGGGGCTAAGAAGCCATCAAAATTGACGACTGTTTTTGCAGGGGTTGATCGCGATGCTGTTGAACGTGCTCGTCAGTACTTTTTGCCTTATCCTCCGTCTTCTCCAGCTATCGGTCTTTTCAAAGACGGAAAGTTGGTTCACTTCATCGAAAGACACCACATCGAAGGACGTCCGGCTGAAATGATTGCCGAGAATCTGAAAATGGCTTACGAAGAATACTGTTAATTCTCAAAAATTAACGAAGCGGGAAATCATTATTGGTTTCCCGCTTTTTTTTTTGCAAAAAATCGCAACAATGAAAAAGAATTTAAAATTGATCTTAGGATTGGTTGTTTTGGCTGCTTTTGCTGTCACAACAGCATTTACCGTTTCTGAAGAAAGAGAAGAGATATTGGCAATAGGAGCCATGGCCCCGAAAGCTGATATGCCAATGATGGGTGTCGCTGGCGATAAAGTAGCTTTGAAAGAGATCGCGGGTAAAAACGGTCTATTGGTAATTTTCAGCTGCAACACTTGTCCATTCGTCGTAGGAAATGGAACCAAAAGTGAAGGCTGGGAAGGACGTTACCCTGGACTATATGATGCCGCTGCTTCCGCAGATATCGGAATGGTGATGGTGAATAGCAACGAAGCTAAGAGAGATGCGGGTGACAACATGGACGACATGAAAAAGCGCTACAATCAAGAAGGTCTCAAAGGGAACTATGTACTTGATGAGAAACATATTTTAGCCGATGCTTTCGGAGCATTGACCACTCCACATGTATTTCTATTCGACGGAGATATGAAGTTGATTTACAAAGGTGCTATCGACGATTCTGTAGAAAGTGCTGACAGTGTAAAGGAGCCTTATTTATTAAATGCGATCAAAGCGCACGTTTCAGGCTCGAAGATTGAGCCGAATAGCACGAAGCAAATGGGTTGTAGCATAAAACGAGTTAAAGTCTAAAGAGTTTTTTTCAAACTGAATTGGAAAAGGTGTTCGACTGAGTCGGAGACCTTTTTTTTTGTTCTTTTGAAGCATAGAAAATGCAATTGGTATGAAAGTCTTAATCCTTGGCTCTGGTGGCCGCGAACATGCATTGGCAATGAAGATTGCTGAAAGCCCTCTTTGCGAAAAGGTTTTTGTGGCTCCTGGAAACGGTGGAACCAACGAAG
>Ga0222653_1000539_pt1 | contig 21555 bp, 21 predicted proteins | sample AntAcemetagen419_FD_179856 | JGI IMG/M metagenome (GOLD analysis project Ga0222653, IMG submission 179856) | Saline water microbial communities from Ace Lake, Antarctica - #419 | ecosystem: Environmental > Aquatic > Non-marine Saline and Alkaline > Saline | place: Antarctica: Ace Lake...
CTTTCCAGCTCAGTCTTACGTGCCTGCTCCACAGATTGCGGCGAAGCCGCCTTGTCTTTGCCCGGAGGCGTGGCACTGCCACCACCAAAGGTCGGACGCCCCGGAAGCAACCGCTTCTCGGGATCATACCGATGGCGGATCTCCGGCTTAAGCTCAGGAGTGGGAGGTTTATCAAACTCCTTGCGGAGTTGATTACGTTGAGGCTCTTGATTCATGCCCTTGAAACGGCATGAACCCCCATCTCATCCGGGAAGAACTGAAAAAGATGCCGCTCAGGAACTTTTTTCTTCGTCCGCCAACTTGCAGACCGCCGCGATTGGATGCGTTGCCTGCATCCGTCCGACATTGAAATCGGCGAAAGGCCCGAAGCGATGGATTCCGATCCAATCAGCCCTGCCGACATCGTAGAAAGCGACGTCTTCGAGATGCTCATACTCCCATTGGAGAAATTCGCCGTGAACCACAAACTTAGTTCTTCCCTTCACCGTCCAGCAGCCGTCCGCGATGAATTGCACATTGCCATTGGCCTCGCTCAGGAGCGTCAGCTCAAAGAGATAGGATACTTTATTGCAGCGCGGGCAAAGGAGTTCCCAGAAGAGAAAATCAGAACACTTGGTAAAGTCGTCTGAGACGACTTCCAAATCGCAAGTATTCCGATCCAGAACTTCAAATTTTTCCTCTGGGTGCTGACCGCAATGCGGGCAGTCCCATTCGGGAAAGCGTTTCACATGTTCATAATTCACCTTCATGGCTTCACCTCCTTTGGAATGTCGGCCTCAGTTAGCGTTTGCAGCGCAGACTTCGTCCAGTATCTGCGGTTCGTCTTACTCAAACGCCGTGCCTGTTGTTTGATGCAATGCTCTAATAGATTGCGCATCGCTCTTCCGTTTCCGAAATCACTACCGGACTGCTTCTGTAGCTCAGAGATGTATTCTCTCACCTTCAGCTCGGCAGCCTTGTCCAAGGCAATACCCTTTGTAACACAGAAAGATTGAAAAATTCTGAACAGCTCCTTGAAGGAATAATCCTCGAAGTTCAGCGTCCCAACGAACCGCGATTTTAATCCCGGATTCCCTTTCAGAAACTCATCCATTTCCTTTTTGTATCCAGCCACGATCAACGCGAAGGAATCCCGACGGTTTTCCATGAGCGGAACAAAGGTATCGATGGCTTCGCGGCCAAAATCTTTGCTGTCATCTCCATTTTGAAAAAGACTGTAAGCCTCATCAATAAACAAGACCCCTCCCATAGCTTTCTCCACCGCCTTCTCAACTTTTGGAGCAGTCTGACCGATATACTCGCCAACCAGATCTTTGCGTCCGACCTCAACCAGATGGCCTTTGCTGAGAACACCAAGCTCGCGGTAAATATCCGCGATCAGGCGGGCGACCACTGTTTTGCCCGTGCCAGGATTCCCGGTGAAGACCAAATGCAAGGTGGAGCCAACGTCAGGCAGTCCGAGATTTCCACGGGCTTCCTTCAATTTTACCAAGGCGATGACATCACGCATGGCATCTTTGACCGCTTGCAGTCCGGTCATTTTGTTAAGCTTGAGAAATGAGGGAGGCAAGGATGCGTCCTCTTCTTCAGGCTCAGGTGGCTCGACCGCCTTTGGTTTCTTTACAGCCTTTTTCGGCGGCGTCTCTTTTTCGGCGATCTTGTATTCCGGTGACCTCGGAGCTGGCTCAAGATTCATGAACCGAAGAAAATTCGACTCCTTGTTTGAGCCGGACTCGTCCAGCAGGTATCGCTGACCGTCTCGCTCGATGTAGGGAACCTCCGGCTTCACCAGAGCGGTAGGCCACTCACGCACGTAGCGGCGACCATCGCGTTCGATGGACTCCGGGCCGGGTGGCGGGGTGCTATGCCGCAGGTTTTGAAGAGTAAAATCGCTCATGTGGATGAAACGAGGGCGAGGCCTCTTTCATCCGGCTTGCGTGAACATTTCTACGAAATGACCACAAAGCGGCAAAAACTAAAAATAACGAGCTTTGACATTTTTGGATGAGTCTCTAGCCTGCCAGTGAATGAATGTGTCACTGACCGACAAGCTCGAAGAATTCGTCAACCAATTGGTTGAGCAAGGACGCTACCGCTCCGCCAGTGAGGTGGTGCGCGAAGGGCTACGCCTTCTAGAGATCCGGGAAGCGCAGCTTCAGCCCAAGAATAACAGAAAACCAAAGGGTTCTCCCTCTGAAACGAAACAATCACATTAGCTACATAATGGTCCGTCAGAACACACTAACCTACATTGATCTTTTCGCCGGATGCGGAGGGCTTTCTCTCGGTTTGTATAATTCAGGGCAGTGGCATGGATTGTTTGCAGTGGAGAAGAGCATCGATGCCTTCACCACTCTGAAGCACAATCTAATCGAGAATAATGCCCACTTTAGTTGGCCCGCTTGGCTTCGGAAACAGAATCACAACATTGATTCAATTCTTAAAAATCACGAAAAGCGACTAAGATCTCTACGTGGACAGGTCGACTTGGTTGCCGGAGGCCCCCCTTGCCAGGGTTTCTCACTTGCAGGTCGCAGGATTGAAAAAGACCAACGAAATAATTTGGTTCACTCCTACCTAAAGTTCATCGAACTTGTTCAACCAAAAACGATCCTTTTCGAAAACGTCAGAGGTTTTAAAATTGGTTTTAAAAGAGCAGATCAAACGCGAGGCACTCCATATTCTGAAGTCGTCATCAAGGTGCTGAAAAAGCTTGGATATAAAGATGCTGAAGCGCGCTTAATAGACTTCTCCCATTTTGGAGTCCCACAAGAACGAAAGCGTTGCATTATAGTTGGGACGAAAGATGGTAAAGCACCAGAGTTTTTTGAGAAACTAGAAAACGATGCTTCTGACTTCCTACAGGCGAGAGGCTTATGTCCTAGTCAAAATCTCGAATCAGCGATTTCCGATATTCTCCGAAAGCACGGAGAAATTGAATCTCCGGACATGAAGCGCTTTAATGCTGGGATCTACTGTCAGCGACCACCCACGCCCTATCAAAAGTTGATGCGTTCACGCCCGACAGAATATCCTGACAGCCATCGTTTCCCAAATCATACACCCCCAATTGAGGCTAAATTTAAAGCCATCATTAAGTATAAGCTTCGATCAAGTCAGATTCGTGAGAAATTCAATACAAAGAAATGCAGCACCAAATTACTTCAGCCAGATCTTCCCACTCCAACTTTAACGACATTGCCAGATGATTACGTCCACTACTGCGAACCACGCATCTTGACCGTGCGTGAGTATGCGAGAATCCAGTCTTTTCCGGACTGGTATGCGTTCAAGGGAAAATACACAACTGGTGGTGCTCGCAGGAAAGTTGAAGTTCCTAGATATTCGCAGATTGGAAATGCCATACCACCTTTGTTCGCTGAACATGCAGGGCTAACACTAAAGAAAATTTTCTCTAATGGGTGAAAAACTTCAGTTCAAGGTAAGCGCTGCGCTAAAGAGCGTTATCGGCCGTGACCTGATAACGGACGATTTCGTCGCAATTTTTGAGCTAGTTAAGAACTCGATCGACGCAGGCGCGTCCAAAATTACTGTGGTGTTTGATCTCGAAGAGGGACCAAACTCTTGCATCAGAGTGTTAGACAATGGGAAAGGAATGTCTTTTGAGGATATTAAGGAGAAGTGGCTATTCCTGGCTTATTCTGCAAAAAGAGAAGGGACTGAAGATAGTCAGTCGAAAGTCTATGCCGGAAACAAGGGAGTCGGAAGGTTTTCCTGTGATCGTTTGGGGGGAGAACTCGAACTTCAGAGCAAGACTAAAAAGAGTCCATTAATTAATGTGGTAACTGTTGATTGGGGTGACTTTGAACGAAGTGCCGAAGATCTATTTTCAAAGGTCGATGTCGACTACGAAGAGGCGGAGGAGTTTGAGGGGCCATCCGAACTCCTTCCACGCAAATCTGGTGTTGCCATCAGGATCACAGATCTAAGGGATCCTAATTCTTGGACTCGCAACAAGCTCATTCGGCTGAAGGCAAATCTCGCTAAGTTGATCAATCCCTTCGGGAACGATGATGACCGCTTCACGATTGAGATTCATTGCGAAAGGGAAGCCGAAACAGACAAAGCGATTCTCAGTGGCCATAGTGATGAGAACGATGCACCCTTGGTGGTCAATGGCATCGTGAGAAATCATATCCTGAGTAATTTGCAGGATAAGACTACGTGGCTTGAGTCGGTGATCGAATCAGACGGCTATCTTTATTCGAAGCTTCATGATCGCGGAGAGGTGATTTATCACATCAAGGAGCCTATCGGCGAGGAGCTCATACCACTTCGAGCTTCAGTTTTTTCGGCGAACTTGTTCTTTCTCAATATGGCGGCAAAGTTCTCATTCAAGAAAGCGATGGGCGTGCGTTCCAGAGATTTTGGTTCGGTATTTCTGTTTAGGAATGGATTCCGTGTTTTTCCAGTAGGTGAACAAGATAATGACTATTGGGGATTAGATAGAAGAAAGGCTCAGGGACATGCTCGATTTTTAGGCCAGCGAGATATGATGGGGAGAATTGATGTTCACGGCAATGAAGAGGATTTCAGAGAATCTTCGAGTAGAGACAAGGGACTTGTGGATACCCCTGCGGCAAAGGCGCTAAACTCATGTCTCAATCGTTGTGTGAAGAGATTGGAAAGATATGTGGTTGGAGTGTCGTGGCAAGATAGGCTCGACAAAGAATTCGATACTCCCGAACGCATGTTTCTCGCCGGAAACCGGATGCGGATCATCGAGCTAATCGAGGATCTTTCTAGTTCAAAGGATATCGAGGTTTTGGAATACAACCGAGATCTCATCGGGATTTTAAGCGAGAAAGCTGAGGAGTTCGAGCCGTCCTTGTCCCCGCTTCGTCAACTTGCGGCTCGCCTCGGTGATGACTCGCTGGCAAAGCAAGTTACAAAGGCAGAAAAGTCGCTCATAAGAGCGAAGAAGGACGAGAGAGAGGCCTTGGCGTTCGCCGAGCAGGAAGAGAAAGCGCGACAAGAGGCAGAGCGTGCAGCAGAGATTGCCCAAGCCGAGGCCGAGGCTGCGAAGTCTGCCTACCAAGAGGAAAAGAAGCGAAATGTTTTTCTAACGAGCACTGGCTCACGGGACAAAGAGCAACTGGAGAACTTCATTCACCAGATGATCTATTTCGCAGGGCATAACAAACGCTTGATCAAGAATCAACTCCGAGCAATCTCCGCGAAACCGGGAGCAGAGTGGAAGAGAGTTCGAGAGGCGTTTTTTCAGCTCGGTGAGGGAATTGATAAAATTATTTCAACATCGCGCTACCTGACTGCGGCTGATTTTCGGCTGATTTCCGGCGAGATCAAAGACGGAGACCTGCTCGGCTTCATCAGGGAACATCTCACCTTGATGGCACCTAGATTCACCTCGGGAATTGAGATTGAAGTTGAGGCCGCCGACAAGGAGTTCGGAATGGACTTCCCACCCATCGAAATGGGTATCCTGTTTGACAACTTGATCTCGAATGCGAAAAAGGCGAGAGCGTCCAAAATAGCGTTTAAAATTTCCGTTGAAAGTGGCGTGCTTAATGTGCGCGTAAGAGATAATGGTCGTGGATTGTTGCCCGACATAAAGGATGCAGAAGATATTTTTCAAAAAGGGTTTTCGAGGACAAATGGATCAGGTCTCGGACTCTATTTTTGTAGGGATCAAGTAGAGCGTATGGGCGGGCAAATCGTAGCGCTACCTCGAGATGACGAAAGAGGATTTGGAATTCACATTAAATTTGTATCGAAATGAAAATCAACTACGAAATCCTTTGGTTTGAGGATCAGCCAGATAAGCTAGAACATGATCTTGAAGCTATTCGTAGCTACTTGTGGGAATCTGGGTTTTCCATGGAAGTGGATATGCGAAAAACGCTTACGAATAGTGACGTCGACGAGATCGTCGACAGGATCTCCAAATATAATAAATACGATATGATCATTTTTGATTATGATCTTGGAAACAGTCCCAAGGGATCGGAGATCGCCAGAAGGCTTCGCGCTGAAGTTTACACCGATATGATTTTCTACAGCGGGAAAGAACCTGAAAGTCTGCGAAAAATCCTGTTCGACACAAAGGTTGACGGTGTTTTCATCGTCGATCGGAGAGATCTGGCTGAGCAAATTGAGCCAATTCTTGAAGACCACATTAAGAAGGCCTGTGACGTGAACGGCATACGCGGGATCGTGATGGATGAGACAAGCCGCTTTGATCGACTTCTGAGGGAAAAGTGTAAAAAAGTCTTAGCCGACGCTAATGCAGAAGAATTGGAGCAAGTGAGGAAAGATCTCGTCCGGCGAATTACAAAAAGCGCAGCGAGCCGTCAGAAGAGTGCAGAGAAGATCTCCTGCCCGATTTCCGCCCTATCTGATTTCCAAGTTTCGGATTTCAATCTTGTTCGGCATCGACTTGCGAAGCTGATGGGCGAGGTGGCTGAGGTGGCCAGTCTTCTCTCGGACCAAGGGGAGCTGAAAGTAATGCAGGATCTACGAAATCGATTAGCTCATTTGGAATGCATCTATTCTGAAGATGGATGGATGAGTCTTTCTGACAATGCAGATGATCGGTTTGACTTTGAAAGATTTCGAGAGATTCGAAAAACTCTGCGTGATATCGGACTAGAACTAGATAAAATCTAGTAGGCGCTTTCCAGTAATCGACTGTAATACAGACTTTTCAAAACGGTCTGAAACCCGGCTTCGCGATGCTGCAATGCGGAAATTGCGGTGCTGGCTGAAAAGTGCTTTGTAAAAGCAAGAGAGCGACGAGCCACCAGAACAAGGAATTGTCCTCTTTCTTACGCTCAGCCTCACGGTTGAATTTGTGATTCAGTTTCGTCATTCTGTCCTCCTGTCATTGTGGTGTTCTTGGTTGCGTTTGACGCATTCGAAAGAATCCAAGACCGGGAGAGAAAGGAACCCATTTCGGGGCTTAACATCGAGGTGCAGGGTTGATCCCTTTCCTCTTGATCGGGTTGGAAAAAATCGGATTGCGTGACGCATGGAACACTCTTGATGGTGGTTAGATCTTGGCGGACTGTACACGGATTCTTTCGTCCGTGGGGTGTCGCTGTATAAAACGAGACGGTGCGTTCTGTTATCCGGTGTGGCGGATCATTTATCAGCGCAGAGGGAGGCGAATCTCCGAGAACAAGGGGAGCGGGCGTTAACCATTTGTGCATCGAAGTCGGGTAGAATGGCACAAAGTGGCAAGCCTCCCGGATGAGCGGATAGCGAGATGCGTTTATGTAAACAAAAACTGTCTCGGCAAGGGGGTGATAACCTCCCCCGTTGCATCCCCACGGTAAACCGCAGGACGGCACATCGAGTGCCTTGTGCGGTGCACCAATTTGCAATTGGTGAGGCTGATTTTTTGAAAGGAACTCGCAATGGCTCGACCCACAAAAAATGCAGACCGACGGCTCAGCCGTCACGTCATATTCCGTCTTACCGACGAGGAATATGCGAGCCTGCACGACAAGGCCGTGCTGGCTGGTTTGTCGACCAACGAGCTTGCCCGTCGTCTCACAAACAAGGGAAAGCGGAAGCTCGTGGTGGAGACCACCAAGCGCATCGATCCCGCTTTCCTGAAACGCATCGACCGTATCGGCCAGAACCTCAACCAGCTCGTCAAGAACGCCCATACGTTTGGGCGAATCTCTCCGCAAATCGATGCGCTTGCCACCGCCATTGACGAGATCATCCATGAAGCCCTTCACGAAGACCCAGAATGATCCCGAAAATCACAAAAGGCGGCAGCAGCTTCAAGAGCGCACTCCAGTATTACCTCCATGACAAAGGAGCTGATACCCAGGAGCGCGTCGCTTGGGCGCAGACCGAGAACATGCGGACTGAAGACCCTCAGAAGGCGTGGCGCGTGATGGCATACACGGCCAAGGAGCAGGATCGCCTGAAAGAGGCCTCCGGGCAGTCTCGGGCAGGGCGGAAACTGGAGAAACCTGTTTTCGCCTACTCGCGCGTGGCATCCCGAGCAGTCGCCTGATGCGGAGCACATGCTGGAAACTGCCCGTGAATCGCTCGAAATGATGGGACTGAGCGACCACGAATGCGTGATCGTGGCACACCGGGACGAACCCCAAAAACATGTCCACGTTATTGTGAACCGCGTGCATCCCATCACCGGGCTGGCCGGAGACGTTCGGAATTCCAAACTCAAGTTCTCCGACTTCGCCCGTGAGTATGAGCGGAAGCATGGCAAAATCTACTGCGAGCGCAGAGAGGAGAATGCCAAGAAGCGCGAGAAGGGAGAAAAGACCCATTACGGCGATCCGATGATCGTGGAGGCGTGGCACTCCAGCAAGAACGGCAAGGAATTCGTCGCCGCCCTGGAGCGCGAGGGATACGCCCTCGCACAGGGGCGCAAACGTCCCGTGGTGGTCGATGTGCACGGCAAGGCGCACAATCCCACCCGCCAGCTCGATGGAGTGAAGGCGAAGGAATTCAAAGAGAAGCTCAGCGACCTCGACTTGGAGAACCTTCCCACAGTCGATGAGATCGCGAAACAGGGTCAATCTCGCGACCCTGAAAAGGACAAGAGACTGGAAGCCTTCGAGATCCTCGCCGCTCGCCAGCTCGAAACGACGCTCGCGAAGCATCGCAACGAGCAGAATGAACTGAAGTTGAAACACCGCTACGAGTTCGAGGCCGACAAGAAGGAGCTGGTGAAGCACTACCAGCTACGCGAGCAGAAACGCGACATCATGGAGCAGGCCGCAGTGGTAAAGAACACCAACTGGTGGAAACGCCTAATCGGCACGACCCGCAAGGAGCAATTGAAGCTCAATGGGATGATCCTTAATTTCCGCAGCTCACGCGACCGCTACAAGGAGCAGCTTCGCTCGAAGGTGCAGCAGCGCGTGGAGGAACGCACCCGCATGAAGAAACGCCAAGAAGACGAGCGGACTCGACTTCTCGCCAGAATTGCGGAGGAGCGGAAATCCGAACGGTATTCCATCCGCCTCCAGGAGCCACCGCAACTGGAGCGCACTCACACCCGGCCACGCGATGGCTACGGGATGGAGAGATAGGGGCACAAAAAAACTCCTGAGCGGAAGATTCCACTCAGGAGTTTTGATTGGTTTCTAAGATGAGCGCCATCATGACACCGCTTTCATTGAGGCTTTGAAAAGCTCACGGCTTTTCTTGACCCAGCCTTGGGCGGTGGAGTGTGCAACGCCTGTTATTTCTTTGATTTCCATAAAGCTCAGCCCTTCATGCCCGTAAAGCCAAACGACCTCTTTCTGTGCATCTGAAAGAGCGATATCGGGATAGTCCGCCCAGAAGTCTTCTGGGCGAAATTCAAAAGGGTTTGAATTCTCTGATGCGATGTTTTCTGGAGAGAACTCTTTGCCGCCATCTTCATCATCGTGGGACAAATCTGAGAATAAAGATTCTTTCTTGCGGTCTCTGCTGCGAGCGTAGTCGATAGCGAGAAGTCCGGCTTTTCGGTAAAGCATCGTTTTCACGCCCATATCGCTCACCTTGTATTTCCTTAAGACATAGAGCCAGAGGCGTTGGGCGACGTTTTCAGCGTCTTGAATGTTATTCACCAACCCCTTTTTATCCTTGAGGAGCCAACCTTTGATTTTCTCGTGATTTTCGTCATACGCCGCCTCAAAAGCCGCCGCTTTCTCGGGGCTGAGAAGATAAGGGTCTTCAGGAGCGATCTTAGCTCCACTATCAGGATCAACTGTCGCCGCACTATCGGGGTCGATGAGCTGAATCGCCTCTTTATCGATTTTGATCTGACCACCAAAATTCGCAAATTTTTCAAGCCGGGAACCCTTTTGTTTGGGACTCTCGAACTCAAAATTCTGGTCTGAGAAAAGGTAAGGAAGGCTGATGTGAATATCTGTTTTTTTGTTTTTCATATGACCTATTAACGCGACAGGCAGAGCCAATATCCGACAGAGAGTGACTTTTTTTCATTTTTTTTCAAGGGGAAGGCTTTCCCCTCGGACTTACTGCGTGCAGTCCTACCCCATCACCTGAAAGGCTCCGCCTCTCAAACTCTCTCAAGTGGCGGCAGGAGCCGCAGGGTTTCGGTAACGGACTGGTTTGGTTGCTCCGCACCGCGTGGACACCAAAAGCCCGCCGTTCGCTCATGCTTCGCGTGCCGGACGGTCTTATCGTGTCTCACTGCCACCAGTAGAAATCAGCGTTCTCATGTCCGATGGCGCAGCCAACCGACGAACGCCTATTGCCAGATAACGAACCAATCTGGCTAAGGGCTGGCTGCCCTCGCGACCGTAAAGGGCATCCAAAAACTGTCCTCGTCACTGCGTTCTTGCGGGATTTTTCGGAGCCTCCCTTGACGTAGCTACCCCGCTTCTCGGCGAAGGCCAAGGTTTCATGCGCGGGGCGATGAAGCCCAGTGGCTTATCTAAGAAAGGAACCAAACTATGACGAACGAAACACCTAGAATTTACGTGGCTTGCCTTGCCAGCTATAACGCCGGAATCCTGCACGGGAACTGGATCGACCTCGACGGAACGGAGACCCTCGAAGACCGGATTTCTGAAATCCTAAATGCCTCACCAGAGGAAGACGCGGAAGAATGGGCAGTGCATGACCATGAGTTTTGCGGCCATCTCTCCGAGTATTCCGGAACCGATACCTTGAACGCAATTCAAGAGGCATTCGAGAAAGTCGAAGCCGAGGGAATTGATTGGGAGGTATTCTGCGAATACTGCGCCCACCTTGGGCACGACATTGAAGCCGGAAAGGTTGAAATGTTTAGCGAAGCTTACGCAGGGACAGCGGACACAATGGAAGACTGGTGCGTCGAGTTTCTGGAAGAAACCGGGCAATTGGAATCCATCCCTGAAAATCTGCGTCACTACTTCGATTATGCGGCATTCGCCCGAGACATCGAAATCAACGACGTTTTCACGATCAAGCACAACAGCGACACGCTCGTTTTCTGGCACCGTTGAGCGCCTCAAAGGGAGAGGCCTCCGCGCTTCTCCCTTTGACCGCTCTGCGAGCGGCCTGTAAAAACCGGACAGGGCGGGACTGAGATGGAAGCAAAAAACCGGACAGTAACCGGACAGTGGAGAAAATCTTGGTGGGCCCGGTGGGACTTGAACCCACGACCAATCGATTATGAGTCGACTGCTCTAACCACTGAGCTACAGGCCCTTATCAAGATTTGTATTTTTTACTCCACTGTTTTTTTAGACTGTTTCTAGCAACTATTGCGAGGAGATTATGAGTCCCCTGCTCTAACCGCTGAGCTACAGGCCCTGTAGTGTTCCTGTCATTACGCACATATATTTGGACGAATTCCAAGCTTATGTGCAAATAATCGCAGTCCAAACTCATGTGCAAGATTCTCTGTCCAAATTTATGTGCAAACGCACATAAAATTAAAACGGGGATTGAATGCAGGTAATCGATTTACGGCAAGCATTGATTGCCTCGAAAATAATCATATATTTCAGTTGGTGGTTCGAAGAAAATACAGAAGAATAGCCATTTTCAAACCGCCTGCTTTATACCAGGCGAATTCAATTTTGAAGTGCAAGAGAGCGGCGAAGGTGAGTTAGGTGCTTGCGAAAGCACCGACCTTGGCCGGAAGCATCTCTAGCGATGAAACCATACAAACCCCGCCTTGTTCGATGAGTAGGTCAAGGGTCTGGAATATTTGAACCGCTTACTGGTCTTCAATAACTGAAATCTCTTCAAGTAAATTAAATGGTGACGTTCCCTCCGTATACTCTGCCCACCATTCCAGTAATTCGACGCCACTTATGCGCGATACTGGAGTCCTTGATTCAAGTTCGGTTGCAGTGTCTAGACCCGATTCAATATTAAGCCCCCCTATATCAGTCAAGATTAGCCTAGGATGCACGCGTGCCTGAGTTGTATTTTTCCACACCTTAAAGCTCATAACTTTTGCCAAGTCATCTGAGTCATTCGGCAAGTATTGATCCTTTTGATTGCGGATTGAATGTGTCAAATTATGCAAGAAAGTATCTTGCTGATCCTGCGTCCATACTAGTGGGTTGTAAGCACAGTTGAATTCAATGCTCTCTATCGTCTGCGGGGAGTCTCGCAGGTATTCGAGGTTTCTTTTGAGGACGTTCAAGAAGCGCGGATCAAAGCAAAAGTATGGATCAATGAATGACACCTTTATGCTTTGCTTAAGTAGCAGCTCCGTGCATTCCGAAATGGCCGATAAATTGCGAAGAATTCTACCCGAGCTCGGGACTGACCAGGGAGCACATTCTCCGCCGATATCTTCATAGCGTAATACTGCAGGGTGGTTCTTCGGATTGTTCTGCGCGATGATTGCCTTGAAGGGCTCTTTTTCATGAATGACTTCAGCTTTTTCAAGCCAAGTGGCTCCACTTTCGGCATTCGAATACGAGACTGGCGAAGTCCTCTTAATGAACTCATTCCCATCGCGGCGAAGGTATTTCTCTTTGATACTTTTGCTTTTAACTGGTCCCATCTGATCGAGGCTGGAATTTCGTTTCGCATCGCGCATCCAGTTTTTAAGCCGTGGAAGTATCGCCATAACGCGTCCTTTATCATAACCCATGCCTTCTATAAAGATTCGATCAAAGCGCTCCCAGCTATCGCAGAGGCTCTCTGGTTCGATTGCGTAGATTTGATGCATCAAAACAGTTCCTCCTCTCGTTCATCAAAAAATCCATTTGGCCACCGGTCTTTAAAATCACCATCCTCGGTGATACGAAGTGGAATCATCTCTGTTTTGCCTGCACTGGACTGCACATAGTAAACTGAGACATCCTCAGGTTTCACTTCAGCAAGGTAATCTGGATATTCCTCATCCTTCTCTGTCGTCTCTCGAATGCGCCTGAGTATGCGTAGCATCAGGTGCTCACTATGAGATTCTAAGATGAAACGATTATTGGCATCTTCCAATGCGCCGTTGATGAAAAGATCGCCCAACCGCGCTTGAACAGCTGGGTGTAGATGCAGCTCTGGCTGTTCAACCACTACAGTGCCACTCTGCAGAAGTGAGCCAACGACCACGGGTATGACCTGAGAAACACCAACCCCAATGTCGCATGGGGCAACAGTTGTATTTGCACCTGCATCATATAGAGTCAGCGCGGTGCGAGTCGGGCTGGCTTCGACATCATTTAGTATCAGCCGAATTTTCTCCTCGATTTCTTCGTCTAGAGCACTTCTTGAGAGCTGCTCCAGACCAAGATGTGCACGTCCATCTTGTTCGACTTCATAATATTTGCGACTGGAAAGACTATAACCTAATTGCAGGCGATCTGCCAGCCACTCACTCGTAGCCATCACTAGGCCATTTCCATCTGGCGCAACCGCTGACTTATGCAGGGCGTCCCATGCGGCTAGTCCGTCCGACCATCGTTCTTCACGGGGAGAACGTAGTAATTCAAAATTGCGCGTAGGCACCTTACGCAACGGCCCAATGTAGCAGATGTTTTTTAGCTCTTCGAGCACGAGGTTTCCAGCACCAACTATCAACTGCGTTAGAATGAATTGTGAGAGCGCAAATCCTTGGAGTTCTTGAAAGTCACTGGAACCTGGATCTGGCTGTTTAGGTGGACTGTCATCATCAGGATCCAAGAGTGGAGACAGCATATTAGGAATTGGACTAAGCTGTTTCAACGGAACCCGAAATGAAGGTAATTCCGAGAAATTTTCTTCGCCTAAACTAGCTTCGTTCAGGTAATCATTCATTGCCAAACATTCGGGAGGTAGCTCGTTCTGGTCTAACTCAGTCTGAAAGAACTGAGTCAGACAGGAGTGGTCAGGAGCACAGTGCGTTAGGTAGCACTGCATTGTCGTTTCAGCTACAAGCTTAGCGAACGGCTCTCCATTAATACCTACCATGTATGAGCTGATAAATGGAACGCCGCCTTTAGTATCCCAAAGGACGGTTACCTCTACAGAAACATTTTTAATTCCAGTGATGCCATTTTCTAGAAAATCACGGTTATTACCGTCTGAAAGAGACAATATCTCCATAATTGGAATAACCGGTAAACCGTCATCGCTTACCTCCACAGATACTCCAATTTTTACGCCTTTGGTTAAATCATGCTCATTAACAAATTGCTGAAAACCTCCCAAATCAATTGAAGCCCCACTGGCCTGAAGTTGGTCTGCATCAGCATTTCCCCGCTCTAGCAGCTCTCGAAGATAGAGCATGGCCTGCAGCAAGGTGCTCTTGCCTGCGCTGTTCGCGCCGAAGAGTATGGTGATCGGCTTTAGATCGACCTCGGCTCGCTCGCCGATGCCTTTGAAGTTTTCGATGGTGATTTGGGTAATGGCCATATTAGCAGACTCGCAATTAGTCCTCTTTGGGTAGTTCTTTTGTCAGTTTGTCGAAGTCGGACTCGATACCATGACTCCTGTTGAATTGTTCATATTCCGCAAACGCTTTGGCCTCGGCCTCTTGGCGACTCACCGAGCCGTAACCTTCGAGGATTCGATATTCGTTGAAGTCTAGGAATTTGTTCACACTGGCCGCAAAGCGCTCCATCGTTAAAGTATTCCGGCGTTCAATGATGTTCTCAATGTAGTCAAAGTAAGCGCTCACGGCGCGTTCAAGCTGCTTAATCTGCGTCTCCGAAAGATAGTTTTTCCCGATCGCCGTGTCAGACTTCAGCACTCGCCCCTCGGGAGCATTCTTGAAGGTCTGCATGCCCATAAGTGGTTTTGCGGCATCGGCTTTCAGATGGATCAATTCCGCCGCCGTGTGCCCGGTGATCGCGTAGTGAAACTTATCCTGCACTTGCGCGTAAAACTCGCGGGTCAGTTCCGACTTCGGATCATAGTCGATGCTGCATTCCGCGAAAATGTCGGTAATCTGCTGGTAGATGCGGCGCTCGCTCGCCCGAATCGAGCGAACCCGTTCGAGCAGTTCGCGAAAGTAGTCTTTCCCGAAATAGCGCCCGTTTTTCAGGCGTTCGTCGTCCATCGTGAAACCCTTAATAATGTATTCCTTCAGCCGCTGGGTTGCCCAGATGCGGAACTGCGTGGCTTTGCTGGAATTTACCCGGTAGCCCACCGAGATAATCGCATCGAGATTGTAATACTTGGTTTTGTAGGTTTTGCCGTCTTCGGCAGTATGTTCCAAAATGGAACATACTGTATCCTCCTCCAACTCATGTTCTTGGAAAATGTTGGTAAGGTGCTTCGTGATGGCAGGACGCTGCACCCCAAAGAGCTCGGCAATGCGCTTTTGGGGCAACCAAAGGTTCTCCTCATGCAGGAAAACTTCCACCTTCACTTCGCCCCCAGGCGCAGTGTAGAGGAGGAACTCTGTCAGTTCGTCGCGGGGTGTAAGATCGTGGGGTTCGTCTGGCATGTGGGGAAGGAATATAGGCTGTGTTTTTGACCGCTTAAGGGACGCTTAATTTACGCTTAAAAGTAAAGAGTTAGGGAGGTCTATGTCGCTAAGTTTTAGTTTTCTTGTAGTGAAGTTGGAACACACTTATCTAACCGCCGATGTAGGAGTGAAATTAGAGAAAAGTAGTCCGCAGCATCTTCTTCGTCTTGCCAGTGGATTTTCGGCTCGTGGGCGATGGGGTTTCGGAGGGCGGCGAAGCAGCCTTTGAGGAGTTGTGCGAAGCCTTTGTGGGCACTTTGTTCACTCTCAGTTTGTAGCGTATTGAATGCTAAAAGCGGATTTTTGATTGAGAACACTAAGTCGACGAGTTCGGCGCCATCGCCGTCGGCTCCAGCTTTTTCACATAGCCGTTGCTTCAACCCTTTGCAGGCCTCGAAGAGAGCATGGTAATAATTTTCCTGCATCAGCTCGGCTTTACAGTATTTCGAAACTTCAGAATGCAGCCGTCTTCCGTGGAATTTCTCACGAACTGTTTTAAAGCGACGTTCGGCATCATTCAGTGTCTCGGACTGTTTAACCTGACGAAACTCTCCGTCCTCTGAAAATTCAAGGCCTATAAATGAAAGCACTACGTTTAACTGTGACAGGGCAGCTTGATACTTTTCGCGTTTTTTGGGCTCTATAAAACGTACTGGAGCCATGAATGCTTTGATAAAGCCATAGACCTGATTGCTGGAGCGAGCAGATCGTTGTAGTTCAACAAATGTATGATTCAGACGCTTCCATTTAGTCGACTCACCAGATCTATCAACGATGTTGAGCCCGTAAAAGGTTCGTTTGATGGCATCGCCCGTATCGGCTCTGCCTAATGCTTCTGCGAGTGGCTTTAGGTGCTGAGGTGGAATGTCCGGTAATTGAGGCATACGTAGAATTGCGTGTTAGGTCTATTTGACCGCAAACGGATAAGCTAAACCTTGCGGAGAATATTCGGGGTGCTGTTCCTTAAATTTATCGGCCATATACTTTACGGCATAGGCATGAGCTTCATCCGTCATATAGATATGGCTATACTGATTCAGCTTCTTCCATTGCTGCGCAGATCTCATGAGAATCGTCGTGTATATCCCTCCGACTTCGACGTCATTCACACGAATATCATCTGCGGCCTCACCCTTCGCGCAAGAAAGCATTGTTACGATGCCGGTTCCGCATTTTTCTAGATATTTACTCCAATTTAACTCTCCATAAAATGCATTACTAAATGAAGTTACAACTGACTCTGCATTTAGTGAACGAACTTCTGTTGCCTCATTTGCTATAATGATATTCTGAAGGACGTGAGATGCAGATTTCTGAATACTGCTTACTACGTGCGCATCTTCAAAACCACGGCAAGCGTCCACAACCAATGTGCCCTGAATACTCTGGGGTGTAATGAATGCCAGGGGACAATCTTTGTTGTAGTCGTTTAAACAGACGTAATCTCCGCGGTTTTTATCGTGGAATCCATGACCAGCGAACGCGACAAAACAGTATTTGTGCTTATTTTGCTCTAGCAATTTCTGCACATCAGAACTCATCGGCTTGCGGAGAATGACAATCTCACTGGCAGCAACATTCTCTGAATACAACCAACTACCACCAAGTTTTGTTCGTAAGTAATCCTTCCAGTTTTGAATGTCCTCTCTGGCTCCAGGCAAATCCCGAAGGCCTTTAACATCTGATGATTCAATAAGTATTGCTAAGCGTTTCATGTCTTTATTTTTCGGTTTCGTATTTTGAGATAAATGAGCTGATAAACTTGTCACTGAAGCCGGCGATGAAACCTAAGACTTGAGGTCCTCCAGGTCCTCCCATCAGGCCGTCAATGATTTCAGGGCACAGTGGTGAAATTGCAATGAAGGCAATCGCTAGCCCCGCAATTGCACCTGAGATGAAGCGAATCGCCACCTCCAGCATATGCAGTAACACACCAGAGGCAGAGTCCATTTCACCGCGTCCGCTGCGTAACACCATCGAAAAAAAGGAACCAAGCAGGGCAAAGTAGATCGAGACTAGCCAAGGGGAATTCTTCACTTCTTCCATCGCAAATAATCCTTGGTGAGAATACCCAATATAACCAAGAATACCCATCACAGGTAGGGTGCTCAATAGAATCCATCGGCGAGAACGTTCCGCAGTTCGCTTCTTTAAATAATCCTTACCTGTCGCGAGTTGTCCGCGCGCTCTTTCTGATGACTTTTCAATCACACATGTGAGAGCACCTCCCAAAATACGCTTAAAAGCGAGCCGATCATTGAGCTGAAGATGCTTACTCGGGAGACTCGCGACTGCGCATATTTCTGCAATGAGTGTATTACGTTCTGCTCCTAGCGGGAAATCAGTCACGTAATCAAGATCAAGATCACGATCAATGAAAACCAAGAAGTCCTTTGAGTTCGCTGGTGCGGATGTCACTTTCGCGTTTTCTAAAGGCAAGAGTTCATCATAGGCCTTCTTTCGTGCCTCATCCTGCATGTGGATTAATTCTTCGAGATCGATGGTTTCTTCACCCCACAGACGGGACACTTGAGCTTCCATCGCCTTACGGCGTTCTTCGCGCTCATCTAGCTTTTTTCTGCACATATACCGAGTAATGAAGTTCATTGCTTCAAGCCGACTGCGACAGGGAAGAAATGCAGACGCCGACCTGCATGATGTATAGGTGTCTGCTGTGGATTGATTTGCTTAAAACGCGCTGATACCAGATCATACGCATCCTGCGTATTGAGAATTGCGGAACCCGTCTCAGACCATTTCAACGCTTCTTTAATCAGGATATTCGAAAAGGATACGGCATCACTTGCGCCTTGATGCAGATCGGCCGCATATAATCGAACCCATCCTTTTTCAGCTCGTTGAAGTGCCTGTTCAAAGCTTGCCCTAGCTCTTTTGACTGCCCCCTCATCCGCAGTCGAAGCAGTCTTTGAGAAACTGATCGATTCGCCAACGACTTCATACTTTCGGCAACAATCGAGGACGGACATATACCAAGGCGTCCCTGGATTTAACTCTCTTTCTGTAATGACTTCGTCATTTTTCAAGTTCAGGAAAGTAAATGGAATTCCCATTTCATCATTCTCGACATAACCGTGCCCCAAAAAAACTGTAACGCCATAATCGGCTCCCTCGAGCGCAGCTGTTGCCCAGAGTATTTTTTCGCGGTTTGGATTATTTAATTCAATTATTTCCGAGTCTTCCCACGCACCTCCACTGTTGGACATGAGAAACCTCCGCCAGTCTAATAAATCACGAGAGACGCCTGGCAATGGATCGTCCTTCAAATCTACGCCGATGATTAATGCTTTTCTATTCATAGGACTGAGAATTAAAGCTCTCCTTTGAAAGCGCTTTGTTGGAGGGAGGAAAAAAGATTGGTATCTTCTTCCGATTTCATGCGCTGCCTTAATGCTTCGGTGCTTCTCACCGCATTTGCGAATTTCATTTGTAAATCGTTTGGCGGGCTCGGAACTTGAAGCTCCCGAAGGATTTTCAGATTGATATTCTTTTGTGCAACTTGGGGAGCTTGCTCATCCAGGATCTTCTTTAAGAACCAAAAAAGCCCTTGAACATATTCGGAGCGCCCTTCCTGATCTGAGCAAAAGCCCACCACACTGTCTGGAAAACAAGAATCAAAAGTTAAAATTCCAGTGCTACCAATATTAGCTGCAATCGTAATACAGAGTGTTCCTTTGGGCCACATCTTACTCTGCTTCAGACCTTTTTCAGAATAGGTTGATTTATAAGTACGAATATAACCCTCAGAGTTGGCGACGTCACCGGTTTGGATAAGTGGGTAATCTCCTCCTAAAAGTGAAGGTTCATTACGAGGCCGATGTTTTGATGCTCCACGCTCCAATGTGCCTAATTCCCCCAAAGCTTTTCTGTCCCATCCCTTAGGATTAGTCACTGGGTCACCGAACATGTCGAGGAAGCAAGACCGGAGGAAGTCGTCGGCGAGTTGGAGAGCTTCGCGGCGTTTGCGGCGAATGCCGTCCGCTTTGTCCAAGATCGCCGCGATCCGCTTTTGCTCGGCTAGGTCGGGCTTTCCGTTTTTGAAGGGGATGGGGATTTGAATTTCGAAAACCTGTGCGGGACGGGCACGCAAAAGCGACCCGCCAACGCCAGAGACAGTGGCCATAAACTGTTGATGGAAATGATCAGAGATTAGCAAGTGACGCAAAAAATTTGCTTCGATATCATCTCTTCGAAAAATTAACCATTCGCTAGAAGCGATCATCCTGTTTTTACTAGTTCTAGAAACCACCCATGCACGACGTATATGCGGGACGATACGAGATAATAGTAAATCCCCATCTTCTACGCATTTCTTAGACGAACCTACCTCAAGGCCCTTAACGCAATCGGGGTTACGAGAATCAAACGCGGGAATTGAATACAAATCGAAAGATTCATCTGGATATTTGCGAGGATCCAATGAACCCATATTAGGTGCACACAAGTCACCGAGTTTGACCATCTCCCACTTCACTTCAACATCCCTTCCAACTCATCGATATCCTTTAGAATATCGATTTCCAGTTCACGGAGATTTCCTAGGATAATCTTTGGCTTATCGTATTCGGCTGCCTCATACGCAACTTCCTTGTAACGGTTAATGGAGAGGTCGTATTTGTTATCGCGAATCTCTTTGATGGGAACAAAGAAGTGCTTGCTGCGCTCGCTTTGCTTTTTGGGATCGCGTGCTTTCCACTGCGCGACGAGATCGGGAATGTCGTTCTTATCAGGTTGCGGGCTGCGCTTATCATCGAGCGAATAGCCGTCGGCCAGCACATCGTAGAACCAGACATCGTCAGTGCGTCCGCCTTTGGCAAAGATCAAGATTGCGGTGGAGACTCCTGCATAGGGCTTAAAGACGCCAGACGGCAATGAGATGACGCCTTCAAGCTGGTTATCGTCCACAATCATTTGGCGCACGGCGACGTGGGCACCACTGGAGCCGAAGAGCACACCGTCGGGCACGATTACGGCGCAGCGCCCGCCTTGGTTGAGCATGCGCAGCATAAGGACGAGGAAGAGCAATTCCGTCTTCTTGGTCTTCACCTTACTCTTGAGCGTGGCGTCGGTGCTGTCGTGGTCGATTGTGCCCTTGAAGGGAGGATTGGCCAGAATCACATCGAAGTGTTCCTTGGCTTGCTTTGGGTAGCGCTCGGTAAAGCTGGCCACGAGGGTGTCTTGATTATTTAGGGTGCGCGACTCAACGCCGTGCAGAAGTAGGTTCATCCCCGCGATGCGCAGCATGGTGCTGTCGAAATCGTAACCGAAGAGCATACTGTTGCGAATGTGATCGCGATAGGGCTCCAACTGGTCGCCGGGATAGTGCTTCTCGCCGTCTTCATCGACTTCGATGAGTTCAGGCGTGGTATGAGTTTGCTTGAGATAGTCCATTACCCCGACAAGAAAGCCGGCGGTGCCACAGGCAGGATCGCAAACCGTATCGGTGGGCTTGGGATCGAGAATCTCGACCATGGCACGAATGATATGACGAGGCGTGCGGAACTGCCCCGCAATGCCCGCGCTTTGCAATTTGGAAAGAAGATATTCGTAAAGGTCGCCCTTGGTATCGCCCTGCTCCAGAGGGAGTCCGCTGATCGAATTGACGGCTTTGACCAGGAGGTTGCCGGTCGGGATCAAGCAGTTTGCATCCTTCAAGAAGCGCCCGAGCGGCGTCTTCTCGGCGATCTCCGTGCGCAGATAAGGAAAGACCTGATCACGCACCACCTTGAGCATGGCATCTCCGCCTTCCTGCTTAAAATTCTGCCAGCGCAGATGCTGCTGATCGGCAGGAAAAAGCCCTTTGTAGCTTTTCCCCAGACGGTCGGCGCGTTTTTCTTCACGCGACTCATTCAAGTCCAGCAAGCGGATAAACATGAGGTAGGAGATCTGCTCGATCACCGTAATAGGATTGGAGATACCCCCAGCATGGAAGTCCAGCCAGAGCGCATCGATTTTAGATTTGAGAGATTGCATGGGAATTGGGAAAATTTGAACCGTTAATGAACGTGAATTAACGTTTATTTTTTAAACCGCTGAGGGCGCTGAGATTATTTTTGGGAGGAGTTCTTTTGCTAGTTCGCGGGCTAGATTAATGGAGACACGACCACCTAGAGAGACTCCTTCGTTCGTGTGTATCAGAGTAAAGGGAGCCAAACCTTGAATGTGCA
>Ga0222653_1000541_pt1 | contig 21470 bp, 15 predicted proteins | sample AntAcemetagen419_FD_179856 | JGI IMG/M metagenome (GOLD analysis project Ga0222653, IMG submission 179856) | Saline water microbial communities from Ace Lake, Antarctica - #419 | ecosystem: Environmental > Aquatic > Non-marine Saline and Alkaline > Saline | place: Antarctica: Ace Lake...
TTCGGAAAGCCGGCGACTTCTGCCACGCGTGAGAAACCAATCACGCCGCCCGCAGGTCCTGACAGAATACTGTCTTTGCCGACAAAATGAGACGCGTCGACCAGACCACCGGCGGATGTCATCAGTTTCAGGTCGCAGTTTTTCAGAGGCGTGCGGAGTTTTTTGATGTAATCTTTGAGGATCGGATTCAGATACGCGTCCATGACCGTCGTATCGCCGCGGGAGACGATTTTAATCAGCGGTGAGAGGCGACTGGAAACGCTAATTTCATCAAAGCCGACCTGTTCCGCGATTTTGGCTACGAGTTCTTCGTGATCAGGGTTGGCAAAAGAATGCAGCAGGCAGATCGCCAGTGATTCCACGCCGGTCGCTTTCAGTTCTTCAAGTTGCTGCCGAACGGTTTCAGGATCGGGAGCGCGGAGCACTGTTCCTTCTGCGGTGATACGTTCCTCGATTTCCACAGCCGTTTCAAATAAAGGCTCCGGTTTTTGAATGACCAGATCAAACAGACGGGGACGGTCCTGATTGCCGATCAACAGGACATCGGCAAAGCCTTTGGTGGTGATGAAGGCGGTGCGGGCACCGTTGCGGGTGAGCAGGGCGTTGGTGCCGCGCGTGGTTCCCAGTTTGACGCTGACATCAGAAATCGTGTCTAATTTTTTCAGGCCAAGGATCCAGCGAATCGCCAGCACGGGGGCTTCTTCTCCTGAAGACAGCTCATAGCCGGCAGATTCCTTGACAGTAGCGGGCAGGGGAGGTGCGAACGTCACTGTGCCGGTTGTAGTATCAAAGGTGGTCACTTGTGCCGAATGAATGGATTGTCCCTCTTCATTCAGAAATTCGATTTGATACTCTTGCCAGAACTCTGCCGGGTCTCCGCAGCGGGAAGGATCAACAATCGTGGTGGGGTCACAGATTTGTTGAATCCGGCCTTTGGTAATGCCCGAACTAAGAGTCTTAAAGGGAATAAATTCGTTTTCCGGAGACCGGGCGATACAGTCCGTAAACGTTCCGCCCACATCGATCCAGAATTCCCATATTTTGTCGATTTTTTCCGAATTTAAATTATTCATTTCACCAAATATTTCGTAGGCTTTCACACTATTTTTCTAGAATTTGTTAGACTTTTTGACATAGACTATCGTATGAAATAACAGAACGAACGGGTGGACACAACAAAACCGGCAGGACCGGCAGGTAAAGGGCTCGCTTCATGAATGAGAAAGTAAAATCTCCCCCTACTTGAATTATGTGCACCGCGACCTATAATTATCGTGCTTGTCGGTAGCAGGCTTAGATTGTACCGCCGAGTGAACAAAATATTAAATGCTGACCAAACCATGTTCGTCTGGAACATCCCATCTTACAAACTGGAGAAGACTGTCAATGAACAATTACAATCCTGATTATTACGACCAGGACACAACGGCTGGCGGCGGCGTATTTGCCATTGACGCAATTGCTTCCGAGCGTGCCACATTTATCCGTAAAACCTATATGCACCTGGCGGGGGCGATTCTGGCCTTTATGGGACTGGAATTTATCATTCTCAATTCTCCCGCCTTGTATGAGCCCATTATGGGGCTGTTCAGTGGTAGTATGTGGATGATTCTGATTGCTTTCATGGGAGCCAGTTGGCTTGCCAGCTCCATGGCATCGAGTGCCAAATCACTGGGGACTCAATATGCTGGTCTGGGGCTGTATATCGTTGTGCAAGCAGTCATTTTTGTACCGATCCTGCTGAAGGCGAGCCTATTTAATCCTGAAGCCCATGTGATTCCGGTCGCGGCGGTCGTTACGCTCTGTATCTTCGGGGGACTGACTGCCTATGTGTTTGTGACGGGGGCAGATTTCTCCTTCATGGGTGGTTTTCTGACGGTCGCTATGTTTGCTGCGATTGGAATTGCTATCGGCAGTTCTTTTTTCGGGTTCTCATTGGGACTCTTCTTTACCGGTGCAATGGTCCTCTTGATGAGCGGTTTCATCTTGTATGACACATCGAACATTCTGCACCACTACGAGACCAATCAATATGTGTCCGCCTCATTGGCTTTGTTTGCTGCTGTTGCGACACTTTTCTGGTATGTCTTGCGACTTGTGATGATGTTCTCTTCAAACGACTAAGCACAGCACTTAAGCTAAGCTGAACAATAAATTGAAAGCCCAGGCGAAGAGTTCTTCGTCTGGGCTTTTTATATTCGTAATCCGGTGTACCAGAAGACCCTTATCGGGGCGGGCTGGCTCCAATTCAGCCGGGATACAGACCCGCGACATATTCACCGTAACCGTTGTACAACTGGGTATCGTAGCGTTTTTCCGTTCCCAGCATCCATTCGGTACGCTGGCTCCAGCGGGGGTGATGGACTTTCGGATTCACATTGGCGACGAAACCGTATTCTTTCGGGTTCACGGTATTCCAGAAAGTGGCCGGCTGTTCGGAAGTCAGTTTGATTTTGACAATCGATTTGCCGGACTTAAAGCCGTATTTCCAGGGAACCACCAGACGGATGGGCGCCCCGTTCTGTTTCAGGAGCGGTTTCCCATACAGGCCGGTCGCGATAAACGCGAGGTCGTTCATGGCTTCGTCGATGCTTAACGCTTCGGTATAAGGCCACGGCCAGGTGCTGGAGCCACTCGATTCCATATACGGGGCCTCCTTCGGTTTGTTGAACGTTTCGAAGGCGACAAACTTTGCCGTGGCTTTGGGCTCGACGAGTTTCAATAAGCTGGAAAGGGAAAATCCGGTCCAGGGAACGCACATGGCCCAGGTTTCGACGCAACGATGGCGGTAGGCTCGCTCTTCGAATTTCATTTCCTTGTAAAGATCATCCAGGTCGAACGTGCGTGGCTTCTCGCATTCCCCTTCGATGGTGACTGCCCAGGGAGTCGTCTTGAATTTCTCAACATACTTCCAGGCTTCTTTGGTCGTCGGGCCTGTGAATTCATAAAAGTTGGTGAATTCAGCTGCTTCTTTTTCTAAGGTTTCGGGACGGCCATACGTGAAAGCGTCATTGTGGGGAGCCGGATAGACTCCTGCAAATGCTTCCGGCAGAGGTTCGACAGCTCCTGCTTTCTCGATTTCCTCTTGAGTGGCTTGTTCACAACCGGAGAGCAAATCGGCAAAACCAGCGATTCCCAACCCGTAACCCATCAGTTTCAGGAACTCCCTGCGATGCGCTTTACGATTCTGATAGACATCGAAGGGCGTGTGTTCGTGCTCGGGGACATTCCAGATTTTTCGGATCATATGATTCATCAATCGTTCCTTTACTCGGTCATCATAACGCGGAACTGTCAGCGGGGAGGCAGGCCCATCCTTTGTGCCTGTCGGGAGGAGTTCCCCTTCTTATGCGGTCATGACTGATATGGCATAGTCAGTATAACCGTCAACATATACGCAAAATAGCTTGTTTCGGGAATTGCTTCAATCTTTATATCTTTTCTAAACGCCCTGAACGACGAAGAAAGAGGTGGTTCTTTACGCGGAAAAGTCTGACTAGTCTTCTTGGCTTAACATTTGGGTGCGAAAGCCAGTGTTGAGGAGCCAGGTCAGTCACAATGAGAATGGTCCCATGAAATACGACATAGTGATAATTGGTAGTGGTCCTGCTGGACATAAAGCCGCAATCGCGGCATCGAAACTCGGAAAGCGTGTTGCCATCATTGAACGCAACTTTCGAGGCATGGGGGGAGTCTGTCTGCATACAGGCACGATCCCTTCGAAGACGATGCGTGAAGCGATTTTGTATCTCACCGGATATCGTCATCGTGATGTTTACAGCAAACGGTATCGGAAAAAACGCCGGATCACAATGCAGGATCTGCGTCTCAAACTGGCTGATGTGGCAGAACATGAGCTAGAGGTGATCCACGATCAGTTGGAACGAAACGGCGTCGAAATCTTTATTGGTGAGGCTAAATTCGTTGGTCCGCATGATGTGGAAGTGGATTGTGAAACAGGCCGGAAGCTATTGTATGGCGATCATATTCTGGTGGCGACCGGAACCAAGCCTTCGCGTCCTGCTCATATTCCCTTTGATGGTGAAACAATCTTCGATTCCGACGAAATCATCGATCTGAAAGAGATTCCCAGATCGATGATTGTCGTCGGCGGCGGTGTGATTGGGATTGAATATGCCATTATGTTCGCGACTTTGGGAGTCGAAGTGACCGTTCTGGATGGTCGCGATCGATTACTCGAATTCTGTGATCGTGAAATTATCGATGCGTTGATCCACCATGCCCGATCATTGGGAATGGTCTTCCGCATGGGTGAAGAGGTCGTGGGGATCGAACGATTTTCCGATTCAATGGCAGCCGTCCAGACAGAGAGCGGCAAGCGTCTCGTCGCCGATTCGGTACTGTATACGGTAGGGCGTGTGGGTGATGCCGATGAATTGAACTTCCAGGCAGCCGGTCTGGAACCCGATGAGCGAGGCCGCCTGTGGTGCAATGAAGAGCATCAGACCTGGGTGCCCCATATTTATGGCGCCGGCGATATTGTCGGTTTTCCGGCGCTGGCCAGTGTATCAATGGAACAGGGACGGCGTGTGGTCTGTAATGCCTTCAATGAACCATTCGAGGCCTTTGATATTATGCCCTATGGTTTATTTACGATCCCTGAAATTTCAATGATCGGCAAGACCGAACAACAATTGACCGAGGAGCATATTCCTTATGAAGTGGGAGCGGCCCGTTATCGGGAAATCGCACGAGGACAGATTTCCGGTGACCGTGAGGGTATGCTGAAGATTCTGTTCCATCGAGAAACATTGAAAATCCTGGGGATCCATGTGATCGGCGAATCTGCCACAGAGATCGTACACATCGGTCAGACGGTCATGTCATTCGGAGGCACGATTGAGTACTTCCGGAATGCAGTCTTTAATTATCCGACGATGGCAGAATGCTATAAAGTCGCTGCCTTTGATGCGTTCGAAAAAATGAGTCTGGATCGGCTGTTTGAAGAGTCCAAAGTCATCAAAGCAAATTTGGAAGCAGCAGAAACGGTAGAAGAAATTAATCAAACTGAGCTGGACGAACAGGAAACCGTAGAGGTCTAGGCGCTCCGTAGCCGCTTGAGCACCTGATGGAAATCATCGGGTGCTCCCGCGGATATTTTCATCCGCAGACCGGTGATCGGATGCGCGAACTCAATCTGTTCGGCATGTAAAGCCTGTCGGGAAATGAGTTGCCGATCGTCAAGCAGTCTGGCATCGTTGCCATAGAAATCGTCGGCAATGATCGGATATCCCAGATCGGCCAGATGAACCCGTATCTGATGCAGACGGCCCGTTTTGGGAAATGCACGCACCAAGGAGTGTTTGGGAAAGCGTTCCGAAACTTCAAACCGCGTGAAAGCCGCTTTCGCCCGTAGCGCCTGTGGATGTGTTGACATGCACACGCCCGTCTGTGTGGGGTGTTCGCCAATCGCGGCGCTGTTTTCAAACGCATCCTGCGCGGGGTTGTCCCGCACAATCGCCAGATAGGATTTGCTGATTTGATTCTTCTGAAACTGGATTGACAGGCCGCGATGTGCCAGATGTTCTTTTGCCACGATTAAAATTCCACTGGTGAATTGATCGAGGCGATGCACAATGCCGGGACGTAACAGACTGCGAATTCCCGTTTGCTGATCGAGATAATACTGCAGCGCATTGGCCACGGTGCCCGACAGAATGTTTCCGGCCGGGTGTGCGATGATCCCCGGCGGCTTGTTGATAATGATCAACCACGCGTCTTCAAACAGAACTTCCAGCGGCACCGGTTCCGGATCGTAGGTTTTATCCGGAGGTTCTACCAGAACGATATTCACCTCTTGTCCGCGAAACACACGCTGTAATGCATGGGCCGGTATCCCATTGACTTTGGCAAAACCGGCCTGCACGATCCGCTGTAGACGATGCGTCGAATAATTTCTGAAATGGCGGCTGAGAAACCGATCGATGCGAGAACCATTCAGGTATTCCTCAACAATCAGATCGGTTTCAAATGCAGACGTCATCAAATCAGGCTTGTGCCAGATCGCGGAGTACTTTGTGCAAGATGCCGCCATTGCGATAGTATTCGACTTCTACGGGAGTATCCACACGGCATTGTGCTGTAAACAGAACCTGCGTGCCATCCTCTTTGGTGGCTGTGACACGAATGGCCTGACCTGGTTTCAGGTTGTCATCCAATTCGATGTCATAGGTTTCCGTTCCGTCCAGTTCCAGTTCTTCGCGGCTTTCACCTTCGCGGAATTCCAAGGGCAGAACACCCATGCCGACCAGATTGGAACGGTGAATTCTTTCGAACGAAGTCGCAATCACGGCTTTGATGCCGAGCAGGAACGTTCCCTTGGCGGCCCAGTCCCGTGAAGAACCCATGCCGTAATCGCCACCGGCGAGTACCACAAGCGGTGTCTTCGTTTCCTTGTATTGGAGCGAAGCTTCGTAAATGGAAGTCAGTTCGCCTGTAGGCAGGTAGGTTGTCACACCGCCGCTGGTTCCGGGGGCCAGTAGATTATTGAGACGAATATTGGCGAAGGTCCCGCGCGTCATCACCCGGTCATTACCGCGACGGCTGCCGTAGCTGTTGAAGTTTTCGGGGGTGATGCCATGTTCCTGCAGATATTTACCGGCAGGGGAATCGGCTTTGATCGCACCGGCGGGGGAAATATGGTCGGTTGTGACCGAGTCGCCGACAGAGACCAGCACGCGTGCTCCGGTGATGGAGCTGATGGGTGCGGGAGTCTCGGGCATATCGACGAAGAACGGCGGTTCCTGAATGTAGGTACTGTTATCATCCCAGGCAAAGATGTCTCCATCGCCGCCATTGATGGCCTGCCATTCGGGAGAACCTTCGGTGGCTTTCCCATATTCATAGCGGAACATTTCCGGATCGATGGACGATTCCATCGCTTCGTTGACTTCTGCCTGTGAAGGCCAGAGGTCTTTCAGGAAGACATCGTTACCAGCCTGATCCTGGCCGAGTGGCTCAGTCGTCAGATCGATGTCGGTCGTTCCCGCCAATGCATAGGCGACAACCAGCGGTGGACTGGCCAGATAGTTTGCACGTACATCCGGGCTGATCCGACCTTCGAAGTTGCGGTTACCGGAAAGTACGGCCGCCGCGACGACGTCGTTGTCATTGATGGCTTTGGAAATCGGAGCGGGCAGTGGCCCACTGTTGCCGATGCAGGTCGTACAGCCATATCCGACCAGGTTGAAGCCGAGTTGATCGAGGTAAGGCGTCAGGCCGGCTTTTTTCAGGTAGTCCGTCACGACGCGGCTTCCGGGAGCCAGACTGGTTTTGACCCACGGTTTACGTGTGAGTCCTTTTTCGGCCGCTTTCTTTGCCAGCAGACCAGCGCCCAACATCACCGAGGGGTTACTGGTGTTGGTACAACTGGTGATGGCGGCGATGACCACAGAACCGTGTTTGAGCTGGAAGTTTTCGCCATTGTATTCGACGGCGATACTGGTTTCCGAAGGATCTTTTTTACCGAATGTTTTGCTGAGATCGGTGTGCCAGTGCGATTTCATATCGGTTAAGGCAATCCGGTCCTGAGGTCGTTTGGGGCCGGCGAGTGAAACTTCAATGGTTGAGATATCCAGTTTCAACTGGCTGGTAAACCGCGGCTCAGGCGAGCTTTCCGTTCGGAACAGCCCCTGTGCTTTGTAGTAGCATTCGACCAGATCGACTTCGGCGTCGGTTCGTCCGGTCCGCCGCATGTAATTCAGTGTTTCATCATCGACGGGGAAGAAGCCAATCGTCGCACCATATTCAGGAGCCATATTGGCGATGGTGGCCCGGTCAGCCAGACTCATGTTCGATAAGCCAGGGCCGAAGAATTCGACAAACTTACCAACCACACCATGTTCGCGTAACATTTGCACGATGCGTAGTACCAGGTCGGTCGCGGTAGCGCCTTCCGGCAGTTTTCCACTCAGCTTGAAGCCGACGACTTCTGGAGTCAGCATATAAATCGGTTGGCCGAGCATGACTGCTTCGGCTTCAATTCCGCCGACTCCCCAGCCAACCACGCCCAGACCGTTGATCATGGTTGTATGGCTGTCGGTTCCCACCAGACTGTCAGGATAAGCCACGCCCTCTTTCGTCAGCACGACTTTGGCCAGATATTCCAGATTGACCTGATGCACAATTCCAGTGGCAGGAGGGATGACGCCGAAGTTGTTGAGTGCCTGTTGACCCCAGCGGAGGAACTGGTAACGTTCCTGATTGCGTTCGAATTCTTTTTCGACATTGTGTTGCAGGGAGAGCTTGGTGGCAAACTCATCGACCTGAACTGAGTGGTCAATGACCAGATCGCAGGGCACGAGGGGATTGATTTTTTGTGGATCGCCGCCCAGACGAACCATGGCGCTTCTGAGAGCTGCCAGGTCGACAACTGCGGGAACGCCTGTAAAATCCTGCAGCACAACACGACCCGGTTTGAAAGGAACTTCCACCGGGTTGGGAGATTCTGCACTCCAGTTAGCGAGATTAACTACGTCGGCTTCGTTGACAACGAAGCCATCTACGTTTCGCAGACAAGACTCCAGCAGCACTCGAATCGAATAAGGCAGTGTTTCAATATTACCAATGCCGTCATCGATGAGTTTCTGTAAACGGTAATAAGTGAACTCACCACTAGATGTCTTTAATTGACCTTCCGCGCCAAAAGGATTTCCGGAAGCCATTAATCTCTCCTCAGTGCTACTTTGAATGGTAAATAAATGATTTCAGGTTGCGACAGCGAACCTGTGTTTAGTTAAGTTTCTTTCAGGATCTGAATATGTTTCATTCTATGAAGTCAGATCCCGATCGACAAATGGCTGGACCTTCAAAAACGCAAAACATCCCTAGATGCTGGTCGTCAGCCATGAAATTGTTGTGAAATTGGGACAAGAGAGCCTATTCTAACGAAGAGGTGGCCTATTTTCCATTGCGGAGTTTTTTCACCTGTCGCTTGGCACTTTCGACAATTTTGTCTTCGACTTCTTCAGACCAGCGTTGCGCAGGCATTCCGTAGACCATCATGGAAGTGTTGCCTTCGTAACCCCAGCGGGATGACTTGCGGGGCGGGACGTCTTCTTCGAGGACCCTCAGCGACGGGGTGTAAGCCATCACATCGTTGCAGTAACCGGCAACCCAGGTGTCAGAGCCGAACTCTTTTTTCATTCCCAATGCATAATCGACAACGACTTCGCCGCCAATCGTGACCCAGAGTTGTCTACTTCCCAGCAACCAGGTCTGAACGGGAAACGGATAAGACCGAATGAACGGCTTGCCTGAGTTGAGTTGTTTGAGCAATCGTGTTCCCCAGCGTGTGATATAGGAATTGGGATTACCGGCGGCGAGTTTTTCCAGTTCGGCTTTAGTGGGAGCGTCGCCTAGTTTAATGTCGATGATTTCCATTTCAGTTTTCAATTCCGGATCCAGTTCCACCAGGGGCAGACGCACGGTGTCTGCGACCGCGTGCGCCAGGCGTGAACCATAGGATTTTGCCAATTCCAGAGTACGACGGGGGAGAGGATTCTGATCCGCACCGCAGCCCATGTAAAACATCGCGGTGGCGCCGGGGAACATGGTTTCCAGCTCATACTGGGCAAAACCGGCATAGTCGCCACACCATTGCTGGATTCCTACCGTGGTATTGTGGCAGGCATATCCGAAGACAATCGTTTTGACTTTGCCTGCTTTGTCTTTGACGGCCAGAACAGGAACGCTATGGTCGACAGGACCTTTTAATTCATCGGCTTTTCTGAGTTTGGGGACATCAGGTTCCATGTTGTTGCGGCGGTTGACGGCGATACTTGTGAAGCCTTGCCCGGTCCAGAGTGTCGCAGGTTCCAGATTCTTGATCGAGGTTTCGACGGCGCCGACTAGTTGTTGTTCCAGTTTGTCGGAATACTCATTAATCTGTTTGACGTGTTCCGGAGTCAGAGGATAGATATCATGCAGCGCACCTCGCAAGACGGGTCCACAGTGCGTGTGTGAACTGTTCAACATAATCTGACTGCGGTCGAGGTTGAATTTTTCTTTGAGAGTCGCACAGACATTGTTGTAGATCGACTGGGGAATTCCCAAAGTGTCTGTCGAAACGATGACGCCTCGGTGTCCATCGCGGGCTTCAATCACCAGCACTTTCAGCCAGAGATCGTGGATTTTGCCATCCGCGGGTGCTTTGCGACCCCCATATCCGGCCATCCAGAGGTCTTTTTCAGGGGTGATCACCACACTGGCTGAGCCGGCTTTCCAGAGTGGTTCTTCAGCAAAACAGCGATCTGAGGGCAATAAATGGACACAGGAAAGCAGGAGCAGTAGAAAACTGGCGCGAATCTGCGTTAGATATTTCATGGAGAAAACCTCTCACTATTGTGCAAATGACAAAAAAACTAAACCTTCTTTATAAACGGTTTCTTTTTAGAGTAAAAGGGTAGAGCAGACATATCAAGCGTTTGGGATGTGTTCTCTTCTGTTTCGAGAAGCAAATTTGTTTTCGTACAAGAGCGTGTTAGAATGGGAGTACATCTCTTTCTGAAGGTATTTCCATGAAGAACAAAGCCGGGCAGAATCCAGTAGAAGGACCATCGTCTGTGAATGTGAAGGCAAATTTCAGGAAAACGCTGACTTCGGTCGCTTTAATTTTTGCACTGTGTCTCATTGCAGGACCTGGTTCCGGTCTCTACGCGCAGGGAAAAGGCAGAAGAAATAAGAATGCGCAGTCTGCGACGTTGCCCGCCGATTACCGGTCGAAAAACTTTCTGATTCATACCGACCTGTCACCGGCAGAGGCGAAGGATTTGCTCGAACGGTTGGAAAAGATGCTGGTCATCATTTCGACTTATTGGGGCAGCCCAAATCGCAGTCTGATTGAATGTTACGTGGTGAAAGATCTGGCGAACTGGCCGCCCGGCAGTCTGCATCCCGCTGGTATGCAATCCGTGTCCGGCGGTGGCGGCGTGACCGTGGGTCGCACAACCTATCGTGGCAATCAGCTCGTGGCAGCGAAAGCCCTTGTGTATGCAACGGCTGACAGAGGCACGCCTCAACATGAAGCGGTCCATGCCTATTGTACGCAGAATTTCGGTCGCACCGGACCGGTCTGGTACAGCGAAGGAATGGCGGAAATGGGGAACAACTGGAAATCGCTGCCGAAAAAAGGACAGCCGCTTGCTGCGAATTGTGCTCCCTATGTTGTGGATTATATTAAAAGTAGCGAACCGAAAAGTTTGAATGAGATTGTCAATTCAAAAGAGATGTCTGGCGATTCCTGGCAGAATTATTGCTGGCGGTGGGCGTTGTGTCATTTGCTGGCAACCAACCCGAATTATGCGGCTCGATTTCGTCCGCTGGGATTGGGGCTGCTGATGAAAAAACCGGTCTCGTTTAATCAGACCTATGGTTCGATGGCGCGTGAGATTTCCTTCGAATACTTATTCTTCCTCGAACACTTTGATCAGGGCTTCCGCTGTGATTTGTGTCAATGGGATTGGAAAACCAAATTCCGAAAACCAAACTCCGTTCGTCCGCTGTCATCAAAGATAATGGCCAATCAAGGCTGGCAGGCCTCCCGCGTTTTAGTCGAGGAAGGTAAGGAATATCAGTTTTCGACATTAGGGGAATGGAAAACTGACAGCGATGCGGAGCCGATCTCAGCCAAAGGAGCCGACAACGGTCAAGGTAGATTGCTGGGCATTGTGCTGTTTGAAAATGAGGAAGGCGCCTACACGCTGAGCGAAGAATTTGAATTAGGCGAAGCCGGCAGCTTTAAAGCCCCCGTAAGCGGTACGTTATATCTGCGCTGCAGAGACGCCTGGCATCAACTGGCCGACAACAGCGGTAAGGTAACCGTGAAAATCACTCAGTAATTTCATCGGCATTATGCAGGATGTTGCTGCTGTCAGAACTCAGTCGGCACTGCTATCAGTAACAGTTCCTCAAACTAAAACGCTTTTTTCCGCGCGGGGAGAGCCGCGGGCGGAAGCCGTTCTTCAGGAACCCTGATCCCATCAGGGACTTCCCCTGCGCGCAGTAAGAAATGATTTTAAACGTTCGTGCATTGATTTACTGGGTGAAATTTGTTTACATTTAGTCACACATCGAGATCATTGGATCTGAGCTGAATTTATTAGAAAACAAATAAGAAAACGGGTCTTAGATTCATGCACTTTACTGTTCGCCTATTGATGGTTTCACTCATCTTCACTTGTATTGGATGTTCGAAAAATATGTCTGATCCCAACGAAGCACAAAATAGAAAAGCACGTTCGCTTGAAATTTTGAAAGCGGAAAAGATCCCCTTCATCGATCATCTTCCGGTGATCGAGAATGAATCAGAAGCGACGCGCCGCACAACCGAAGAAGTGGCAATCAGGGCCATGGCGCTTTGCGTTGTGTCTGCCAAAGGCGAGGGACTCGAACAAGAGACCGTGAATCAACTGATAGAAGATTTTCAACTGGCGAATGCATTCACCCCCAAGGAAAAAGCGTTCATCGCCAACCCGAATCCAGATCAGCTTACAAAAACGCAATTCGTATGGCGTTATGAGGACTATTGGGTTTTGTTATGGGCTCTTGGCTTTGTCGATCAGCTTGAGCGCCCCGCACAAATTTGTGATGTTGCAAAAGCCATTCCCTTCCTGCGTGATAATGGACGCGACGGATTCTTGAAAAAAGCCAAACTACGTCCTCAAAGCGAACTCCTTGATGCCGCCGACTTGATCTACCGTTATCATTGGGCGGTAGTCAATGCCCGCACCAAAAACGAAGCTGGTCCCGCAAATCTAGACAGCGGTGTGGTCATGGAACGCCACTATGTATTGAACTGGCTAATTCAAAACGGCAATCAAGAATGGGATAATATTTCCACAGACACTTAAGTCTGGGGCAACTCGTTTTCAAAGCTAGTCAATTAAAGTTGTCGGACACCTTTTTATCATCACTCGTTGACGATGAAATAATTTCTTGTGTCGCTGTCTGATTCGATTTATAATACAGAAGCTGTTTATTTGCGGTACCAGTCAATATGGCACATGCTGTTTATTTGTCGTACCAGTCAATCTGGCCCTACTCAAATCGATGAGTGCAGGTTGGTGACCTCAGCAAGAAATTCTCTGGGGGAGTGAGCATGACGTTGCAGTCTGAAAAACTAGTTCCCGTCGCGACAAGTACGAGCGAAATGGAAGGGCAATTGCTCGTCAATCTCTTGAAAGAGCACAGTATTCCCGCGACCCTCACTGGATGACTTACCTCGCAATTCCGTGCTGAAGCGCCAGGCATGGTTCAAGTCATGGTCATGCAAGATCGACTGTCAGCCGCCCAATCTCTCATCGAGGAACATCATCGATTGGGTTCTAGTTCCGAGCCGGTTGTCGAGCCAGTTGCCATCGATGCCGATTCCTCTCGTCCCCAACTGTGGTTAACCAGCTTTGGTTTTTGGACCTTAGTCATCGGAAATTTGTTGGCGATCGTCGGCATTCTCTTGTTTTGGTTCATCAGATAACATCCAGCGCGATGTCGGCGTTGAACCGTTTTGAGACAGTCAATCAAAGTTTCCCGTCAGATGTTCCGACTCATGATCTTCACCACTGAAATCCTGTCAGCTCCCACTGAAGAAATCTGACTTGACCGCATCACGCCATTCAGAATGATGTGCTTTTACCTGTGTCGCGCGCGAGAAAACTTCCGGTTCAGCTGAAACCCTTGAACTACTGAAAAATTCAGCACGATAAAACCCCCTTGTCTCAGCCATATTTTCAAAAACCCTGCTCACCTGCACCTCAGTTATCAAACGATATCGCAGGCCCATCGCACGACCTCACCCCGCCTTCCCATAGCTTCATCACGGCTTCCCAAACGATCACGTGTCGTTCGCAAGAACAAATCGCGATTTCCCATTGACGGCCTCACGCCCTTCACGATGATCTGCAGCACCAACGTTGTATATTTTTCCCAGCCACGGGTAGGCCCGGATGCACATCCGAACCGAACGCAGTGAGCAGGAAATGGACGGATCAAATCACAATAACAAAGCATGCAACCATCTTCACAAAAGTAGGGGCGGGACCCATGTGTCCGCCGGGAGCGATCGCTTCAACGACCAGAATCACAATCCCGGAAATTCAAGAAGCCTTCTGGCCTGAGCGGTACGGCTCGAACCGTCGTTTCAAATAGGAAGCAACAAAACCGAAACAAACCAACGGCCATCAAATCTTACCAGATACTACCGAACCCACGCAGATGAACAATCAGCAGCTGATACTCGTCTGGGAGTTCCAAGTCCCTTTTTTAAGACGCGGCTCGCCGCGGGAGCAGCCGGTTTTAAAACATCCGGAAGCAGAAGGCTGGCTAGAATCGATTTGTGCTGAATGTATGCTGAAACAATTGCCATAGAACAGAAAATAAACAGAAGCCTGCTTTCACTAAAAAAACAGGGGTTTGACGCCAAAATGCTACTATGCTAGTATAAGATTAAATCAGACAGCAGAGCTCCCCCTTCCGCTTTTTCGATTTCGCAGGTGGTCTCCTCGATTTGTTTGAGTGAAATAATAGCTCCTGTTGTAATTTGAGTTGGTATGGATAAAAAACTCAGTGTCAGAAATCCCGAAAATTCCGGTGATTGATATTTTCGCCGGCCCAGGTGGGCTTGGTGAAGGTTTCAGTGCATTCAAAACCAGCGAAAAGCAGCAACCATTTCAAATCAAAGTTTCCATTGAAAAGGATCGCTTGGCGTATGAAACGCTGCGCCTGAGAAGTTTTTTCCGACAATTCCCTGAAAATAAAGCCCCTGATTTATACTACCAGCTTCTTCAGCAAGAGTTTTCACTTGGGGAACTGGAAGGTCGCCTGAAAGAACATTCCGATTCCATCTATCAGGCATGGAAAAATGCAAGCGATGAATCAATGCTGGCTGAGCTTGGAAATTCAGATGAAGTCCATGAAAAGATCAGCAGGAAGATCAAGCGTGCAATTGGTAATAAAAAACAGCCTTGGATTCTAATTGGTGGTCCTCCATGCCAGGCATATTCGCTCGTTGGTCGTGCCAGGAATAAAGGGAATACAGACTATCGTATTGAGGATGACCAACGTTCTACCCTCTACCAGGAATATTTGCGAATCATTGCAGAACATCAGCCAGCAATCTTTGTGATGGAAAATGTGAAGGGGTTGCTTTCTGCCAGATTAGATGAGCAGAAAGTTTTTGAGAAAATTCTCTCTGACTTGAAATCGCCATCAAAGGCGAATGACCGAAAGAAGTTGCGCTACAGAGTGATTCCCGTTGTTGAAAACAGAAATAAAACATTACTACCAGATGACTTTGAACCAAAGGACTTCATCGTTGCCTGCGAAAAGTATGGAGTTCCCCAACAACGTCATCGCGTCATCCTTATTGGTATTCGCGATGATTTAGCTGATGTCCAATTAAGATATCTCACGTCCTCTCCTGCTCCCACAGTCAACCAGGTGATTGGCGGCCTCCCCAGATTGCGAAGCGGCCTTTCAACGGTTCTCATAGATAAAAAATATATACGAGTTCCGGACAGTCCCGAATCTTGGATTAACACAGTACGCTCTCAAATCAACACGAATGGATCGAAAGCACACAGCCTGTGGATGCGAACACTTGATGGCAAAGTAAAGGAACTGGTTCGTTCAACTTTAAAAGAGCTGACAGTTCCCAAAGCTGGTCGAGGCGCTGGTTACATTCGCGCAAAAGAAAAGCGTAAGTTTCTAAGACAGAACCCGCTATATAATTGGTATCACGATGACCGGTTGGAAGGATTCTGTAATCATGAAACGCGCGGCCATATGGACATGGACCTGGCTCGCTATCTGTTCGCTGCAGCCTATGCAGAAATTCATGGTGAATCTCCCAAATTACAGCAATTCTCTGCTGACTTGCAACCAGAACACAAGAGTGCAAAAAATAATATCTTTAATGACAGGTTCCGGGTTCAACTCGGTGATAAGCCGTCAACGACAATTACGTCTCATATTTCAAAAGATGGACATTACTTTATTCATCCCGATCCCAGCCAGTGCCGAAGTTTGACCGTGCGTGAAGCAGCCCGGTTACAGACCTTTCCGGATAACTACTTCTTTTGTGGACCACGAACTGCCCAGTACGTTCAGGTAGGAAATGCTGTCCCCCCCTGGATTGCCAGACAAATCGCAAACAGTGTCTGGCAGATATTACTGGATTCAAAAAAGGTGAGCTAGTGGCTGACCGTATTTCTCCCGAACATCGCAGTTGGAACATGTCGCAAATAAAAAACCGCGACACGAAACCGGAAATAAAAGTCAGATCTTTACTGCATCGCATGGGGTATAGATTTCGCCTGCATCGAAAAGACCTGCCCGGCAAACCAGATATTGTGCTGCCCAAATATAAGACCGTCATCTTCGTCCACGGCTGCTTCTGGCATCGCCACAAAGGCTGCAAATACACCTACACTCCCAAAAGCAGAACTGAATTCTGGAAAAACAAATTTGATAAGAATATCGCCCGCGATAAACAGGTACGAAAGGAACTCAAATCACTGGGATGGAATGTGATCACAGTTTGGGAATGTGAAATTTTAACTGAACGAAAACTAATCAGCATACTTCAGAAATCAGGCAAGAGATCATGACTACTAAGTTTCACCATCCAAGGAAACTTTGGACGCAGCCAAATCAATTATTCTGTAAAATAATTGCGGCATCGAACTAAGTATCTTTTCACCGAAAAGTGAATTTATACAGGGGTCTTCTATACTAGTTTATCATTTCCGAAATCGATCAAATTCTTTTGGTAAGAGTGCAATAATCGAATCTTTAGACATACCACTCAGATCATATGTCATCTCAAACTGCTGCAAGATCGTGGTCAATCTTCTAGGGGACCCATTTCCTGATCCACGAGCACCATATTTATATTCCTGTGTCTCTGGTTCGAGATAGAGTTCCGTTGCAGTTTCTACGACGTCTGGATTTGAAACATATTCCAGACGCGAAGCAATTTGCTCTATGATGTCGTTACTCGTATGGATCGGTCCAATTAATAAAGCCATAGCTTTATTGATCCAGTCCCTATGAGCTTGAAAAATTACATATGGCCCAAAGAGCAAGTGCCGATAGTATTTTTGAAAATTCTTTTGCGCAGGGATGTAGCGAAATTCTTCTTTAAATGGCGAGCGCCCCTTTCCCTTTTTTACCGGACAGACCTGATTAAAATAATACAGTGTTAACCAAGACCATAACCCCGGATCGCTGTCGACCCGAATTAGTTCAGCTTTTTCTATAAGCTTGCTGAGGAACTCGGCGACCTCCAAGCGATTCTCAAAATCCTGCAGGGGAACATCTACATCGGCTACAGGTTCTGAAGACTCATCACCCTCAAGTATCCAAAAAGGAGGTTCGAGTTTTCCGTCGTTGCGGAGTCCTGAAAGGTATGTCGAAAACCGTTCAATACCAATTTTATTCAAACGACGTAGTTTCATCAACTTTATTCCTCATTCCACTTCGACAATGTAAGCTCAATCAATCCTGACTTTTTACCAAAAGCATTAACCGCATCTTCGATCCAATCGGATAGTTCAACTCTATCCATTAAGTCTTCCATCGCCTGAAGTGGTTCCGGATGATCGGAAATATTAGGTAGAGACTCAGCGAAGCGGAGCCACTTTTGCTGCCAGCAATCAGGCTCATCTTCATCACTGATTTCTGCATCGATAATTAAAATTCTCGTAAGAATTTGCCGCATCACTTCAGGTAAAACAACCGCACGAAACAGAGGATCTCTCGCTCTTGAATTCCAATCGTCAATTTTCTCATTCATTACTAAAGTGGGCATGTCAGAATCGAACTCGGGATATCTGATGCACCAGAGCGCCCCTTTCATGGGAGCGCTGTCCACATCAATTAACGGAACACCTGGTTGTTTATCTTGACCTGGACGTTTTGGGCGAATCCCATCTGCGTTGCCAAGTAGCCGTCCTTGGTGCTCGCCGTCCGCGGAAACCTTGACTCGAAAGAGGATACCTTCAGGATGATCAAAGTCATTAAGAGACCTGTCCTCAGGAGCCTCGAACAGGCCGACGCGACCAAAGTCAAATCGCTTCCAAAGTGCTGACAAGCCACGATAGGCTTCAATGTAAACCCGAGCATCAGCCGGAAATTTGTAATGGTCTAGCTGAAGATTGCTACTGAATGTCAACAGGTCATCCGACTGCTCAATTCGGATATCTACATACTTCAGTTTAATATCTTTTCGACCAGTAAAATTAAGACTCCTCGCCATCGATGAACTCCTCTAAATTCTTGTCAAGCTTCGGATCAAGGACTAAATCACGATTAATGTCGAAACCGGTTACTTCCAGCTCAAAATTCGAATCTTGGACTGCGATCTTCAAATGATTATCCTTACAGTGAAGAACTCTCCCACCTGAAAGATTGACTTCAAATTGTTTTGACGCGATATCAAAGTCTGACTTACCGTACTTTTTAATAGAATTTCCTCGACGTGCTTTATATGCCATTTCGATATCGATCGTTTTAGGAAGTTCGGCCTCTGGTACTCCTTGACGAATGACGAAACCGTTTTCACGCTTTTGTAAGTGATAACGTCGGGGTTTAGTCCCCTTGATTTCAAGATCAGGTGGTATGGTAATCTCCCCCGGTTTCTCAGTTTGCTTTTTCTGTGAAGACTTTGTTTTGCTGTCTTCGGCGGGAAGTGAAAATAGATCGAGAAGAATCGTCGGGTCGGCAGTTTTCTGGTCGTCGTGCAGCGTCTTTATTAAGTTCGAAACAGAGTGTGTGATATATTTTAATGCTGCGTCATGGAATGAATACTTCGCACTGACGTTTTCTTTCTGCCATTCGGTATGTGATGGATTTTCGGCATCTCCCAGAAATTTTGCGAGCGGGCCATCATCGATAATCACAAGAGCACGGTAACCAGGCTTTCGAGATGATCGTACGCCTGAAATGAGAAGTCCTTCACGAATAAACTGAATGCACGAGTCAGAACAAGTGTCGTCAGGGGTAACATAAATATTAAATTCGGTCGGCAGAGAAGATTCGGCACTCTGGCTCTTCTCGCGTATAGACATAGGAAGTTTGAGTGCTATAGGATTTCCATCCGTGAGTTCGCTACGGAGTATTGCTTTGACTTTATCTGATAACAAGTCTGCACTCCATTTCTGGGCTTTACCATGAGGAGGTGCTGATGCTATTTGAATTGAATCTGTGGGCAAGCTTAGCGCCCATTTTGAGAGTGATACAGAGGACCGCAACTGATCGCCAATGTCAATTGGATTGGTTGTTATATTTTCGACTAAATTCTCAATGGACTCACTGCTGACAGTCATCAACTCGCCATTTTCATTTCGAATATCAACTAGGAGAGATCCCTGCATGACTGGCCAGAAAAAACCGCGCAGCACGGACTGAAGAGTTGCATTTACTGTAACAGATTTGTCAAGCCAGGGAACGATGATTGATAGCCCTGTCTCTGACTCTCGTTCTAGTTTAAAAGCCTGCTTGAATCGTTTGACGACATCCAAGTCCTGAACTGGAATGATAAGGTCCTCGTTTTCAATATTATGGATATCTCCATACCAGCCATCTGGATCGTACGAAACTCCCTCTTTTTTATGTAGAACGAGGGTAGAAGTACCCATTAGCAAAGGTCCACTTTTTGTCGTTTGAGTTACACCGATGATCGATCGAGCTCTACTGGCAAGAGAAAAAACCATTTTCCCCACTCCATGGCGTCCTCTTTGATTCCCTGCCTTTTCAGTCACCCCTTCACCACGAAAGAAATTAAAGAAGGCGTTACCATCATTTTCGGGATCCCATTCATGGGGATCACCCAGTAATCCTGACGTGTTGAAATCTTCAAAAACCAGATACTTAATAGGTTCATCAATTTGTGGAATGTCTCCAAGTTTCGAACTTGCGGCCTGCAAGTGATCAAATAGTCCTGGAAAAAACTCAGCAGTATTCGAATACATTGTCTGACCAAATTGGATCGAAATTCGAATTGGAATTTCGCCATACTGCTGTTCTTGACGAGCGTCGAGAGAATTTTGAATCCCTTCTCGAATGAGTGCATTCGTTTTATCTTCAACAACATCTGACTTGAAGAACTTTTCGACTTGAGGGTTTCTAGCGCGTACACCTGGGCGTCGACGGTGAAAAAGCCAATGCGATTGCCCCTGTTTCAGCCCCGTATTTTTTTTTGCAAACATAAAATTAGGTTGATCCGGTTAATTCTGAACGCTCAATACCGATTTAATATCAAGCACCTATTTGATTACTACCAAGGAAACGAAGTTTGTATAGACGCACACATAAACGCCTTGCTTCCATTTTGGTTTTGTGCAGTCATTTTACAAAGTATGTACACAGGGCAGCAACTGCAAGCAAAACGAACCCAGTATCACATCAAATTCGTGGGAATATGTGAATCATCTAGTGCAATACTTCATTCAGTTTTCAGCGAAAATATTGTTCTACTCTGATTTAGAACGTATGTCACACTTTAAAGCAAGTAATCATCGTGCTTTGTGAGCGTAAGGTGATTCGGCTTGCTCGGTGCTGCGTAGATATCCGTCCCAGCTATCTTGAACCTGACATGAGAAACGTCAAATCCATTCAACTGGGGCAGAAAAAGTTGCCAAGAACCGTTTATCGTTCTCCGACTGGAAAAAGCAGAGCCTCAAAGCCGTTCATTAGGAAAAATGGCTAGCCAGATTTAAAATAAAACCTCAGTACCAATTGTCAAACCGTGTTTGGATACTGAGGCTCTGTTGGCTTCTGGTAATCTGTCTTGAGTCGAGCAGAGTCACATCCAGCGTGATGTCGGCGTGGAATCGTTTTGGAACGGTCAATAAAAGTTTCCTGACACCTTTTCCCGTCTGACACCTTTACCTGTCCAAGAAGTACCAGACCGCACTGGCGACAGACTTGCAGGCCGTGATCAAACAGGGGGCAAACCCTTTCGACTATGAGCTCAAACCCTAACCTGCCTCCGAGCTGGTTTTTGAGAGAAAGCCTCGCCGCTCCGCTGATGATTCTGTCTACTGCGATACTGGCTGTCGGATGCGAGGATGCTGCTGGTTGCGCTGGTTAATTGTGTTCGTGTTTTATCGGGAGCCCTGTATGAGGAAGTCTCTTTGTCGTTGACGTGAGTCTACCTTGTCTAGACAAAAATGCAGTTGGCGCAGGGGTGAACTGCAAATTACCTTTGATGATAATGGCAGTAATTTATTACAAAGGCTTCTGTCTTTTAATTTTCTTCGGTATCTTTAGTTAGGTATTTTGCGTTAATTCAGTCATATACCAAAATAGAATGGTGTCAACAAGATTAGGGGATGTCCCGTTTATTGTTAAAACTCTCGATGGTCTCGCTGAGTTAAACGTAGCAGGATGGGGTTAGCGCTGCAACCGCTCCGGCGAGGGCTGGGACGGAGCCGGAGGCGATGGAGCAGAACTCG
>Ga0222653_1000544_pt1 | contig 21437 bp, 24 predicted proteins | sample AntAcemetagen419_FD_179856 | JGI IMG/M metagenome (GOLD analysis project Ga0222653, IMG submission 179856) | Saline water microbial communities from Ace Lake, Antarctica - #419 | ecosystem: Environmental > Aquatic > Non-marine Saline and Alkaline > Saline | place: Antarctica: Ace Lake...
GAAATTGAAGTCGACGGCGGCGCACCGGCAAGCGCGATAATCACGTTTACGTCGCCGGGAATTTTTGTGAAATAGCTTTGACCGGACGAAGTGACGCCGTATTCGACTTCTATTTCATCACCAATAAAATCAGCATACGCTGCATGTGTAAACTGAAAAGCAGGGACAGTCGTCCCGCCGTGCGCGTAAGAGATCGCGGCGACCGAAATCGACGGGACAGTCAAGTCTGCGATCGTAATCGACGGAATTGTCGGCGGAACCGAAAGGTCGACGGCCGTTGTTTCGTCCCATGCCTGCTGATCTGGGTCCACTTCGACCGCAATAATTTCAGTTGTCCCCTTGTCCGATCGCGTGATCTTGTCGACTTCAAACAGCTTGCCCGCCCCAAATCCCCTTAGCGGGCTGGATCGCGTGAACCAATCGCCCGGCCTCAGGTCGCGCACTGTACTGGACAGGAACGCTTCCCGTAGTTCGGCGATCCGGCGCGAATAGGCGAGTTCGAGAAGCGCCAGGCGTTGCGCCCGCTCGCCGTCGATTTCGAAATCATAGTTGCGAGTGTCTGAAATGACGTCGCCGTCTTCGTCTATATAGGTCGCGTTAGACACTGTCGGATAATCGGTCGATTTATAGTCGTTCAGCTTGCTATAAAAACGGCCTTCAATCGTGTTTGCCATGTCATCTATGCGGCCCGCCGGATCATATTGGGTCGTCGCCGAGTTGATCAGGTCGCCGTCGGTCAACGTAATGATTGACGCTTGCGTCCTGACAGGTCGAAAAACGATCCGCCCGCCCTGGTCGATCGCTCGCGCGGCCATCGCTAACGCCAGGCGTTCAAGATTTTCTTTATGGTCGTCAGCTGCGGAAAGCATTCCATGCGCTTCGTATCGCTTATGTGTCCCGCCGGCTTTTAGTGTGACGTTCTCTTCGCATAGATCCGCCAAGTCCTCATATTCTGAATATGGCATAACGTCGGCCGCTTCACCGACGCCGAACCAATAAATTTCCGACAGGGGTTCGGTCGAAGGCATCATTCGGACGCCCTGGCGATAGTGATCAGCGATCACCATCGGATTTACCGAATATTCCCATGTCGACGGCGTCAGAAGCCGGTGCGTTCCAGATCCGCCTGCCGTTGTATCTTTGCGGCGGTCATAAAATTTTGCCCCCTTCCCGCCGAATTTATAGTCATAGCTTTGCGGATTGTCGCTGTCCCATAGATGTTCGATCACGACATAGGCGACACCGCGAAGCCTGTGGTTTGACGTCCATTGCGTTTCCACGCTGTCAAGAAAGGTGTCGACGGTCTGGTTCCAGGCGCCCTTATGAAGCGTTATCCAGGCGCGAGTGCCGCCGCTGTTTAGTGCTGTAATCGCGGTTCGGACGCCGTCGGCGAGCGGGCTTGTGATCATCGCTTGCCCGTTAATCCAAACCTTATTCAGTTCGGTGATCTCGCAATCGGCGATCGCGAAAACACGCATCCAGTTCTTTTTCTGTTGCTGATTGGTGAAATGGGCGACGAATGTCCCTTCAGTCACGAACTCGCCGATCGCCAGCATACGCGGCGAAGGGTCATCCGTCGTCGGGGCTGAAGGCGTCGCCGACCCCTTCTTCGTTTCCTTCGTTCGCCAGATTAGCGCGACGTCTTCAAGCCTCTTCGTCAGATCAAAACCGACATCAGCTGGAAATGCGACCTTCTGATTTTCAGCGCTTCGCGTCTGCATACGTCGTTCAAGATAGATCAGCGACCCGCTTTCGATTTCCATTTCGATGCGCGGCGCCTTGCCGACAGCTGTCTGGTCGGAAAGGCGCCTAATGCGACCGTATGTGTCGGAAATAACGTCGCCGGTGTCGGGGTCGCTAGTGTAGTGAATGTTGCGAATGCGTATCTGACGACGGCGCCATTTCGCGTCCAGTAGGTCGGCGAGAATGTCGCCGTCGTCTAGCGCGCGTGAACTGTCGAAAAGAAGCTTTGTTGTCTCCGGCTTCAGGTTCGCTTCGCGCTTCAGCTTGTCCGGCGGCGCGAAGCGGTCGCCGAGACCGGTAAACGTATCACCGCCGACGACGACGTTTCCGAAATCGTTCCAAAAACGAACCGTTCCAGTGTCAAGAAAGACTTCGACAAACCACCGCGACTTGATCCCTGTCATCGGATGACCTGCCGAGCCGTGAAGCTGACGCCGCGCCGACGGCTGCGTTCTGTCCACTTGACGCTTCCGTCAATCCTGAACTCGCCAAGCGCTTCAATGCGGCGCGGCGTCGTCGTCGTGGCATGTGGATATTGTGGTTCTGGCCAGACGTCTAATATGATAGTTCCCGCTGCTGGCGTCGCGTCGGCTCGCACAATGCCGATATAGTAGCCATTGTCGGCGGTCCTATAGCTGACCATATCCCCGACTTTCGCGGTTCCGGTTCCGGCGCCCGTGATCGATATTTGGCGCGTCCCGACATTTATCGAAGGCACCGCAAGCCCGGCGTCGCTGACGATCAGCGGATCGCCTGGCTTCTGGCGGAAAAAGCGCGGCATTGTGAACGTGAAATCAGCGCCGTCGCGTTCAGCCAGGAAGACCGACCATTCGTCGAAATCGGATCGCGAACGGAAATCGGCTTCGATGTCGACTTCCCAATAGGACCGACCTAATTCCAGAACGTCAGAAGCGCCCGCCAGGGTTTCGGGCGCCGACTGTTGAACGGCTGGCATCCATTCAGCCTTAATTATACCCCGGCAAGGAAGAAGCGCACCAGCCGCCATGTTTACACCTTCTGCATTCTGGCGGACTGATTAGCCTCGCAAGTCGCTAACGCCGGTGCCGAGCGACCGTCTGCACGCGGTTTCTGCGAACTGCTGACATGACTGTTTCTTCGATGTCGGCGTCGCGTCGGTTCAGGCTTTCCTGAAGGGCGGCGAGCGTTTCGGCCGTGCCGATGTCGCCTTGAACGACAAGCTGGGTCGACCCAATACTGACCGATGAAATACCCCGGCTTGCGCCGATCATGTTTTCGACGTTCGCCCCGGCATTGATCGCGGCGAGAATACCCCGGTTCGCCGCCGTGCCTGACGCCGTGATGACGCTCTCCCCGCGAGACAGGTTCGCCGCTATGCTGTCGCTCCGGCCCGTGCCGGGTCCGCGGATGTCGACGCCGCCGTCGGCGAAGTTCGCCGCCGTGCTGGCGATAGTCGCGACGACGCCAGCCCCTAGCGCGGCGACAGTCGCCCCCGCCGCAATGTTCGCCGGGAAGGGAAGCGACAGGGCGCGCGCGACGCCGGTCTGAATTGCGATGATCGAGGAGGCAATCGACGCGGCCTTCTCGATTGCAAACATCGCTTTGTATATGCCGGACTGCTCTCCCGCGAAGGTCTTCGCCAAGCCCGCCAAGCCGCCGAAGAGCTGCTCTCCCGCCGCGAGCTGCATTTGCATTGACGTAGCGCGGATTTCCGCGAGTTGATCTTCGGTCGCCTGTTCAAGTTCGAGCCTCCTGATCGCGTATTCTTCGCGCGTGATCGCCTCTTCTTCGAGCCCCTCCTTCAGCGCTTCGAGCTTCGCTTCGCCAGCCGCGCGAACGCGCTCCGCTTCGCTGTCTGAATATTCGCCCTCGCCGAGTAGCTGCGCCCGAATGTCGGCCACGGTCGCGGCCTGCTCTTCTTCAAGAAGGCGGATCGCTTCGGATTTCCGGGCGGCGTCCTTGATTTCGTTTTCGATCGCCTCGCGGCGGGCTTCATATTCGCGCTCGATAATTCCAATCGTAAAGCCTGCCAGCTCGTCGCGCCGGTCCATAAGATCGGAGATTATGTCTTGTTCCGACTTCGCCTGATCCGCCTTAATTTTGCTCTTCTCGACCTCGCGGTCGACGAAGGCGTCGAAGTCCTTGTCGTCAGCCTCGCGAATATCCGCGAGCTGGCTCGAATACAGGTCGTTTGCCTTCGTGCGAAGAGCCGCCTTCGCAGCCTCCGATCCGCCCGCCTTGTCGATTGCCGCGAGCTGCTCTTCGAGAACGCGCGCGATCTGCTCTCGCTGGCTTTCGAACTGGCCACGATATGCGCTCTTTAGATCGTCTATCGCCTTCACGGCGTCCTTGTCAGCTTCCCCTCCGCCGCCCCCGCCGGTCGACGTCGACTTCGGCTTGAACGCGCTGTCAGGCGCGTCAAGAAGTCGGCCCCGCTGTTCAGTCGCGCGAGCTAGTGCGGCCTGAAGTTCCTTCGTCAGTTCGATCTCTTCGGCGATCCGCCCGTTTGCTCGTGCCGCATTCTCCGCGCCGCCGAACGCCTTTACAGGCGAGTTCGCGAGAGCCGCAAGCTCTTCCATTTTGTCGGCTGATTTGGACAGCTCCGCGTTTAGCTCTATGATCCGGACGGTCGCCACGTCAATCGCGCCCTGGCGCGCGGCCTTGCCGGTCGCCTCCATCTCTTCGCGTATCTTGCGATACTTTTCGGGGATCGGGTCAAGGGCGTCGAGAACGTCGACGGCCCCGTCTTTTATCGCGCCGAACGGGGCCGGAAGGAGCGCGTCGATTGCGTCCATTTCTTCGCCGATGGCGGCGAGCTTCGAGCGCGTTCGTTCGAGCGGTGTTTCGGTCTTGCCTGCCTGAATTGCCATGTAGGCAAGCGCGCCAGCGGCGGCGGCGACGCCGATGATCAGACCGACAGGGCCGAACATGAAGGCGGACGCGGCGCGTAGGATCGACATAGCGCGAGCGGTCGCGGTCGCGCCGACTGCGATTGAGTTCAGGCCGTTGACGATAGAGAGCGCGGCTTGTGCGCCGAGCGCGCCAGTGAGCGCCGCCCCGGCGACGATCAGCGCTTCGCCGAAGCCTTCGACGTCGTCAGCGATAAAGTTGATCGCGTCGCCCATCGTCTTCGAAATCCCGGCGACCTGGCCACTTTCGTTCAGGTATTCCCCGACCTTCACCTTCAGGCGGTCGAAGGCGAGAACGGTCGCGTCGGAAGCGCGCGGGATCGTGACGGCGAAGGCTGCGTCAATGTCGGCGCCGCTCTTCAGGATTGCTTCGAAGACCTTCTTCCCGGTCAATTCGCCCGCCGCGCCCATGCCTTTCAGCTTGTCGGATGTGACGCCGAGACCCTTCGCGATACCTTCAAACAGAAGTGGCGCGTTCTCGCGTACGGAACGCAGTTCGTCGCCGCCCAGGATACCGTTAAGCGCCTGACCCAGCTGCATGACACCTGCCGACTGTTCGCTTGCGGCGGCGCCGCCCGCCTTGAAGCTTCGGGTGACGATCTGCGTCGCCCTGGCGACATCTTCTTCGCTCGCCGCCATCTTGCCGGAAACGCGAAGCATCCGCGAATAAAGGTCGACATATGAAGAGATTTCAGCCCGGCTTTCGCGCGCCGCGTCCTGAATTTCGTTCAGCGACTTAGCCTGCACTCCGGAGATCTGCGACGATGACGCGAGCTTGTTGTTCAGGTCTGCCCATGCGTCAGTATATTTCACGACTTCGCGCGCGCCCGTGCCGAGCGCAATCGCGACAATGGCCCGGCGAACGTCTTTCGACATTTGGTTCGTCGAGTTCGTGATATTGCGGTTCATCTGCTGATAACGGCGCTCGACCTTATCGGCTGTCGTTTCTGTCAACCGCGCCTGACGACGCATCGCGCTTTCATAGCGCTTCATGTCGACGCGCAATTCGGTGATCAGAACTTCGATATCGTCAGCCATAGCGCGCGATCACCTCATCAAATTCATCATCAGTCGGCGCCGGCGTGGAACTGACACCTTGTGACCTTAGCCAGCCGTCAGTTGCGACGGCGTATTCCCACAATGAACAGGCGTTGACTTCCGAAGGCGTCAGACCTGCGGCGAGACCGGTTCCGAAATAGGCGGACCATCGAAGCTTGCCCCTGGGTAGGGGTTCGGCGCCAGCTGGTCCGCCGTCGGCTTTTCCGGCGGTGCATCTTCCAGGCCTTCAGGCGCACCGAAAAGCGCCGCCGATAGGATGACCTGGGCAAACAGAGCGTTCTGGCCTAACGGCTGATCGTCGACGTTATTGATCGTCAGCTTCAGCGCGTCGGTCACTGACGCCCCTCCGCCAATAAGACCCAGGCGGATCGTCTCGCGAACGTCATTGACGCGCCAGGAACCACCTTCAAGCCGTGAAAGGATGAAAGGCGGACCGGCGTCGCACTTCTCTTGAAGTTCGATCAGCTGTTTGATCTTCAGGGCGAAGGTGTGTTCACCATCGCCCCAGTTGATCGATATTTGCCCCGCGCGCGACACGCTTAGGCCTGCGCGGCTTCGGCGACGACGCCGTCCGAAACGAGCGTAATCGAAACGGTCGCTTTTTCCTTACGGTTGCCGCTGATCTCAAATTCGGTCAGGTGAAACGCGCCTGACAGGACATACGCGCCCGAAAGACCGTCAGCGATCACCGCTTGAACATTCTTATTCGCGGCGGCTTTGAGCCAGGTCAAATAGGGGCCGATGTCGGCGCGGTTCATGAGACCTTCGCCGCTGATCGTGTAGGAAATCGCGTCTTTCTCGCGTTCCGTCCAGGCGGGTGCGTCAGGATCGGCACAATCAGGCACAACGCTGTCGACGGTCGTCACTGACCCCTGAATAGACCGGGAAGAGTTGATCAGGCACGGGTGAGAGAATACTTCGGGATCGGCCCCGTCGCCGATCTTGACTAGAATTTTTGAACCGTTGAAGGTTTCGACTTGTGCCATTGTGTGAGCCTCGCGCGTTTATGGACAGGGTTAACCTGCAACGCTGAGTATGCGCTTTAGGCTGTCGCTTCGATTTCGGTTTCGAGTTCGATCACGCCGTGCCGAATGCCGTTTCGCGGGTCGCGCATATACCGTTCGCGATCCGGGAAGCATGAGACGCACCGGACATCCGTCGAGACAGCGAAGCCGTCTTCTGTTTCAAGCGCCGAGATCACCGCCGCGCCGATGTCCTTACACGACGCGAAGCCTTCCTCTTTCGTCCAGATGTGAACCGCCAGGCGGACAGTCCGCGCCGATAGAAACTGAACGGAAGCGTCGACGCCAGTATCTTCGCCGATCGTCAGATATGGGAAGGTCGCCGTCGGATCAGGACCGCCGAGAATGCGGGCGTCATGCGATCCCAGGACCGCCGTCACGCCTGCGTCAGCTTCGAGAAGCGCGCCGACAGCGTCCTGAAGGTCTGAAAGGCTTATCATGCTTCCTTGATCCCCTTACGCATTGCACGCGCCATGCGTGACTTAAAGCGCGGCCTGAGAATGCGATAGTTCACGAAGAAGAAAGGGTGCGCGGGCTGATCGACCGTTCCAAACTCGAGATATCGGGCATAAAAGCCGGATGACGCCTTAACGCCCGCGACGACACGCCAGATCAGGCCCGCCGAATTGCGGTCGGGGTAATATTTGATCGTGTCTTCAAGTTCGCCGCTGTCGCGAGGCGCGTCACGAATAGCCGCGTCCCTCAAAGCTATCGCGTTCTGCTTCGCTGCTTCCGTCATCCGGCGCCGGACCGATTTCGGCATTCTCGCCGCTCTCGCCTTCAGTCGGTCCATGCCCTTCGTTTGTGCTGATATCTCCATGATCTTCGTCACCATCCTTCTGGGCTAGTCTGTATCTGACGCCTTGCGCCGTCGCCTTCGTCGCGCACTCGCGCGTCACATTGTAAGACTTCCCCGCCGCATAATTGACCGATATTCGACGGTCGGCTTCAGGGGTAAAGCTGAAAGGCTTGTCAAAAATTATGAAAGGCATATCAGCCCCCTTCCGTCGGTGTGCCAGCGTCGGCGCTTATGATCACGTCAGCCCGGCCTGTTTGCCTGTCGACGTGGCGAAGATCGTATATGACGCCCGACCTGGCATTGATCGCCCGATCGGATGTCGTAAGGCTCGCGAGCGCTGCGCAATCGCGAACGGTGATCTTGAAGTCTGAGACGCCGCGAACCTTGTCGCCGATCACCTCTTCCTTGCCGATCTTGTCGGCTTCGATCTTCGCCGCAACAGTCGCGAGGGTTGACCAGGCGGCGGACGTCTTGACGTATCCGCCTGTCACCGCGCCCTTGCGTTCGAACCGCACCAGGTCGCGCGCCTCGCCGGCCCTCATGCCGTGAAGCCGATCTTATAATTTTCGAGAAGCGCCGAAACAGCGAACGGCATTTCCTTCAGGCTGACAGCTGTTGCCGCCTCGCGTTCTTTGAACCAATGTCCGACAAGAAGTGAAACCGCTTGTTTGATCGGCGCGGGGACGTCGGCGGCATCCGCGAAGCCGGTCGTGTAAACGATCGTCATGGCGTCGGACCGATCGGCGAAGCTTGGCCAGCTAACGCCCGTCTTAGGCGTCACGGCCCATCCGAAGCCGTCGGTGTGAATGCGAAAGTCGGACGGTGTGAGCGTCTGCGACGCTTCGTCAGTGTCGAGATATGAGATTGAAACGATTTCGGTCGGTTCGCCTGTCAGCCATACGCGGCCGAAATCAGGCCCGCCGCAAACATGTTGCCAGTCCTGCGAAATCAGAGCCCGGCCAAGCCAGCCCGAAGGCCCATCGATCAATGCAAGCGCGGCGGCGATATAAGCTTCGATCTTGCCGTCTTCGTCACTCCATGAAACGCGAAGATGCGACTTCACGTCAGCCAGCGCGACCGCGACGGCCGGCGAGACTTCCGGAACGACTTTCACAACGGGTCGAAGCGTTCGCATCTTATTTGGTCGCCGTTTCTTTCTTCGGGGTCCGCTTAACGGTCTTTTCAGTCCTGGCGGCTTCGGCTTTCGCTTCCTTCGCGTCGACCGCGTAGCCCGCGCGGATCAGATCACGGCCGCGATCGTCCGGAACGATCACGACGCCGCTCTTCTTCGAGTATGCGAAGCCAGCGCCGCCGCAATTCTTGATAATGCGAATTTCCATGTCTTGCCCCTTTTTAGAGAAAGGAGCGGCGAGCCGAAGCCCGCCGCCCCAGGTCATCGCCCGGCCTTAAGCGGCGAGCATCGTCAATTTCTTGATCGCGGCGTTGTTCGTGCCTTCGCCGTCGATACGCTGATAGGCCATGAAGCCGACTTCAAGTTCGTTCATGAACTTTTCGTCGAAGCGAACCATTTTCAGGCCCGTGACCTTGCGAACAAAATACTTCGAGTGATCGCCGAAGAGGATCGGCGTCGCGCTCTCTGCGATGTCCGGCATGTCCTGATTGACGCGGTACGGCTTGCCGAGAAGCGTTCCAGGCTCACCCGAACGAATGTTCGCTTCCTGCCAGAGATAATTGTCTTGGCCGTCCTTCATCTTGCGGATCGTCGCAAGCGTCGTGTCGTTAAACTGCCAGAGACACTTCGGGGAAGACCGGTAAGCCGGATTGACCGAATGGAAGACGTCGAACAATTCATCGGACGCGATCGCTGTCGTCGCGGCGGACGTTTTGCCGGATGTGGCAAAGTTCAGAATGCCGTTCGGCTTGCTGGAACCGTCACCCAGCGTCAGAACGCTGTTGCAGGTGCGGCCAAGGCTCTCGCCGAACAGTTCGTTCAGCAGGGTTTCCATGTCCCAATTGCTATCCTGAAGAAGTTCGATCGACACGCGAACAATGCCTGAAGAATACAGATACGCGCCGAGTGTCTTCTGACCGATCGCCGGATCTTTAGAAGCGTCGTCAAGCGCGGCGGCGCCTTCAGCCTTCAGGTCACCGCGCTTCGCGGTATAGTCAAGGGTCGGCATTGTAATCGTGTTGCCAGTCGCCGTCGTGATGTGCGTCGCGACGTTCTCGCCGTCCATCATCGGTCCCCAGATCGCCATAGCTTTGTCGATCGTCGGCGCCATGTCCTGCGGGATCAGGTAACCGCCGGTCGAACCGGTGCCGCCTGCAAGCGCGCGCTCTTCAGGATCAAGGCCACGCTGGTGCGCGCGGAAGACCTGACGTTCGTCGCCTGACAGTTCTGCCATGCCGAACTGAATAGCCTTGCGGAAGACGTCGCGATATTCTGGCGTCGCGTCGTCGTCTGAACGGGCGTCAGGTGTGCCAGGGTGCGGCCGGCGACTGCGTGTGTCGACGTCGCGGTTCCCGGCTTCTCGGCCTTCGGCTTCTTCCATCTTGACCAGGCGATCGATTTGAACCGAACGCTTGTCATATTCAGACATCGCTGCGTCGTGCTGGGTTTCCAGTTCGGCGGCGCGTTCGGCCGGTGTATCGTCCTTGATATCAGCGAGAAGCGAACGGGCGGACGCAAGCGTCGCCGTGTTCTTGTCGCGAAGGTCTTTGATCTGTTGCTTCGACATAGTCTTATTTTCCCTTGTCTATGTGCGGCGAGCCGTTAGGCCCTGTTTCATCTTCATTCGGAGTTTCCGCACATATGGCGGGACACCTAATTGCGACCGATAATCTTCCAAGGCGCGAAGGCCGATTTCGGTCTTGTCGTAAGCCGGGTTCGTCACGATAGAGACATCGAACAAGCGGGCTTCAGTGATCTTGCGAAGCGGAAGGTCTTCGTTTTCGCGGTCTTCCCATTCCTGAACGGTCGGAAGGAAGGCGATCGACATCTTGTCGAGATCCCCGCGCTTCATCTTCGGGACGATCCGCGCGACGTCGGGGTCGGTGCCGTCCAGTTCAGCCGAGATATGCAAGCCGCGCTTATCTTCCTTCAGCTTCAGCGTTCCGGCCCGCGTCCTGGCGAGCGGCAAGCCGTCATGGTTCACCAGGAAGACGACGTCGTCGCTGTTCTTCAGGCTTTCGCGGAAGCATCCGGCGACGAAGACTTCGCGGAAATAGTCGCCGATGACGGCTTCTTGTCCGAAGACGGAAGCGTAACCTTCGACCTTCGGGTTCGCGTCGCCGTCTTCGGTGCGGATTTCCAGCGGGACGGTCAGCCCGCGAAATTCACGTTCTTTGTTCATATTGCCACCAGCCTTTTGCCGTCGGGTTTATCTTGCCAAGGTCCGCGCCCGGCTTCCGAACTGATTTGATCAGCAGATCGGCCGCAAGTCGGTTCCTGGTCACGCATTGCACAAACGACTTTAGGGCTGTCGCGTCGGTTTCGACGACGCGGAGTTCGTCGCTCGTCAGTGTCTTGTCGAACATCAGGACGACCCCGGCTGCGATCAGCTGGACCTGACGCCAGGCGGGAAACTCGGCGGTGATCCGGCGCTCACGTTCTGACACGATCCGGCGGACCAGGCTTTCGACTTCCACCGCCCTATGATCGACGTTGAACTCTTCGAAGCGATGCGGGTCCGGCTCACTCATTCGGATCGCCACCGCTGCCGTTATCAGCCTTCGGCGTTCCCGAACCTGCGACCGCGTCTTTCTGAGTCTTCAGCGGCATGTTCGCGCCCTGAATGTAGAGTTCATCGCCGCCCGTTAGCGCCTCGCGATTGTCCAGCGCGCGCGCCTCGTTCGGCGTCAGCTGTCCGGTCGAGATCGCCTTCGCGTTGCCTTCCATGCGGGTTCGATAGTCACCGCGAAGCAGGCCGTCGACGTTGAACTTGATATAAGTCGCCTTCCTGCCACGGCCGATCAGCTTCAGGTTCAATTCCTGTTCAACCTGATTGATCCAGCGGTTCAGCGTGTGCTTCACGAAGTGAAGGTCTTCTTGTTCAGCGGTCGATTTCGTGCCGTGCGAAAGGTCTTGAAGGAAGGTCGGCGGAAGCGAATAAATCCGCGCGATCTGTTCAACACACCAGCGTTGCAATTCGACTAGCTGCATTTCGGACGGATTGAAGCCGAGCGGCTTGACCGTGTAACCGATCGGCATAGCAAGCGCCTGGCGACCTTGTTTGTAAGCCTTCGCGATCGACTTCGTCAGGTCGAAGCTTGCGCGTTCGGCCGTCTCTTGCGACTTGAAGGCACCTTCCATGATCAAGGGCGGAAGGCCCCCGTTATTGAAGACCTTCGCGCCATATCGCATTGCGCCGATCGACAGGCCGATCGCTTCGGCGTTCTTCGTGATCGGGCTAATGTGCGTGATCTGATCCGACTTCAGCATGAAGGGGATGTCGATGACATTTTCGGCGTCATAAACGACAGTCTTGTTCGTGCCTGGAACCGTGTAATGATATGTCTTGTGAAGATTTCGGTCCATCTTGACCGACGTCGCGCTTGCCGCCATCGGGAAGAGATTGACCGGATTTCCGGCCGCGTTGCGCTCAATATAGGCCAGCCCGCGCCCTTCGGAAAAGACCTGACCGAAAAGGAAATTCCGGAAGTCGAAAGACGTCATTTCGTCGTTCGCAGCCTTGCCTAGCATGTCGGACATCGCGCCGTTTACCCGTTCCGCGCCGCCGCTCTTCTTCCGATATACGTGAAGCGGAAGCGACGACATGGTTCCCGACAGGAAGTTGACCGCCGCGAAGACGGCCGGAACTGTCAGCGCGTTGTCGACCTTGACGACGATCCCGGTCGAAGATCGGCCCATCCCTGCCGACATGCGGTCAAGCCAGCCTAGCGTGGCGTCGGTCACATTATCCGGCATGTCGTCGCGCTTCTCGCTGCGCTGCCCCAGGCCGATGCGTGTCAAAATATTCATTCGGTCAATCCACCAGGCTAAATTCTGCGTCTTCCCACGGGTCCGACACCACTTCACCGGTCACACCGGCCTTCGCAGCGCCGACAGCCATCGCCAGGGCGACAAGACCATCTATTCTGGCGGTTGCTTTGTGTTTGTCGAAATGCCAGTCGCCCGTTCCCGCCGTGTTGTGACGCACCACGGCTGACGATACGTTCCAGTTCAGCACGCGATTATACTGGATCGTGATCCGGCCTTCGACGAAGGCGTTTTCAAGTTCCTGACAGCTGCCCGGCATCCATAGCGGATTGTCGACCTTCTTGTGCGTGTTCGGGTCGGTCATCATCTGGCGCCGGAAGCCCTGCGGATGTTCGATAAGCGGCGGTTCATAGCCGCGCTCGCGCAAGACCCGTTCAAGTTCTTTGTGCCTGTATCGGTCATAGGCGATCGCCTGAAGGTCGAAGTTCGCCTGAAGCCATCGATAATGATCCGCGATCGGCCCCAGCTGGATCACCTTCCCTTCAGTCAAGTGAAGGTCGCCGACATCGGCCCAATGATCATATCGAACCTTGTCCTTGTCGATTGACGCCTGAAGCCCTTCTCTCGGTTTCCAAAAATCTACGAAGGCCCAATAGTGAACCGCCTCGCCGACATGGTACGGGATGACGGTCGCGTTCGCGGTTAAGTCGGTCGTGAACGACAGGTCGGACGCCGCATAAGCCTGCATTCCGGCGCACTTGGCGCGAAGGTCTTCCTTCGTCAGAAGCCGCTGATAGACGTCGTGCGTCATCCAGGCCGTGTCGCTATCGGTCCAGCGACAGAAGTTCAGGCGAAGAACGTCGTTCTGTTTCGACGGTTGCGCCCGCGCCGCGTTCACCCGCCCGCGAAGATATGAGTTCTTGATCGTATGACCCAGCGACGGGTTCGCCTTCGGCCAGCAAGCTTCGTCGGCGAATGGATCGTCGTCCCGATCCAGCATCGAAATATAGCTGAAGAAGCGGTCGGCGGCGTCCTGGTCGCTTTCGTCGAAGGTGCCTGTCGCGACCGAATAGGCGTAATCATGCATATCGCCGCACGGCGTGACCTTGTTCTTCCCGCTGTTTGTGATCACGAAGAGAAGCGGGCTTTCGCGTCCCTTGAAGCCGGCTTCGAGCATTTCCAGGGCGTCGGCTGTCGCGTGTTCGTGATATTCGTCGATCAGGGCGCAATTCGGACGCGGACCAGAAACTGCTTCATCCTTCGACAGCGGCTTGAAGATCGAAGCGCTTTCGATATGCGTCCATTGCCACACAGGGTTGCCGCCCGAAGATGTCAGCCGATCCGCCAGATCAGGCGATCGCCTGATCATCGACGTCGCATCTTTGAACAGGATCATCGCTTGCGACTTGATCGTTGCCGCTGCGTAAACTTCCGCCGACGCGACGCCGTCCGCGATCATGCAATACAGACCGACGCCAGCTGAGAGCGGACTCTTTCCCGCCCCCTTCCCCGTCTCGATATAGGCTGTTCTGAAGCGCCGAATGCTCTTTTTCAGTTCGGGGTCGAAGAAATACCAGCCGAAAAGAGACCCGACGATAAAGGATTGCCAGTCAAGAAGCTTGAAGGCGATCACCTTGTTATCAGCTTCGACAGTCAGGACGTCTTCGAAGAAGTCTATCGCCCATTGCGCCCGCTCCGGATCGAATGTCAGTCCGCGCGCCGCCCCGTCCTTCAGGTCTGACAGGTGCCGGGCACATTCTCCCCGAACCGCCGGGCCGGCGAGGATCAGACCTTCAGTAACAGCGCGCGCGTATGCTGTCGTCGGGTTCTCCGGCGGCTTCTTTTGTCTCGGCTTGGCTTTTGCCCTAGGCTTTTTTGACGAAATATTTTTCATTCGGGTTCTTCTTGTCGGCGTTCAGGTCGGTGCGAAGTCGGGTTCGCGACGACGGCGTCATTCCGAACTCGACGCAAATCTTCAAGATTTGATCCATCGCAGACTTCCGAACCGCGACCCCCGGATGAATGCGGGTCATTATTCCGCCGACTTTGGTTTCGACGTCCTGATAATTGCCGCCGTTCTCTTTTAGAACCTTCGACGCCTCCATGAAATCGGCGATCGCCTGGCACATAAGCGCCGCCGTCGTTTCATCCGGACGCTTCGAAACGCCGGGGATTGCCTGGATCAGACCCGTTACATAGTCCCAATGCGCGCGAGCTTCTTCTGAAACAAAGTCCGGACACTGATCAAGTTCGCCGGTCGGTTCCGGAAGGTTCGTCGGTATGGCTCGCTTGCCGGGGTTGCCCATAACGATCTTTAATGCTGTCGGTTTCGCTTTTCTGCCTGCCATAATGTCAAAGTCCTTTCACGTGATAAAAATGCGTCAATGCGCGCGAATGCCCCCCGCCGGTCCCCTGGTCATCCGCGCTAGGTTTAGACCCCACCCCTGGGGCCGTCACAGTCGCGTCAGCGGCGATCCTGACGCGCGTTTGAGTGTTTCGGATCGCATACTCCCGGAAAAATTCGCGCGCGTCTGCGGCCTCGCTAGACGCCTTAGCGTTGAACGGGTGACTGGCATCCATAGGGAAGCCGTCGTCGCCGACGCGGGGATCATAGCCGTGTATTTCAATGCGTTGCTTCGTGCCGTCATGGTGCGGCTTGCATAGCGATTGCAGGTCGCCGTTGAAGAAGGCTTCTCGGTCGCCGTTGTGGCGTTCGACATGGTCAACAATGGTCGCGGCTGTCGTCAGGCCCTCTTCCAGACAGAAGGCGCAAAGCGGATTGTGCGATAACTGGCGGTTACGAAGCGCCTTCCAGGTGTGTGTTTTGTATAGCTTGCCGTGCTGGCCCATCATTTAGCTCCTTTGATTGCGACTTCGATTGATTGGCGGGACGATCTTCGAGCCCGGCTCGTGACCTTGACGACGACGGTCAGTCTTCCCCGGCGCTTGCAGACATGGCTTCCGATCTGGATCGTTCCGACGTCGAAGCGCTGTCCCTTCTCGCGAACCGACAGGATGGCGCGGAGCTTGTTATAGATATTCTCGTCAAGGAGATCGTAGGCGTCGACCTGATCGACGAGAGACGACGCCGCGAGGATATTCCCCGCCATGCGGTGAACCTCCTTGTCGGCGGCCAGAATGTCGGTGCATTCGAGACATGCGCGAGAGAAGACCGCGTCATAGGCCTGGCGCATACCGTCGAGTTCATCTTCTGAAAGCTTCTTGCCAAACATCTATGCAGCCTCTCGCACTGCGTCTGCGTCGTCGGTTTCATCTTCGATCGCCTGGTCGACGCCATCGGGCGCCCATAGTTGCAGCCAGATCCGCATTCTGTTCTGAGACACCCCGCACACCTTCGACGCCTTTGTGTGCGACAGGCCATCTTCGCGGGCGTCGCGGTACGTCATGAGGCGGTGCAAGCGCTTATCACGCGGTAGGACGTTGTGGGCCTGCGCATTCTCCCGAAGCGACCTGTAGAGATCGTGATCGTGATTGTTCAGCCACTTGCAGGCGGTTTGCGTCTGAATGCCGACACGGCGAGCGAACTCGCTGATCGACCCATTCTTCGCAGCGACAGACCATCCGACCTTACGTCGGTGTTCCTGCCATTCCGGCGACTTCATCACCAGGGCGGACGTGTCTAACAATGTTAGGCCCCCGTATCGGAAGGCCCGGCCCTTGGAATACGCTTCGTATCGGTCAGGGCGCCAGAATTGTAAACTGCGAATTTTCAGGATCGGGCAGGGCTGGCGGTGTGTAAAACCCTCGCGCGTACGGACGCGCGCGACTACCCCATAGGAACATTATTATCGTATACCAATAACAAAAACATGGGGGTACACCCCCCCATCAAAACATCATACACTAGCTAATATATATATATATATCAGTATGTTAGAAGTCTCGAAACGTATAATCAGAGTGTATGATAAATTATACGTTTGCTCCCCTCTCCGGCCTGTTTTGTATTATTTAGGGGTCAAGTGTATGATAAAATTATACACTTCGATTATACGTTTCGACCCCTGTTTTTGACCCGTTGGAATTCCACACCTTTTATTCATCTAGCGGAATTTCACACGGTCCATACGCCAGCGGACAGAGTGTCAAGCCGTGAAACAATCATATGTTTCACATGAAACACCGTGAAACAATTCCGGCATACACGAAACGCGCCTTGCGGCCCTGCAGCGCGCCGCCCGCGTTATCGACCCGAATATCGGGGTTTCTGCTTTGCCGGGTAAAAAAACTGTTTGACCGTACAGGAATAACCTGTATTCTCTTTTTATCGACAACGGGCCCACGGCCCACCAGATAGGACAAAGAAAAATGAGCTATACACTCAACCCGCAAGGCGTCGTTGCCGTCTATAAATGGCTATCCGAAAATCGGATAGATTGGGACTTGCACGCAACCGTCAACGAAATGGACGAAGTCTTGATAAACCGCGAGCCCGGCGAAAGCTTGGAAATCGAAATACGCGGGCCGAACTGGACCGGCGGAAATGCTGGCTTAGTGTTTTTCACGCCGGCGCCTGACGAAGTCGACGAATTAGAACGGCTCGAATAATGAACGGCAAAGAACTACGCGACGCACGCGGTACGCTCGGCGAATTGTGGGATTTGCCGGGCCCTTTGCCTATGGCCGCGCTCGGCCGCGTCTTGCGCCTGCAGGGCCGCGACCCCGGCGCGACCGTGCGCGATTGGGAGCGCCGCGGCGGCCCGACCGGCCCGGCCGCGCTTGCGGTTGAACTCATGCTAGACGGCGCCCGGCCGCGCGACCTTGAAACCCTGCTTAACCCGTGAAGGATTCGCTTTAGATATAGACTTCGGCATTCAGGCGATAGAATATGACGTCCGGCCTGTCCGGATAAGATCGAACTTCGGTTTCGACGTGTGAGAAGCTGACCAGGTCGTCGAGAACCGCCCGAATGTCTTCCGCTGTCGGGGCGTCGGGAAATGCGTCGTCGTTCCGCAAGCTGTTGCGAATGATCGGCATCAGGCGCCTTTCAGACATCCACTTGTCAGCGCTTCCCGGCCATCCATAGCGAAGCCTGAGAAAGAGTGAAATCGCGTGAATGTGACGCCGTTCAAGGCGCGGATCGGGCGCAAGGCCCCGATCGATCACCGCTTTGAAGGACAAGCGCTTGCCGGTCATGTCGCGGCCCCCTTCACCAGCCTGAACAGCACGGCGCCGCGTCCGCCGGCTCCGTCCTTTCGGCCCCGGTTTCCGACTTCGATCTGACCGGCGTCGACAAGCGTCTGAAGCATTTCGTCCAGTTCGCGGCTGGATCGAACCTCTTTCATGAAGCGGTTCACCAGGGACCGGCGTTCGACCCAGCTTCCCGACCGTTTTTGCATATAGCCGATGATCCGTTCGATCAGTGCCGCGTTCCGGCCTGCGTTCATGCGGCGGGCGGCTTCTGAGACCGTCCGGCGGGTCGACCAGTCAACGAAGCGACAGGACCAGCGCATATGATCGACGTCGATCGTTATCCGCCGGCCTTCGAAGGCGATGTCTGTCAGATCGGACACCGCGAGGATTGTCGCGACCCGAAGGGCGATTTCAGCCGATCGGGCGTAGAAGTTCATGACATCCGGCGCCGATGCGCGAACGCCGTCAGAACAGAAGACCATATAACGCTGATAGAGTTCAACCGCTTCTCGGCTGGCGAAGACCCGTTCGGGCTTTGTCATAAGGCTGGCGGTGATCGCGCGGACAGAATGCGGCATATCGCTAGACAACGGCCGATCGCGGCGTCGGTGAAGGCGCTTCAGGCCGTTGACGATCGCTTCAGGCGGGGTCGAGATCGACGGCCCGGCGTCGTCTTCGCCCATCATGCGGGCGGCGAGATCGTCGGACGCCTTGCGCTGAAGGGCGACGTCGATGTCCGGTTCGTCATAGAGTGTCAGCCAGCGATTGAAGAAACCGCCTTCGACGCTGTCCTGCGAAAGCGCACTATAAAAGCCGCCCGGCGTTGCCGCTGCGTAAACCGATAAATATGGCGCGTGAAGGTCGACCGTCGACATTTGGGCCATCGCCTGCGTCTTGTAGAGTTTGAAACCGACCGAAAACAGTTCTTTGAGAACCTTCATCTTCGACCGTTCGGCGCCTGACGCATTATAGGCGGTCATCTTCGCCAGCGTGTCGGCGTACTCGTCAGTCACGCATAGAATATTAGGCTTATCCTTCAGCTCGTTTTCGAGAACACTTCCAGCCGTCCAGGTCGACGGTCCTAGCAGATTGAAGAGACCGGACGCGGCGAGAAGGTCAGCGGGCGCGCCTAGCGGGCGGTTCTTGCCGGTGCCGCTGTCGGCGAGGCAAAGGACGAAAAGCGACGTCGCGCCCTCCCTGGGCGTCTCATACTGGCGACCGATGACGACTGACAGGGTTGTCAGCGCCGCGCCGATCGCCATCGCTGGAAGCGGCTTCGGCGCGCCGTCACCGATCCAGTCGACGATCTGCCCGACGATCCAGCTTCCCGGCATTTCGCGCCATTTCGTCAGATTGGCGTCGGCGGTGAAGTCGGGGAAGATCGGCGCATCGATCGGCCCTTCGTCAGCTGCGACAGGGCCGTCTAGTTCGGCGTCGTCCTGGCGCGCTGCCGACGCCTTCAGCATGGCGGTTGCGTCGATGACAACGCTCTCCTCTTCGTCGTCGACGATCGGTCCCTTGAAAGTGTGTTGCGGGGTCAGGTCCAGGCGCACTTCGGGTTCGTGTCCCATGACGGCGGTATGAAGCCAGACGAAGGCGGAATTAAAGTCGGTCGATCGGGCCATCATGACAAGGTCGATCGGCGAGAAGCGTTCGTTCGATCCCCAATCAGAGACGCCCGACGGCTGGATCGACAGGTTTCGCTTGCGGTCGATCGTACGTTGTCCGCTGGAACTCTCGCGCCACACGTTCACGCACTCATAGCCGCGCCTGGCGCGCCGGACGTCGAAAAGGTCCAGGGCTGGCACCCAGCTGTCGAGATTGTTCAGCGCGGCCCGGTTCAGGTCTGCGAAGGGCGTGTCAAGCCATCCGGCCGCGCCGCTTTCGACGTGTTCCTTCCGGCGCGGCTGGCTGGTGTCGAACTCATTCCACCCCATGCCCTGAAGCGTCTCTTCAAGTTCTTCGATGTTTTCGACGGTCAGGCGCGGAAGGTCGACAGCCGGGATCGGGCCGCGCGTCCAGGTGTAGGCCGTCCCCGTGATCGGATGGATCGACGGCGGAACGACGGTCTGGCGCGTGTCCCGCCCGGTCAGGATTTCGCACAATGAGACGCGCCCGGCCCGGTCATACTTCCGCGTCACAAGAGCCGCGTCCCCGCGATAGAAGAGCGTCAAGCCCTTCTGACCGCGTTTCGCCATAGGTGAGTGCGGAAGACAGCCGATAATCTCTTCGGTCTCGTCGAAGTCGAATGTGTCAATGTCGACCGCGACGATCTGATCGCCGTTGACGTCGGAACCGCAAACGACCCCGATATTCGTCCCGCTCCATTCGCGCCAGATGTCCCATTCGAAGCTAGTCGGCTGGCGATCCTTGAAGCGCTGCCAGCTGGACATGGGTCGCCAGTCGCCGCGATAGACCTCGCCGGGGTACTTCTTTTGAGGCGCCAGCGGCACGACATGAAATCCCATGTCGACCAGCTGGTGCGCCGATGCGTTGAAGGGCGAAATTTCGTCGGTCAATGTGCCGGCGTCGTGGTTCGTCATCATAGGAAGCCCTTAAAGTTAGAACGGCGGCGCGCGAAGCGCTGCCAGGTGACGCAATTCGGCGCGGTACTTCTGGACGATCGTCCTGGCGAACGCGCGATACTGATCAGCTGTCAGCTTCGACAGGTCGAAGACCCCCAGGCTTTGCAGGTATTGCCCGCCTGCCTTCCCGCCCGCCTTGACCGCTTCGCTTTCCCAATAGGTCGACCCGTCAGACTGGCGCGTGATCCAGACCTTCGCCACGTCTGCACAACGCGGATCAAGGCAGACGTCGAAGCGCCCGATCCGGATCGCCCCGGCTTCACCTTCGCAGACAGCGCACACCATACCGTCGCGGCACGTTGTCGGCGGGTTCTGCGGGTCGTCAGTATCCCATGACAGCCCGCACGGCCCGCATGTGAAGTGTGTTCCGTCTTCGGTCTTCGCGTGACAGGTCATTTCCCCTGGTCCCTATATGCTGCGTAAAAAAAGAGAAGAATGCAGGTTGTGACGACCAGCCATCCCAGCGCGATCTGGCTCATGACACCGCCCCCACTTCGACGAAGCGACGCTTCCCGATCTTTGTGAATTTGCCTTCTCGCTTGACCGTGATTTCGGACGGGTGCGAAACCTCGCTGAAGCGACTATGCGCTTCGGCGACGGTCGTCGGCGGCGGCATCTGCCCGCCGTGCTGTCGCCACCACTTTTCCGCCATCGTAAAGGCGCGAAGGTGTTCGAAGGGGATGAACTCGGCGAGCGTCTGAACGCCCGCCAGGTGATCGACACGAAGGGTCGGGGTCGTCGACGTATCGCCGCCCTTATACCAGGCGTATGCGGCCCATGACCTGACCGGAAGCCATATGTCTTCCAGTTCGCGCGACAAGATCGCGACGTCTTCGGGGCGGTCGTCGTGCTTCGGCTCGCCGAACTCGAAACCGCATTCCCTGCACCGCCTGGCGTTCGCCGCGACCAGCGCTTCGCACTCCGGACACACCTTCGCTTCGACGCTGTCGGCTTCGACCTTGCCGTCGATCTCTTCTTCGCCCGCCGCCCGCTTTTCGCTGATCTCGGCTTGCACCGCGTCGACAGGTCCATGACGCCTCACGTTCCCGGCATAGTCGAGAACGAGACAATTCGGCTTCCTGCTGACCGCGATCGCGGCGACGCGATCCGTCGCTTCGGCGATCACCTGAAGATTGACGCCGTCGACCCGTGTCCCGCGCCCCATCATTTGAACGTAAAGACCGGTCGACAGCGTCGGGCGTAACATGGCGATCATGTCGACGTTCGGCGCGTCGAAGCCGGTCGTCAGGACGTTCGCGTTCGACAGGCACCTGATCTTCCCCGCCT
>Ga0222653_1000549_pt1 | contig 21314 bp, 17 predicted proteins | sample AntAcemetagen419_FD_179856 | JGI IMG/M metagenome (GOLD analysis project Ga0222653, IMG submission 179856) | Saline water microbial communities from Ace Lake, Antarctica - #419 | ecosystem: Environmental > Aquatic > Non-marine Saline and Alkaline > Saline | place: Antarctica: Ace Lake...
GTAAATGATTCAGGGAAGTCTGAACAACCTTCTACTTCTACTAAGTTACCACAGTCATCACCGCTGTAAAGCGCAACGACCATGTCAGGCCCGTTCTCTGCTGAAATCAAGTAAGTACTTGAGCCATTTGCCTCAAACTGGAACCATAAATCTCCTGTAGGAGGGGTAAATGTGCTTCCGCAATCGGTAAGGATATCACTGATGCTTGCCGCATCAAAATTTCCAGTTAAAGAAGCTGCGTTGCACTCAAGTGCAATAGCTCCACAAGGCTCATCGTTTATAGCAGGAAAAATACACGAACCATCATCAACTGTCGCTTCGGGTGAGAAATTTAATGCTACTGGATTAGTACATCCAGGAATATCAAATTCACCGCAACCCACAATCCAGTTCCATGCGCTGGTTCCAAAAGATCCGTTGGCACAATTAACAGAAAAGTCCGTATCCAATTCAATGTATACTGATCCAGAGTTCCCAGTCACAGCTACACCGGCGAGGTTACCGTTGTTGTTTCCTCCAAAAAGTAATTCTCCTGTGTTGTCTACTCCATCGTAGATAAAAATGTCATCACAACAAGATTCGATAAGTCCATCTTCGAAATACAATATAACAGGCTCATCATTGGGGCTTTCGTATAAGAATACAGATTCGTCTAAATCAGTATAGCAGTAGTTCACAGCCAAACCTTCACCACAAGTAAGTGGCACAGGGCAACCGATCGAGGAAATGGTTAAAACTTCTGTTAATGGGCAAGTTCCACCCAATACATTTACTGAGATTATTACCTCGGCATCTAATGGTAAATCGAGTAAATCTACGGTTTGACCATCTAAATTTGGAACAGTCGCACCATCCAATTGGATGCCATCTACTTCTGCTGTAATTACAAGCAATGGAGCTCCTCCAGGAGATGCTTCGTCAATGGTCACAACTGCATCAAAATTGAAGTCGTCACAACTGCGTTCAGTTCCTATTGAAATGGCAGGAGGCGTGCAATCGGGCGGGTCGCTCGCTGTAAACGTGAGACTGAATTCTTCATCGAACCCAACGCAGTCTTCAGTATTATCTCCTAGAGCCGAATTATTAGGATCTCCTCCTGAAAATACCACTTGGCCGTCGGCAAAAGCAATTGACCAAACTACCTCGTCAGTGAAACCCCAACCATCGCCAAAATCATCAAGGGCGTTGAAAGTATAAAGCTCACCTGGAATGAGGCAGAAATCGAAAGTCCCGCCTGTGTAGGCAGGACAGCTTTCTGAAATAATTACTTCATCTGAAGCATTGGAAGTGATATTCCATGTAAGATCGCTGGAAAAGAAAGTACCTGCTGCATCAGATAATGTGATCTGGTATTCTGTTTCTCCAGCTTCGCATTGAGAGTATCCGATGGAACTGAGTCCAAAGAAGAGCACAAAAACACTTGCTGCTTTGCGCCAGGGCGTAAACATCTTATTCATCTTTTAAAATATTGGTTACTGAATGGTTAATTCAAACTTAGCTACAAGTTACAACATAACTTAGCTGAATTGCAAAAAAGAAAAGATGAAAAGTTCTTTTGGTCAGTCAATTGAAGACAAGAATGGAGTCGTGGCTACTCCTTCTGTTACTGTGGCGATATGGAGCATATGATACTAGCAATTGAAGTGGAGGTGTAAAAAAACAAAGCCGCTGCCGACCATGAATGACCGAGCAGCGACTTCTCCCCTTAAACTATATCTTAAAATATCTTAGTGCACTATTAACTTCTTTGAAACCGCCTGCTTCGCATGTGTAGCGGTTATCATGTAGACTCCTTTAGCTTTTGGAGGTATTGTGATCGTTGCAGGTACGAGGTGTTCAACGTCTCTAGTAAATGTTTTCAATGGTCTCCCAGTCATATCTCTAATCGTGAAGGTCAAGTTTCTCCAATCACCTTTGGTGACTATGCTCAATTCTGAACCTGACTTTAATGGATTTGGATACAGCATGATGTTGAGGTTGTATGCATCGCTACTAAAACCGAATTCACACTGTGCCCCCCAAGTAGTCCATTCATTTGATACAAGCGCTCTAGATGTTGTCTGGTAGACCAGTTTGCTATCAAGATTTTCGAGCTGCATTGCTGTAATGAATGGCGTTTCGTGTTCAAGGGTATCTCTAAAGTTTGTTTCTAAATTAGCCAAGATGGTTTGGTATACGGAGGCTTCTTGAATAGGTTGCAGTTCCAAGTGCACGTTTGAAATATTTAATTCCAAGTTGTTGCAAAACTCTTCTGTGAGTGATGTAGACTGTGCAAAAGAGGGGATTGAAACCTGACACATATCGCCATAGCCTCCCCAATTACCGCTGTAATTAATTCGTGCCGAAATCAGATAACTCCTTCCTGAAATTAAACCAGAGTCTTCTGAAACTGTGACTTGTGCTATATCAGAGTAGAGGTAAATTCTCTCACCTATTTCCATGTCCTCAAAACGGAATTCGTAGTTCTCGGCATATTCATAAAACTCCGAGTTCAGAACTTCTCCAAACTGAACTGATGTGTTCTCACAATTTTCAATTAATAAAATGGGGCGATCTATGATTGCCATATAGGTGCATATATCTCCAAAATATGATGGAATGCTTGAATGGGTTCCTTTCACTCGCACGGCATACTCAACTTCCGCCTGAATTTGAGGATGAGTCAATAAATCAATGGAGTTATTTGGAGTAGAAATAATGATAGGATCGGACACTTCTGAGCTAAACTCCCATTCATATCCTGTTGCACCACTTACCATAGTTGCGGAAATTGCTGTTGCAATTGAACCTATTGAGTCGCAAAAATCATCTCTTAGTCTTGATTGCGTCAAGGTGTCGCAACCTATTGTCTCAATAAATACTTCTCCTGCGGTTGAACAGCCATTTGCATCAACTGCTGATAGCTCATATAAGCCGCCTGATAGATTAGAGAAAGAAGTCTCACTCAGTTGAGTGTTTCCGTAGAATAGTGCATAAGGTGCATGCCCGCCCTCAACGACTATGGTGCAGGCCCCTACATCATTCACTTCGCAATCATCAGGTACAATATTCGTGAAACTTATGTGCAGCGGTAAAGGCTCTTCAAGTGTAATTTCAATAAAAGCTGAACACTCACCTTGTGTGAGGGTAGCTTGATATATGCCAGCTTGGAGGCTGGAAATCGTTGTTTCTGAAGAGCCGTTGTTCCAAAGAAGCTCAAATGCTCCTCCGTTTCCCGTGATTTCAATTTCTATAGATCCATCTGCAGATCCGAAACATGAAGGGTTTGTAGCATTTACTAATTCGATAAGGACATCATCGCAAGGAACACAGTCATTTTCTACAATGTTGTCGCATTCTTCGCATTCGTCGAAATAAGCAGTTCCGCCCCAAACTCCTGCGCAGTCTTGGATGCAGTCATTGTTTGGGTTTGAATCACAATCGCCGCAATTGTCCAATATTGCGTTACCATTCATCATGCCCAAGCAATCATAACAATCGTCCCAGCTTGATCCATTGGCGTCATTGCAGTCATCTGGAGCACTTACATATCCATTGGGTTGAGTGCATGCTTGAGTAGAATTGTCGGGGTCGCCGTGTCCATCACCGTCAGAATCAGCATACCATGTGGTGTTCTCCGAAACAGTGATGTAATCTTGTCTAAGTTGAATATCCTGGCCAAATGCGTTTGAAACAGTGAGACTTACATTGTAAACTCCAGCAGTATTGTAAGTGATCGATTCAGGATTGGCTTGTGTTGATGTAAGCGGTGTCCCGCCAAAGAATTGCCATTCATAATCATCAACGCTACCCGACGAGGCGTTTGAAAATAAAACAGATTCTCCAACACAGGGGTTAGTGTTGGAAGCACTGAAAGACGCCACAGGAGTATTTCCTCCAGAGCTAAAACAGAATTCCGTTATTTCTTCGTCTTCAAATTCCGCTCCGCTCGCTAATACATTGCCGTCTTGATCAACGACTTCATAGGAACCATCTCCATTGAAGCAACAAATTCCATTGCCGACAGCATCCATTATTACGAACTCATAACACCCATCGAGAAGGCATATCGACTCTGACTCGATCTGCCCACTTTGGAAGTTCCCGTAAGGACCTCCCTCTGCCAATATGTTGCTACTAGCATCTCTTATCAGCCAAGTAGTTTGTCCGCCAAGCACATCCAATGTGATATTAACGATTGCCGTATTGGCCGATTCTATGGCTAAGTAGTTTGAAGTTGATCCATTGTTGGACGGGTCGCTATCAGTAGTTCCGTTAGGATTTTGTGTTTGTACTTCCAATGTTTTAGCACCCCATCCACCTTCATATTCGGGAAGAATGATCTCTGCGTTTTGGTCTGGCCCTAGAAGTCCTGTCCAAGCAAAATTTTGCCATGAGCCTTCTGTGCGGTATCTGATTGTGACATTCGAAAGTGTTGTAGAACCTAAGTTTGAAAGTGTCACGATCGGCTGAATGATAGAAGTACAAGAGCTTCCTGAAGGCTCCAAAATGTTTGTTATTGCTGCGTCAGCTGCTTCGGTCACTATAGGTTCACAACCATTCGAGTTCAATAAGTTGCTTCTTGAGTTTTCGATGGAAAGTCTCATTCTTTCTTTTTGCCCTTCGGTGAACATGTCCTTACATGTCTGGCTGGTGTAGTCCATGTAGTTTTCTACTTGTTGATTTCCGCTGCATGCGGCGTTCGAACAATTAGAATTCAATGTAGTCGGAGGAGTATCACATACTCTATCACCTTGAAGCTGGCAATTTGATTCATCGCAACTGCCACCTTGAAAAGTGTGAAAAAGTGCAAAACCGTGACCTAACTCGTGGGTTAGTGTACGGTTCATGTTTGTGTACGATTTTAGATTTCCTGTTGTACCAAACGCATTGTAAAGCAATACTGTGCCATCTACTGGCGAAGTAGTTGGGAAATAAGCATAACCCTGTATTCCAGATCCTCCGTTGTTGTTCTCGATTTCCGTTACTACCCAAATATTGTAGTAATCTTGATTTGGCCATCGAGAGAGGTTTTTAACGTCCAGCTCGTTTGCGCCTTGTCCTTGACCCGCAGTGATACCTTCTGAACAATAATCGGTGATGGAACATCCGCTTATTCGATTTATTCCAGAGTGGGCATTGTCATCGGGGTCTCTTTGAGCCAAACAGAATTCGACTTCTATATCAGCGCCAGAGCCGTCACCATTGGTTCCAGCCATTTTGCGATAATCTTCATTGAGTCCATTAATTGCGCTCCAGACTTGCTCGTCCGAAATGTTTGAGCCAGTTCCTAGCTCGTCTCCATCATGTATGACATGAATGACCACAGGAATGGTAAGATTTCCATCAGACTTTGGAACCAGGCCTGCCCGAGCATCCAAAATAAGCTGCTCCAGAGAAGCCTCTCTATTCAGCTGTTCCTCTCGATATTCATCGTTCGTATCCATGAGTTTTTCATGAATACTGCTGTGGGCACACTGCTCGTGTGCCTGTACATTTTCGATTTCAGACTGCAAATTGCCCGCACTGTACTGTGCAGGTAAAATGCTATATATCAATAAAAAAAAGGATGTCCAAAGCAGTCTTGATGTCATGAATCAGATTTGAAGGATTCATGACATTGTACTGCCTTTTAGTCTATATGGTTACGACCTTTTTTGACACTCCAATTTCGAATGGGCAACAAGAAATTTTTTTCTTAGCTCCCTTTTTGAGAACGAATATGTTGCTCAATTGCATCCCACATCTCATTTGGAACAGCTTCGAGTTGATTGAATTGACCTGCACCTTGCAGCCATTCACCGCCATCAATGGTAACTACCTCGCCGTTCATATAGCTGGCAAAATCACTCATTAAGTAGGCCGCTAAATTTGATAATTCTTGGTGCTCACCCATTCTTCTCAAAGGGATGCGTTTTTCCATGGCAATTTTTTCCTTGAGCGGAGCTGGAACCAATCTATCCCATGCGCCCTTTGTAGGGAATGGGCCTGGAGCAATGGCATTAAATCGAATCTTGTATTTAGCCCATTCAACTGCTAAGCTTCTGGTCATGGCGAGTACTCCTGCTTTGGCACAAGCCGAGGGAACTACGAAACCCGACCCTGTGGAGGCATAAGTTGTTACGATATTCAGTACTGTGGCCGGAGACTTTTGTTCTATCCAGTGCTTCCCGAAAGTCAACGTGCAGTTGATTGTTCCTTTTAAAACGATGTCAAGTATGACACTGAATGCTTTTGGACTCAATCTTTCTGTAGGACTAATGAAATTTCCAGCAGCATTATTCAAAAGACCGTTTACGGCTCCGAATTCTTTTAATGTTTCTGCCAATAAGGCTTTGACCTCATCCTCCTTTCTTACATCACAAGCTACAGCAAGGACGCGTCCACCTGTCTCCGTTTCAATTTCTTCAGCGGTCTTTTTTAGAACATCCAGCTTTCTGCTGGTGATGACTATGTTGGCACCGAGTTGGGAAAAATAAGTTGACATACTCTTTCCGAGCCCTGTTCCACCCCCCGTTACCACAATAGTTTTGTCCTTTAAAACCTTATCTTTAAACATCGGCTCCGAATACTGCATTTTGTACATTTTTAGTTGAGCCGAAAAATAGACAAAATCAAGGCGATATTGAAAACAACTTATCCTGCAAAGATTCTAGTGGCATGGGGCGAAGCCATTGGAGGTAATAAAAAAATAAGGGAATGGCTTGCCGCTAATGGATACCCTGAGTTGAGTGTTTTTGTTTTTGCACTTAACAACAAGGACGATGCGCGCGAATGGCTTTTGAAAAATGGTCATCAGCACCTCGTGGCTACCATCGCTGGGGCAGAAGGGCAAAAAGAAGCAGTCGAATGGTTAAAGAAATATAAATTTGACGTTTTGATCCATGTTGCAATGACTGGAGATGGAAACGAACAGTCATTTCACTGGCTCTTAAAAAATGGCCATCGCGAAATGGCTATAGTTGCCAAACGCATTGAAGAAGTTAAAGACATTATTGAACAAGACAACAACGACGTGCACAGAATAAGCACAGACTAAAACCCTAAACCAATTAATCATGAAAAGAATTCAAACAATTAGCCTACTATTTCTAGCCTTCCTTTTTATTGGTACTTCAGTGAGTGCTCAAGACAAAGCAGACCGTCCTAGTCCACCAAAGACGGTAGAAGCCATGATGGCATCTGGCAAGGTGACAATAGACTATTCATCTCCCGCAGTAAAAGAAAGAGCTGTTTGGGGAGATCTTGTGCCTTACGGCAAAATGTGGCGGACTGGTGCTAACGAGGCCACTACCATTATGTTGGAGAAGGATATGAAGGTGGGTGGAAAGCTGATTCCTGCTGGAAAGTATGCCCTGTTTACTATTCCTGGAAAAGACGAATGGACAATAGTATTGAATAGTGAATGGGACCAATGGGGTACTAACAAGTACAATAAATCAAACGATGTTCACAGATTCACGGTGAAGCCAAAGATGAACAAGGAAGGCCAAGAAAGGCTGATGTTCAATGTTTCCGAAAATGGAATGGTGACCATGATGTGGGAGAAATTGTCTATTTCTTTTGAGGTAGGATAAATTTTTAACGATCAATTTTATACTGAAGCCCTAAGGAATCTCTTAGGGCTTTTTCTTTTTCAGAATTTAGCGCCCAATAAGGTTTCTTCATTGTTTCAGTCAGTCTTGCTTCAGTGATCTGTGGATTACTTGAAGAGGCATTCCAGATTTCTTTCCAACCCAATATTCGAAAAGGAAAGCGACTTTCGCAATTCACAATGAGCTTTCTATCTAGTTCAGGATAGTTCAATTGGTAGGAATAGAATTCGTCTCCTGATTTGTCATCGTTTACTTGAAGGAATAGGTTCGCTTCGCATCGGTATGCCTTCACATCTTTATGCTTTAGTCTCATAAACTCCATTGAAGGCACCATCTCTATTTTACCCAAAGGCAGTGTTTGGGGCTCCAGCCGCATTCTGTTCCAAATATCATCTTCGAGGTAAGTCGCGTCGATTGATAAGTCTTCATCTCCTTCGGCTTGAAAATAGGAGCGGGTCTGAAAATTCAGCTTTCGATCCTTGAAATTCATCTGCCCGAAGCTTTGGCCACACCAATCTTGCGCTGAAAAAGTGACTTTAAGTGTAGAAGGGAATTTTCTGAATTCAACGGGAGTGAAGGCACTTGTCATAATTGAATAATCGTAAATGCCTGTCATGAATTTTTTCATGAAATTGATTTTCAGAATGCTTGTGGCAGCCTCATCACCAAATTCCTTTTTGACTTGATTATCAAGCAAGAAGTCTTCTGTGACGAAGATCATTACCGCTTCACCTTTTCTTACTTCGCCGTAGCGCATTTGATCCAACTCGTAACTATTGATCTCTGCCTCGCCTGCATACCAGTAATTGGCAAAAGCTTCCGGATGAGATGCTTGGTAAGGATCATCGGGAGAAGTGTTTACCTGTGCCTCACAAGAGTTGAGTGCAAAAAAGGAAAGTAAAATGAGGAGGTAATTATACTTCATGTGAATCGACTTCATAAATAGTATGGGGTTGAATCTTCAGCCTAGTAAGGTAATAAAACAGCACTACATCTATCATCATATGAGCGGTGGCAGCAGCCCATATTCCGAAGTGTTCGGTTAGGTAACCTAAGGCCACAATAGCCAGTGTCATGAAAAGCCCATAGGCTGAGATCTTCCAGTCTCTCGGGTCGAGATATCCATGAATTGCGACAAAAACGATGGCTGTAACCCAAATGCCAGCCAATGGCTGAATAGCTCCTCTGAAAAGCAGCTCTTCTCCAAATCCTGCGCAGAAAGAAACAAACCAAATACCTACTCCTGAAATACCAAAGTTTTGGATAATTCGAGCGTATTTGATGCCAACATCATTCAGAAAGGGTCTCGTAATAAGCCACCGCGCTCCTAAGCCAAGCAATGTTCCCGAGCCAACCCCAATGACCAATTGAATGGGTATCGAAGATGAGCTCCTCAACATGATCTGTAGAGGGTCATCTCGAAAAAAGTAAAGAATGATCCAGCCAATTAACGGGAAACCCAAAAGTGTGACCCAGGCAAGCCCCGTCAATCGGCCTTTCATTAGCTATTGTCTTTCTCGTCGTAATCGTCCATGCTGAAAACACTGCTAAAAAGGTCAGAGAACGAAAGACCTTCTTCCAATATGTTTTTACTCAGCATCGAATACTCAGCCAATCCGTGTAGTATGAATTCCATGAGCAAAATTTTATCTTCCTCTCCCACATTTGGATTGTACTTAGCTGTTATTTTATCCAAATCGGGAATGTCGTTCAACTTAGCACGGTATTCTTTCTCCGTATAATCAGCTTCGAGTTCCAAATCATTTTTACCAAACCAAGCAATCACCTTCTCGTATGGATTCGGTTCGTTCTTGCGTCGTTTGGCGAGTTCAGGATCAGGGAAATATTGCGCAAAGAGACTGCGCATCGCTTTTCCCATTAAGTTGAAGGCTACGTTTTTCGCTCCTTCTTGCTCCCCTTCATAAACCAATTCAACCTTTCCAGTTATTGCAGGTAGAATACCCAAAAGATCACCAATACGAGCTCTACCTTTGGCTTCGCCATTGATCAATATTCGACGCTCTACCGCACTTGCCAAGTTTTCATAAGCCGAAATAGTTAGTCGCGCAGAAACACCACTTTTTTGATCTACATACTCACTGGTTCGCGCTTCAATGGCTATTTGTTCGATGATATTTGCAACTAAGTCAGGGATTTCCACTGTCTTTCTTTGCTCATCAGTCAGCTTGGCTTCTTGCTTTGTGATGGAAGATGAGATTTCGATGCTTTTCGGATAATGTGTCAGAATCTGACTTTGGATTCTATCTTTAAGCGGAGTGATAATGGCACCACGATTCGTGTAATCTTCAGGATTGGCAGTAAACACAAACATCACATCTAGAGGCAATCTCAATTTGAATCCTCGGATTTGAATATCGCCTTCTTGCAAAATATTAAACAGTGCAACTTGTATTCTCGGCTGCAAATCAGGGAGTTCGTTTATTACGAATATTCCTCGGTGCGCGCGAGGAATCAATCCGAAATGGATTACGCGTTCATCGGCATAGTCTAATTTGAGATTGGCAGCTTTAATTGGATCCACATCACCAATAAGGTCGGCCACCGTTACATCAGGTGTTGCCAATTTTTCCGTGTATCGTTCGTCACGGTGCACCCAATCAATAAGCGTTTCGTCTCCTTGCTTTTCAATAATATCCTTTGAATATTTAGAGATGGGGCGGATTGGATCATCGAAAATTATCGAGCCAGCTACGATTGGAATGTACTCATCTAAAAGCTGCACGAGCTGACGAGCCATGCGCGTTTTGGCTTGACCGCGAAGACCAAGAAAATTAATATTGTGTCTTGAGAGGATAGCCCTTTCTACTTCGGGAAAGACCGTTTTTTCATAACCAAGAACTCCTTCGAAAACAGGCTCTCCTGTTTTCAACTTTTCTATCAGGTTATCCCTGATTTCGTCTTTGATCTTCTTGGGCTGGTATCCCGAGGCTTTTAATTCTGCCAAGGTTTTGGCGTGGCTGTTTGACATATGATTTACCTTTGTGCTTCTAACAATCCTCTAAGGTATTAGTTGAGGTTAAGAGAGCCAACATTCCTATGAAATACTCGATTCTTTTTATTGTAGCCGTCGTTTTCCTGTTTTCATCTTGCAATAATTCTGTGCCTCAGGTGATTGATGACGTGGGTGTTCAGCTAATCCAAGGCGAGGCGCAAGGCACTACCTATTCCATTAAATACACGGGTAAATCACAGATAGAAAAAGCCCAGATTGACTCTGTTTTGGATCAGATTGATCTATCTCTGTCTGCTTGGGTCAAAGAATCAGTTCTAACGGAGTTTAATAGCCAAAACTCTATTGTCATTTCTGACGAACATTTTCTCACCGTATTCTTTAGAGGAAAAGAAATCCATGACATGACCTACGGTGCATTTCATCCTATGATCATGCCCTTGGTTCGGGCCTGGGGTTTTGGCCCTGAAGGAGGCAAATTCAAAGAGGGAGAAAACTTGGATTCCCTCAAGAATTTTGTGAATTACGATTTTCAAATCATTGCCGATGAGGATTCGGAGAGTATACTTTTTGAAAAAAGCACAGGACATCAGATGGATGTAAACGGTATAGCTCAGGGATATTCTGTAGATGTCGTGGCTGATTTCTTAGAAAATAACGGCATTGAAAATTACATGGTCGAAATTGGAGGTGAGCTTATGGCAAAGGGCAAGAATGAAAATGAAGAGTATTGGCGAATTGGTGTAGATAAGCCTAGTTCTACCGCAGAGAATCGTCAGCTTGAAGCCATCGTTACTTTAAAAGATGCCTCCCTCGCGACGTCGGGTAGCTACCGTAAATTTTACGAAAAAGATGGGCGTAAGTATTCTCATACCATTGATCCAGCGACGGGTGAGCCTGTAAACCACAATTTACTCAGCGCAACGGTTCTTGCATCAAATTGCACCAATGCCGACGCTTTTGCTACCGCCTTTATGGTGATGGGTGTTGAAGGGACTATAAAATTCATAGCCGATCATCCCGAAATGAACCTAGAGGTGTTCTTAATTTACGATGAAAAGGGTGATGTGGTAACCCATGCCAGTGAAGGCCTAAGAGGCGTGATAGAAAATCTCTAGTCCTTTTGGCACTGATCTTCTGGGCGCGCTCCGCATACGCCGCATGAAGCTCCTTCTTGTTGAACCATAGGGTTATTGCTGGCGCAAGTTCCTGCAAATTGACCGTCCTTTTTAACGAGAATCTTGATTGCAATTCCTGCAAAAGCCAAAGCCAAAAGTCCTACTGTTAGAAATACGAGCTTTATCATGTTCTAATCTTTGCCCAAAGATACGAAGTGTAATGTTTGGTCTCAAATTCTTCTCGCTGTTTGGCACATTTACTATTTTCTAAATGAAGGCTTTTACCGCTGTCTTCGAAAAAAAGAAGGCGGCATAATCATGCCGCCTTCACTTATTAAAAAATTTCTCTCGCTAGAGCGAAACCACCTTCGTGATTAATTTCCCTTTCTCCTCGATATTTATACAAAGCGTACGCAATTGATTGTTTGTTAGGTCTACAGCCATTGTGTGTCGGCCGTTTGCACCTGAAGAAGTTTCTTGTTGTAAAATTTCTTTTCCAGGAGTTAATACCCTGATGGTAGCCTCATTGCTGTTTTTAGTGCGGATGGAAATAGTTAACTGATTGGTTTCGGAATCGTATTTTGTTTTGAAAGACTTCAAGTGCAAATCACTTTTAGTCAAATCACCTTTATATATTTCGATGGTTCTGTTTTCAGCCTTCATCTCAGCGAGTTTTTCCTTTTCTCTTTTTAGTTTTATCAACGACTCCTGCTTGTTATTGATGTGGGTGCGAATCGCTAATTGTTCCTCTGAACCTTCTTCATTGAGTAACTCATTTGTCAACGCTAGGATGTCTTGCTCAATGGCTGACATTTTTTCATCGTTTGTCAAATAGTTTGATAGTTCTGAAACTTCGCTGTTAATGTTTGAATTTCTCGTTTGTGCGGTGGCAACGGTGCTGGCACAAATTAGCGCCGCGATAGCCAAGTTTAGTAGTTTAGTCATCTTAATAATGTTTAAGTATTTAGTTGTTTGACGTAAAGCTACTCCTTGATGCTGCAGTTAGATTGTTAAAAAAATCCAAACTGGGCAGCGCCTGTATGAGCGGTATTAAATTGAGGATGAAAGGGATGGGATTAAAATTCTATCAGTTCGCCTGAACCGATTAGGCGAGTATCAATGGTTGGAGGGCCTCCGGCGTATTTAATGTTTCCCGACAGATTGATCTCGGCATAGAGGTAGTCAGAGGCATAAAGCTCCATGTCCTGAACCGAAGAATTATTGCTCAGTGTTACGGGGCTGATCAAATGCTTAGCTCTCAGTCTTCCGGTAGAGGCAGAGTACAATTCGGCTTGTGTCGTAATGCCTTTGATCGTTACGTCACTGAAGCCCACGTGCATGGTAATAACAGTCAAGTCATTTTCGACTAAAAAATTTGCCACTCCATTGCTTTCCCACTGTTCGTAAACGAATTCATTTGAATGGAGGGTGTCGAGAAAGGTAATGTCACCCGAGCATCGGTTTTCCATGTAGGAAAGTGTTGGAGCGAATATTTTGATCAATGGACGTTTGCTTAAATCCCTCACCCAATTGCAAGTGGCCTCATTAGAGATTTTCAATGCGCCGCTTTCGACCTTGGTTTTTATGTGTTCGATGATGTTTTCACCAAAGACCACTTCCACTCTGTAATCATCTGCATAGTGGTATTCGATATCAATATTGCTTTCGAGAAAAACCGAATCGAAATCACCAATCGATCGCGATTCTGTGATTTCATCTCCGTAAGATTTGAAGCAATCCCAGCGGTTTTCCTTCCCACATCCGGCGATGATTAGAAAAATAAATATGACCAGTATTCTTCTCATTTTAGTCTGTAGGCTATTCCTATTTCTCCATTGTCCGCTTTCGCGTAATGCGATTTCAATCCAAGGAAAAATTGAATTCTTTTGAGATCATAAACTAGGTGGTACCGCAGGAAGATAAGACCATCATCGGTATAACGAGGAGCGATATAGCTACCCACGCTCAATCTGATCGAGAGTGGATCAAAATGCAGTTGATAGATTCCTGCAATGTAGGGCCTGTAATTGTCCTGAGAATTGGGATTTTCCTGGTCACCGTCATCGTTTGCATATTGAAGGCTCTCATTGTAATTGACACCGACCTCACCTCCAAAAGAGGATTTTCCTGATACCCGCTTTTGGTAAATCCCGAAAATGTTGAAGACGCCGTATTTCTTTCCACCGATGGGTTTGATCTCTTTCATGCCTCCAGATACCCCAACGATAAAATTCCCTTTGGTAGAACTAAATGTTGGCGTTCGCAATTCAGGCAATGGGCTAGGCGCAAATCGGTACATAAACGCCATTCTGATTAAAGCGAGATTAATTCCCGAATTGGGCGCTTGCATCGCCCCGTTTGAATAATGGTGAATTCCAATACCCGGTCTGAAAGCCCATTTTTCGCCCAGGTTTAAATTAAAGTGCGCCTCTACGCCAAGGGCGGCATTGAGATGAGATCCAATGGCAGAATTTCTTGGGTTGTCATCTAAGTCAAAAGGTTTTTCAATCCATCCTGCGCCAAAGGATACCTTAAGAAAAAAGTTTCTGTTCTTGGTCATTGGAAGGTCGAAGAAAATTCTCCCGCCGTAACCATTGCCCATGTATGGAGAGCCTAAGTCGTATGCGTTTACACTGATACCCCACCGAGGGAAAAAATAGCGGTGGTGCCAGTCTTTGCTGCCATCCGTTCGTTTCGTCAAGCTCACTTCACCGCCTACCACATGCCCTTCTCTCAAGTAGAGCATATCTTCATGATGGGGCAACAATATGCCAGCCATCGGCGTAACCTCAATGTCCCACGAAGTTTCTTGTGCTTGCGCCGAAAACGTAATTAACAGAAAAAAGAGTACGAGTCTTGTCACGGCTCCAAATGTAAAAGCTTTCGAGTTAGTTTTCTTATTAGAAATTGGCCATAATGAAATCCCTATTTTTGCATTAAAATAGCCGTAATGGAAGAAAAATTGAAAGCCTTTGAGCGTTTGTTGACCATAATGGACGAGCTAAGAGAGAAATGTCCTTGGGATAAAAAGCAGACGATGGATACCCTCAGGCACCTAAGTATTGAGGAGATGTACGAGCTGTCTGATGCTATAATTGAGGGAGATCTCGAGGAGGTTAAAAAGGAGTTGGGCGACCTAATGCTTCACTTGGTTTTTTATTCCAAGCTTGGAAGCGAAAAGGGAGCTTTCGATGTGACCGATGTGCTCAACGGAGTTTGTGAAAAGCTCATTCACCGTCATCCTCATATCTACGGCGATGTAGAAGTAAAAGACGAAGAAGAGGTAAAAGCCAATTGGGAAAAGCTCAAGCTGAAGGAAGGCAATAAATCAGTTTTAGGAGGAGTTCCGAAATCACTTCCTTCACTCGTGAAGGCCAGTAGAATTCAAGATAAGGCTAGAGGCGTAGGTTTTGATTGGGACAATGTAGATCAAGTGTGGGGCAAAGTGGAAGAAGAAATCGCTGAGTTGAAGGTTGAGGTAGATCAAAAGACAGATCGAATAGAAAGTGAATTCGGAGATGTGCTTTTTTCTCTCATAAATTATGCGCGCTTCTTGGATGTAAATCCCGACGATGCATTGGAAAGAGCCAACAGGAAATTTATCAAGCGTTTTCAGTATGTAGAAGTAGAATCGGCAAAAGATGGAAAGCAGATGGGCGAGATGACCCTTGCAGAAATGGATGTATACTGGGATCGAGCAAAGGTTTTAGAGAAGAGCTCATAAGTAATATCGATTGAAAAAATATTTTCATAGTCTTCACCCTTGCTATCTTTGTGAGGTATAAAAAAGAACAATATGAGCGTACAAAATATCACCCAAGATGACTTCAGTTCTGTAATCAAAAGCAACAACAAAGTAGTGGTAAAATACTACGCTGACTGGTGCGGATCTTGCAAACTAATCTCTCCTAAATATAGGAGACTATCGGACGACGATCGATTCACAGGGATAACATTTACGGAAGCAAATGCTGAGCAAAATGAAGCTGCTCGAAAAGCTGCTGGTGTCGACAACCTTCCATTCTTCGCCGTTTTTAAAGATGGTAAGTTGGTAGAAGGTTCTGCCACTTCCAAGGAGGATTACATTATTTCTCTTTTGGAAAAATTGAATTAGATCTTTCCATCAACCGTCACGTCCAACTTCTGAAGGAGTTGAAAACCATGGACACAGGTGAAAACTTGCTGTTAGGTATCGCACGCAACACGCAACCCCCGAAGGCGATTGAATCCTGCACCTCTGCTGTTGCACTTATTCAGTGCAGCACTAATCCCTAGAAGACGTTATCAGATCTGCTCCAAGAATTTTTGAGAAGGTTCTCGCAGACTCTCGATGGAGGTGATTACCATCGGTAAAATACAAGGAGTCGTTTAAGTGAAAGTAGTTGAGGAATTTGACGTCATTGTCTTTGGCGAAAGCCACAACCTCCAAATTGAAAGAGGGATAATAATTCGTTTCTACCTTTTCCATTTCAGGAGAAACTGGTACTCTCACCAAGTAGACTTCGCCGAATTCTTTGAAATAGGAAATCGTTTCTGCCAAAGCCTTCCATCTCTCTGTGGAAGGCTTTATTTTTGGAACCAGCTCGTTGTAGTGCTTCACCTTTTCTTCGGTATTTCTTCTGAAATATGCCGTGTCTAAAGCCATTTCTACTTCGAGCCAGCCATTGTCATGAAGGTAGATGGAGTAAGGGCGAGGCTTGATTCCAGTAAGTGTTTGAAGATCGTCGGAGTAATTTCTGATGATGTACTCGAAGTTGGGATTGGCATCAACTGACCACATGTTTGACGGGGCCGTTTTACATTCTTCAAACACCTCTTCATCACCCTCCATGTTTCTTAAATAATTGCTCAGGGTGAAAGCGTTTACTTCCAAAACGACGATGGCTCCTTTTTTCTCAGTGAACTTCTTCTTCGCCGCGGCGAAATAGCATTGGCCGTAAGGCGAATTGAAATCAGTAAATGAATAGTTGAAGAACCTTTCAGAATTTTCTTCTCCAAATTCAGATGGGTTGATGCCCTGCGCTGCTCTTGAAGAGCCCAAGATCAAATTGTCTGCTTTTGGTTCGGTGAAGCGGTTGTAGAAGAAATCGGTTCGAGGTCCCGCATGATAGGCGATCACTCCACCAAAAGTCACCGCCAATAGCGCTCCCCAAATACCGATATGGAGTAGAAACCGCTTCAAAACTGGAAGTAGATAAACGCTTGTTTTTCAGAAGAAGCGAAGAGAAACCACAGGCCAAATAAGAGAAGGTAGAAACCATACCTGCCCCATTTGGGAATTATGCCTATCCACTTTTCGGGAGTATGGCTTTTTCCGATCCATTCAGAGATCACCATAAACCCGATTAAGCCCAATAACCACGGAGGGAAGAAGTAGAAGTTTTCAGGAAGTACCGGGCGCTGCACCATTCCAAAAAGATAATCTGTAGCTACTCCCACGGATGGCGCTCGGAAGAAAATCCAAGACACACAAACCAAGAAAAAAGTAAGACCTATTTGACCGATTTCAGAAATCTTTGGCACCAGACTGCGCTCTCCATCCAGGTGTTTTCGGTTAAGGCCAAAAGCCACGACAGGCATGATGTACAAGGCATGAAGTCCGCCCCAAACGATGAATGTCCAATTGGCCCCGTGCCAAAATCCACTGACAACAAAAATGATCAGGACATTCGTCAAAGTCCTTTTCATACTCTTTCGGCTTCCGCCAAGTGGGATGTAGAGGTAATCGCGAAACCATGTGCTCAATGAGATGTGCCACCTTCGCCAAAACTCAGCTACATCGCGAGAGAAATAGGGGTAATTGAAATTGGTCATTAGGCGAAAGCCAAAGAGCCTCGCTGTGCCAATTGCGATATCAGAATAACCCGAGAAATCTCCGTAGATCTGAAATGCAAAAAGAATAGCGCCCATGAATAGCACGGCCGCTGGCTGATCTTGGTAGCTTGAAAAGATCTCGTTGACATAAGGTGCGCAATTGTCTGCGATTACGGTTTTTTTGAAAAGCCCCCAGACAATCAGACGCATTCCCTCGCTTCCGTCCTCGTAGCGAAACTTCTTTTTTTCTTTGAATTGAGGCAGCAGATTAGAGGCGCGTTCAATAGGGCCAGCCACCAATTGCGGAAAGAAAGAAACAAAGGCGGCAAACTCGACGATATTGTTTGTCGGGTCGAGTCGTTTGCGGTAAATATCTATGGTGTAGCTGAGGGTTTGAAAAGTGTAAAAACTGATTCCAACGGGCAGAATAATCGCTAGACTCGACACGTTTGCTTCCAAGCCCAAAACACCTTGGCTGAAGTCTGCAAAACTTTCGATAAAGAAGTTGGCGTATTTGAAATAGGCCAGCAGTCCTAGGTTTACCAGTAGGCTAGTAGCCAAAAGTAATTTTCGATTTAAGGACTTTTCAGAATGGTGAATATACTGGCCAATTAAAAAATCTACGGCCGTACTAAGAGCGATTAATCCGAGGAAACGGTAGTCCCACCACCCATAGAATACATAGCTAGCTGCCAGCAGAAAAACGTTGCGTAAAGCTCGCTGGCGATGGAAGAATAGCCAATATGCGCTGAACGCGATGACCAGAAAAACCATGAATTGAAAGCTGTTGAAAAGCATCGGGGCGAATATAATTTCTTTTGCTGGGACAGAAGGGGTTTCTACGAACGGCTAAATTTTACCTTTGTAGCTTACCTCCAAACAGGTGCATGGCCGACAAGAAGACCAACATCATTGATAGCGACGACCTATTGGTTGTCCTAAAGTTTCTTTCAAAGAACATCTTGATCATTCTCGTTATTCCCATTTTGGTGGGGGTAGGAGCCTACATCTATGCGCATCGCTTGCCCAATGAATACGGGGCAAAAACTCAGATTTTGCTAGGGTCAGGTTCGGGTACTGAATACCAAAGTCAGATCTATCGAAACCTGACGGGATACGGTTCAGGTGTCAATCAAATTACCAATCAGATCAGAGTACTGCAGTCTCACGATTTGATTTCAAGGACGCTGGAAAAGCTCGATTTTCAAGTCTCTTATTATATCGTAGGTCGAGTAAAAACGACGGAGATACCGAGTATTGATGCTTTCGTTGTAGACATTAAATTGGTCGAGTCTGATGGAGCTTTATTTGGAGTTCCCTTCGACGTGCGGATCCTCAGTAAGGATGAATTCGTTTTGAATTTCGAGAAGAATGGAGAACAAATAGAACGTCAGCACAAGTTCAATGAAGAGATCATTGAGCCTGATTACTTGCTTCGCCTCGATCGCAACAGTCTTTTAAGCGACGAGACCTTTGACCAGCTCAAGAACAACGACTATCGTTTTGTGGTCAATAGCAAGAATTTCTTAATCAACAAGTACAAGAGCAACTTGAGGATTGGGAACGAAGAGAACACGAGTATTCTAGTTATTTCCATGCGCGATGAATTGGAGGTGAAAGCGCAGGCATTTCTCGATTCACTCTCTTTGACTTACATCGATTACACCATCCAATCTCAAATAGATCTCAATAAGAATACCCTCGATTACATCGACCGTCAGTTAAGCGGTATTACGGGGATTTTGGATTCGATCGAGACCAATCTCGAATCGTATAAAGAGCAGCAAGACATTCTCGACCTTTCGCGAGAGCAAGCTCAATTTTTTGAAAAGCTATTGGGGTTTGAATCAGAGAAGCGACAGATTAATATGAAGTTGGAGTCTCTTGAATCGCTGGAGAATTACCTAATTAGCAGTAAGGAGAATACCAAGATACTTCCACCTGCCTTGTACATTACCGAGGACGATTTCCTTCAAGGATCCTTGCGAGAGTTGTACAACCTAGAGGTGCAAAAATCTCAGGCCACTTTTGACTACAAAGAGGGTAGCCCTGGTTCGGACCGTGCGGCTGAAACTATGCAAAACCTTCGGTCGAATATTCTGATTTACATCAACAATTTGCGCGTCGCAATGGCCGATCGAATGGCTGATGTGAAAAAGGAAATCACTTACTACGAAAATCTCCTGCGCAGATTGCCCGAGTCGCAGCGCGAATTGCTCAATATTGAGCGAAACTTGGATGTAAACGAGAAGATGTTCGTTTACCTCTTAGAAAAGAAAGCAAACACAGTAATAGCCCGAGCGGCTATTGTTCCTGAAGTCAGCATAATTGAGGTAGGTAGGGGTGTAGGTGTGATTGGCCCCGAGAAGGATCGCATTGTTTACTACGGCTTAGCAATCGGATTATTCGCTGCTTTGATCATTGCTTTTGTGCGCATGATCTTCTTTGACCGAATCCAGAATACCCGCGAACTGAAGCAGATTACAGACCTTCCTATACTTGGTGGAGTTCCAGGAACTGAAGTGGGAGATGATGAAAGATTGGTGGTTGCAGCTGCCAATTCTCGATCCAGTGTGGCGGAAGCTTTTAGAAGTATTCGAACGAATCTTCAGTATTTCAACGATGCGCCAGGAAGTAGGCTAATGCTCGTTACGAGCCTTCATCCAGGTGAAGGAAAGACCTTTTGTTCGGTCAATATCGCAGCCATCATTGCCAGTGCGCATAAGAGGGTCTTGCTGCTTGATTTTGACATGCATAAACCCAAAGTACATCGTTCACTGGGGTTGTTGAATGAGAAAGGGTTGTCCAGCTACATTGCAGCTAGGCACAGCAAAGAGGAGATCATCCAACGAACGAAATTGGAGAATCTTGATGTGGTTACAGCAGGGCCTATTCCACCAAACGCTTCGGAATTGGTGCTCAGTCCAAAAGTGGAAGAGCTTCTCAATGAATTGAAAAGCGACTACGATTACATTATCGTTGATACTCCGCCATTGATGCTCATCTCAGATTCCATGGTATTGATGAGGCATGTTGATGTGGGTATGTTCGTGATGAACACCGAGAAAGCCACCAGAGGTGGAGTGCGTCATCTGGAAGAAATTGTAGAGGTCAATAAGCTCAGCCATACAGCCTTGGTATTGAACAATGTGAAAGCCAAACGCTGGAGATACTACTACAGCCGATATGCCTACCGATATGGCTACGGCTATGGTTATGGGTACGGCTACGGTCGTGGCTATGGCGATGACAAACCGAAAGATTGATGGCCTATCTATCGGAAGCAGAATTGAACGAAATGGGCTTTGCCAACTTTGGTGAAAACGTACTCATTTCAAACAAGTGCTCCATTTACAATCCTCACTTGATCTCTGTAGGAAACAATGTTCGAATTGATGACTTTGCCGTGATCAGTCCATCAAATGAGTCTTTCGAAATAGGCAACTTCGTTCACATCGCCACTCACTGCTCGCTTATCGGCAGGGCGTCAATCAAAATGAAAGATTTTTCAGGCTTGTCGGGGCGCGTTTCCATCTACTCCAGTAGCGATGATTATTCGGGAGAGTTTATGACCAACCCCACTGTTCCTGAAGAGTACAGCAATGTGATTTCAAAACCTGTGCAGTTGGGGAAACACGTTATCGTGGGCGCTGGAACAGTAATACTACCAGGAGTTAGTATCGGAGATGGATCGGCTATCTCAGCTTTGGCTTTGGTGAATCGTGATATTCCCGAAGGTGTCATATCGGGAGGAACGCCTTGTCGAACGATCAAACCTCGAAAAACTGGATTCTTAGATTTGGAGAAGAAGCTTAATTCTCAGAATCTTTAATATTG
>Ga0222653_1000552_pt1 | contig 21200 bp, 16 predicted proteins | sample AntAcemetagen419_FD_179856 | JGI IMG/M metagenome (GOLD analysis project Ga0222653, IMG submission 179856) | Saline water microbial communities from Ace Lake, Antarctica - #419 | ecosystem: Environmental > Aquatic > Non-marine Saline and Alkaline > Saline | place: Antarctica: Ace Lake...
TATCGGTGCCCATGCGACGGAATTCCTCATTCTTCTTCGTCTCGAACTGCTGCACTTTCAGCTTCGTGATGCTGTCGCGGCGAGTCTCGACATCGAGTTCGAAATTTTTAATCGCCACTTCGACGTGTTGAAGTGACGATTTCGCTTCATCGAGCGCCTTCTGATCAGCGATGAGCTTTTCCTTGATGTCTTCCTCTTCGCGGGGAATGCCGGCAAGCTCTTTCGTCAACGCGGCGAGCTTTTGATCGTGGTGTTGAACGCGGAGGAGTTTCTCGACTTCGGGCAGCATGGTGGTGTTTCGAAAAAGATTTCGGTTCCGCAATGAAACCGCACCTCCCGCGATTTGCCAATCTAAATCAACCAATGAGGAAGTCCGCATGAAGGTTCGACTTCACGGGCAGTTTCGAGGTGTGATTTCCATCCGCCGTTTTCCGCTTCGGGGAGACCGAACCAGGATCGGCATCCGCCGAAAGTTTTCCGGTCTTCAAGAAGCCAGGGTTTCGTGAGTGGAAATGCCTTCACCACCGCGAAGGAAAGCCCTGGCTCGTCACCCCATTCGAAGCGCTCGCGGATGATTTCCTCATTCCAAATATGAAAGGGTTCGAGGCGGAGAACTTCATCCCAATCGGTGAGTCGGCCCGCTTTGACTGTTTCGATGTAGACCGAAAAAGCGACCTCCCCTTCCGGGGCAAGGGCCGCAGGGATGGCGCGTTCATTCCCCCCGAGGTCCGGTTTTACCTGTTTCGCCTGCTCGTGGAAGAGACTCGGGAAGAGAAAAAAGCGGTCGTGGATCCATTGAAACCCGGCTTTGCCCTCGGAAATTCCCCCTTTTCGCAGGATCACGGACTGCTCCCCGCTCGCGAGCGCGTCGGAAATAAGCTGCCATTCTTTGAAAGCAACAGGGCGCCAATCGGGGTCGGGTGGGTTCATGTAAAGCTCACATAACAACGCAGGCGGGACTTTCTTCAAGAAAAAGCTGAAGATCCCATCATCCCGGGGAGGTAGGATAGAGTTGTTCTGCACTTACCTTGAGGCTGATGAATTTAAGCGGCCGTCCAAATTTCCGCTGGAAAATGAAAGGGGATGACTTAATTTCGCTCTCTGCCGGAAAACTGACCTTGGTCCGCTTTCCGCAGTTGGTGGCTGTAGCTCAGGGGTAGAGCCCCGGTTTGTGGTACCGGTTGTCGCGGGTTCAAATCCCGTCAGCCACCCCATTTTTTCCTTTCTCGAGAGGGAGGACTTCGCTAGGGATAGAATCCTTTCAGCGCCCCGATGGCGCTTTCCAATTCAGATGGAGTCTATCGAAACACGCATCGGCTATCAGTTTAAGCAAGCTCGTCTCCTCGAGGAAGCACTGACACACCCGAGCCTTGGCTACGAAACGAAGCGACCTCGCTTTGACAATCAACGTCTTGAGTATCTTGGCGATGCGGTCATTCAATTGATTTTTACGACGGAGCTCTATCGCCTTTTTCCCAAACACAGTGAAGGGAAGCTGACGAAGCTCCGCAGCCAACTCGTTTCTAAAGAAGCGCTTTGTCGTTTCGCGGAAATCATCGGGATTGGTCAACACCTCCGGCTCGGCAAGGGCGAAGACAGCAGCGGGGGTCGTGAGCGTCCCGGTAATCTCGCCGATGCGATGGAAGCTCTCTCCGGCGCGATCTACCTCGACGGCGGACTCGATTCCGCCCGCGCTTTCATTCTCGATAACTTCGGGGATGCGATTGAGGTGATCGCTCGCGAACCGGGAGAAAACAATCCCAAGGGCGAACTTCAGGAACATCTCCAGGCTCTGGCTCCGAGCAGCCCTTTCTACCGCATTGTTTCACAAGACGGCCCGGACCATGAGAAGGTCTTTGTTTCAGAGGTAATTTGGGAAGGTCTCAAGCTCGGTCGCGGCGAAGGATCGAGCAAAAAAGAAGCCGAAGTCAGTGCGGCAGCAGTTGCTCTCAAAGAGAAGCGCTGGGCGGGTTTCGAAATCGGTGAATAATCGGTGAATAAGTCTGAACAAATGGGAAGTAAGTCCGGTTATTCAGAAAATGGAGACGGTCATTCTTGTCCTTTTGGATGCTTATTGACAGTTCCGTTTTATTCCTTTTGCGTTCATTTTCAGTGACTTATATTAGTTTCCCCGAGTTATTCACGACTATAATAAGATGAATGATTTCCTTAAAAAACTAATCTCTTCTATAGGGGTGTGAATAAGTTCGAATCTCTCACTTTATCCAATACCTCAGCCACGGTGATTCCACTCATCTTTTGATCGGAAGACTGGACAATTTGAAACCGCCCGGATCGAGGAGCCCAGACCTCGGGATTAGTGGGACCAAACAAAAGCAAACCGGGGATGCCAGTGCTCCCCGCGAGATGGGAAATGCCGCTATCGTGTCCCAGATAAAAGTCGAGCTGGGAAAAGGTGGCTCCTATTTCCGCGAGTGATTTGCCGCAGAGGTGCGCAAAGGGAAGCTCACGCTCGCGGAGCTGGTCGAGGAATTGATCTATCGACTCGTGTTCCGCTTCGCCACTGGTGACTAGAAACTCGACCTCAGGGCGAAGTGATTGAATTTCAGTGAGGAGATCAGTCCATGCCTCAAAGGACCAGTTTTTCGTCGGGCTGCCGCTGCCCGGGTGAATGCCGATCCGAAAGGTTTCCGTTTTTGAGAGGAGCGCCGGGCGCAAGTCTGAGGGAAAATCGAGAAGTAACTGCGGATCGTCGAGAAAAAGCGCGAGTTGGTTCAGAGGTTCCGCGAGTTGGATCGCAGCGGGGATGAAAGGTTCGTTCTCGACGGGTTTGAATGGGCCGGGGAAAAGGGTCTTCACCCCGGCGCGTTCGAGATTTCCCGCGAAGAATCCATCGGGATCGTAGAGGTAGCTCACGACGACATCGAAGCTGGCGAAAAATTCGCACCAGGCAGAGTCGAGATCGCTCCTGGGATTGAAGAAGTGCGCCAGCTTTGCGTCTTCGATTGACCGGGTTTCATCAACAAGGCCGGTGACTTTCGCGAGTTCGGTGATCGATGGATAGCCGAGGACGGTGATGTGATTGTCCGAGAGGTGATCCCGCACCAGTTTGATTGCCGGCATCGTGACAATGAAATCACCGACTGCGCCACCCCGGATGAAGAGAATCTTTCCCATGACGATTCAGCTCAGCCATTGCTGAATTTCTTCGAGGATCTCTGCCGGAGATTTCTCAATTGAGATCGTGAGGAGGTGTTCCGAGGCAGTGGGCTCCTCGAACGTTTCGAACTGACTCTTGAGCAGGTCGGAGGTCATGTATTCGTGGTCGCGGGCGTCCATTCGCGATTTGATGAGCTCGAAACTTCCCGCGAGATAGACGAGGCGGAAATTGTCGAAGCGGTCGAAAAGGTAGTCCCGATAGTCTTTTTTTAATGCCGAGCAGGAGAGGACGGCGGATTTTTCCGAAGCGATGGTTTTCTGCGCTGCGGCGATAAGGATGTCGAACCAGGGCCAGCGGTCCTCGTCATTCAGCGGAATCCCCTGCCCCATTTTCGCTTTGTTTTCGGGTGGGTGAAAGGAGTCGCCTTCGAGATAGGTTCCGTCGAGAGCGTCCGCGAGTTCGCTTGCGATCGTCGTTTTTCCACAACCGGAGACGCCCATGATGATGATGAATGGCGGTGTCATGATCCGTAAACCGGTGCTGGAAGCTCACGCGGAATCTCATTGACACGATAGCCAAAACCGGGACCAGACAGGGTTGACCCATCGAGGATACCCTGTTGCCTCTGATAGAGACCGGGGTGGGTTTTACGTTCGGGCGCGCTCGCTTCGGGGTAAAACTGCATCCCGTTCGACTCGACGCCCATGATCGTTCCGGCGTGCGCGGCGAGGAGAAAGTGTGGGATTTGCGCGAGCATCGGATTGGTGAGGTCCTGGACCATCAGCGTCATTCCATGCGCTTTGGCCCAGCAGAGGCTGAGGAGGGCTCCGGTCTGGGTTTTGCAGGTCTTGAGGGCGACGCCGGTCCAGCCGAGCTCACGGCCCATTTTCACGAATTTCCAATCATGCGCGCTTTCGTCCATGAAAAGGGGTTTGCGGGCGCTGACACTGCGAACGTCGATACGGTTTGCTTCGAGGTCGTAGGGAAAAGGCTGTTCGACGTAGAGAATTTTCTGGTAGGTGACTGGATCGCTCAACTTGAGGCGGTCGAGGATTTCATTCACGTAGGCAGGATCCTGCACCGTGCAGTTGAAATCGGTCGTGAGCCAGGTGACGCCTTCCTCCTGCGCCATTTGTCCAATTTTGGAAAGTCGGTCGAAATCCCACCCGGCGTCGTTGCCGCGGAGTTTGATTTTCAAACAATCGAGGCTGTCGCGGCGAATCCAGTCTCGCAGAAGAACGGGGTAGCCGTCATCGGGTTCGCTGCCGGTGAGTTCTTCCTCAGAGATCGGGTCGAGTCCGCCGACGAGATGCCAGACGGGAAGCTTGAGTTCGGGCTTTTCGACGAGGAAATCGGATGGGTAGAGGCCTTCGAACGAAACATGATCGGCTGCCGGTTTGAGCATCGCGCTGAGGTCGCGACTCATGTATCCGGCATGATACGTCTCGTAAACCGGCACGCCATGGAGGTGGCCGTAGGCATCGTGGATCGCGAGATCGAAGAGCGAAAAACAGACGAGTGCGGCGAGGTGTGGCATTTCCGCGCCCGGCTCTCGAGTCGCGTTGAACTTTTCGTGGAGAGAATGAAGATCGTTCTCGATGAAGTCGTGCCCGATTTCAATGGGGTGACCGGAAGCGGTCGTCTTCTCCAATCCCCCGGCGAGTTGTAAGGTGAAGGTTTTCAGCGCCTCGTGACGATCTTCATAGCCAAGCTCAGAGGGCCAGACCCAGGCAACCGCGAGCGGCGTTTCGCCCCAGCCCACGGAGGTCGAACCGTCCACGCCTTCGAGAGTGACTTTGGCGCGGGCGCAAGTCACGGAATCGAGAACCTGGTTTCCGAACTTCAGCGGGACCCGCATTTCGATCGGGATAAAGTAGAGCGAGATTTCGCGGATCGTGGCGGATTTGTCGGCTGGGTTCATGCTGGAAGCGAAGCGGAGATTGTTCGTCGGAGCAACTCTTTATAGGATCAGGAGCACGCCATGAGGGCTTCGATTTCATCCGCCTCAATCGGGATGTGAGCCATGAGGTCCACGTTTCCTTCGGCGCGGATGATAATATCATTCTCAAGCCTGATCCCGAACCCTTCGTCCGGAAGGTAGATACCGGGTTCAACCGTGACGCACATATTTTCGACGAAGATCCCCTCGGTCGGGGTCACGTCGTGAACGTCGAGGCCGAGGCTGTGCGACGTCCCGTGCATGAAATATTTGCGATAGGCGCGCTTTTCCTCGGGCAGGTCCTCGTCTTTTCGCTCTTCGGCAACGACCGCAGGATCGAGAAGATTGAGGGCGATCAATTCGTCTTCCATGGCGCGGGCGACTTCACGATGATATTCTTCCCGGATTTTCTTCCCGGGCACGAGGAGCTCATCGATGCAGAGGCGAACGATTCGGAGAACGGCATCGTAGACCGCCCGCTGCCGGTCCGAGAACTTACCGCTCACCGGAATCGTTCGTGTCAGGTCGGAATTGTAGTTCGCGTATTCGGCGGCGACGTCCATGAGCAGCAGATCGCCTTCTTTGCAGATCTGATCATTGGAGAGGTAGTGGAGCACATTCGCATTGTTCCCCGACGCGATGATCGGCTCGTAAGCAAAGCCGCGCGATCCCTGACGGACGAACTCATGGAGAAACTCGGCCTCGATTTCGTATTCTTTGACGCCCGGCTTCACAAAGCGAAGAACCCGATCGAAGCCATCCGCAGTGATGTTGCAGGCATCCTGAATCAGATCGATTTCCGGCTGAGATTTAGCGACGCGGAGGCGGTGCAGGAGAGGGGCGAGCCTTTGGTAGTTGTGTGAGGGATACAAATCCTGACACCATTCCCGAAAGCGATCCTCGCGAGAGAAATTCACCGGTGCTCCGGAGCGGGCGTGTTCGTTGTAGTTCAGGAAAATAGTGTCGGCTTCGCGAGCGAGTCGTCGCAGGTGAGGCTTGAATTCCTCAACCCATTGCACCGTTTTGATTCCCGAAACTGCCGTGGCCTCTTCTTTCGTCAATTTGTGTCCCTCCCAGATCGCGAGCAGCTCTGAAGTCTCACGGACGAAGAGGACTTCCCGCATCGTTTCATCGGGGTGACCGGGAGCGAGGACGAGGATGGTTTCCTCTTGATCGACTCCGGTGAGATAGAACAGATCGCTGCTTTGAATAAAGCGCATCGATCCATCGGCAGAGCGCCACGGAATCTCGGCGGCGTAGAGGATCGTAACGGAGTCGCGCAGGAGTTCCCTGCCGAGTCTTTGTCGGTTATTAATAAAGAGTTCCGAAGGAATTTCGCGATACTTCATGGTCAAAAACTCGGTGAAAGGAAGTCGTAATGATGTAGTTTGCACGGGATTCTTTGGACAGGCGTAGGAACCGTTCCGAAGTATCTTATTTTCAACCCTATATGGCAGATATCCAAAAACAAACGGTCATTGTCGCTGACAATGATCCCGACTTTCTTGAGTGGTCTTCCAAGCATTTGCTGGCTGATACGGTCGAAATTATTACGACAACGTCGTCTGAAGAGGCATTAAAATTGTTCAAACAGCTTGATGCGGATCTCTTGATTGCCGAGTTCAATTTGCGCCCTGTTTCCGGTGTCGATCTCCTCAAAAAGGTTCGCCTTTCGAAGCCGAATGCGATGGTGATCATGAACGGTCTTGTCAGTTCGACGAACGCGGTGATTGAAGCGATGCGTCTCGGCGCCTTCGATGTTCTCCGACGCGAATCGTTGAACTTTGAAATCCGCCAGGTCGCCGAGCGCGCCCTCCAATCGGCTGATCGGATGAAGATGATGGAGGACATGCAGGAGACCGGTTCGATCGTGCCACCGCAGCCGACGGACGATCTCATCATCGGTCGCTCCCCGGCGATGCAGGATGTTTACAAGCTGATTGGTCGGGTCGCGAGGGCGGATGCGCCGGTCCTGATCACCGGAGAAAGTGGCGTCGGCAAAGAGGTCGTCTCCAATGCGATTCATAAGTTTTCACGGCGGTCGAAAGAGGAATATGTGGCGATTAACTGCGCCGCGATCCCAAGTAACCTGCTTGAGAGCGAGCTTTTCGGTCATGAAAAAGGAGCCTTCACCGGTGCGGTGAGTCAGCGTGTTGGTCGCTTTGAGCAATGCAATGGTGGGACCCTCTTTCTCGATGAAATTGGCGACATGCCTCTCGAAGTGCAAAGCAAACTGCTGCGAGTCCTGCAGAGCGGTGAGTATTCGCGCGTCGGTGGAAATGAAAACCTGCACAGTGATGTCAGGATTCTCGCGGCAACAAACAAGCAGCTCGAGGAGGAGGTCGAGCACAACACCTTCCGCGAAGATCTTTTTTACCGCCTCAACGTCGTTCGCATCCACATCCCGCCGCTTCGTCGCCGACGTGAGGATGTCCGCCTTCTCGCGGAGCACTTTTTGCAAAAGCAAACCGAGAAGGGTCGGAATCGACCCATGCAATTTTCGAGCGAGGCAATCGATGTTCTCGAAGATCATCACTGGCCCGGCAACGTGCGCGAGCTTGAGAATCTCGTGCAGCGTGCCTGCGTCCTCGCCTCAGGGAACGTTCTTTTTCCGAGTGACCTGCCCTTTGACAGCATGAATCAGAGCAATGAGGACAGCCGGTCAAGACTGGAGCGATCTGCCCGCCGCTTTATCAATGCTGCTGAATCCAACGGATCGACTCCTGTCGAAATCGCGATGCGCGAACTGGTCCGCGTCGCGATGGATGAGGCCAAGCAGGACTCCAAGGTCGCTGCGCAAACGCTGGGTATCAGCGTTCCTGATCTCAGAAAGCATCTCCCCTCAGGTGGCGGAAAATTCTGAGGATTGCACGATCACAACTTGCTGTGGGATCCGTCGCAGAATGGAAGGTTGGCACTGTGCTTGCATTGGCAGAGGAAGGCGTCTCCCTCTTTCCCGGCGACAAAGGACTTCGGAGCGAATCCAGTTCCTTTGTGGGCTCCGTTGCAAAATGGTTGGTTCGCGGAGTGGCCACAAGTGCAGAAGAAGTAGGTTTTTCCCTCTTCGAGGGTCACTTTAACGGGTACCTTGGCGGCTATTTTTGGATCTGGCATGATGATTTAGATTACGGGTTGGGACCGGTTCAGGTTGACTGGAGTGGCTTAATCTGAGATGCCGAAGCGCGTCAAAAACGTGATATGATCGTGAAACAGCAATGAAAACCACTCTTGGCAGGTCTCTTGTCATCCTCGTGGTGGGAACACTTCTTGGCACGGCTTTTTTGCTGGGAAGCGTCGCCTTTTTCACGACGCGCAGCTCCATCGTGAATCTGCGGAGTGATTTGCTGAAGCAAGTCGATGAGCGGGTTCAGGAGCGGATGCAGGACTATTTTGATCGTGCCGGCTCCGCTCTCAACTTTCTTGAGACAGCTGTTTTCCAGGATCTCGATATCGATGAGGACTGGGAGGGAAAAGCGAGACTGCTGACGTCCTACCTCAAGACCGAACCGGGAATTGTCTGGTTCTACTACGCGGATCGGGAAACGGGTGCCATGTTAGGATGTAATATTGACCTCCAGGGCCGCTACGTGATTAGCTGGATTCACCCTGACAATGGCAGAATTGCAGAAGGTTTTCAAGTCCAGCCTGACGGAAGCCTGGCTTCTGTCGAGTTGTTGCCGAGAAACCCGAATCCCTATGATCCCAGAGAGCGCCCCTGGTATCAGAAAGCGGTGATCGGAGAGGGTCTCGTCTGGACGCCTCCATACGGATTTCTGAGTTCGCGGGTGATTGGCATTACCGCAGCAAGGGCGGTGAGGGATGAGAGTGGCGAAGTGGCTGGTGTCCTTGGTGCAGATTTGGAACTGGGACGGCTCGCGACCTTCCTCGACGATTTTGAGGTTGGCGAAGCCGGGGCCGCATTTCTCCTGCTCGATGGCGGAGCGGCGGTAGTGCCAAGCGGTTCGCGAAAAGGTGAGAATGTGGAGACTTTGCAGAATGCCTTCGAGAGCCGTCTGTGGGATTTCTCAGAACTCGATGTCGGCGAGACGATGGAAGAAGGATTCGAATTCGAAGGCGAGCGTTACATTGCTTTGATCCAGCCGATTGATATCCCCGGACCGACCCGCTATTTTGCCGGGGTTGTCGTGCCCCAGGGTGAATATCTCGGGATCGTCTATCGAAATTTGCTCATCACGTTGGCGCTTGCGATCTTGATCCTTGCGGTGGCAATCGCGCTCGGAGTCTGGCAGGCGCGCCGGGTCACGGAACCGCTTGCGATCATTAGCGATGAGTTGGAAAGCATCGGTAACCTTCGCTTCCGGGATACCGGGATCAGCGTGAATTCCAACATTCGCGAGGTCGCGCAGTTCTCAGATTCAGTCGGCAAGTTGAAAATCAGTCTGCGCGCTTTTTCCCGCTACGTGCCGAAGGACATCGTTCGCCTTCTCCTCTCGCGCGGCGACGAAGCGAACCTCGGCGGAAGCCTTCGCAAGATCACGGTGGTTTTCACGGATTTGGTTGGCTTTACCGCCTTCAGTGAGTCGCTCACGCCCGATGAGGCATTCTCGGAACTGAGTGAATTTCTCGAGATCGTCGCAGAGTGTCAGGAAAAATATCACGGGATCACGAGCAGCTTCACCGGGGACGGCACCCTCGCCCTTTTCAATGCGCCGCGGGATCATCCCAAGCACGAGCGCGACGCCTGTTTCTCAGCCCTCGATCTTCTCGAATCACTGAGGCAATGCAATGCGGAGCGCAAAGCTGCCGGGAAATTTGAGTTTCGTGCCCGGATCGGAATCAACACCGCTGATGTTTTGTTAGGAAACCTCGGCACCCGTGAACGCTTCGCCTACACCGCGATTGGTGATGGCGTAAATCTTGCAAGCCGCCTCGAGGGCCTGAGCAAATTTTACGGAACCGAAATCCTCGTTGGGGCCGACACGAAGGAAGCAATGGCTGATGAAATTGAATGGCGACTCGTGGATCGGATCTCTGTCGTTGGTCGTCGTCAGGCCAATTTGATCTACGAGCCGATGGGTCGGGCCGGAAATCTCGATGAAGGCACGCGGCGGGGACGAGATCAGTATGAGTCGGCACTGGACTCTTATTTTGAAGGCGAGCTCGATGCCGCCCTTGCCGGATTTCACGCAGCCGCCCTGAATCTCCCCAATGATCGCCCGACGCGGGTCCTCATCGCCCGCTGCCAGCGCTACCTGCTCGATGGACTGCCGGAGAACTGGGACGGGACTTTTTCGGCGACCCTGAAGTAGAACGGGTCGGCTAATCCGTTTTCAAAGACTCCGCCGCCAAGGCAAAGGAAGACAGCGGTGGAAGAGGCGGCTCCGGCTTGAGTCAGACGACCGGTTCTTTGACAACGCTAACCATCACGGTCGGGATGACATGGTGACTTTCCACACGGGTCATCGGCCGGTGCAATATCGTGCCGGAGGAAAGCGGAGCCGTAAAATCGTCCATGTCGGCAAGGCGGGCTCCCGGGACTTGTTCGAACTCACTGATCTTTTCGAGAAGTGTCAGGGCGTGCTTTGCGCCGATAGGACGAGCATCAGGATCCCGCTCAATCAGTTTCATGACCCAGTCCGAGACGATCATGGGAATGTCTTTGCGGACCAGGTAGAGCGCCTTTACCTCATGCTTGAGATGGTTTCGAACTGTCTCAGCTGGCGAGTAACCATGAAATGGTGGTGTTTGTGCAAGGCAGAAGTAAAAGATGCAGCCCATTGAATAGAGATCGGCTCTGGCATCAAGTGGTTGCAGATCAAGTTGTTCGGGAGCGATATAGTCGACTGAGCCGATGATTGCCCCTTTGTGGTCCACTGTCTGCAGACTGGGACGATCGAGAAGCTTCGAGACGCCGAAATCCAGGATTTTACTCTCAAGGTGCCCATCGTCGCTCATGCCCAGCATGATGTTACCCGGTTTCAAATCCCGGTGGAGGAGGCGGATTTCATCCGCTGCCGCGAGGGCACTGAGCAACTGGGTCGCGATGGTGAGAAAGTCAGGATAAGTGAGCGCGCCTTCATGGATCACGTCGTAGAGAGATTCCCCGTCGATCAGCTCAAGAACGGCGAATGGTCCATCGTCGTCCTCCGCATACTCAAGGAGGCGGACGACGTTGGGATGCTTCAACTGACTCAAAGCCATCACCTCGCGGAGGAGGCCGTTCGCCTGAGGTTCGTTCAGTCGAGTCTCGCTGAGAGGCAGGAGCCGCTTGATCGCGACTTCTCTGTCACGATGGAGGTCCCGTGCACGAAAGACTTCGCAAACGCCGCCTTTTCCCAGCGTTCCTGTGATCTCATAGCGATTTAGCATCAATGCTGCTTATACGACAATTATAGTGGAAATCAATATTAAGAGATCTTAAATAAGTGAAATTGCGCAGTTTTCCCGGGCTTTGTTTCCCAGGAATTAAGTTGCTGCCTTCGTTTGTATTGGGTGGGAATAATTCGCCCGTTGCGACGAAACTTGGCGATATCACAGATGCCGAAGATCCCAGGCTGATCCGAACGCACTGGAAGCGACTGCGTGATCTCAGTCCCCCCGGCGTGACAGTTGAGAAAATGCTGCAAGCCGGAGAGCAGGAAAAAGTTGGTCGCAGCTTTCAAGGGAAGGCCTCAGACCGTGAAAGGAGTGATGACCTTCACCTGCCGTAGATGGTTCCGGGATTGAGGTCCTCGGAGTAGAGTTGATCGCAACCGGCGAGATTGGCGGAAGCGAGGATCAGTGAATTCCCGCAGCTCAGCGTGCCCGGGAGAAACTGATTCAAACTTCAAGCTGCGAGCGCGCGAAGGAAGAAGGGAGGGCCGCAGCATGATCGCCCGCCACTGACTGATTCAAACTTCAAGCTGCGAGCGTCGGCACAGAAAAACACGGCGCAATCGATTGCTCCGCCACTGACTGATTCAAACTTCAAGCTGCGAGCGAATTCGTGAGCGCCGTAGTATTTCACATTACTTCCCCGCCACTGACTGATTCAAACTTCAAGCTGCGAGCGGCTGACTGAGCGGCGGATCGGAGCTTATGTTGGACCGCCACTGACTGATTCAAACTTCAAGCTGCGAGCGAAATCGATCCTCTCAGAATTTGACCAGGACTTCCTCCGCCCGCCACTGACTGATTCAAACTTCAAGCTGCGAGCGGTAGCCGTGAAACGCGAGAGAGTCAGACTGACTGACCGCCACTGACTGATTCAAACTTCAAGCTGCGAGCGTCGTCGCGCCAGGGTGACACTTTGATCGCACCATCTCCGCCACTGACTGATTCAAACTTCAAGCTGCGAGCGGGCAAGCGGGCGAGGTCTTTGGGGTGTCCTCGCACCCGCCACTGACTGATTCAAACTTCAAGCTGCGAGCGCCTGGTAGGGGAGCAGGAGCGAGTCTTTCGCCGGCCGCCACTGACTGATTCAAACTTCAAGCTGCGAGCGAGGCGCGAGACCCGTCCGAAGTTATGCGCCTCCAATCCGCCACTGACTGATTCAAACTTCAAGCTGCGAGCGGGACAACTCATCATTGGACTTGAAGAAGAGCCACACCCGCCACTGACTGATTCAAACTTCAAGCTGCGAGCGGTGATCGAACCGATCCTTAAGGAGGCAGCAAAGCACCGCCACTGACTGATTCAAACTTCAAGCTGCGAGCGACGTCCAGCGAGCCACTTCTTCTTCTTCTGAACCACCGCCACTGACTGATTCAAACTTCAAGCTGCGAGCGCCGTTCGGAGATGATTGGCGAGCGTTTGTGATGAACCGCCACTGACTGATTCAAACTTCAAGCTGCGAGCGCTCTCACGTTTTCCTCTGGTAGGATACCATGGATACCGCCACTGACTGATTCAAACTTCAAGCTGCGAGCGCATATCCTACCAGATGATGATGTAGATACCCTGCTACCGCCACTGACTGATTCAAACTTCAAGCTGCGAGCGGGTCGAGTATTAACCTACTGATTGCGAACGTCCACCACCGGGATTTGCGAGCGCCACTAATACGGAGACTCGCATGACGAATAACCATCACACAAATACAACCTACAGTGCCCACCACATAAGCCTTGCGAGCGCACCTAGCGGTGGGCATGCGCATTAGAGCGCTCGCACCTTGAAATTTGAAAGAACAGATATTCTGCTGAAAATTTAGTCAGCTCCTACCAATGGCGGAGGTAAGAGGATCGCTGGCATGTAGCCGCAGAAATATTTCCACATTTCAGTCGAGCTGTAAAGTTGAGTTCACTTAAATAATAGTAACTCGACTTCGCTCGTAATAAGGCTGACCGAGCGCTTCAATCCGAAAAGCGGATCTGGCGTCGACAGGCCCGAGGTGCACGAAAAGAACCTGATCTTCTTCATGATGGATGATATCAGCCAGGGCCGCCTTCAGATTTTCGAGGCGGACACCATCGAGGGGACACTCGAAGACGGAATACTGAAGGCGCGTTCCAAAGGATTCGCAGGTTTTTGCGACGCGCCGCAATCGCTTTGGATGGCAGATGTCGTAGCAAACGAGGTATCGGGATCGTGACATGGCAGCAATCAGCGAGTTGTGAATCCATGATAGTGCTCCGCTTCTCCGCGAACGAATCGCCAGAGCTGGCGTGTCTGAACTTCTAACATCCGACGATAAGACATTCGATATCCGAAGGTAGGATGCTTCACTTCGCTATCGAGACGGCGAAACCAAGCCTGCCAGAATTGCCGCCTCCCGGAATCCCGTAGGAAAACGCCTCGGGAGGTGGAGACAAAATCCTCCTGATTTAATTCTCCACGATTGATCAGGCTGATAACCGTCGAATCGACAATGAGCGGACGAAACTCCTCCATGAGATCAAGAGCGAGTGCGGGCCGACCAAATCGGGGCTGATGGAAGAATCCGAAAAACGGATCGAGTCCCACCGCATCGCAGACCCCGGTCAGTTCCTTGGCAAGGATCGAATAGCCCTGGGAGAGAAGCGCATTGACCGGATCGCGTGGAGGGCGTCGGTTTCGGGTTTCAAAATCAAATCCGTTTACGCCGGTGGATTTGATCATCGTGGAGAAATTCCTGAAGTAATGAGCTGCCGCTGCCCCCTCGAATCCGCGAGCGGTATCTATCGATGCGGCTTCCGCTGCTTTGTCACGAAGTCGCGCCATTTTTTTGAGAGTACCTTCGTCGGCGTCGCCGTTCCGCATGAGGAGAACTCTTTGATTATGAATCTTCGAACGAATGATTTCGCGAACGAGTTCGAGGCGATCTGCTTCATTTCGAAAACGGTCGTATTGCCCGATACGAGCATCCACACCGGAGACGGGAAGCCCGGTGGTGCGCCCGAGATATCGTCCTGCCGGAGAAAAATACGCGATGGGAATATCATCTTCAAGGCACGCTTGAACGGCTTGGGTTGTGACCTGGACTGGTCCAAACAGGTAGATGCTCTGAATCTGCTGGGAAGGATGCCGGCTCACGACCTCATTTTTGAAAGAGACCTGGATCTCGCCGGCTCGCTTTGAAACGCGCGCCCCCGCTTTTTGAACAACGAGAATTTCCCCGTCGTCATGATCGGGTCGGGGAGCGCGGAGGTCTTCTTTGCCTTCGACGGCGTCGCCACTCCAAAAGCGCGATTCATTGGGTAGGCAGATTGGGTAGGCGCTGCAATGGGAGCAGCGGGGATCGTCGATGAGAGGAGGCGGACAGTTCCCGGATTCGGCGACGGCTCGCGCCACTTCCAGCATGGTGAGCGTTTCGTCAATCAGGGAGTCATCAAGCTGAACCGCAACCTGTCGCCGGTCGGCGGCATAGTAGATTCCTGCCGAGGCCAGTTCGACATTCTCCACTTTTTTCAAAAGCAAGGCATAGGCACCGATCTGGATTCGGTCGTAGGGCTTTGCACATCGTTCGCCGTGTTCATCTCTGGCAGCGCTGCCTTTTTTGTAGTCGATGAGTTTAAGTCCTTCTCCATCATCCTCAATCAGGTCAATGACGCCGGTGAGACCGTATCGTTCGCTTTCAACTTGGAGACTGCGGACTTTGGAACGTTCACTGAGATCGAGATCTTCTTTCCAATGGGAGGGCCGATCCACGTTTTTGTGAAGGGCGCTGCCAGCAGCGGTATCTCGGTTTTCGACAAACAAATCTTCGACCCACTGATAGTAAAATAGTCGAGGGCAATAAGCGAAGTTGTGGAGCCGTCTCACCGGCATTGGAGGTGTCGAATCACGCCGTTCGGGACTTCGCCCCGTGTCCTGGGGTGATCTCAAGGAGTGTGATAAATTTTCTTCCGATTGAGTTTCACTAGTCATCGGAAGATAGTTTATACCTATTTTATTATAAAAACCATAAATACTGGTCAAAATAATTCAGCCGATTCAAGATTCAAGCTGCCCGAATAAATCTGTGTGCTAAATTGCATTCATGGCAACTCTGGATGAATTACGTGCGCTACCTTTCGGGGAAAGAATCCAACTGGTTGAGGATTTGTGGGATACAATTGCTGATGAATCCAAGGCAGTTGGTTTGTCTCCAGCACAAACCGCAGAATTAGATCGACGCCTTGATGATCACGAAGAAAATGGGTTTCAAGGGGCCGTCGAGTGGAGCGATTTGAAGGCGAGGACACGTGCAGAGCTTGATCGATGAGGGCGGTGTTTCGGCGAGACGCTGAAGAGGAGTTTCAAGAGGCGACTCGATGGTATGACCACCAATCCAAAGGGCTCGGCATCGAGTTCATGGACTCTATCGATGCAGCTATAGAGCGGATTGTTCAACAGCCGGAATCCTATCCGGTTGTTCACCGCAAAACGCGAATGGCGGTTGTTCGGCGCTTCCCTTATTTGATTCTCTATCGGCTTGAAACTTCAACGATTGTCATCGTTGCCGTTTTCCACGCTAAGCGGGATCCGCGAAGCTGGAAGAGTCGCTGACGTTCGCAACTGTCATCTGGTTTAGATTGCGACGTTGTTTTTGCTCAATCGAGTTTCGTTGATCTCGACAATCCGCTTCAAAACGAGATCATCGGTCACCGTGTGAAGCGCGATGCCGGACACAAGATGGCAGGATTTTCCTTCTATTTCCAGAGTGGCGAGGTCGTACCAATCTGAACCTATCGCCGATTTTGGCAGATGGAAAAAGTTTGGTTTCGCAGCTTTTTGAAGTTTCTGCGATGGATTGCCCTGAAGTGAAATGGCAGTTTCGCTATTGGAAAAAGCGCTCTTTTCGCGAGCATTTTTGAGAACAGGCTTCACGACACCTTTCTTTTGTTCCGTCCGGATCTTGTGTAGGAGATGAAGAGCCCCCGGTGAGGCAAGTGCGCGCAGTCCTACATTAGCGGCGGCGTTCAGATCAGCTTGAACGAGGCCTCCCGAAACGGAGCCTAAGAAGAGCGGCCCACCCGGCTGAGGAAGCAGAAGCGTGTGAGGTTTCTTTCCCGTCTCGCGCTTTTGGTTCTGTTCTTCTAAGGCATCGAATTGCTTCAGTAGTTTCGCATAGAGTTCGCGTAGATCCTTTCTTCCAGGGACCGGCTTCGCCTCTGCTTTCGACTTGAGGCGCTCGCGAAAGAACAAACTCAGTTCACAACTTTCACGACAACGCGAGCCGGGTTCGGATGACTTCGCCGAGAAACGCGAAGAGTACGCGGCGGGTGCTTCTACTACGGGAATCCCGAAAGGCTCTTCACAGAGCATCTTCAATTTGTCACGGACGGCGCGATGTGCCCACTTCATGAGGCGACGGTTCTCGCTCGGGGCACGGCCTTGGCTCGTGAGATAGCGGTCGAGATTTTCAATAACGACGAACTCGACGGGATCGTATTTCTCCATCTTTTCGTACTCTCCATGAATGTCGCGCGACTTGCGCTCTTCGTCGGGGATCTCGTGCTCTCGAAGTTTCACTCCAAGCGCCTGGGCGAGAATGAGGTGTGCGGTTTGATTGACCCGCTGCTCTTTCATTCGGTCAATTTTACGGAGGAGCAATTCAGCCGGTTCTCCCGCTTCGTTGGAAAAGCCGAACCCGATCTTGCTGCGTTCGCCGGGTATCTTGTCGAGCGACCGATTGTAACGCAGAAAAAGAGTGCGGAGTGATTCCAGTTGTTCGAGCCGCTGCATCGAAAGGCCTCGCTGGCCGCGGATTTTCGGAGCTTTTACACCTTTTTCAGGCAGCCATTCGAGGAAGCCGTAGGCAGCCTTGTTCGCGTCGTCTTGCTTCCGAGTTTCCCAAATCCACTTTTTCCCACGAAGTGGTGCGCTGCGGTGAGCAAGTTCCAAGAGAACAGTTTGAAGCTCGTCGCGCAGCTCAGAATAGGCTTCGCCAGCCGATTGACTGAAGTTCGTGAAATGAGCGGGATCAAAATTGTCCTCCCATAGTTTTCGCTGTTTATCGCTCCATTTGGAGGATGCTTTCTTGGATTCGCTCAAACGCGTCTTTTTTCCGGTCTTTGGATCGGTTTCAGGAGCAGAGAAAAGCTCGTCGAGATATGGATGGTTCTCATGCAGTTCTTGATGCCAGCTCGTTACCGATTCGTCAGACCAGTGGCTGAGTTCTGCGAGTAGGGCTGCAACCACGCGGATCTTAGACTGGTCATCTTTTGCCTCGTCGGCGAGCGCCGCCTCCTGACAGGACCAGCGGTGGAAAGTATTGAGCCTGGAGAGGCGCCGATTCGCCAGTGCGATGAGGCTATCGTTCTGTTCAGGAAAGGATCTTTCCTTCTCGTTTCCGCCGACCCACGCCTTCGCCGCCGCATCAGAACCTTCGGAAAAATCGCTATCTTCCGCGCGCAGTTTCTTCGCAAGGTTGATCGCTGCCTCGTACTCGCTCTCTGTTGCGTTCCTCCCAGCGCTTCCGCTGAGCTCGCGAGCAAGAGTTGTCGATCCGGGAATGGTGTTCCCATTTTGGTCCCTTTCTCGTTGCCGTACTTTTTGGTCTTCCCCGGGGAGTCGAAGCATCCCACCGTTTCCAACGATGGCATACCAAGTGTGGCCTCCCGCTTCGCCGAGAATGTGCCACGGTCGTCTTTCCTCCACTCCCGGTTTCTTCGCGGTGATAAAAATTCTCGTGTAGGCTCCCGCCGTGCGTTGTCCGAGATCGATCGAGAGAATCCAGAAACCGTTTTGCTGGAAGGGTTTGCGTTCCCACCAGGCACTTTGGCCCGACTTTTTCTTGTAGGCGTCAGGCCAGTGAAGGTGAAGATTTTTTCCTTTGATGCCGTTGAACATACCGGCCCATACGGTTTCTTTCCCGATCGCTTTCTTGAGCCAACTTTCATCAATCGTCTTGGGGAAATTCAGGAGGAACCGGGCATTGCCTTCCCGATCAAAATCGGGCATTAAACTCACCGCAGATAATCCTGCTGCCTCGGGGACTTCATATCCAAGTGCTGCAGTCATCGGTTGCAGCCATTGAGAAGTTTCATTTCCGAGGATCTGATCCCGGAAGAGCCGGGGTGCTGAGAACGATATCCTGACACGCTGCTTGCGGCAGGTCGCGCCCTCTTTCAGGGCCAAAGTGGTTTCGACGATATTGCCATCCCGGAAGACGACTTTCTCTTTTCCGGTAATATCGGAAAACATATAGAGGCGTCTTGAGTGGCGGGGTTCGGCAGGAGTTAGGTTGATTGCCTCATGCGAACGGTGGTAGTCACGGACGTCCTGATGCAGATTCAAGACTTGAAACAGAAACCGGTTGTAGCTGGGGAGATCTTCTTGTTTGGGGTCGTTCTTTTTGTCCCACAGTGGCCGGAAATCCGGATGGCAGAGTGCGAGGAGAAGCGGGATTGATCCGACTTGTTTCTTGTTCTTCTCGTTTTGCTGATATTCCTTCACAACCTGTTCCAAGTCACCCTGCGTGAGAAACTCGCCATTTTCTTCCGCCAGAGAATTCCACTTTTCAGCAATGTCGCGAAAGCCGCGCAGAGAAGCTGGAGAGATTCGCCATTGTCCGTCCCGATTCGGATAGACTTGTCCGTCCCCAAAGGTCAAATTTGATGACTCAGACCGCACAACGGTGTCGGTGAGTTCCTTCGTGAGACGGCTTTCGAGTTCCCATGTCTTACTTAATAGAGTTGGCTCCAAGGTCTCGGGCATGGCCTCTAGTTCGTCTCCTTCTGTCTTTCGTGGCTTCCATCCGGTCGGCTTGGACCCGCCAAGGAGAATGGTGATGCGTCCACGAAGGTATTTTTCAGTTTCGTTTCGTTCGACTGTCTTCTGGTTGAATTGGTTGAGAGATTTGAGCGCCTCTTTGAACGCGGCAATGTCGAACTCTTTCCAGGCAGGTTGTCCCGTCGATTTAGGACTCCAAGCGTTGAGGGCGGTGAATGCAGGAAATACATACCCCCGCGTGCCACGGGCGAGTTTTACCGGATCGTCGCCGAGTCTTGTGAAGTGGATCCCTTTTGCCGCTTCACCGTCTTGAGTTGCTTTCGGTTTTTTGACAGAGAGCGCAAGAATCGCAGCAGTGATGCTGGAGGGGAAAAGGCGAAACAGGAAAGCGGCGTGGACAAGATCCCAACTGATGTTCCCTCCCTTATTCACTGAAAGGGCGATGTCATCGGGTAACGCCGGGATCTTTGATGCGATCTCTTCAAGGCGACTGAGAATATTTGGCTCCGCGATCAGACATTCCTTTTCAGCGATTGTTTGAGGATCTGTGAAGCGCTTGCGTTGATGCTTTACTGCTTCAATAAGTCGTTCTTTGAGTGCCTCCCCCGTGATCACTTCGTCCGGTTTGCATTTAATTCCTGCCCACCCGATATCCATTTCATTCGCGAGTCCGATGAGTTCAGACTCAGATGGATCTCCATGAAGCAATCCAGCAAGGCGCTCCTTTCCTGTTGCCGATGCGATGGCGACAGCGTCGAAGTCGAAGCTTCCGGAGTAAGGTTTTCCGGCCTCGGTTTGGGCGACGGTTAGTTTAGGAAGATAGTCGCGGCCACCCTGTTGAATCGCGGAGTCACCTGCGCACTTGTCGAGGATCAGTTGGAGCGCCAGCTTCAAGGTGGCGGGATTAGCCGAATTGCCCTCAAGAATGATGTCAAACGCATCGTCCAGCGACCCGTCTTGGTCGAGTCCAAGCCAGAAAGTGAGGCTCTTTTTCAATGACCGGGCATCAGGGAGGCTACGAAACGAATCCCAGGAGTCCTCTATTCTTGATCGAAGATCAGCAGCGAGCCGTTCAGTGTCCGAGTCTTCGTTGTGCTTCCCAGACGCATCTCGAGCGAGGGCGGCGAGAGCGACCAGGTAGTAGTTGATCGCATCCTGAAAAATTTCGTGGTGATCCCAAAGAGGTTGATCCTGACGTTTTAGCGCTTTGTCATCGAATGTCTTACTGATCGCAGTTTCCCCGGATTCGTGAGACAAGAGTTCGAGGTGGGTGGCGCGGCCTTGGTAGATGCGGTTCATGGTGAAATGGGGTGAGGAGTCGGATTAGGCTCTCCTATGCGACTGCGGTGCTTGTTTTTTCGCTGTGGGTTGATGCTAGAACACGGTAGGTAAGATGGGATTATTGCGATAGACCTTTGCTATCTCAATCGTCGTTGCTTTAATTCGCAGTGTGAGCGTTATCGGTTCGCCGAGAAAGTCTTCGACTAAGAAATCGCGAACATCTGGAGGTTCCGTGACGTCGGGGAAACTGACGCGACTTCCGCAAATCAATGGATTAAGAACGCGCAGAAGCTCAGCCTCGATTTCGAAAGAATCTCCCAGTCTGCTTAATGTTCCATCGCATCTGCCACTACAAATGACTGTCTTCATGAACCATTTATAACATCTGAAAGAATTGGGTGTCAATAGAAACTCGATTTGTTTGAACCGAGATTCTTTCACCGCCTCTGATTTAATTCCGAACATATCGGGATTAAATTCCGTCTTCACCGATGGCGGTAGTGAGGAGTTCGGTGGCACATGGCCGACCTCATTCTTACCGATTTCTTCAAGAAAACAAGCCTCCTCCGAAAACAGCGGCTCCCATTTCTCCTCATCTCGGGGAAACTCGAGATCGGTATGGGCGTAGATTCCGGCTGTGTATTCTTCTGACATTTCACCACTTTAGCAGCAGGGGTAGAACAACCGTAGACCCAGGCCTGATCTTTTTTCGGAAAAAGCGCGTTTGATCTCTCATCGCGCTTCAGCTTAGGGAGGTCGGTGGCGAGGGTTTCCCGGGGACAG